>CAAGKR010384592.1_pt1 | contig 14597 bp, 12 predicted proteins | sample 2556971 | NCBI WGS metagenome assembly CAAGKR01 (sample SAMEA5207829, study PRJEB30636) | soil metagenome | biome: forest; feature: boreal; material: soil | place: USA | collected 2011-09 | depth 1 m | reverse complement strand
TCTTTCGAGCACCGCGATCGTGCTGAAGGTGTACGCCGACCGGATGGAGATCGACAGCGGCCACGGGAAGATCTCCATCGGCATCCTGCTGTTCCAGGACATGGCCGTGATCCCGATGATGCTGCTCATCCCCTCCTTCCAGCAATGGGAGACGGCGCAGTTCTCCACCGTGGCGTTCACGCTGGCCAAGGCGGGTGTGGGCGTCGGGGTCATCCTGCTGGCGTCGCGTTTCGTGATCCCGCTCCTCCTCAAGGAAGTCATCCGGCTGAACAGCCGGGAAATCCTGGCGATGACGGTGGTGTGCCTCATCCTCGGGACGGCGTGGATCGCCCGGTGGTGGGGGCTCTCCCTGGCGATGGGGGCGTTCCTCGCCGGAATGGTGATCTCCGAGTCGGTGTATGTCCACGAGATCGCCGCCCAGATCTTCCCCTTCCGGGACGTCTTCAACGGGGTCTTCTTCATCTCCGTCGGGATGCTGCTTGACCTCTCCTTTCTCGTGCGTCACCTCCCGATGATTCTTCTCGTCTCCGTCGCGGTCGTGGTGTCGAAGGCGATCTGCGCGGGCGCGGCGATCCGGACCCTGAAATACCCGTGGCGTGTTTCGGTGATCGGGGCGATCGGGCTGGGGCAGATCGGGGAGTTCTCGTTCCTCCTGATGTCCGAGGGATCCCGCGATGGCCTGGTGGGCGCCGAAACCTACCAGTATCTTCTTGCCACCGCGATCCTGACGATGGTGGCCACTCCGTTCCTGATGCGGGCGGCTCCATGGGCCGGGAGGGTCTTCGTCCGCCACCTGATCCGGGGACCCGAGCCGGAGGACCCCGGGGAGGAGTCCACCGGTGCCGCACGGGTCGAGAACCACGTGATCATCTCCGGGTACGGGATGAACGGGAAGAACCTCGCCCGTGTGCTGCGCTCGACGCACGTTCCCTACGTCGTCGTGGACCTGAACGACGCGATGGTCCGTGAGGGCCGGGAGGCGGGGGAGCCGATCTTCTACGGGGACGTGAACAACCCGGAGATCCTCGACCGCGTCGGGGTGGGCCGCGCCCGGATGTTGGTGCTGGCCATCTCCGACCCGATGGCGACCCGCCGCGCCGTGGCAGTGGCCCGGCGGGCCAGTCCGGGGCTCGTCATCCTCGTGCGGACGCGGTACGTGGCGGACGTGGACGACCTGATCGCCCTGGGGGCGAACGCGGTCATCCCCGAGGAGTTCGAGACGTCGGTGGAGATCTTCTCCCGGGTCCTGCGCGAGTACCACGTCCCCGACCACGTCATCTCGCAGCAGGAAGAGCTGATCCGCAGCGGGACGTACCGGATCCTGCGGGAGCGCATCCCCTCAAGGGACGAGGGGCTGCTGTCGGAGTTCGAAACGTTCCTGCGGCAAAAGGTGATCGAGGTCTTCTACGTTTCTCCGGATTCGCCGTGGGCGGGACGGCCCCTGGGGGATCTTCCGGTCGGAAACGGCGCCGGGATCGTCCTCCTCGCCGTCCTTCGGGAGGACCGCGCGATCGTACAGCCGTCCCCGGAGGAGAAGATCGAGGCGGGGGACAAGCTCGTCTTCTTCGGGGGGCATGCTCCTCTCGCGGCTACCCTCGCGGAGTTGACAAAGGGATCCCGCTAACAAGGTGCCGCCGGTGATAAGATCATGATGTTCCCACTCCATCGGCCGGGAGGGCAATGATGTCTTCGTCCCACACCGCTCTACAGAAGTACGAGCGCGCCCTGAACCGGTATTTCCAGACACCCGCTGCCGGGCGTAAGACCGCGGACCGGGAGAAAATCCTCAAGGTCCTCGGGGTCGAGAACCCGCAGGAGTTCCTCGGGATGCACATCCCGCTGTGGGAAGCGAAGCTCGACGAACTTCTCGACCCGACGAGCACCGACATGCTCCCGATCAGCATCGCCCACTCCTACGTCAACTGGGTGCGCGGCGCGATCCGGATGATGCCGGCCGAGGCGCGGGTGAAGATCTTCTCCTCCAAGTTCAAGGCGACCGGGCTGAAAAAGGCGATCCTGGCGCTGCTCCACGAGGTGACGGGGGAGCTGCACCGCGACTTCGAGGTCACCGAGGTCCTGGCGATCGAGAAGGTCCACAAGGACACGCTCTTCACGGTGCGGACGCCGGACGGGAAGGAATGCGACCTCTACCTGTCCCGCTTCGGGTGCATGGGGGAGTACATCTACAGCGGCCTACCGAAGTTGGTGGGGCTGCCCGCCCTCGCGACCGTCTACCACGTGACGCCGCAGGGCGAGGAGGTGCTCCTCAAGCCGAAGGAGGAGGGGACCAACATCTACCACGACGATTCGGTGACCCTCGCCCGGATCAACCGCGATGGCGGGTGGTGGGTGACGGGTGCGGCTCGCCAGGACGCCCTGGGGGACTGCATCGGAACGGCGCTGCGCTACGGGCACTACGTCGCCACCCCGAAGAAGGAAGTGGTGATGATCGACAACATCGAGCTGTTCCACCTGGAGGAGACCGACGTCCGCATCTTCGAGCCGATCTACGAGTTCCTCCCGAAGAAGGCGTATCCGGACGACCGGCCGAAGCGGGAGCGGCTTCAGGACAAGATGCAGCAGGAGTACGAGGCGGCCTATGCCGACCAGAGAACGGTGATCCGGAAGGAGTGGCCCGAGATCGAGCGGTACCTGATCGAGATGCGCCGCAACATCCACGCCTACGCGGGCGAGGTGTTCGAGATGGTGATGACCCGCGTCAAGGCCCAGGTGTTTTCCGGGAAGTAGCGGAGGACCGCGCGAGGAACGCGCGTTCGACGAGGTAGAACCCGGCGGGCAGCGCGGTCGCCATGGCGATCACCTTCACCCCGAGCCGGACCGGCGTCGAGGCGACGCCCAGCAGGTCCAGCGCGAAATCCGCGAGAAGCGCCCCCCCGTAGATCGACGCGAGGGTGCCCGTGAGGAGCGCGACCCCCAGCAGCACCCGCGATCCGGGCCGTTTCCGCCGACCTGCCGTCATTCTTCCACGCGTTTCCATCGCAATCACTTCCTGTGCGTCCTGTAAAAGTCGTAATTATACATGCCCTCCCCCGGAGAATCTTTCCCCCGCTCCTTGACGCTGGACCATAAACATGACTATTTTAGTAATGTATGTGAGGAAAATTACGGAGCGAACATGGAAAACGCCGCAAGCCGGGTCAAAGGTTGGGTCGAGCAGGAGTACCGCTGGGGATTCGTCTCCCCGGTGGAGGCGGACACGATCCCCAAGGGACTCGACGAGGAGACCATCCGGGGGATCTCCGCCCGCAAGCACGAGCCCGAATTTCTCCTCGAGCGCCGCCTCAAGGCGTATCGGCAGTGGCTCACCATGGTCGAGCCGCGGTGGTCGACCGTGTGCTATAACCCCATCGATTTCCAGGACATCGTGTATTACTCGGCCCCGCGGGGGATGAAAGACCGCCCGAAAAGCCTCGACGAGGTGGACCCGGAGCTGTTGCGGACCTATGAGCGGCTGGGGATACCCCTCCTGGAGCGGAAACTCCTGGCGGGCGTGGCCGTGGACGCGGTCTTCGACAGTGTTTCGGTGGCCACTACCTACCAGAAGGAGCTCGAGAAAATCGGGATCCTTTTCTGTTCCTTCTCCGAGGCGGTGCAGAAATATCCGCACCTCGTGGAGAAGTACCTCGGAACCGTGGTTCCCTACAACGACAATTTCTTCGCCTCCCTGAATTCCGCCGTCTTCACCGACGGGTCGTTCTGCTACATCCCTCCGGGGGTGCGTTGCCCGATGGAGCTGTCCACCTACTTCCGCATCAACGCGGAGAACACGGGGCAGTTCGAGCGGACCCTGATCATCGCGGACGCGGGTTCCTACGTGAGCTACCTTGAAGGGTGCACGGCCCCGCGGCGCGACACGAACCAGCTCCACGCGGCGGTAGTCGAGCTGATCGCCCTCGAGGACGCGGAGATCCGGTACGCCACGGTGCAGAACTGGTACCCGGGCGACAAGGAGGGGAAGGGCGGAATCTACAACTTCGTGACGAAACGAGGCTTGTGCGCCGGGAACAACTCCCGAATCTCCTGGACGCAGGTGGAGACCGGCTCCGCGATCACGTGGAAATACCCGAGCGTCATCCTGAAGGGGGACAACTCGGTCGGGCAGTTCCACGGGGTGGCGCTCACGAACAACTTCCAGCAGGCCGACACCGGCACGAAGATGACGCACATCGGAAAGAACACCCGGAGCACGATCGTGAACAAAGGGATCTCCGCGGGGCGCGGCCAGAACACGTACCGGGGACTGGTAAAAATCCTCAAGACCGCCGAGAACGCCCGCAATTTCACCCAGTGCGACTCGCTCCTCCTCGGGGACCGGTGCGGGGCGCACACGTTTCCGTACATCGAGGTGAAGAACCCGACGGCCAGGGTGGAGCACGAGGCGTCCACGTCGAAGATCGGCGAGGATCAGCTCTTCTACTGCCAGCAGCGCGGTCTCTCCCGGGAAGACGCGGTTTCGATGATCGTGAACGGCTTCTGCCGCGAGGTGATCCGGAACCTTCCCATGGAGTTCGCGGTGGAGGCCCAAAAGCTTCTCGAAATCAGCCTCGAGGGGAGTGTCGGATGAGAAACGGGAACCCCATGCTGTCCATCGAAAACCTGCACGCCGCGATCGGAGAGAAACCGATCCTGCGGGGGGTGGACCTCGCCGTCCATGCGGGGGAAGTCCACGCCATCATGGGCCCGAACGGCTCGGGCAAGAGCACGCTGGCCAACGTCATCGCCGGGCGCGAGGAGTACCGGGTGACGGCCGGGTCCGTCCGTTACCAGGGGGTAGATCTGCTCGCGATGCCCCCCGAGGAGCGGGCGAAGGAAGGGATCTTCCTCGCCTTCCAGAACCCCGTGGAGATCCCCGGAGTGAGCAACCTCAACTTCCTGAAGGCGGCCCTGAACGCGGTCAGAAAGCACCGCGGGCTCCAGGAGCTCGATGCCATCGAGTTCCGCGACATGGTCCTCGAACGGCTCCGCCTGGTCGAGATGGGCGAGGACATGCTGCTGCGGGCGGTGAACGACGGGTTTTCGGGGGGAGAGAAGAAGCGGAACGAGATCCTCCAGATGGCGGTGCTCGAACCGAAGCTCGCGATCCTCGACGAGACCGACTCGGGGCTGGACATCGACGCCCTGAAGGTCGTCGCCGCCGGGGTGAACGCTTGCCGCGGCCCGGAGCGGGCGATCGTCGTCGTGACCCACTACCAGCGGCTGCTGAACCATATCGTGCCCGACTTCGTACACGTCCTCGTCGAAGGGAGGATCGTGCGGTCCGGCGGGCGGGACCTCGCGCTCGAGCTCGAGGAGCGCGGGTACGGCTGGGTTCAGGCGCCGGGCGGGGAAAGCGGAGAGGAGGCGCGCCCATGACCTTGCCCGCCGAAGCGAGGGATCGGTACCTTGCCGTGTTCGAACGGGTGGCGGTCGACGGAAGGGGGAGGCCTGCCTGGTTGCGCCGCCTTCGGGACGAGGCGAAGGAGCGATTCGTCGCCACCGGCTTCCCGGGGGTGAAGAACGAGGATTGGAAATACACGAGCGTGGCGGGGATCGAAGAGCAGGCATTCGAGAGCGCGCGGGAGAACGTCGGCGGTTTGACCTCGTCCGACATCTCCGGTTATCTCCCGGGGGATGCGGCCGGGAACGTCCTCGTGTTCGAGAACGGCCGGTATCGTGCGGACCTTTCCGTGCGGCGGCCTCTCCCGCCGGGAGTGCATCTCGGGAGCCTGTCGGAGGCCCTTTCGGGGGAGGGAGACGTACTTGTGCCGTTCTTTTCCCGGTCGCCCACGAACGCCTTCACCGATCTCAACACGATGCTGATGGAGGACGGCGTATTCCTGCACATCGGGAAGGAGGTCGAGGTACCGGAGCCGATCCACCTCCTGTTTCTCACCTCCGGCGGAGAACGACCGGTTATGGCCCATCCGCGGAACGTGATCGTGGCGGGAGAAGGTTCCCGGGTGACGGTCGTGGAGCGGTACGCGGGCCTTTCCGATGCCGGATGTCTCGTGAACGCGGTGACCGACATCACGGCTGGCCGAAGCTCCACGGTGGTGCACTACCGGCTTCAGGAGGACGGGCCGGACGCGTATCACATCGCATCGCTCCGCGCCCGCCAGGGAACGGGAAGCCGGTTTGCGGCTCATTCCGTCTCCCTCGGGGCGCGCCTCTCCCGGAGCGACGTCCATGCGGTACTCGACGGCGAGGACGCGGTGTGCCTGCTGAACGGGCTTTATCTGGGAAACGGGGAGCAGCACGTCGACCACTTCACGACGATCGACCACGCGAAGCCGGGGGGGTCGAGCCGGGAATATTACCGCGGTATCCTCGACGGCCGATCCCGCGGAGTGTTTCGCGGACGCGTGATCGTACGGAAAGACTCGCAGAAGACGGACGCCCGGCAGGCGAACCGGAACCTGCTCCTGTCGAGGGAAGCCGAGGCAGACAGCCGCCCCCAGCTCGAGATCCACGCAGACGACGTGAAGTGCACCCACGGCGCCACGGTGGGGCCGCTCGACGAGGAGAAGGTCTTCTACATGCGATCTCGGGGAATCGACGAGTCCTCGGCCCGGGGTTTGCTCGCATACGCGTTCGCCGCCGACATTCTCCGGCGGTTCGATCTTCCCGACGTTCGTCGGACTTTCGAGGAGAAGCTGCTCGCGTGGCTGCCCGACGCGGGCCGGATCCGGGAGTTTCTCCATGAACCGGAGTAGCGCGCTCCCGGCGGCGGGGCCGATCCCGGCCGTTCCCGACGTCTCCAGGCTGCGGGACGATTTCCCGATCCTTTCGCGAAAGGTCCACGGGAAGCCGCTGGTCTATCTCGACAACGCCGCCACCACGCAGAAGCCCCGGGCCGTGATCGCGGCGATCCGCCGGTATTACGTCACCTCGAACGCGAACGTGCATCGCGGCGTCCACACCCTCTCCGACCGGGCCACGCAGGCGTACGAGGAGGCGCGGTCGCGAGTGGCGCGGTTCCTGAACGCCCGCGAGGACCGGGAGATCGTCTTCGTCCGGGGAGCGACCGAGGCGATCAACCTGGTGGCGCAAACGTACGGGCGTATTCACCTCCTGGAGGGGGACGAGGTCCTCGTCACGGCGATGGAGCACCATGCGAACATTGTTCCCTGGCAGATGGTGTGCGACCGGGCGGGGGCGCGTCTCAAGGTCGCGCCCATTGACGCGGCGGGGGAACTCGACCTCGCGGCGTACGAACGGATGCTCTCCCCCCGGACACGCCTGGCCGCCGTGACCCACGTGTCGAACGCCCTCGGCACCGTGAACCCCGTCCGGGAGATGATCGGGATGGCGCATGCCCGGGGCGTTCCCGTCCTCGTGGACGGAGCCCAGGCCGTTCCCCACATCCCCGTGGACGTGCAGGCGCTCGAGTGCGACTTCTACGTTTTTTCCGGGCACAAGCTGTACGGGCCGACGGGGATCGGCGTGCTCTTCGGGAAGGCGGAACATCTCGAAGCGATGCCGCCGTACCAGGGCGGGGGCGACATGATCCTGCGGGTCACCTTCGAAAAGACCACCTATAATGCGATTCCCTGGAAGTTCGAGGCGGGCACTCCCAACATCGCCGGCGCGGTCGGGTTGCGCGCCGCCATCGACTATCTCGACGCGATCGGGCTTGCGGCGGTATCCGCGCACGAGGGGGAACTGCTCGCCTACGCGACGGAAGAAGTGGGGAGGATCCCCGGGGTGCGCATCGTGGGAACCGCAAGGGAGAAGGCCGGCATCCTCTCGTTCGTCGTCGAGGGCGTGCATCCCCACGATCTCGGGACGATCCTCGACCACGAGGGCGTCGCCATCCGTGCCGGCCACCATTGCGCCATGCCGCTCATGGACCTCCTCGGGTTGCCGGGGACCGCCCGGGCCTCGTTCGGCCTCTACAACACAACGGCCGAGGTGGACCTCCTCGCCGCCGGGATCCGGAAGGCCCGGGAGGTCTTCCGGTGACGGTCGACCTCCGGTCCCTTTACCAGGAGATCATCGTCGATCACAACAGGCGCCCGCGGAACTTCCGCGAGATTCCGGACGCCGACCGGACCGCGAACGGCGACAACCCCCTTTGCGGGGATCGCTTGACCGTGTACATGAAAGTGCAGGGGGGAGTAATCCGGGACATCGGGTTCGTGGGGAACGGCTGCGCCATCTCCACGGCGTCGGCCTCCCTCATGACGGAGGCGCTCCTCGGCAAGACGGAGCAGGAGGCGGCCGCCCTGTTCGAGAAATTCCACGACATGGTCGCCGGTCCCGGACGCGACGCGCGCGGATCCCTCGGGAAACTGGAGGCGCTCGCCGGGGTCCGCGAATTCCCCGTGCGCGTCAAATGCGCGACGCTGGCGTGGCACACGATGCGGGCCGCCTTGGACACGCCGAGGCGGACCGCCTCGACGGAGTGATCCGGCCTCCCCGAACGTCTCTACTTTTTCTTTCGCTGCCGCCGGGCGATCGCCCGCTGCCGCGCTTCCTCGTTCCTGCGGCGGTCCTCCGCAGTCTCCAGCAGCAGCTTCGGCACCTCGACCGGCCTTCCCTGGTCGTCCAGCGCCACCATCAGGAAATAGGACGAATTCGTGTGGGTCCTCTTCCCCGTGCGCGGTTCCTCCGCCTCGACGCGGACTCCGACCTCCATCGAGGTGCGCCCCACATAGTTCACGGAGGCGTGAAAGGTGACGAGGTTGCCGATGAAGACGGGGGCGTGGAATTCGAAGTGGTCCACGGCGGCGGTGACGCAGTTCCTGCCGGAGTGCCGGATCGCCACCACCCCGGCGGCCGAGTCGGCCAGCTTCATGATATTCCCCCCGTGGACGTTCCCCGCGGGGTTCGCGTCCTGGGGTGTCATCTCCTGCGCCATCACCAGTCGGGTCGCCGATACGGGCTTCGCATCCGCAGACATCGCATCCTCCTCTCCGCGCGAAGGTATCTTGCAAAATTGTATACCACGAGGCGAGCTCGCGCGTGCAAAGTCCGAGCTTGACCGCGCGCGCATGGATGCGACAGGAGACCACTCCGGTATTCAGGAGACCGAGGCGTCTTTCGCCAGGGCGGAGCAAACCGCCGACACCACGTCAAAGGGAACCGGCAAAACGGCTGCTATAATGAAACCGGATTCCCGATGTCCTCACCTGCCAAGCGTCATGGAGGCGGGAGGCCGAGACTCGCGAGGCGCACGATGGAACGATCCGATCCCGACGGAGAGAAAAAAAGGTTCCGATCCGGGATTCACCGGAAGGTGTTCGCCGCGTACGTGATCGCCTGCCTGGTGCTAACCGGCAGTTTCCTCTTCATGATCCGGGTTAAATTCCAGTGGATGGCCGTCGCCTACCGGGCGCTCGAGATCGTGGTCGTCACGATTCTCGCGGGGATTGCATCCGTCTATTACATCGATCGTCAAAGGCGAAGGGGCATGGAGGAATTGCTTGGCACAACCGTCAGCCTCGCCGATGGGAAGATGGATAGTCGCGTGACCGTGACCACGGGGGACGAACTGGAGGATCTCGCCGGGGCCGTAAACCGGATGGCGCAGGCCATTGACAAGAGGGAACAGGAACTCGTGCTCGCCAAAAACACCATGGTCGCCATGTTCGACGGGATCACGGAGGGAATCGCATACATCGGACGGGATTACCGGATCCTCCACGCGAACCGGGCGTACGCGACGTTCCAGGGGATTGCGGGGGGAACCGGGGTGGTCGGACGGAGATGCCACGAGCTTTTCCGGGAAGGGGAAACCGCCTGCGAGATCTGCCCCGGAAGGATTGCGTTGACGACCGGTCAGTCCGCGAGAGCGGAGAGGGAAGTCCTGGGGAAAAACGGGGAACGCCAAGTGCTCCGGATCCAGGCATACCCGGTCGTCCTTCCCGTCGAAGGGGCCACCGGGTTCGTGGAGTACGTGAGCGACATCACCCTCCAGCGAAAGATGGAGGAGGATCTGAAACGACACGCCACGCATCTCGAGGAGATCGTCCGGGAAAGGACCCTGAGGCTCCGTGAAGCCCAGGAGCAGATGATCCACAAGGAAAAGATCGCGGCCCTCGGGCAGATGGCGGCAGGCGTCGCGCACGAGATCGGAAACCCCCTTTCCTCCCTCTCCTCCATCGTCGGGAGTCTTGCCGCCGACCCGGGCCGGGAGGGAGGAAGGGAGGAAAAACTGCGGCTGATGCAGGAACAGATCGACCGCATCGCCAGGATCGTGCGCGAATTGGTGGACTTTTCCCGTCCGTCCTCGTTCGGGAAGAGGCTCATGCACGCCAACGAGATGCTGCGCACGGCGATGGGGATCGCGCGTTACGACGAACGGTTTCAGGGAGTCCACGTGATCACCAGCCTTGACAACGATATCCCGGCGCTGAAACTGGACGGAGATCAACTTCTCCAGGTGTTTCTGAACATCCTGCTCAACGCGGCGGACGCCATGAAGGGAAGCGGCACCCTCACGGTTTCCAGCCGGAGGATGGACCGATCCGTCACCGTTTCGTTCGGGGACTCCGGTCCGGGGATTGCCGAGGAATCCCTCTCGCGGATCTTCGAGCCCTTTTACACCACGAAGGATGTGGGAAAAGGAGCGGGACTCGGTCTGTCGGTGAGCTACGGGATCATCCAGGGCATGGGAGGCTCCATTCGGGCCTCCAACCAGGCCGGCAGGGGGGCGCTGTTCACTGTGGAGATTCCCCTTCCGGATAGGGGGGGAGGCAGGGGATGAAAGCGAGGATCCTTGTCGTCGACGACGAGCGGGCAATCCGGGACCTCTTCTCGGAGGCGCTTCGGGAAGCCGGTCACGAGGTTCTTTCGGCAGGAGGGGGGGAAGAGGCTTCCGCAATCCTCGCGGAGGAAAACGTCCAGATCGCCATCTGCGACATCAAGATGCCGGGGATGGACGGTCTGGAGTTGCTCCGGCACATCCGGGACGTTTCGCCGGAGACCGTCGTCATCCTGATCACTGCCTACGCCTCCGTGGAGACCGCCGTGAACGCCCTGAGGAACGGCGCGTTCGACTATTTTCTGAAGCCCCTGATCTTCGAGGACATCATCGCCAAGATTTCCCGGATCGACGAGTACCTGAAGGTCAAGCGGGAAAACCAGAACCTCCGGCAAGAGGTGGAGGCCCGGTACGATTTTCAGAACATGATCGCGAAGAGCCGGTCCATGGACGCGGTGTTCGGGATGATCCGGAAGGTTTCCGCCACGGCGAGCAACGTTCTGATCACGGGGGAGAGCGGCACGGGAAAGGAGATGATCGCCCGGGCGATCCATTTCAACAGCCTTGTACGGGAGGGGAAGTTTCTTCCCATCAACTGCGGCGCGATCCCCACGACGCTCTGGGAGAGCGAGATCCTTGGCTATACCCGGGGCGCCTTTACGGGCGCGACGAGGGATAAGGAGGGATATCTCCAGGTCGCGGACGGTGGAACCCTGTTTTTAGACGAAATCACGGAGATGCCGCCCGAGGCCCAGGTGAAGCTGCTTCGGGTGATCGAGGAACAGGAGTTCACCCCGCTGGGCTCCGTGAAGACCCGCCGGCTGAACGCAAGGATCATCGCCGCCAGCAACCAGGACATGGGACGGGAGGTGGGGGAGGGCAAATTCCGGAAGGATCTCTACTATCGCTTGAACGTCGTCCACATAGAAGTTCCCCCTCTCCGGGAAAGGAAGGAGGACATCCCCGCCCTGGTCCGCCATCTCGTCAGCCGCTACAACCGGGAATTGGGGAAAAAGATCCAGGGAGTGGACAATGCGACCATGCGGTTGTTGCTCAGCCATGACTGGAAGGGAAACGTCAGGGAATTGAAGAACGCCGTCGAGCGGGCCATGATCTTCTGCGACCGGGAAACGATCGGCGTGGACGACCTGCCCGCCGAACTCCACGGGGCGAAGAGGATTTCGGGCCTGATGAGCCGCGGGGACCTCAAGCAGTCCGTCAGGGAGTTCGAAAAGATTTCCATTCTCTCCGCCCTGGAGGAGACGGGATACGACAAGAGACGCGCCGCCTCCCTCCTGGACCTGAGCAAGTCCTCCCTGTACCGAAAGATGGAGGAACTGGAGATCGAACTCTCCCCCGACGAGTCCCAGGATCAGGACCCGTAACCGTCCGGGTTTTCCTGTAATCGGGAATGCATGGACCCGGGAGGTCGATACCCCGTCCTCCTTTCCGCGGAAATATCTTTTCGAAACAAACCGATTGCGCCTTCCGCCGCCGACCTCCCTCTCCGGCACGCCCCTTGAAGTGTCTCTTCGCAAGGAAAGATCACTTGGGAGTATCCGGGTAATCCGCTTGGAGGGGAGGAAAGATGAGGAAGGGAATTCTTTGGGGGATCACCGGCGTCATGTCTTTGCTGGTGCTTGGGGCGTTTTCCGGGAAGGCGGAAGCCATCCCGGCGTTCGCGAGGAAGTACAAGACGGCCTGCATCACCTGCCACGCCACGTTTCCGAGGCTGACGGCCCTTGGGGAGGCGTTTCGGCTGAACGGCTTCCGGATGCCGGGTGGGGACGAACTCTACATCAAGGATCCGCCGGTGAGCCTGGGGGCGGCAGCCTACAAGCAGATGTTCCCCAACGCGGTATGGCCGTCGGACCTCCCAGGGATGCCGCCGCTTTCCCTTCGGATCGCGCTGAATTATACCGGGAACACGGGAGGAGGGGACGCTCCGAAAACCGACTTCACCCTCGATGAAGCGACGCTTCTGGGGGCTGGATCCCTGGGAGAAAATATGTCCTTTTTCGTGGTGATCGAGCATCATGATGCGTCGCTTAGTTCCACCCTCAACCCCGACAACACGATTTCCAACAATTTCGATTCCGGGACATCCTTGTCCGCATGGCTGATGTGGTCGAACCTCTTCAAGGAGACGGTGGGGGAACACCATCTTAATGCCCGGTTCGGGACCATCGGCAAGCAGGACCTTGCCCTGCCGAACAACCGGCCGGAGGGCAAGATCTCGGTGGAGAATTACCTGTACGCGGATGAGCTGAATATCGACGTGGGAGGCAACCCCAGCATCGGCGCGGAACTCAACGGGTTCGGAAAAAACTGGCGGTACAACGCCGGGGTAATGAACGGGGAAGGAGAAAGCAACAAGAAGAATTACTACGCTGCAACCTCTTTCAAGATCGGGGGCCTCGGGTACGACGGCTCCGGGGGGACCACCGAGGAAGGTGGCCTCAACACGACGCCGGCCGGCTACTGGAGGGACGACGCCATCCGATTCGGTGGTCTCTACTACATCACCCACAGCGGTCCCGAAGGGGTCAAGTTCGAACGCCTCGGCGGCGACGTCCGCGTGAGCTACAAGGATCTCCAGGTCGGCGGCGGGTACATCTCCGGCAAAAACGATGATCCAAGCGCCATGGAGAAGAAAAACATTCTGTTCGTCGAGGCGGAGTATTTCGTTTTCCCCTGGATGCAACCGTACGTCCGGTACGAACAAGTCACCAGTAACCTCCACGACGCCGAGCACGGAGACAAGAACCGGTTCGTCGTCGGCACGGCGCTTCTGGCCCGGGCGAATGTGAAGTTCAACTTCGAGGGAAAGATGTTCACGAAGAACGAACCGGTCGAAACCAGCACGGGGAGCAAGCACCGCGAAGACCAGGTCGTTGTACGACTGGATTACGCATTCTAATGGATCCTGTTCGTCGATGAGGGGAGGCCCCCCTTCCGAAAGGTCCTGATCGAATGGACGGGGGCCTTCCCTGCATCGAAGGGATAGAACAAAACATCGGGTGCAACCGAAGGGAGAACTCGTGAAAATGAACCATCGAATGGGCAAAAAGATCCTTCCCGTCTTCGCGGCCGCCGCGATCCTGACGGGATTCTCCGCCCCCGCCCTCGCGGACGCGACGGGGACCATCAAGGGCGTCGTCAAAACCCCCTGGGTCAAGCGGTACGAGGCCCTGGTCTACGTCGATCGGGTGGAAGGGAAGGCGTTCCCTCCCCCCAAGGGAAAGATCCTCATGAGTCAGAAGAACCTCGTCTTCAAGCCGCATCTCCTTCCCATCCTCAAAGGGACCACCGTCGATTTCACGAACGACGACAGCACGATCCACAACGTTTTTGCCCCTCCCGGTTCGGCGAAACCGTTCAATCTTGGAACGTATGGAGTGGGCGTGACCAAAGCCATGACCTTCGATTCGCTGGGGGAGGTTCCTCTCCTCTGCAACGTGCACGCGGAGATGGCGGGATTCATCATCGTTCTGCAGAATCCCTATTATGTCCTGACCGACAAGTCCGGGAATTTCGAGATCAAAGGCGTTCCGCCGGGGACGTACAAACTCAAGGTGTGGCACGAGAAACTGAAGGAGGATTCCCGGAGCGTGACAGTCGAGGCGGGGAAGTCCGTCTCCGTGGAAATCACCGGGTTGAAGAACCGGTAGCCGGGGAGGGGAAGGATGGAGCCCCGGGTTTCGGTTCGGGCCGGCGTCTCTCCGCGCCGGTGGGCCCTCGCGGGGATCGTTCTGTTCGCCTCCTCGATGCTTTCCCCGGCAGGGGCGGACGAGATCCGCTTCCGGAACCGTGACGGCGTCCAGGCGGGAACGGTCCTGGAGGAGAGGGTGCGGGAACTCGAAAGGAAGATGGACTCCCTCCTTGCCGCGGG
>CAAGKR010075168.1_pt1 | contig 14605 bp, 7 predicted proteins | sample 2556971 | NCBI WGS metagenome assembly CAAGKR01 (sample SAMEA5207829, study PRJEB30636) | soil metagenome | biome: forest; feature: boreal; material: soil | place: USA | collected 2011-09 | depth 1 m | reverse complement strand
GAATTGGTATCGGCAACCGCGGCGTCGGAAGCTGCAATTCGTCATTTCGCCCAGACGATTCTTACCACAGACACACGAGCGAAGCTGGCGTCAGTGTCCTTTGGTTCAGGGAAGAAAAAAGTAATACTGACGGGAGTCGCCAAGGGCGCTGGGATGATTCATCCGCAACTTGCGACCATGCTGGTTTACATTTTCACCGATGTGATTGCCAGCCCAGCCGAATTGAAGCAAAGTCTGGAGCGAGCCTGCGAACCGAGCTTCAATTGCATTTCAATCGACGGGGACACCTCGACGAATGATACTGTCCTGCTGCTGGCATCAGGGCAAAGCGGGATATCCTTGAGGGTCCCTTCAGTACGCAAGAGGTTTGACAATGCGCTGGGCATTGTTTGCGAGTCGTTGGCTCGACAGATTGTCGCCGACGGCGAAGGTGTGCAACATGTGATTCGCCTTCACATCGATCAGGCTAAAAGCCGGAACGAAGCCCTCAAGGTAGCAAACGCAATCTCGCGTTCGCTGTTGGTAAAGACCGCATGGGCGGGCGCCGATCCCAACTGGGGACGCATTCTGGCTGCCATCGGCGCATCCGGCTTACCAATCAATCCCAATCGGATAGATATTTTTATCGGGACACAGAAAGTCTGCCGCAATGGCGCGAGCAATGCATTCGATGAGAGTCAGGCCCACGCGGAGTTATCGAAGCCTGAATGCGACATTACAATACGGCTTCGACGGGGATCGGCGGCGCTCACATTTCTCACCACCGATCTGACCGCCGAATATGTTCGCATCAACGCGGATTACTCCACCTAAGAGATCGAAGACGGCGTGACCGGTCTGGCATCGTTCGGCTTCGACAGGGTCTAAGACGAGGAAACGATAAAAACTCGCGCCGCCGTCGTTCGACACCAATCATAAGTCCAGGGATCAAGAAATCGCGAGCGGTCCCCGAATATTTTCCCCAAAATACAGGATTCCCCTGAGCGCACTCTGGAGCGCACTAAATTTGATCGACGTGCCGTTTGTTGTCCAAAAAAGCGAGAGCGCATCAATCCTGATATAGAGTAATAGCGTCTATAGCGCGGACTTCGTTTGCACACTTCTGTTCCGGAAGGATTGCTTTTGCTCGGTCAAACCGCCCCCATCACATGGCCTGGCAAGCCTTACCCTCTCGGTGCGACCTGGGACGGCGAAGGCGTGAACTTCGCCATTTTCTCCGAACATGCGGAGAGTGTGGAACTCTGCCTGTTCGACACCCATGGCCGCCGGGAACTTCACCGCGTCCTCTTGAGAGAGCAGACCGATCAGGTTTGGCATTGCTATCTTCCCGAAGTTCGTCCCGGCCTTCTCTATGGCTACCGCGTCAACGGTCCTTATAAGCCGTCGGAAGGGCTTCGTTTCAACCAGCATAAATTGTTGCTGGACCCTTACGCGAAACAAATTCAGGGTGACCTGAGATGGAGTGACGCCCATTTCGGATACAGAATTGGACATCGAAACGAAGACCTATCGTTTGACCGCCGCGACAACGGGCCGGGGATGCTCAAGGGAGTCGTAGTAGATTCAGCTTTTACATGGGGAGCAGACCGGCCTCCTCGCATTCCCTGGCACGAGAGCATCATTTATGAGGTGCATACGAAAGGGTTTACGTTCCTGCATCCGGACGTTCCGTCTGCTCTCCGTGGTACTTATGCGGGATTGGCCACCGCGCCGATCATTGACTATCTCCGGAATCTCGGAATAACCGCCGTTGAATTAATGCCCGTTCATTGTTTTGTGGATGACCGCTCCCTCGTAGAAAAAGGGTTGCGAAACTATTGGGGCTACAACACGATTGGCTTTTTTGCTCCGGAACCGCGCTACTCTGCGACCGGATCGCTGAATGAATTCAAGACCATGGTGAAGTCGCTGCATTCGGCCGGGATCGAAGTGATCCTCGATGTGGTTTACAACCACACCGCTGAAGGGAACCAGATGGGGCCAACCTTGTCTTTCCGCGGCATCGACAATCCGGTCTATTACCGGCCGTCGCCCGAGACTCCGCGTTACTACATGGACTACACGGGAACCGGAAACACGTTGAACATGAGGCATCCGCGTGTTCTACAGCTCATTATGGATAGTTTGCGGTATTGGGTTCTCGAAATGCACGTCGATGGCTTCCGCTTTGATTTAGCCGCAACTCTTGCCCGCGAATTACACGAAGTTGACCGACTGGGAGCTTTTCTCGACATCATCCACCAGGATCCAGTCCTTTCTCAAGTGAAGCTGATCGCCGAACCCTGGGACCTCGGCGAAGGCGGATATCAAGTCGGAAAATTTCCCGTGGGATGGGCGGAATGGAACGATCGCTATCGGGATGCCATCCGCTCTTATTGGAAAGGGGACGGGGGACAGATCGGCGAACTTGCTCACCGCATAACCGGCTCCAGCGATCTGTACGCCCACAGCGGGCGGCGTCCATATGCCAGTGTCAATTTCGTTACGGCGCATGATGGGTTCACCCTTCAAGACCTGGTCAGTTATAACCAAAAGCACAACGAAGCAAATGGAGAGGAAAATCGCGACGGCGCCGACAACAACCGAAGTTGGAATTGCGGCGCGGAGGGAATCACCGGCGATCCTTCAATCAATGCATTGCGAGCTCAACAGAAGCGCAACTTCCTCGCCACCCTGCTTTTCTCGCAGGGTGTACCGATGCTGCTTGCAGGAGACGCGATCGGACACGGCCAACACGGGAATAACAATGCTTACTGTCAGGACAATGAGGTCAGTTGGCTCGATTGGACAGAAGGATCAAAAGATACTGAATTGCTGAAATTCGTGCGGCAGGTCATCGCGTTACGCAAGAACCATCCAGTTTTTCGCAGGCGGAATTTCTTTCAGGGAAGAGCAATCAAGGGAGCCGGCGTAAAGGACATTCTCTGGTTGAGGCCGGATGGCAGCGAGATGACCGATGAAGAATGGGGACAAGAGTCAGCTCGCAGCCTGGGCGTATTCCTGGCGGGAGAGGGCCTGGAAGAGCAAGGCGATCGCGGACAACGGGTAACCGACCAAAACTTTCTTTTCTTGATGAACGCCCATCACGAACAAGTTCCCTTCCAATTGCCAACAGTCGCATCAGGAATGGTATGGGTCGCTTTGGTCGATACATCCAAGCAAACTGCGCTTACGCCCGGCCTTCACTATGACGCAGGAAGAACTTACGAATTGCAAGCGCGTTCTTTGGCCGTACTTGTGGAAAGACAAAGAGATCAAGTTCGCGAAAAAGATCGGCGGCATGAAACGTAACCACTTCATGCCATTTGGGACCGAATGCCGCGAGGATGGCAGCATACGATTCCGCTTATGGGCTCCCAAAGCCACCGACGTAGATGTATGTCTCGAGGGAGAAGCGTCGCAATACCTTCCCATGACGAAACAAGATGGCGGGTGGTTTGAAGTGATCACCGATGACGCCAGCGCAGGCGCTCTGTACCGCTATCAGATAAATGGCGAAATAAAAGTCCCGGACCCGGTTTCGCGCTTCCAGCCCCATGACGTTCACGGACCGAGCGAACTCATCAATCCTTCATCGTTCGACTGGACTGACGAAAGCTGGCAAGGGCGTCCGTGGGAAGAAGCTGTCATCTATGAGCTTCACGCAGGGGCCTTCACGTCGGAAGGAACCTTCGCCGGAGTTGAGAAGAGGCTGGACTATCTTGCGGATCTTGGCATCACCGCTATTGAACTTATGCCTCTGTCCGATTTTCCCGGAAAACGCAACTGGGGTTATGACGGGGTATTCCCATACGCGCCCGATAGTTCTTACGGGCGTCCAGAAGATTTGAAGAGTCTAATGCAGGCGGCACATGCGAAGGGCCTGATGGTGATTCTGGACGTGGTTTACAACCATTTCGGTCCTGACGGAAATTATCTGAACGCGTATTCTCCCCAGTTTTTTACCGACAGGCATCGCACCCCGTGGGGCGAGGCAATCAACTTTGATGGACTTGAGAGCGCCGTAGTTAGAGATTTCTTTATCCACAATGCGCTCTACTGGTTGGAGGAATATCATTTTGACGGATTGCGGCTCGACGCTGTCCACGCAATCATGGACGATTCGAAGCCTGACATTCTCGTCGAACTGGCGGAGAAAGTTCGCTCAACGTTTGGGGTGGATCGGCACATTCATCTGATTCTAGAGAATGGGGACAATGAGTCGCATTACCTGCGCCGCGATACAGATCGCCATGTTCTCTGGTATAACGCGCAATGGAACGACGATATTCATCACGCCCTGCACGTGCTGCTCAGCGGCGAAATTGACGGATATTACAGTGATTATGGCCGCGACCCCATCTCGCAAGTGGGCCGATGTGTTGCCGAGGGTTTCGCTTTTCAAGGAGACTATTCAGAATTTCACAAGGCTAAACGAGGCGGGCCGAGTGCTCAGTTGCCACCGCAATGTTTCGTTACTTTTCTGCAAAATCACGATCAGATCGGAAATCGCGCATTTGGTGAACGCATCCTAAGCCTGGCAAGCCCTGATGCGCTGAAGGCTGGCATGTCAATTCTCCTGCTTGCCCCTTCCCCGCCATTACTTTTTATGGGAGAAGAATTTGGTGCCAGTACGCCGTTTTTATTCTTTTGCGACTTTTCCGGAGATCTTGCAACTGCTGTCACCAATGGGCGCCGAAGTGAATTCGCCTCGTTTGAAAAGTTCAACCGGCCGGAGACGCTACGCCAAATTCCTGATCCTAACGTCGTGAAAACATTTGAGCGTTCCAAATTGGATTGGCAAAGCGTAACGGAGGAAGTTCACCAGGACTGGCTGAATTTCTATCGTGATTTACTCTCAATAAGGAGGGATGCCATTCTTCCTCACCTCAAAGACGCACGCGGCGGCTTTGCTTCGTTTGAAGTCACTGGCAAGACAAGCATCACAGTAATTTGGAAACTTGGAGAGGAGAGATCGCTCACCCTCATCGCCAATCTTGGGAAAGAAGCCGGAGGGAGCGTCACGCGCCCCGTGGGGGACGTAATTTATAGCAATATGCCCCCGAGTCTTGCGGCACAGATAGAACTTCATCCTTGGCACGTTGTATGGTTTCTTCTGCGATGACACAACCTCGCATTCCACTCTCCACGTACCGCCTGCAGTTTAATCGTGATTTCACTTTTGCGCACGCGACCGCCTTGGCGCCATATCTGGCGGCCCTGGGCATATCCCACTGCTACGCGTCCCCATATCTGAGAGCGCGTCCCGGAAGCACGCACGGTTACGACATTATCGATCACAACAAGTTGAATCCAGAAATTGGCAGCGACGAAGATTTCGAACGGTTTGTCGCCGCGCTACACGAACACGGCATGGGGCAGATCCTGGATATCGTTCCGAACCACATGGGGGTGATGGGCAGCGACAACGCTTGGTGGCTCGACGTCCTGGAGAACGGACAGGCATCCGATTATGCCGGATACTTCGATATAGATTGGAATCCTCTGAAAGACGAACTGCAAGGAAAACTTCTGATCCCGGTTCTGGGCGATCAATATGGCACGGTCCTTGACAATGGCGAACTGAAGTTGAGCTTTGATGCAGAAAAAGGCGAATTCAGCATTCTTTATCGCGAACACAGATTCCCGGTTAATCCGCGCGAATATCCACGGATACTAGGGCGCGGATTAGAGCGCATCGAACAGGCGTCAGCCGCCAAACGAGAAGAATTCCTGGAGCTGCAAAGTCTGATCGCGGCCTTCAGTCATCTTCCCAGCCGCCTGGAAAACTCTCCTAACCAGCGCGAGGAGCGCATCCGCGACAAAGAGATTCATAAGCGGCGGCTGACGGCCCTGTGCGCGCGATCCATCGAAACTGCTGAATTTATCGCCCAGAATGTCCGCGAAATAAATGGCACTCCCGGCGATTCCAAAAGCTTCGATGAACTGCATGAACTCGTCAAAGTGCAGGCATACCGGCTCGCGTATTGGCGTGTGGCCGCGGACGACATCAATTACCGCCGCTTTTTTGATATCAACGATCTTGCCGGCTTACGGATGGAAAATGAATCGGTGTTTGAAATCACGCACCGGTTTGTGCTCGATCTGCTGCAGCAGGGAAAAGTTGACGGTCTGCGCATTGATCACCCGGACGGACTCTATGATCCTGCCCAGTATTTTCGGCGTTTGCAGCGCGGACTCAAGCCTGAATCCGGAGACAATATTCCCGACACCAGGCAATTTTACGTCGTAGTCGAAAAGATTCTTACGGGGGAGGAAGAGCTCCCGAAAGAATGGCCGATCGACGGTACTACAGGATATGACTTCTTAAATCTGGTAAACGGATTGTTTGTCGATCCGGAATCGGTCGGGAAGCTGGATCGCATTTACCGGGTGTTTATAGGCGGCCGGGTCAACTTCGACAATCTTGTTTATCGCAGCAAGAAAATCGTAATGCACGCAGCCCTGGCCAGCGAACTCAACGTGCTGGCGAACGCACTCAGCCGCATCGCTCTGGCGAATCGCCATACCTGTGACTTCACCCTCAATAGCTTGCGCGACGCACTCAGCAGGATCGTTGCCTGCTTTCCGGTTTACCGCACTTATATTTCGGAAAATCATGTTTCCGAAACTGACCAGAAAGATATTCAGGAAGCCGTTGCATGCGCGAAACGTCAAAGCCCGGGCTCCGATTTCAGCGTTCTTGATTTCGTCCAGGATGCGTTGCTCTTGAATAAAGCGGAAACACAGGGCAAGGTCTACCGGAACAACGTGATCAGATTTGCGATGAAGGCGCAGCAATTTACCAGCGCGGTAATGGCCAAAGGGCTGGAGGATACGAGTTTCTACCGCTACCACCGGCTCGATTCATTGAATGAAGTGGGAGGGGATCCCCGGCGTTTCGGGGAATCCGTCGAAGTTTTCCACGCCAAAATGGCGGAGCGGGCGAAATCCTGGCCGCACAGCATGCTCGAAACTTCCAGTCACGATACCAAACGCTCGGAAGATGTTCGGGCGCGCATGAATGTACTTTCCGAGGTGCCCGCTCAGTGGGGAAAGGCCGTAAGGCGCTGGCGGGAACTGAATCATGGCAAAAGGCGTCTGGTAGACGATGTTTTGGCTCCCTCTCGCAATGATGAATATTTGCTTTATCAAACCTTGGTCAGCGCGTGGCCGTTTGAGGGGGATCAGGCGCGGGGCTCGGGTTTTCGCGATCGCATAAAACAATACATGTTGAAGGCGGTTCGTGAGGCAAAGGAAAAGAGTAGCTGGGCGAATCCGAACGCAAATTATGAGTCAGCCGTGACGGCGTTTGTCGATGAAATATTAACCGCGAGCGGTGCGGAGAACGAATTTCTGAACAGTTTCGCCGCTTTCCAGCAATCCGTCGCCCGACTTGGTATGCTCAACAGTTTGTCGCAAACTTTGCTAAAGCTTACTTGTCCCGGAGTGCCCGATCTCTATCAAGGCACTGAGCTTTGGGATTTAAGCCTGGTGGACCCCGATAATCGCCGTCCGGTTGACTATTCGCGCCGTGCGCGGATTCTGACAGAGATGGAGAACTGGCCCACATCCGCAGAACCGTTGAGGCCTCATTTGCTCGATTTAACAAGCCACATGAGCGACGGCCGAATCAAAATGTATCTCACATGGAAAGCTTTGAATCTGAGAAAGCAGCAGCCAGAGTTGTTTTTGCGGGGAGACTATCTTCCGCTGAAAGTGCAGGGGCCGAAGGCGAAACATCTATTAGCGTTTTCCCGGCGGTGTGAGGGAAGTGAACTGGTAGTTGCCGTCCCCCGACTTTGCGCGAAATGGGCCGACGGCGAGGGCGTGTTCCCGGCAGATCAGGATTGGTGGAAAGACACAAGGGTGGAACTCAATCCACATAACGGACGAAGGACTTGGAGGAACATATTCACTACGGGCAATCCGTATCCGGAGAACGTTGAACAAAAGGAATTGTTCCAGGCAGCCGCGCTTTTCGCGGACTTTCCAGTGGCGATTGTGGTTGCGGAATCCGTTGGAGAAGCCAAGTCCTAAAACAAGTCACAGCCTCTGATCAATGCAGACTCAAATCTAGCTTAGAAATTCTCTAATCGCGCACTGGGATTGCAAATCGAGTACTTCGCCTAACTGGCCAAGATCGTGAACCAGAAGCTGAGGATCCAGATGTTGAAAGTTTTGCTCAGCCATGCGTTGGATGCAACGGCGAATAAGATTGTATTCCTCCAGCAGGGTGGTCGTAGTATAGCCCTGCCGGCGCCGCTCCTTGCCATGTTGCCGGGCGGCCTTCATGGGCTTTGAAGCAATTTCTTTAAGGCTAAAATTCAGGCTCTTCAAAGCTTCTTCCACCACCGGTATCACCGGTGCCGTCCGCCTTCTGCTCGAAAGCTTAATTCGCCTGATGTCGGGGTCTGCCTGGGTATATTGCAACCACTGCTGGCGCAAAGAATTCCGCCCCCGGGCGACAACAAATCTTAGCCGATTGTTGCGGTTTTCTTTTCTCGGACCTCTCGTTTCAGTCGGCCTGGTTTGAGCCGCCCTAGTTTGATCCGATCCAATTTGAGCCGATCCCAGCTTCTTAGCGATTTGTTCAATCGCCTGAGTTAAAGCGGACTCTACTTCTTGGGACTGGCGTTCACCCCGGGCCACCCGGCTGACGTAGGACGGATCAACGCCAAGCTTGCGGGCAACTCGTCCATACAAGCCGCGGTAAAGAGCCTGCGGTAATGGTGCAACCGCATTCGAACCTGTGCTAGCATTGTCAGGATACATGACACCTTTCGCCGTACTCTCGTCGATCGCGCCGCGAGTTGCAATGCATCGAACTAACAGGGTGGTTAATCAACTAAGTTAATAATATAGCAGTTACTGCATGAGCAGAACAAAGAAAAATATTCCAAGAGGCGAGCAACTTGAGCGGGCGGGACGAATCAACATCCTTCGACGCCGTCTCGGGTTGAGCCAGACTGAGCTTGGCCGCCAATTGAATTCTTCCGCCATGGCTGTCTCCCGCTGGGAACGCGGTGTGCAGGAGCCTCCCGCCCACATCAATATTCAGCTGGGAAATCTGACCGGTGATCCGGAGTGCTGGTATTTTTGGGATCGTGCCGGCCTGCACAGCGAAGATCTAATGCGAGTGGTGCCCGCCGTGCGCTCCCGGTTACGGAGAGACCGCCTGCCGGATCTGGAAATCGTACATGCGGGCGCGTCGTCGCTCCCCAGGAAGAAAAATAAGCTGATAGCTATTCCGCTGCTGCCGGTTATGGTCGCTACCCACGGTGGACGGGGTGACCCGGCGATTGCGTTAAACGAGGCTCGTCCAGAAGCCATGATGGCGGCGCCAAGCGACTGGTGCCCGAATCCAGGCCATACCAGTTGCTTGAAAGTACATGGCCGTTCGATGATGCCGCTAATACACAGCGGGTATATTTTGGCGATCGATACCTCGCAGACCAACCGCCTGAAGCTTCGGGGGGAGATAGTCATAGCGGCACATAAAGAGGAAGGCCTGATCGTATCGAGACTGCAGAAGTTCGACCAAACTGAAGTGCTGGTCCCCGAAAACCGCGAGTATGACTCGACTCCGATATCAACGGCTGGCTGGAGAATTATGGCGAAGGTGCTTTGGTGGATAGGGCGCCCGAATAGCGGCGATTCCGGTCTCTAGTAGGAAGGTGCGGCAGGGACTTTAATGGGATACTCCGGATGCGGATTGGGACGGGAAAAAAGTTCCACCGCTTAATACTTTCCTGACAGCGTCAACCAGGTCCCGGGCGGCTTCTCCCTTGCCCACAGCCCCGCGAATCCCGCCTTGATGAAAATGGTTTGTCAAATCCTCAGATAGATGCAGCGAAAACAGAATTACTGGAATGTCCGGCCGGGATCTCCCAATTTCGCCTGCCGCTTCTAGGCCATTCATTCCTGGCATGGTGATATCCATAATAATAACGTCAGGGATAAACTGAAGCGCTTTCTCTATCGCCTCATCGCCATTAGCCGCCTCGGCGCAAACGCTCCAATTCGGAACGGCCTCAAGCAGATTGCGAATTCCCATCCGCATGACTTCATGATCGTCCACTATTAAAACCCTGACATGCGCAGGGATTGGCGGCGAGGATATTGCCCTTTCCAGGTTCATAAATGCCTAATGGAGGAAACACTGTGGTAATTCCAACCGTCCCACTAAGACGAGGAATTCTAACAGTTAAAAAAATCGTCCTATTTTAGCCGGTCAATAAAAATGCCACAATGGCACCATAGTTGTAAACGATACTTAAAGATTCAGGACTCGTTCGTTGACGAAAACGCCGAACAGAGTCTGATAACGGGCTATCCGCAATTAATTAGACCCTGAAGCTACGCCAGTATTAGTCTCGTGGCTATCCGGGGAATACTGTAGGCGGAAGTGAAATGTAGACGTTGCGCAGGCTAGGGTGAGGGAGGTGCCAGCGCAGCGGCCTAAAAATTGGTATGAAACCTGCCATCCACAGCCACACCTCCGGTAGCATCCCGATTCACACTTACGGACCATCGGTGACTGAGCTGATATTCACCCTGAATAATTTCGCTTTGAGGTTGCGTAACGTCGGTTGAAAAGGTAAAGAAAAAATTCTTCGTCAATCTCTGTTGCACCGCGATGCGGGCCGATGGGTTGCTGTTATTGCCGCCCAGTAATGGGTCGATGGATAAACTGGAAAGACCGGCGAGCTTTTGGACCCCGCTGCTCACGCGGCTTGCTACTCCCTGCGCAAGCAGAGAGTTCGCGCTTAGATCGGTTGTGTCGGCCTGTTGAGTTGTTTGGCCGCGAGCGATGAGATTGATGATGTCAACGGTGGAAAGTGTTGGGTCCGAAACATAATTGGTTTGAAGTTTGTCGATGGACCCGTTCACATTGATGGTTAGATTGTACTGTTGGATGGTTGTCGTCACCACCAGGTTCACCGTCGGTTCGGTTTCATTCGGATTGTTGAACGTGAGCACGCCGCGCTGTAACTGGTAGCGGTTATTCAGAAAGAACACATCGCCGGAGTTGAGATCGGCTCTGCCAACGATCACGGGGTTTGCCGCGGTGCCGATCGCCCGTAGATTCGCTTGCCCCTGCAAACTGACTTGAGAGCTGGTTGCCGCGAGCTGTCCGGTGGATTGAATATTGACATTCAACTTCACGGCATCGGCAAAAGTCAGGTCCGTTGGCGGCACGCTCGTGCCAGTGAATTGACCCATGAAAGTAGCGATGTCGAAGTCAGGCGTGAAGGAAAGGCTATCAATTAATACCCGGCCTTCCAGAGTGGCGTCATTCACGTTGCCGGTTAAATTGAGATTACTGTCCAGTAATGTTCGTAGTCCCTCCGGATAGAGGAGCCGAACGGATTTCGCCTGCAACACCATATTGAACTGCACCTGCGGGCGGTACGTAATTGTCCCGCCTCCTGAGATCTCTCCGCCGCCCAACTGCCCGGTGAATTGGCTGATCCGTACCTGGTCGGTTCCGATGTCGAGGACTCCGTTCGCATTTCCGAGGCCAAGCGGCGCGGAAGCCGTATAGAACGCTGCGTCTTTGAGCCGTATCTGACCTTGCACTGTCGGATGGGCGGCTGTGCCTTGCGTGTTCACGTCGAGTTCGATCGTTCCCGAACTTTTCAGGTCAGGGTTGATAATTTCCAGCAGACGCAAATCCACTGAGCCTTTCGCTATGGCACTCATCCCTTCCGTGCCTCCGAGGGGTATTCGTCCCTGGAATCGCAGTTCGGTGTCTGTACCCTTCATCTCGGAAGGTTGAAGCACAATGACGGAGTTCGCATAATCCAAACGAATGGGACCGGAGTTGGCAAGCTGCAGTGTCTGATACGAAGCGGTCAGCGTCGGAATTACGACATGGGCTTCGATGCGAGCCTTATCCTTTAGCGGGCCTTTCAATGTGGCGTGCAGCTCGGTTGATCCTTGAAAGCCATTCGGGAGATTCGGAACATACATCGCAAGCAACGGTTCGAGTGGAATGCTCGTAGTATCAATCGTCGCGTCCGCGTAATAGTTCCCGGTCAGATTCACTATGGCGCGTGCCCGGATTGTGGCTTGGGCGACGTCCGAACTGAGCATAAGACTTGCGCGCTGATTCGCAACGTTCAGTTCGGCCTTGATTCCGGTAATGGAGTTCTCGCGAAGTTGGAATTGCGGCAATTGGATCGTGGCTGTCAACTTTGGATTGTCCAGCGTTCCCTCGCCACTGGCCGAAGCTGTCAGCGTCCCATTCAAAGCAAGATTCCTGGCTTGCACTGTTTGCAATCGGCTCAACACAATTCCAGGAGCGTCTAACTTGAATTTGTATTCCTTGGTTTTAGGAACGAATGTCAGGGTAGCGGTCGCAGACCCGGCCGGCAAACTCACGTTCAACGAAGAAGTGATGGAGCCATTCGACGCATGGAACTGGACGGCCAGGTTTTGAATTGGTTCGTCGGCAACGCGTGCTTTGGTGAGTTGCAACGAGCCGCCGCCCACAGGATTCGACTGGCTTCCGCGCAATGTGACATCCCCGGAAAGATTGCCCTCAATCGGATATTGCAAGTGGGCGAACTGCTCTATCTGTGCCGCAGGGATTTGCTTGACCGAGACATTTACAGCGATGGGGTCCGAGGGAATGTACGACCAATCGCGCAGCCCGGCGCTAGCGGAGAACGATACCTGTCCCTGTCGCGCGCCGATCAGGCTGCCGTTTTGAACGGATATTCCAGACGGGCTGGCTTGCGCCGAGAGACTCAGCGTGCGCCACTCGCTGCCCGCAACCGTCAAATGTTGCGCATTCAATTGGGCGCTGATGGCGGGCTGGTGGAATGATCCTCTGACAACCGCGTTCAAACTGGCAGCGCCAAACACGTCTGGCACTTGCGGTAGTTTGCTATTTGCTGTCGCGTTCTGCGGGCGCGCACTAATGCCGAGCATTTCGAGTTCATGCAAGTCGCTTGTATTTATTCGAATCGATAAATTGGATCGCTCACTAATTTGTCCGTCAACCAAGAGGGAAGTTTGAGGAGTCCGAATTATTGTTTGACGTACCGCAATAATATCGTGCGATCCATCGTAAGCCAGGTGTACCGCGCCATTTACCGGAATTGGCGGCCCCCCGGCCTCTGTCGATTTCGTCGCCGAGGCGCGGATGTTCAAATCTGATTGGGCTCGCAGATTGTTCGCGCTCCCATTCCACGAGGCATCCAAACTGCCCTGTAGCGTCCCAACCAAGGGAACGAGTTTTGCGCCCCGATCATCCAGCGCCGCCTTCACCGCCTGCAAAGAAATGCCACTCAAGAAAGCGTGCAGCTTCGACGTCGGATTCCTATCCAGATTTTGAACTGCAACGTCTGCCATCATTCTGCCGCCAAGCAAATCAACGGCAAAATCATGTGTTCGGAGATTTCCGTTCGCGAGTTGGTAATGGCCGCTCAACTGTCTCAGTTCAACATGGGCCTGGGGCATGGCCACATCCAGGATGTTGCTGCTCAGTTGGCCGTCGAGCGAGGCATCTCGGAAAAACGAGTGATTCGGCGTGCCGCGATAGGTGAGCTTGCCAGACAGCAAAATATCCCCGGCTGGCGCAGCACCAGACACAAGCCCCGCGACATCCTGAGAATGGATCAGAACGTTATAGCTGCCATCCACTTTGGGATTGTCGTAGTCGCTCACATTTGCTTGCAACGAAACGCGAGAGGAACCGACGGTGAGTACAAACGACGATAAGTTAAGGGCCGACCGCGTCGCGTTAAATTGTGCGTCAATGCTATGAGCCAGAGGAGCAATCCCGGGATAGTGTATGTGTCCGTCGTGATAGGCCAGAGATCCCGCGTAACTCCTAGTTAAAGAATTGAAATGGGTTTCCGCCCTTAGGTCGCGTACGTCCGCATCTATGGCAATCTTTCTGTCGCTGTAATCGATTTCGCCATTCGATAGCAGCACGTGTCCAACCGCGAGATCAAACACACTCGGCTGCGAACCGTTGTTCTTCGGCGGATTCGGTTCAGGGATATTGTTCCGTCCATTCTTGTCCACCACAAGGTTTATGACTGGATGCTCAATGAGCAATTCGCTCAGGTTCACGCGCTGATACAGCACCGACAGAATTGTAAGACCTACGGTTACCTTATCCACTTGGAGAAGCGGTTTTTCGTTTGCGGCCTCGGTTCCATGAATAGTGACACCATATAAATGAGCCGTCAGGGTGGATAAGCGGAAGGCAAAATTGCGGATTTCAACTTTGCCGCCTGTAGCTTCATTTCCCTGCTGCACAATCTTGGCGAGTACATATTGGTGAAATCCCTCGCTTCTCGAGACAAAGAATCCAGCAACCGCGGCGATGATGAGCAAGCTTAAAATGATTCCGGCGGTCCATGCGATGATTCGTTTCCATTTCATAACTGCATTCCTAAAATGACTGCCCCAGTGTGATGAAGTACTGCGTCGATCCGAGGCCCGGCACTGGATTCAAATTGCGCCCCAGATCGATACGGACAGGCCCGATCGGAGTGGCGTAACGCAAACCGGCTCCCACTGTATTGGTGTAGTTACTGGCGAATTGGTTGAAGTTAATCCGGCTGTACACGTTGCCCCCGTCATAGAAAACCACCGCTCCCAACGG
>CAAGKR010067359.1_pt1 | contig 14609 bp, 15 predicted proteins | sample 2556971 | NCBI WGS metagenome assembly CAAGKR01 (sample SAMEA5207829, study PRJEB30636) | soil metagenome | biome: forest; feature: boreal; material: soil | place: USA | collected 2011-09 | depth 1 m | reverse complement strand
TACATCCAGTTCGTGCGGAAGGACTGGCTGCTGTCGACGTTCGACAGCGGGCTCGTGGCGCTCACCGCCATCGCCTTCATCGTACTGGTGTGGAAGGTCAGCCGGCCGTCCGCGTGGCTGTTCGTGCCGTACGCCGCGTGGGCAACCTTCGCGACGTACCTGTCCTACGCTGTATGGGCGATGAACCGCTGAGGCCCGCTACGGCTTGATGTAGCCGATGCCGTTCTTGATGGTGATGTGCGTCCCCATCGGATGGCTGATCGCCGCGAGCTTGCCCAGGATCGCGCGCGCGGACGCGCCCGTCTGAACCACGGGGCGTCCCCACTCCCCCAGGTAGACCGGGGTCGCCGTGATGTTGGCGACGCCCTTCGGCCCGTACTGGAACTTCAGGATGAAGGACTTGCGCCCCGCGACCGTCTTGTACGGGAACAGGAAGTTGCCCAGCGAGTAGGCGATGAGCTTGCCCTTGTAGGTGTCGATGCCCTGCATCACGTGCGGGTGGTGGGAGAGCACCACGTCGGCGCCGGCGTCGATCAGTGCGCGGGCGTCGTGCTTCTGGCCCGCGTTCGGGGTGAAGGACTGCTCGACCCCCCAGTGGATCGAGACGATCACGATGTCCGACTTCTTGTGTGCCGCGCGTACGGTCGCGAGCAGCTTCTTCATCGCGTGCCCGTTCGCGACGCCCGCGCGGGTGGCGCTCGGCAGGAAGTAGGACGGGACGTTCTGCGTGGCGGTGACGTAGGCGACACGGCGGCCCTTGACGGTGACGATCGCCGGCTTCCAGGCGGCCGTGGTGTTCATGTCCGCGCCGACGTGGCCGATCTTCACCTTGTCGAGCGCGGCGATCGTGTCGGCCAGCGCGATGCGGCCGTGGTCCATGGCGTGGTTGTTCGCGAGCGAGACCAGGTCCACTCCCGCCGAGGTGAGCGACAGGATGCCCTTGGGGTGGCCGTTGAAGATCAGGTGCGCGGGCTTGCCGTGGACGGCCTCGCCGCGGTTGGAGAGAGTCGTCTCGAGATTCGCGATAGTGAGGTCGGCACTGCGGAGCCTCGAAGCGACCTTCGCAAGCGGCGCGGCGCCGCCGTGGGCGTTGATCAGGCTACGCGGCCCCAGGTCGAAGAGGAGGTCGCCGACCGCCGCGATCGTGATCGTCGCCGGAGTCGTGGGAGTCGTGTCTGCGGTTGCTGTCGTGGCCGCCGCCGCGGCTCCGCCCACAGCCACCGCCGCGGCTCCGCTCGCCTCGCGGCTCGGGCTACGGCCGAGCCAAAGAGCGGTCTCGTCCTGCCCTCGCAAGCTCGTCTCGCGGCCCCCGGCGGCGGCGGCCGAAACACTGGCGATCAACAGGACCAGCAGACAGACGAAGACCCAGACCACACTGATCCCGCGCGAACGGACGGGCGAAGCGTGCCGTCGGGAGTGCCGGTCTCTCATGTCGGCGTCGCCCCGCGCGATCACAGGAGCTTCTCCAGCCACATCACGTCGAGCGTTCGGCCGAACTTCATGCCGACCTCCCGCATGGGGCCGATCCGGAAGAAGCCCAGGTTGCGCGCCATCGCCAAGGAGGCGACGTTCTCTGTGCAGATGCGCAGCAGCACCGCATGCACGCCGCCCAAGCGGCCGGCCTCGAAGACCGCCTCGCTCAGAGCCGTCCCCAGGCCCCGCTCCCTCTCGGACTCGTCGACGTAGACGGACGCCTCCGCTGTCGCGTCGTATGCGCATCGTGTCGAGTACCGGGAGAGCGACGCCCACCCGACGACTGTGCCGTCGCGTTCAGCCACGAGCACGGGATGCTGGGGCGCCGTGTGCTCGTCCAGCCACGCGGCCCTCTCCTCGGCGGTCTCCGGCTCGGTGTCGAAGGCGGCGGTCGAGTGGAGCACGGCCTGGTTGTAGATCTCGGCCATCGCCGCAGCGTCGCCGCGGGTGGCGGGTCGGATCGTGAAGTCTTCCACGGGGCCTCCGACGAGCGGGAATCCGGTCAAGCACGATGGTATGCCTCAAGCACGCGCCGCGCCACGCGCCGACGGGGCGGCGGGTACACTTCTGGCATGGGACGCGTACACGTCGGCACCTGCTCGTGGACCGAGAAGACGATGGTCGGCCTGTGGTACCCGAAGGGGGTCACCACGGCTGAGGAGCGGCTGCGCTACTACGCGACCAAGTTCGACACAGTCGAGGTCGACTCTCCGTTCTATGCGATACCGCGCCGCGAGTATGCACAGGCATGGGCAGAGCGCACTCCGGAGGACTTCATCTTCCATGTGAAGGCGTACGGGCTGATGACCGGGCACGAGGTCGACGAGCGCTGCCTCGCGCCGGAGTTGCGGGAGTACGAGCACACGGTGGACCGCGGGCGCGTGCGCGATGCGGACCCGGACATGGTCGACGCATCCTTCGACCTGTTCCTGGACGCGATCGAGCCTCTGCGCGCGGCGGGCAAGCTCGGCGGCATCCTCATGCAGTTCCCGCCCTACTTCACTGCCAAGACCCACGAGGCGGAACACCGCAACCTCGAGTACATCGAGTACGTGGCGCACAAGTTGGAGGGCTACCGCACTCTTGTCGAGTTCCGGCATCCGTCGTGGGTGGACGCCTCGCATCGCGCCCGCTCGCTCGCATTCCTGCGGGAGCTGGGACTGTTCTACGTGAGCGTGGACAGCCCGCAGTTCGAGGAGCACTCGACGATGCCGCCGTTGGCGGCCTCGACCGGCGACTGGGCGTACGTGCGCCTTCACGGCCGCAACGCGAGCACCTGGTTCTCGCATGCCGGAACGGCTACCGACCGGTTCGACTACCTGTATACGACCGGAGAGTTGCAAGAGTGGGCCGAGCCCATAAAGCAGCTGGCCGCGGAGGCCGATGCTACATTTGTGATGTTCAACAACAACAAGTACGACTACGCACAGCGCAATGCCTCGGAGATCGCCACGATCCTCGGGGACTTGGTCGTCCCGCCTGCCGCGGATGCGGGCGGGACGCCCTCTTTGTTCTGACCGGTCGCCAACGATCGAGAGGATGCCAGCCATGCCGATAGTCGGGTACTGCCACGAGTGCGCGGAGTGGGTCTGGGTCGCGGCGGACCGGTCATGTCCGAAGGGTCATCCCGCCTCTCGCGTGAACGGCCTCTACGACAGCGCCACGGGTCAGCCGGTGGGGGATCAAGGCGCACCGGTCGCCGCGGTCGAGGCGCCCGTCGAGGCTCCCATCGTCGATGCGCCGGAATCGGCCGCCGCCGTCGGCACACGCGTCGGCTTCCTCACCGACCTGATGGCCGCCTTCTCCGACAGCCCCTCCTACACGGCAGAGTGGGGCGCGGACACCGACATGACGATCGCCAGCAACCCCCTCGACGGCACGTGGGGCGTTGGCAAGAAGCACGCGGAGTACAGCGCAGCGCTCAAGGTCTCCGAGCCGGACCGCGCCGTAACCTTCTGGGAGATCCTGAAGGAGCGTTCGAGCGGCATGACCTTCGGCACATTCGAGTCCGAGACCTACACGATCTTCGGCACGAAGCGGTCCGGCACTAAGAAGGAGAAGGTCATCGGACCGGGGTCGGGCTCGTGGGAGTGGGGCTACGGCACCACCCGCAAGGTCGTCGAGGATATCGCCGCGCGTCACGGGTTCGCGGTCCGTGTCGTGCTGACGAGGAACTCCGCCACTTGGTGAGAGCCCGTTCGTCCTCCAAGGTCGGCCCAGCGTCCCCCGTCCACGCCCATTCATCGCTCGCGGGCTGACTTAGCATCGCCCCGCGCGGGTAACTGTAGTGCCAGAAAGTCTCAGCCCCGACGGGCTGTGCCTCTTTGGAAGGAGCCGGCGCGATGGATGAGAAGGTGTTCGCTGGGAAGTACCGGACTGTCCGCGAGCTCAGCTCGGACGTCTCCGGCCGGACGTGGCTCGCAACCGGGCCCGACGGTGCCGAGGTGGTCGTCAAGGTCGTGCACCCGTCGGACGCGACCGCTGCCGAGCTGGTGGAGAAGGATGTCGAGCTCGTGTCGGGGGTCCGTCACCCTGCGCTTCCCAACGTCCTCGAATGGGGACACCAGGACGGCGACTTCTTCGTGGTCCGTGACTACGTCGAGGGCACCGATCTCAAGAAGGAACTCGATGCGCAGGGTCGCTTCGCTCCGTACACCGTGGCGCGCTTCGGATCCGCCGCAGCGGAAGCGCTCGCGCAGTTGCACGCGCGGGGTCTGGCGCACGGGAACGTACGCACGACCAACCTCATAAGGATGCCCTCCGACGACATCAAGCTGGTGGGCGGCGGCCTTGGCATGAGAGACGCCGCGACCGGTCTGGCCGCCGCCGCGCCCGCATCGGCGGCGTGGTATCTGGCGCCCGAACGGGTCGAAGGCGCGCCTCCCTCTCCGGCTTCCGATATCTACGCCCTGGGGGCCGTGCTCTACGAGCTTGCCGCCGGCCGTCCTCCCTTCGAGGGTGACAGCGCGGCAGCCGTGGCGGACCTGCAACTCCACCAGACCCCCGAGCCCCTCAGCGTGCTCGATCCCGACGTTCCGGCGTCGTTCGAGAACGCGCTGATGAAGGCGCTCGAGAAGGCGCCCGAGGCCAGGTGGGCCAGCGCGGAGGACATGCGTGTGGCGCTCGACGGCGTCGAGCAGGCGGAGTCGCCCGTGCCGACTGCCGCACCGCAGGCTGCGCCGGCCCGGAAGTCGGGTGCCGGTCTGTGGGCCGCCATCATCGTTCTGATCGCGCTCCTGGCGCTCGGCGCGGCATGGGCGTTCGGTCTCTTCAGCGGAGGGATCGCCGTACCGAACGTCGTCGGCGACACGCTCCCCGAGGCGCGGGCGGCCATGGTCGCGGCGGGTCTGGACGTGGGGATCGTGAGCTACGCGGGCGTTCCCGTCGCGGGGATCGCCGACGGACTCGTATCCGAGCAGGCGCCTCTGGCCGGCTCGAAGGCCCCCAAGGGCACCAAGATCGACCTGGTGCTGGCCGGACGCGAGATGGTGTCCGTTCCCATCGTGGCCGGCCGTACTCAGGCGGAGGCGACCACGCTGATCCAGAACGCCGGGCTGACGCTGGGGGCCGTCACCACCGTCTCGACCACCTCTGTGGGAGCGGGTATCGTGATCTCCCAGTCGCCAGAGCCCGACAGCCAAGCGGCGAAGGGCTCGTCCGTCGATCTGTTGGTCGCCGTCGCGCCGACCACGGCCACGGTGCCGGATGTCGTCGGCATGACGCAGGAGGACGCTGACTCGGCTCTGACGAACGTGGGGTTCGACCTGAAGGTCGTCGGCCAGGCAAGCTCCACGGTGACCAAGGGTGACGTCATCGACCAGAACCCGACGGCGGGAGTGACGGCACTGATCGGCTCTACGGTCACCATCAGGGTCTCGACCGGGCCGGCCACGACGACGGTGCCGAACGTCATCGGCAAGACGCAGGCCCAGGCGGTCAACGCCCTGACAGCGGCGGGCTTCCTCGCGCAGGTCACTCTCCAGACGGGTGGCGGCACGGTGGGAGACGTGGTCGACCAGAGCCCCGCGAGCGGGACGAAGGCCGCGACCGGCTCGACGGTCACGATCACCGTGGTGCAGTAGTGTCGAGGTGATCAGAAGGGTCCCCGCGCGCCTGTGCGCAGGGTCCTTCTCTTTGGGCGACTTGTGGACAAAGGCGGGCGGTGCCGATAGAATCGCCCTCGCTGTCCGCCGTGCGCGGACACCCGGAAACGGGGGTGTAGCTCAGCTGGTTAGAGCGCCGGCCTGTCAAGCCGGAGGTCGCGGGTTCGAGCCCCGTCACTCCCGCCATAGCGAGTCTTCCAAGACCGCCGGCTCGGCGGTCTTGTTGCGTCCGGACTGCCACCCCAACCGCGGGATCCGGGGCGTGACCGCCGCCACCACGGTCGCGCTGCTCGGATCCATGGGCTACGCGATGATGCACGGCATCGGCTAGACTCCCCGCATGACCACCCTCTTCATCGACGCGGACGCGTGCCCCGTGACCCGCGAGGCCATCGCCGTCGCCCGGTCGCGCGGGATCCCTGTCATGCTTGTCGCCGACTCGACGCAGAACCTCGCGCGCCACGTCCGTCCCGGGGTCGAGGCGGTGCAGGTCACGATCGGGCGCGACTCGGCCGATTTCGCGATCGTCGAGCGGCTGAGCCCGGGGGACGTGGTCGTCACCCAGGACATCGGCGTGGCCGCGATGGCGCTCGGCCGTGGCGCGCGCGCCATCAGCCCGCGCGGGCGGATCTTCCACCAGGCCACCATCGACATGGAGCTCGAGGTGCGGCACGCGGAGCAGCGTCACCGGCGGGCCGGCGGCCGCACGGGCGGGCCTTCCGCCTTCCGCGACGAGGACCGGGAGCACTTCACCGAGCAGCTGGAACGCCTGCTCGACAGCGACCGCGGGTGACGAATGGGCAACCGGTGGCGTTCGTGAGCACGCCATCCGTATACTGGTCGTTGACCGAGTATGCAGGAATGGGGCAGGGGCACACATGAGGGCACGTCGTTCGATGCACCGCATTCTGGCCGTGGCACTCGCTGCGGTCCTTCTGGCGTTCCCTGTCGCTCCGGTGCTCGCCGCGGATCCGCCCGTAGTCCGGGCGGGCGTGACGATCCTCGGTACTCCCCTTGGGGGCATGACGGCCGAGGAGGCCGGCACGGTGATCGCGGCTGCCGCACCGGCGTCGGCTCTTGCCACGCGTCCGGTCGAGGCGGACGGGCACCACTTCTCGCTGATCCCCAGCAGCGTCGCGACACTCGACCTGGACGGGCTGGTCGTCGAAGCGCTGGCCGCCGCCGCGGACGTCGAGATCGCGCCCCGGTACCTCGTCAGTACTCCGGCCGTCACCGCGTTCGTCGCCCGTGTCGCCGGGGCAGTCGATCACAAGGCCGTCGACTCCCATCGCTACATGTCGCACCGCACGCTGAAGATCAGTGCATCTTCCGAGGGCGCGAGGGTGGACAGGACCTCGGCCGTGGCGGCGCTGACAGCGGCTCTCGAGGCGGAGACCCCCGGGGGCTCCGTCGCAACGATCACCGTGCCGTGGACCCTTCTGAAGCCCAAGTACACGCGCTCGAACATCGGCAAGACCATCGTCGTCGTGCGCGGGTTGTTCCGCGTCCGGCTCTACAACGGCGCCAAGCTGGAGAAGTCGTACGCGTGCGCGGTCGGCATGAGCTCGTATCCGACCCCGCTCGGGAAGTTCAAGGTCACAAGGAAGTCCCCGCACCCGTCGTGGCACAACCCGTGGAGTCCGTGGTCGCGGAGGATGCCGGCCGTCATCGGGCCCGGCTACTACAACCCGCTCGGGCTGCGCGCGCTCTACCTCAGCGCCTCCGGCATCCGCATCCACGGCACTGCGAAGAGTGGGTCGATGGGACATCGGGCGAGCCACGGCTGCATCCGGCTGACGAACCACAACATCGTGAACCTGTACCCGCGGGTGAAGGTCGGGACGCCGGTCTACATCGTCAAGTAGCCGCGTGGGCGCTCGCCCGCGCGCGCTCGCGCGAGGGCTACCGTTCCGTGCGCGTCCTGAGCAGCAGCAGGCAGTGCTCCGAGCCCGGCCGCCCCATGCGGTCGAGGAACTCCAGGTCCAGGCCCGCGCCCTCGAACGTGCCTTCGTCGACGGCCGCGGCGATCGCGCACATCGCGTCGAGCTCCTCGGGATCGAGACCCGCTTCCTTCCACGCGTCGAGCAGCGGGCACGACGTCATGCTCAACACGATGTGGTCGTCGCCCTCCTGCTCGATCCCAGGGTTGAACAGCTCGCCACCGCAGGGTGAGCCCTCGCAGAAGATCGCTCCGACCTCGGCGAGGTCGCCTGCGTGCGCCGCAGCGCGGTACTTGCGCCCGATCTCCAGTCCACGCCGGTGGATCGCGCGCTTCATCAGCTCCGTGGCCCGCTCGGGGCCCAACTCGTCGGAGAGCTCCTCGTAGATGTAGGCGTACATCAGAGCGCGGTTCTCGAACGAAGCACGCGTCTCCGCGCGCGACTGCTCCAGCTCGTCCTCGTACGTGTCGCTCATGTGCGCGCTCCTCGTTTCCCGCACAGGGAAGGGCTCCCTCGCGTCGGGAGTGATGATACCCGCCAGCGCACGCGAGGGTGGCGATCCGGCAACGTGGGCTTGACCGTTCGCTAGGTGCCTAGATAATATAGTTAGGTACCTAGCGAATCGGTCGAGAGAGGCTACCCATGAACCTCCCAGTGGCGCACCCCGACTACCTTTCATACCGGGTCAAGCGGCTCTACATGCTCATCAGCCAGCGGCTCAACGACGCGCTGAAGCCCTACGGACTGGCGCGGAGCCAATGGCAGGTGCTCTCTCGCGTCTCGGCCGCAGGCAGTCTGTCCCAGAAGGAACTGCAGCTCTCGATGCAGGTCGAATCGGCGACCCTCACCGGCATCATCGACGTGCTCGCTGCCAAGGGCTGGGTCGAGCGTCTCGAAAGCCCACAGGACAAACGCTGCCGCGTGCTGCAGCTCACGCCGGAAGGCGAGACTCTCATGGCGAGCATCGCCGACCCCTACGAGATCGTGGAGACGAGCATGCTGGGCGACATCCCGGAGAAGGACCGCACGCACGCCCGGCGCGTGCTCGAGTCGATGATCCGCAACCTCGAAGATCGGAGCTGAACGCCCTCGTGAGTCCTCGAAAGGCCGCTCGCGCCGCCGCCGTATCGCTGCGGTCACACGCAGGACGAACCTTCTCATCGCTGGCTGTGCGCAACTACCGTCTGTACTTCGTCGGACAGACGATCTCGCTGTGCGGGACCTGGATGCAGTCTCTGGCGCTGGCGCTGCTCGTGCTGCACCTCACTGGGTCGGGGACGGCGCTCGGCCTCGTGATGGGACTCCAGTTCACGCCGGTCCTGCTGCTGGCGCCCTACGGCGGAGTGCTCGCCGAGCGCTTCTCCAAGCGGCGCCTACTCGTGATCACGCAGTCGGCGGCTGGGCTGCTCGCGCTCGCCCTTGGAGCCCTGGTGGCGACCGGCGCCGTGCGCCTCTGGATGGTCTATGTGCTGGCGGCTGCGAGCGGAGTCATAACCGCCGTCGACAACCCGGCGCGCCAGACGTTCGTGCACGAGATGGTCGGACGCGGCCGGCTCGGCAACGCCGTCGCCCTCAACTCGATCATCGTGAACCTGAGTCGCGTGATCGGACCGGCGATCGCAGGCGTGATCGTCGCCCAGATGGGTCTTGCCCCATGCTTCATCATCAACGGGCTGTCCTTCGGCGCCGTACTCGTCTGCCTCGCGATGATGCGCGGCGACGAACTGGCGAAGTCGGCCAAGGTCGAGCCGGCGAAGGGCCAGCTGCGTGAAGGCTTCGCGTACGCGTGGAAGACGCCGATCGTCCGCGACGTGCTCATCATGATGGCGCTGGTCGGGATGCTGTCGTACGAGTTCTCGGTGTCTCTGCCGCTTCTCGGGCTGGTCACGTTCCCCGGTTCTCAGTCCTCCGTTGCCAGTGGGGTCGCCCTTCTCATGGGGGCCATGGGCGTCGGCGCCGTCGTCGGCGGACTCGTCACGGCAGGCAAGCGCGGCGCGACCATGCGCGCGCTGGCGGTCGGGGCCTTCGGATTCGGCGGCGCGATCGCTTTGGTGGCTGTCTCGCCGACCATGGCGTGGGCTGCCGCAGCGATGGCCGTCGTCGGCTACTTCTCGGTGCCTTTCACCGCGCACACGAACACCATCTTGCAGGTGTCGAGCGCACCGGGAATGCGCGCACGCATCATGGCCCTATGGGCGATGGCGTTCATCGGGTCCAGCGTGCTCGGCGCCCCGATCATCGGCTGGGTGGGCCAGCACATCGGACCCAGGTGGGCCCTGGGAGTCGGCGCGGCAGCGTCACTGCTCGCCGGCGCGATCGGCGTCGCCTCCGCGCGCGCTCGCGCGCAAGAGACAGCCGCGGGACTGACGGCTGCGGCACTCGCGCAGGAAGAGCCAGCCTGATCCTGCTCGTCGGCAAGGACCCTTCTACGCCCCGCCCCGCAGCGCCTTCCACACCTCAAGGAGCGCTATCCACGCTACGACCGCCGCCGACACGCCTAAGAACGTGAGCACGGGCACGACGGAGAGGTTGAGACTCATCCCGAGGGTCGGCACGTACACCCACACGACCAGGAACGTCGCGGCAGCCGTCTCGGGATGGTCGTCGGTGACCATGATCGTGCGGATGCCTGCGTCAGCCAGGCACCGCAGCGTCTCGGCCACGCATCGTCGGCCTCGGAGCGACGTCGACGCGTGGCCTCAGTATTCCCCTCCCTGGGTGGCAGCCGGCGCGCGCGCTCGTGGACCGGCGGTCGTAGCCTTCTCGTATGCACCAGCGCGCATTTCGGGGCCCATTCGGTGTACCCTGCCCCTACGCGCGCGGCCGCTCTCGCGCTCGCGCGCGCCCTCCGGCGAAAGGGGCGCTGCACGCATGTCGACGGACAACCGTATCGGTGAGAAGGTCACGACCGTGCGCGAGTCGCTCGGCCTGACCTGTGAGGACCTGGCCGAGCGCAGCGGCTGCGAGGTGGCTGTCATCGAGCGCATCGAGGCGGGCGAGATCGTGCCGTCGCTGGCGCCGCTGATCACGATCTCCCGCGCTCTCGGGGTCCGCCTCGGCACGTTGCTCGATGACGACACGAACGTCGGTCCTGTCGTCACGCGGGCCGACGAGGCCGCCGAGGTGGAGCGCTTGAAGTCACTGGAGACCGGCGGCGCCGGCGGGACGCTCGACTTCTTCTCGCTGGCCGCAGGCAAGACCGCGCGCCACATGGAGCCGTTCCTCATCGACGTGAATCCGGCGGATGGCCACGAGCTGTCCAGTCACGAGGGCGAGGAGTTCCTGTTCGTCTTGGGCGGCGAGCTCGAGGTCGAGTACGGGAAGGACACCCACGTGTTGGGCCTCGGCGACAGCATCTACTACGACTCCATCGTCCCGCACCAGGTCCGCTCCTCAGGCGACGCTCCTGCCCGGATCCTCGCCGTCGTCTACACCCCGGCCTAGGGGCGGATCATGGAGCTGCACACCGACCTCACGATCGGCCAGTACTTCGAGAAGCAGGTCGCCGCGGAGCCGGATCGCGATTTCGTCGTCTACCCCGACCGCGGGCTGCGTTGGAGCTATGCGACCTTCGACCAGCGCGTCGACCGGCTGGCCAAGGGCCTGCTCGCCATCGGCATCGGCAAGGGTGACAACGTGGGCGTCTGGGCGCGCAACGTGCCGGACTGGCTCACTCTCGCGTTCGCCACGGCGAAGATCGGCGCCGTGCTCGTGACCGTCAACCCGGTGTACAAGGCCCATGAGCTCGCCTACGTCATCAAGCAATCGGACATGAAGGCGCTCGCGATCATCGACGCCTTCCGTGATGTCGACTACGTCCGTATCGTCCGGGAACTCGTTCCCGAGTCGATGACGCAGGAGCGCGGCAGGCTGAGCAGCCCGGGATTCCCCGAGTTGAAGTCCCTCATCTACATGGGGCCGGAGAAGCATCGCGGGTTCTACAACATGCCCGAGCTGCTCGTCCTCGGGGAGCACAGCCCCGACGCGCCGCTGCGCGCGATCACAGCTTCACTCGGGCCGGACGACGTCATCAACATGCAGTACACGTCCGGGACGACAGGCTTCCCGAAGGGCGTCATGCTCACCAGCCGCAACATCCTCAACAACGGCTTCTACATCGGCGAGCGCCAGAAGCTCACTCCGGAGGACCGCGTCTGTCTGCCGGTGCCGCTGTTCCACTGCTTCGGCATCGTGCTCGGGATCCTCGCGGTCCTCACGCACCGCTGCACGGCCGTCATGGTCGAGATCTTCGATCCGGTCATAGTGCTCGCGGCGGTCCAGAAGGAGCGCGCCACGACTCTGTACGGCGTGCCGACCATGTTCATCGCCGAGTTGGCGAGCCCGATGTTCGACTTGTTCGACCTGACCTCGCTGCGCACGGGCATCATGGCGGGCTCCCCGTGCCCGATCGAGACGATGCGGCAGGTCATCGACCGCATGCACGCGAGCGAGATGACGATCTGCTACGGGCTCACCGAGACGTCGCCGGTGTTCACCCAGACGACCACGGACGACACGCTCGAACGCAAGTGCGAGACCGTGGGGCGCAAGCACGACCAGGTCGAGGTGCGCGTGATCGATCCGGAGACGGGGAAGGACTGCCCGCCGAACGTCCCGGGCGAACTGTGCTGCCGCGGATACAACATCATGAAGGGCTACTACAAGATGCCCGAGGCCACAGCGGCCGCCATCGACAAGGACGGGTGGCTGCACTCCGGGGACATCGGCACGGTCGACGAGGACGGCTACTACCGCATCACCGGGCGCATCAAGGACATGATCATCCGCGGCGGGGAGAACATCTATCCGCGCGAGATCGAGGAGTTCCTCTACACGATGCCCGGCGTTGAGGACGCCCAGGTGGTCGGCATCCCTGACGAGAAGTACGGCGAGGTCGTCGGGGCGTTCGTGCGCCGCTCCGTGGACAGCGACATCTCCGAGGCCGACGTCCAGGAGTTCGCGCGGGCACGCATGGCTCGCTACAAGGCGCCCAAGCACGTCTTCTTCGTAGACGAGTTCCCGATGACGGCTTCCGGAAAGATCCAGAAGTACAAGTTGCGCGAGATGGCGGCGGAGCAGCTGGGTCTGACCGAAGTGAAGGTGTTCGCGAGCGAGGCTCCGTCCGGGGAGGCCACCCAGTGAGCAGAGCGGCGGGGACGATGCACGAGATCCGCTGGCACGGACGGGGTGGCCAAGGTGCCGTCACCAGCGCGAAGATCCTTGCGGACGCGGCGTTCCGGAGCGGTTTCGTAGGCGTGACATCGCAGCCCTCGTTCGGTGCCGAGCGCCGTGGCGCCCCCATCACAGCTTCGACGCGGCTGGCGGACGAGCCGCTGCGGGTGCTCTCCCAAGTCACCGAGCCCGACATCATCGTCGTGCTCGACGACTCGCTGCTGACTGTCGCGAACGCGACCGCCGGGATGAAGGCCGGCGGCACCGTGGTGGTCAACACCACGCGCCCCGCCGCGGAGTTCGGCCTCCGCGACGACCTCAAGGTCGTCACGAGCGACGTCACCGGTGCGGCCGAGTCCGTCGGACTGATCGTCGGAGGCCAGCCGATGGTCTCCACGGCCATATTGGGCGCCTTCGCCCGGGCCACGGGTCTTATCACCATGGAGAGCGTCGAGGCGGCGATCCGTCACGCCTTCAGCGGGTCCGCCGCTGAGAAGAACGTCGACGCTGCGAAGATCGCCTTCGAATGCACGCGCGCGTGAGCGCGCGCGGGAGCGGAAGAGACGTGAGCGAGATCTCGATGTCGCGGCCTGCGATCGGCGAGGCGGGCCGAACCGGGGACTGGCGGAACAGCCGGCCCGTGATGGACTCGGCGAAGTGCCTGGCGGTCAAGCAGGGGAAGGTCACCTGTCAGATCTGTTGGGTCTACTGCCCGGACGGGTGCATCGCGCAGGGCATCGGGCCCGTCATCGATCTGGCCTACTGCAAGGGTTGCGGCATCTGCGCTCAAGAGTGCCCGGCGGGCGCCATCGAGATGCAACCGGAGTCTCTGCGCGGCGTGTGCGCCGTCGATGAGGACTCGGGGGTGGCCCGATGAGCGAGCAGGTCTCGGTCATGACGGGCAACGAGGCGGCCGCCAACGCCGCGCGGCTCGCGCGCGTCCAGGTCATCGCTGCGTACCCGATCACTCCACAGTCGCCGGTGGTCGAGCAACTCGCCGCGTGGGTGGAATCCGGCGAACTACCCGCCGAGTTCGTCGCGGTGGAGTCGGAGCACTCGGCTATGACGGTCTGCATCGGCGCTTCGACAGTCGGCGCGAGGACCTTCACGGCGACGAGCGCCAACGGCCTCGCCTACATGAACGAGCAGGTGTGGTGGGCGCCCGGAGCCCGGCTGCCGATCGTCATGTGTGTCGCCAATCGGGCGATGGCCGCTCCGTGGAACGTCCTCAACGACCAGCAAGACTCGATGTCGGTGCGCGACGCCGGCTGGGTGCAGCTCTACTGCCGCGACAACCAGGAGATCCTCGACACGACCATCCAGGCCTACCGGATCGCGGAGCGCCTGCACTTGCCGGTGATGGTCTGCTACGACGGCTTCCTGCTCTCGCACACGATGATGCCGGTGAGCGTTCCGTCACCCGATCGGATCGACGACTTCCTGCCTCCTTTCACGGAGCCCTTCACAGTCGTCGACGTCGACGACCCGCGCAACGTGGGCCCGGTCGTGATGGCCGACCCCCGCGCAGACGAGACCGGCTCCGTCCGGGGCGCGTACATGGAGATCCGTGCGATGCATCAACGCGCGCTTCTCGAGGCGCTCGATGTCATTCCCGAGGTCGATGCCGAGTACGGGTCGAAGGTAGGCAGGTCGTGGGGCGGGCTGACGTGGGAGTACCTGCTCGACGACGCGGATGTCGTGCTGGTAGCGGCGGGCTCCCTGGCCACGCAACTCACTGTGTCCGTGGAGCAGTTGCGTGCCGAGGGAGTGAAGGCCGGGGTGCTCGGGATCCGCGCCTACCGGCCGTTCCCGGTCGACGCCCTGCGGGCGAAGCTGGCCGGCCACGGGCTCGCGGTCGTCTTCGACAAGGCGCTCTCCTACGGCTACGCGGGCCCGATCTGCTCGGATCTGCGCGCCGCGC
>CAAGKR010375706.1_pt1 | contig 14616 bp, 13 predicted proteins | sample 2556971 | NCBI WGS metagenome assembly CAAGKR01 (sample SAMEA5207829, study PRJEB30636) | soil metagenome | biome: forest; feature: boreal; material: soil | place: USA | collected 2011-09 | depth 1 m | reverse complement strand
CTCGGCTTCGCCAACCCCGTGCTCTACCCGTTTGGTGTAACGCCCCCGACGTTCACACCCTTCAATGACATAACCACCGGGGACAACGTGGCGGGCAACCCGGCCGGGGGCTATTCGGCCGGCGCGGGGTATGACATGGTCACCGGTTTGGGCACGTTGCGAGCTGCTGATTTCTCGAAGGACCTCGCCGGAGCCGCCGCTACGATGGCAATCAGCTCATTGGATCAGGTGCGTGGATTCAGCGGGGAGACTATCCAGCTCTTCGGTTGTGGCTTCCAACCGACGCCCACGGTGACGTTCGGCGGCGGCGTGGGTTCGGCCCACGTCAGTTGGATCACCAATGACACGCTGGCGGTGGCCGTCCCACTCCACCCGACCGGAGACGTCGACCTGGTGGTGACCAACCCCGGAGGGGGCGGGTCGGCGACGCTCCACGATGGCTTTCACTACAACCGCAGCGCCGGCCACCAGGTGATGGCGACAAATGTTGGCGGCCGCCTGGAGGCCTTCGTCACGGGCGCTGACGGCAACCTGTACCACACCTCGGAAGCAACGCCCAGCGGACCTTTCGGTGCGCTCTTGAGCCTGGGCAGACCCACATCAGTCACGTTCGTCGGCGATCCCGCGGTCGGAGTAAACGCAGACGGGCGCCTGGAAATCTTCGTCATCGGCTCCGACGGATTGCTTTGGCACGCTTGGCAAGCAGCGCCAGGCTCAGGATGGTCGAGCTTCTTCCCCGTCGGCAGTGCGCCACCACCGGGGATGCAGGGAGAGGCCGCAGTGTCGACAAACAGCGACGGCCGGCTGGAGATCTTCGCGCGGGCCGCGGACAACTTTGTCTGGCACGCGTGGCAGGCTGCGCCAAACAGCGGTTGGGGAGCCTGGTCCCGGCTCGGCGCGCCGGGGAATTTGTTCGCCAGCGATGTGACCGTCGGGCGCAACGGCGATGGGCGGCTCGAGGTTGCCGCGGTGGATGCAACAGGTATATCGTGGCACGCGTGGCAAACGGCTCCCAGCAGCGGTTGGAGCAACTTCTTCATCTCGCCGGACGCAACATCGCCGGAACTCCCGGCATAAACACCAACCAGGATGGGCGCCTTGAGATCTTCGCCCAGGCGGCCGACGATCGCTCCATCGTCCACATCTATCAGGCTGCTCCCAGCAGCGGCTGGGTAAGTTGGTCCTCACTTGGTGGGCAGCTCGGCGGCGACCCGGCTGTCTCGCGCAACTCCGACGGCCGGCTGGAGGTGTTCGCCTTCGACCTCTCGGGTAGCCTTATCCACATGTGGCAGTTAGCACCCAACTCGGGTTGGGGAGGGATCTTCAGCCTGAGCCAACCGGGCGCCCCCCTGGTCGGGGATCCGCATCCAGCAGCCTACGCCGACGGTCGGATACAGATTCTGGCCCAAGACCTGTCGGGAAGGTTATGGCAGATCATCCAAGCGTCGCCGGGCAGTGGTTGGTCAGGCTTCTCGTCGCTAGGGGGCCCGGCACTCCTCCCCTACTGAGGGGGCCCGCGATGATGCTGACCGCCACGCCGGGCCACCACCTGCGACGCGCTGCCCGCTTTGCCATGCCGGTGCTGGCGATCGCGCTCGTTGTCGGTCCGGTGTCAACACCGGCCATCGCTGCGAATGGCGGAGCGCTGTGGGGCATCGATACGACCGACAACGTCCAGGGCGCAAACGACATCGCGCGGACACAGGCTCAGCTCGGGGCTCCGCAGTTTGTGGGTCGCTACTTGATTTGGGACGGCGGCGCTACGCTGAGCATCGCGGAGGCCAACTACATACACTCCCAAAACCTGCCAATCCTGCTGCTTGACAGCCCCGCCAATTCCAACCTCACCGGATCTGGGGTGGCCACCGGCGAAGCTCAGCAGGCAGTTAACAAAGCCAGAAGCATGGGTGTCCCCCCAGGTAGGGCCCTCTTTAGGGACGTCGAGACGGGTTACCAGATCGATGCGGCCTATATTTCGGCGTTCTACGGCGCGATCCGGGGTTCCGGGTACGTCCCGGGCTTCTACGAGAATGCCGTTAACGGCGCTTTTGCCGGCGCCTATTGCGGCGCTCTCGCGCAAAACCCCGCCATCGGCACGGGCGCCGTTCTGTTTGCCAGCGAATGGGAATTCCAGGGTGGTGACCCTCATCGGGCCGCGATGCGCCCCTGGGCCCCCGCGACCCCCCCCTGCCAGAACACGACTGTCGCGTGGCAGTACGAAGAGAAAGGGCTGTTTCCACCGGGCCTGCCGGCGCCAAACGTTGATGTCGACGAATACCAGGCCCGGTACTGCAGCCTGCTCTGGGGCTCTAACTGCGGCGGGGATTCAAATCAGTCCGCGGGCAGCTTCTCCGCAGTCGGTCAGAACACCGACGGGCGCCTGGAAGTATTCGCAAGGGCTACCTCTGGTGGCACGGTTTACCACGACTGGCAGCTGTGGAGTGCCGGCTGGTACCAGGTGACCAACTACGCAACAGCCGATGCACCGATCGCGGCCGCTAACTCGGATGGGAGACTCGAGGTCTTTGCCACAGGAACCGATGGGGTGGTTTGGCACGACTGGCAGCCCTTCAATGGGGGCCCCTTTGGGCTGCCCGGCTTCACCGCCTCGGGAAGTCCGGCAGTCGCTCGTGATCGAGATGGGAGGCTTGAGATTTTCGCCACGAGCAGGGTTAACGGGACGATCTCTCATATCTGGCAGACAGCACCGAACAGCGGCTGGAGTCGCTGGTACTCATTGTCGGGTCAGGGCGGGTTTCAGGCCGCCAGCCGGCCAGTCGTGGGAGCCAACCCCGACGGGCGGCTCGAGGTCTTCGCCATAGGTCGTGATGGGACGGTCTGGCACAGTTGGCAGACCAGCCCAAATGGCGGTTGGTCACCCTTCTATTCACTCGGCGGTTCGCTCAGCGGTCAACTTTCTGTAGCCAACAACAGCGACGGCAGACTCGAGGTCGTGGGGCGGTCGAGTGCCGGCTCGGCGTGGCATACGTGGCAGACATCGCCGGGCGGGGGTTGGGCCGGTCAATGGGCAGGGCTCGGTGGGTCTTTGGGCGGGAATCCCGTCGTCGCAATGAACCAGGACGGCACGCTTCAGTTGTTCGCGGTGGGGACTGACCGGAACCTCCAGAGCGTCTGGCAGGGATCGGCTGGCGGAGGGTGGACCAGCAATTGGTACTCGCTAACGGGGAACCAAAGCAATCCTGCGATCCCCGGTGGTTTGTCTGGTGACCCGGTGGTGGGTCTAAACACCGTTGGAACGCTGGAGGCATTCATAGCCGGCGCGGACAGCCAGATATATCACCAGTGGCAAACCTCTCCAGGCACTGCCTGGTCAAAGGCGGTACCACTGGCCGGGACGGGGCAGCAACCTGCGGTACCCTGGGGCCCGTATTAGGCAGTACGGGCCGTGACAGCTCCTCAACCGGTCCGGGCGGCATTCGCGATTGTCCTAGTCGCGGTCGCCGTTGCGGTCGCGGGCTGCAGCAGTTCGTCGACGTCGTCCCATCCCGCGGCCCGGAGTTCAGCACGGCCATCCTCTGTTCCAGCCACGGTTGGTGCGTCCATCTCGCAGAGCCCTGCCGAACAAACATCTCCGTCCATTGATCGGTGCCGCACCAGCAGCCTCGCGATCACCATCGGTCGGGCGACGGGCGCGGCGGGGAGCCTTGTTGTGCCTTTCCTGGCGCGGAACAAGACCACCGCCAGCTGCACTCTCGGCGGCTACTTTGGTCTCGAGCTGCTCGACTCTTCCGGCCGACAGGTAGGCCAAACCCCCTCCCGGGAGCCCACCCTGCAAGGTTCCTCCCCCCAACCCGGTCCCCTCGAGCTACGTCCGGGCGAGAGCGCCCGCTTCCTATTCGAGTGGGGCGACAACCCCGTGGGCGGGCAGACTTGTCAGCCGGCCAGCCAGGTCGCACTCATCGCCCCCGACCAATCCGACCGAACCCTTCTCCCCGCCAGGACCGCCGACGGAATCGTCATCGCGCCGTGCGGGGCCGGTGTTACCGAAATCGGCCCGGTTACGCCCGGCTAGCCACCCATCGCACCTAATCGTTTGCGGTGGTACCCGGCGACCGTCGGCTACCCCAGCCACGGCAATTCGCCGGCGACTCGCCGCCACCAGCGCGAGTCAAGATGGCGCACCTCAAAGAAGGAGGCGTTCTCGAGGGCCGGCTTGTAGATCCGAAACGACTCCATGACACCACCGGTTGCGGCGCTCTCCAAGGGTCCGACAAAACTGGAATCTCGAGTATTGAAGTTGGGTTGGGAGGCCCAGCGCTCCATCTGCGCCTGGCTCAGGAAGTAGCAGCCAGAATGTGGGTTCAGAGGCCGAACGAATCTGACTTCGCGGCCAAGCCCGTGCAACACCGCCTCTGGTCGGTCACGGATCTCCTGGTGCAGACGCGTGTCCTCCAGCCGAATCGGCCCATCAATGTAGATCTTGGGAGGCTTGTCTCTCTCGCCGAGCTCGTATCGGTTCGGCTGGAGAAGGCATTCGGGACCCATCAGGCGGCCAAACCATCTGATTTTGTCGAACAGGAGCGGGTCCGTCACCATGATGTCGTCCTCGAGGTAGCAGTAGTAGTCGTAGAGGCCGAGGCCCCTGGCCAGAACATCCCGGCACTCGAACCCGGCCAGCATCGGCTCCACGCGGGCGTCGCTTTGGTGCCGCCTGAACGGCACCTCCAGTGGGGGCAGCAGGTCGAGCACATGGAGATCACCTATGGTGCAAACAACGATGTCCAGCTCGATTGGGTCGCTTGTGGCGACGCTGGCACCCTCCTGGTGCTCCTGATGCACGAAGTGAGTTGTCGAAGATAGGTTCGCATCAAGGGACCTCAATGCGATGAGAAGCGCGTTCACCCGTGGCTCGGGGTCCGGATGAGAAGAGCCGTAGCGTGCGTCAGCGCCCGGGTTGTAGACGTGCGACACGGCCACAAGCACTCGCATCACCGACGCCCCGTGAGCCGAAGAAGCCGAGCCCATGCGTGACGCAGCCCCTCTGTGTAGAGGAAAGTGCGCGACCCAGTCAATGCGGAAATCTCGGCCTCGGCTCGGCCCAATCGGTCCATCAACTCGCCCATCTCCTGCTCGCGTCGGGCCAGGGCGTCTCGCTCGTCCTGTACCAATCGACGCTCTCCCAGGGCGTTCAGGCCCGCCGAGAAGGATTCCGCATCGACCGGCTGACCTGACTTCGGGCCCTCACCTCCAAGGTCCGACGGAGCTCGCCGCCTGGCCCAAGCAGCGTGCTCGATCACCTGTGCTACGCGGTCGAAGTGCGCATCGAGCTGAGCCTGCAACGGGCCGAGTAGAGATCGCTCCGGTTTGGCGGGCGGGTCATTCTGGATAATCGCGGCCAATTGGTCCGCCGGAATCGGTGGGCGGAACTCGGCGCCGCTAGATTCCGCCAGCCCCGAGGATCCGTAGCCACCTGGTGTCGATAGCGGCAACCATCCACTGCCGTAGGCCAGGGCGGATACGCTGAGCGAGACCGAGCGCGCTGCCACCACCTCGGCACCGATGATTGCCGCCGCCAGGTCTTCAAGGTCTGCGTGGCCGCCGATCATCCAAAACCGCCCCGGCAGTGTTTCAGCGAGCGCCTCGAGGACGGCATCCGGAATACCGGTGAAGTTGATGCTCACCACGTTGACAGGAGGGTCGCTGAGGAGGATCTCCTTCAAGACAGAGGCGTCGGCTCCGACCACCTCCATCAGGAGAGGCTTGCCTTCGCTGGGGTATGCGGACGTCTCCCGCAGGGACCTGAGACGGCGCTGGGCAATCCCCATTCCTACTACGCGAGGAAGCAGCAGCCCAAGCGCCGGGTGGAGGTCGATCCTGAGGTCGCCACAGAGCGGTTGCAAGCGATTGCGAGTGTCGTTATCAACGACGGTGACAATCCGGCCGCGGCGAACGAGGTCAATCCAGCCTGAGTGCTCCTCCTGATTACTGCCGATGGGAAGACGCACCCCTTGCCACACCACCGGTCGGATCGCCGGCGGCAAATCTTCGGCCCCGCGAGCGATATCGAAAGACGCGGGGTCAAGGTCGGCGACGCAGCTACCCTCGACAATCACGCAGTCGACAGGGGCCTTGGGCAGCCCCGCTGAGAGGTCACGCGCCTCGAATGAGACGTCAGGCAGCCGCCGGGTGAGCTCGACCCGGGTGACCTCTTCCGCCACCGCGAGTTGAAGGCTGTGGGTATTTGGCCGGAGGTAGACAATGTGCGGCTCCCGCGAGGCGACGGTCACTTACCACCCACAACTGTCACTGGTACGGGGTAGAAGCAGCCTGGGTCCTGCTGCGGGTCAAGTAGTCCTCTAGGTCCCTCAGGCCTTCGGGCGATCCGACCTCGTAGAAGCGCTGATCTACTTCCAGGCCCGCGAGGTCCCCGCTGATGCTGACGTCGCGCAAGAGATCAGCGATGTCAGCGACCGTTCCGGACGGAACACCAGCCTCGATGATGTCGCGCTTCAGCACTGAAAGCCCATAGTCGATCCACTGCATCTCCGCCGCCCGCTCGGGTGGCCTGCGCTTGTCGTAAAGCACCACGCGACCATCCCGAAAGATGACGTTGCTCACGTCCCAATGGTTCTCATTCCTCATTACTGTCATCAGGGCAGAGGTGCCCGCGCGGTCCCACACAGCTTCGATTGGAGATATGTCCACGGGTAGGAAGGAGTCGCCGTAGAGCAAGAAGAACGATTCGTCGAGAGCACCGCGGTCGAGTGCCAAGCGTAGGGCGCCACCTGTCCCACGCAGGTCTTCGCCTTCGTCAACATAGTCGACGGCCACAGACCAGCGACTGCCGTCACCGACGTAACCGCGGATCATTTCGGCCTTGTAGCCAACGCTGTAGGTCACCTTCCTGACGCCGTGGGTGGCCAGCCAGCTGAGCTGCCAACCGGCAAAGGGGGCGCCCAGGACCGGGACCAGGGCCTTGGGAATGGTGTCGGTCAGAGGCTTCATGCGCGTCCCTCGTCCGCCCGCGAGAATCACGCACTGCAGGGGCATCAGTCCCGCATCAGCAGACTCGACCCGTCGTGGTCGAAGTAGAAGCGAACCTCGCTCAGACCCTCTTTTTCCATCGCCTCGCGAAGCGAGGCGGGATCATCGGCGTAGAAGAGCAGGAAGCCCCCGCCTCCCGCACCGACCAGCTTGCCCCCGCGGGCGCCGTGGGCGCGGCCGATCTCGTACCACCGGTTGATGGTGTCGTCCTGGTTGGCTCCCGACGCCTCCAGCCGCTTCCGCTTGACCTCCCAGTGCTCGTGCATCAGGTCGGCGAAGCCTCCCGTGTCGCCCGCCTCAAGCGCCGCCTTGACGAGCCGGCCGACGCGCACCACCGAGTCCAAGTTCTCGATCATGCTGGCATCACCCTTCTCCGACCGCTTGCGCTGGTCCTCGAGCACGGTGTCGGCGCTGCGCGAGTAGCCGGTAAAGAAGAGCAGCAGCCGCTCCTCGAGGTCACGCAGAGTTTCCTTCGATATCTGCAGCGGTGAGACGATGACCCGATCATCGGTCGTGAACTCGAAGCAGGTGAGGCCACCGTATGCGCCGATGTACTGGTCCTGTTTACCGACGGCGCGTCCCAGCTTGTCGATCTCGATGCTGCAGGCTTCCTCGGCAAGCTCCCCGGCCGTGACGTGCTCTCGTTTGAAGGCGTAGATCGAGCGCAGCAGCCCCACCGTGAAGGACCCAGATGAGCCCAGGCCGGTACCGGCCGGGATGTCGGCCATGCTCACGATCTCCACGGGGCCGATCGGGTTGCGCAGCAGCGCCTCGCGCACGATCGGGTGGCGGATGAGGTCGACCTCGCTGACGCGCTCCTGCTCCGAGTACTTGATGATGTAGTCCTCGGCGAAGGTGTCGTGGATGCCCACGTATATATACTTGCTGATCGCCGCCGAGATGACGACGCCGCCGTTGCGTCGGTAGTAGGAGGGCAGGTCGCTGCCTCCCCCACCCAGAGAGATCCGGAGCGGTGTCCTGCTGATGATCAAGGGGTCGGCTTAGTCAGATCGCGAACCCGGCCGCCTGCCCGTCGCGGTGGAACATCTTGACCGTGTCCAGGGAGAACTCGGTCAGGTCCTTGCCCAGCGAGGGAAGCTTCTTGAGAAGGTCATGAGTGACGGTGATGATGTGGCAGCCGATCTCGTCCGCCTGGACGATGTTGAGCACCTCGCGGGGGCTTGCCCAGAGCAACTCAATCTCCTGGTTGGGTTTCACGATCTCCAGGCACTCGCGCATCAGGGGCACTGGGTCTATACCCGTGTCAGCGACCCGGCCGGCAAATACCGAGACGATCGCCGGGGGACCTCCCTCGAGTGCGTCGGCAACCGTCGTCACCTGTTCGGGGGTCAGCAGCGCGGTCACGTTCAACTTGATCCCCTGCTCGCAGAGGCGGCTGACCAAAGCCGCGGCGCTCTCGCCACGAGTGTTCGTGACCGGGATCTTGACGTAGACGCCTGGGCCCCATCTGCTGATCTTGAGCGCCTGCTCCTCCATCTCGTCGAACTCGTCAGCAAAGACCTCAAACGAGATCGGCTTGTCCGGGATCGCCTCCAGGATGTCCCTGGCGAAGGCCTCCAAGTCGCGAACGCCGGCCGCGTTCATGAGGGTGGGGTTGGTGGTAAAGCCCTGGATGTGCGGCGCTTTTGAGAGCTGGATCATCCCCTCGCGGTCGGCGCCATCGGCGAAGATCTTGATGCGCAGGTCTGTGAACTCAGGCATTTGACCGGGATCCCTCCTGTTGTTGGATGTTAGCGGCGATCATTTGGGGGACTGCTTCGACCAGTTCGTTGACCACGATGTCTGGCTCTTCCGGCTTTCTTTCAGTGTAACCGCGGTCCACGAAAACGGTGGTGCAGCCGGCGCGGTGGCCGGCCTCGATGTCGCGCCAGCGGTCGCCGACCATGAAGCTGCGCTCGAGGTCCAGCCCCAGGCGACCGGCGGCATCAAGCAACATGCCCGGTAGAGGCTTGCGGCAGGCGCAAGCGTCGGCGTCGTCGTGAGGGCAGGTGACAAACTCGTCGATGGGCACCTCGGCGGCAACGGCCGCGTTGAGCGCCTCGACATTCGCGAGGGTGTCAGTGCCGCGCGCGATGTCCGGCTGATTGGTGACCACGACAAGCGCGAAGCCGGCGGCGCGCAGGTCGCGGCAGGCCGTCACCGCCGCCGGAATCACGCGCAGGTCGGACAGGGTCCCCGGCGGGTGGGGCGTCCCATCGACGACCTTCGACTCGTTGAGGACGCCGTCACGATCGAGAAAGACCGCCGGCCGCCCGCTCATTTCATCGACTCCCACTTGGTGCCCGCGCGCTGGAGACTGGGATGGGAGACCAGCAGGTGCCAGACCACTGCGCACAGCCCCTCGGTGTGGGGTGTGATCCGCTCTTCGAACAGCGGCGGGATGACCACACAGGCTTCGGACGCCTCGCGGGTGAAGCCGCCATCTCGACCGACGATGCCGAAGATCGCGGCGCCCGTGGTCCGAGCCAGCTCGAGGGCGCGAACGAGGTTGACGGAGACGTTCTGCTCACGATTGCCGCCGCCCACTGAGAACACCAACACGGCGTCCTGGCCGCTCAGCCTCGAACCCCGCAGCCACGCCTCGAAGGTGGTGTCCCATCCCTCGTCGTTGACCCGAGCGGTGAGCTCGGAGACGTTGTCGGTAGGGGCGTAGGCCTCGAACGCGCAGATCTTACGGAAGTCGTTGACGGCGTGCGAGGCATGCCCCGCCGAGCCACCAACACCGAGAATGAACAGCCTGCCGCCTGCATCCCGGACGCGGGCGAGGCCGGCGGCCAGCCGCTCGACGACATCGCGGTCAATCGCCGCGATGAGCTGCACCGACTCATCGAGAAAGCGCCCGGCGAAGTCGCTCATGGCTGTCCGGCGCCGGAGGGAACGTCCAGGGCCGATCGGCGCATCCGGACTCGCCGCCAAACTGCGGCGGCAGCCAGGGCCATCATGCTCGCCAGGGCGAGCAACAGGCCAATGCCGAAGTTCCCGGGTCGGTAGCGGAAGACCACGACGGAGTGCCCCTTATCGACCGCGACACCCCGAAAGAGCACGTCGGTGGGATGGATGGTGGCCGGTTGGCCATTCACGGTCGCGTCCCAGCCGGGAAAGAAGGTGTCGGACAGCACCAGGAAGCCTCGACAGGAGGAGTTCACGTCGATCGACACCTCCCCCGCCGCATAGGCGGTGATGCGGGCGGCGTCGGCGCCGGCCACGCACGGCTCAGAAGCCGGCTTCGCTGGCGAGGACCCTTCGATGATGGCGTCATCCCTGGGATGGAAGCGGGTGACATGGACGGCTCCGTCCGCGTACTTAGGCTCGCCCGCGGTTAGGGTGTGGACGGCACTATCCATGTTGGGTACGTAAGTGATGTTATGGGCGACAAAGGCGCGCGGCAAGCGGTCCTGGTTCTCGTAGACATCCACCCCACCTGAAGAGCTGACCAAGACAGGCGGCGGCCCAACCACCGCCGTCGGGGTTGACGTGGCACTAGGCTCACGTTGCGCAGAAACGGCGGCAAGGGAGGAGTTGTTGGGGACGGTGGCCGACGACAAGAAATATCGGACCCCGAGCAAGTCGACCATCGGATTGCCAACAATCTGAGCGGTCCCGGCGCCTTCCATCTGGCCGTAGGCTCCGCCCACGAATCTCGTTCCAAAGTCGGGCTGGATGAACGTCGAAATGTACTTCACGTAGCGGCTGGGATAGACGGCGTCAAGCGACCGGATGTCTTGGATCCCGTACACGCCAGCGGTATTGGGGAACAGCTTGGCATCGAAGGCAAATACCCGGTCGGTGTTCTGGGGTGCCCCATAACCAACTGCGGTCAGCCAGGGCGGCGGGCGATAAGGGTCGGCTCTCGACGCGTAGAAGCCGTGAGGCGCCAAGATGATCAGCTCGCCCACGACGGCGAGAGCCACAACCCATTTCGCCTGGGCCGCCGAGAGGCTCAGAGCGGCGACCAGCACAACGCCGGCCGCGACCATCGCCAGCCCGAACTGCCCCGCGGTGTCGCTACCTGTCGCTGCTCGCAAGGCGGGGGCATTGGCATGGAGAAGCCACGCTCCAGCGGCCACGGTCACGCCCAACTCCACGAGTAGGGCCCATTTGTACCAGGAGCGGTCGGCAATAGCCTGCGCCCCGAATGCAACCAGGGCGGCGAGACAGAAACCAAACACGGGCACGAAGAAGACCGGGAAGTTTGCCTGGGAAAAGGCCGGCAGCCGTCCGAGGACCTGCACCACGGGGAAGCCGTAAATCTTGAGCAGGAGCAGGGCGGCTGCGGCTGCGAAGAAGACGCCCGGGCGCCGCCACATCTCGCGCCTTGAGGTCAGGCCGAACAATATGAGCATCAGGGCACCTGATCCAATCCAATCGCGGGCGCCGTTAAACACGCCGTCTGGGTCAATGGAGGGTTTGCCTGCGATGAAGGGCGCGACCCAGGGCAGTAGATTCCGCTTCGGGTCTGAGTACAGGCCGGTCCCTGCTCCGGGGGGGTGTCCTGTCCACCCTACGCTCACGTACTGAAAAAAGAGCAGTAAAAGAGGAGAGGCCAGGCACAGGCCCAAGGCCCCGGCCCCCGACAACCGCAAAGCTGCGCGACCCCGCTCGCCTGTCCTCGCGAAGGTAAGCCAGCGGAAGGCCGCATAAGCACCCGCGAGCGATATCACCGCCAATGACGCCTCCGGCATGCCCACGAAGATGTTGGCCGCCAGGGCTGCGCCGAGCAGGCCAACCCATCGAATCCGGTCCGACCGGATGACTCGGTCGACCAGGAAAAGCAGAAGCGGAACGAAAAGATACGAGCGGAAGAACTGGTCGTTGCTGTAAAGAAGGAAGTAACCCGAGATCGCGAACGCCGCACTCCCAACCATCGACGCCGCGGTCCCCAGTCCGAGCGATCTGAAGAAGAGGTAGGAAAACCACGCGACGGCAATAAGGGCGATAAGGAAGGAGAGATCCCAGACGAGAAGGCTGGGATGCAGGTGAACAGGGAGCAGAAGCGGATCGAAGACCGCGCTTTGCATGTTCGCCGCCAAGGGCGTTCCGCCACCCTGGTACGGGTTCCAGAGCGGCAGCTCGCGCTCGGTAATAATCCGATGCACCACTTGGGCCCAGGGTTCGAACGCCCAGGCTGACGCTCCTCGGTCAATCCGGTACGAGTCCACGGGAACGTCAACGCCGCTGCCGACGGGGGGGATGACTCCGTTGGGACCGACTCCGTTGGTACCGAGGACCTGCCAGGAAGTGCTGAAGGTCCGACCCACGAAGGCAACGTCGCTGAAGGCAAACAGGACCACCGCGGTTAGTACGACCAGCGCGGCGATGTTCCAGCGGACCAATCGCGGCGCCAGCGCTACCGGTTTTGCGGGCGGGGTCGTGACCTCGGAAGAATCGGGTCGGCGGCTGCCGGTGCTCGACTGGTGCGCCAACTGCTTGGTTAGTCGAGGCCGTCGGGGGACGATGGACTGGCGGTAGGAAATCGAGCCTGTGGCCGACCGGGTCCAAGTTCGGCAGCATAAGCCTGATCGACGATCCGTAAGGTCGCGACGGCGTCCTCGATCGTCGCACCGACGGCCGCACGGCCCTCGATTGCAGCCACAACATCCTCGATCTCGAGGCGCCAAGACGTATCAGCCTGAGGAAACTCCCAGGCCGTGGTCGCCGGCGGGCCCATCTCTGGGCTCATTTCGTACACGGTGAGACGTTCGGTGCCGTAGCTGCCACCAAGGCCACGGATCTCGACCTTGGCATCTCTTAGCGCCAGCTCAAAAGAAAACGTGTTCTTCCATTCCGTCCACGAAGCATGGAGCCAGGCAAAACCGCCCTGCTCGGGTCGCAGTGCCAGGAAGGCATTGTCCTCCACGTCAGCTTTCCAGAAGTCCGTCCGCAGCTCGGCGAACACCAGCGACGCCTCCCCGACCAGGAACCGAGTTAGATCGATGAGGTGGACACCCTGGTCGAGCAGCTCTCCGCCCCCGGACAGGTCCCGCTTCATCCGCCATTCCGATTCGTACCCCACCCTACCGCCCTGCCCGTAGCGCGCCCTCACGTGGAGGAGGTGCCCCCAGTCGTGAGCTCCGACGAGCTCCTTGGCCCGGCGCACCGCCGGGTGAAACCGATGGTTGAATCCCACCCTGACGAGGCGACCTGCTCGGGACGCGGCCGCGGAGACTTCCGCCGCCTCGGAGGAGTTGCGGCCTCCCGGCTTCTCCACCAGGACGTTGCAGCCGGCCTCAAGAGCGGCCCTGGTAACAGGGGCAAGGTCACGGTGGATTGTGGCGACAATGGCCAACTCGACACCGGCGGTTCGCAGCGCCTCATCCACCGATGTGGCGACCCGCGGCGCGGCCTCGAGGCGAGCCGCCAGAGCGGCGGCCTTCGTGGAGTCGATGTCGTAGACCACCAGGACGCGAAGGTCCGGCGGCATCGCCTCCGCCCGCTTGACGCCAACCAGGCCGCACCCGATGATCGCCACGCCGATCACGATTGGATCTCCGCGCTCAGCGGTGTTGCTCTGTAAACATGTCGTCGTCGACTCGCCGCAGCCTGAACAATGAGCCAGACATCCCGTCCGGCCGTCGGGCTTCGAGGGCATCGGGCGTCTCCCAGCGCGCACTCAACAATCGGCCGGTAATCCACCCCCCCTGGCTGCCGACCAAGTAGAGGACGAGGTCGGCCAGCGCCGCCCGGTTGTCCTCCGAAGCCTTCGGCCGCAGCGCATCCTCGAAGAGTTGAGCGCCCGCCCGCTCGGCTCCCGCTTCAATTACGGGCTGCATGAAGCCGGTTGGCTGGCGGCCCGGAGCCACTGCGTTGACGGTGATCCCTCGTGGGGACAACTCGGCGGCGAGAGTCTCGGTCAGCGCTACGACCGCTGCCTTGGACGCAGTGTACGCGCTCACTCGCGCGGGCAACTGGGGACCGCCAACACCCGCCCCTGAGAGATTGACCACGCGGCCACCGTCCGGCACCAGGGGCGCGAACGCGGCGACGGTTTGAGCAATGCCGACCACGTTGATCATCAGTGCAGATCGCCATGCCTCAAGGTCCACGGACACCAGGTCCCCTACCGGACCGATGACAGCGGCGTTGTTGACGATCACATCCACCTTTCCGAATCGGTCGCGCACCTGCTCGGCAAAGCGAGCCATGGCGCCCTTAGCGGCGACATCGATCGCGCCGCAGAGGGTCTCGGTCTGGTGGCTTCGGTGGAGCTCAGCGGCGACGCCGTCGAGCTGTTCTTTCGTTCGCGAGGTCAGGGCGAGGGTTGCGCCCTCAGCGGCGAAAGTCTCAGCTAAGAATCGACCGATGCCGCGGCCGGACCCAGTGATCAAACAGATTTTGCCCTGCAGTCGCTTCATCCCGCATCGTGGTTGGGCTTGACCGCGCAGGGCATGGCCGAGACGCCCATCGCGGCGTCGAAGAAACGGATGACAGGGTCGCGACCTGCCAGTCCGGCCACCAGGGCGGTGTCCCCGAGACGGGGCAGCAACTTTCTGATCTTGAACTCGATGGAGCCGTTGTACTTCTGCCAGACCGGCTCCAGGCCGGCGTCGCGGTAGAGGCTGGCGAGGAGGCCAGGATTGAAAAGGCTGATGT
>CAAGKR010519196.1_pt1 | contig 14621 bp, 12 predicted proteins | sample 2556971 | NCBI WGS metagenome assembly CAAGKR01 (sample SAMEA5207829, study PRJEB30636) | soil metagenome | biome: forest; feature: boreal; material: soil | place: USA | collected 2011-09 | depth 1 m | reverse complement strand
TGATGCTCGACCCAGTGTTGGCTCTCATCCGAGTTCCAGTACTCGCGCTGCTCCGCGTTGGTCATGACCGCGAGCCTACGAACCTCGACCACGGAGGTCACCAGCGCTGGCGAGCCTCCTCCGCGAAACCCTGGAGCCCCGTGAGCTCGAGTGCCAGGCCGTCGTCGCTCAGGAGCCGACCCGACCAGGTGCCGAACACCTGGTGGGTCTCGCTGCCGAGGTCGGGGCCCGCGTCGACTTTCGTGTGCTTGTCGAAACGGGGCGTCAGGACGACGTCGAGTTGACCGCCGGGGTCGACGACGTGCCAGGGCCGCATCGGGTGCTGCCAGTCGTAGCTCCAGTGCAGCTCCGAGCCCAACTTGGTGAGTCGGCCGTCGATGATCAGGCCGTTCTCGGTGAAGCCCGTCCCTTCGGTCCATTTGCCGCCTACCTGGAGGCCCACCACGTGGTCGCCGCACCGACCGGCTCCGCCGCCCCAGTTCCAGGTGATCTGCGCGGGCCATCTCCCGCGGCCGACGTCGAGCACTCCCCATGCGTCGGCACCGTCGGGTCCGCCGATCGACAAGCGCCGGTCGCCGACCACCAGCTCGCCCGTCGCGGGACGGGCCTGATGCTTCGACGTGAAGTTGAACAGCTCGTCGCTCCACGGGATGACGACGTTGAGCGACTCGTGGCCGACGGGCAGCGCGACCATCACGTCGAGCGAGCCGGCGCGACCATCTTGCTCGGTCCAGGTGGCGGTGAGGCGAGTGCCGATCTCGTCGTCGGCGATGCGCAGATCGAGACCGTCGCGATCCACCACCAACGGCACCGCACCCGGGAGCTCGGGAAGCTCGATGCCTCCGCCGCTCGGAACCACGATGGCGTGCCCGCCGGCAACGTTGGTCACGAGATCGGCCCAGTACACGTCGGCCAGCCCGAGATGGTCGATGTCGGAGTACACGGAGGAGACCACCAGATCGCCCGCGAGGATCGCCCAGTAGTCCCACCGCTTGTTCACACCGAAACGGCCGTGCAAGTTCGCGCGATGCAATGGTCGACGCGACCACCCCCGTGCGGCAGGGTTCAGCAGCGAACCGTCGGCCGTGCACAAGTCGACCGGATCGGTCAGCTCCCGCTCGAGCGTTGTCATCGGGCCTGTCTAGCTGGTCACAGGGTGCAAGCGGCGTTGCTCGTCACCAGCGGCCGGAACCCGAGCGTGAGCGTGCGGGCGCCGACCCGCCAGGGCGTGTTCTCGTTCGCGTGCGCCAGCGCCCCGAGGAGGGTCGCGACCTCGGCACCCCTGACGACGACGCAGCCGAACTGACCGGAAGTCGTGGGGGCGGGACGCGTCGCGATCGGCCATGGTCGGGGCGATGGCGCCGTCGGCCCGATCGAGCCCTCGAGCGTGAACACCGCGACGGCGCGCGGCGTAAAGGCTCGACGATTGCCCGGGAGCGCCTGCACCTCCTTGATGAACGACTGCAGCGCGCGTCGAGCGGCTCGTTGTGGCCCCGTGAGACCCGCGCCCGCGGTGTCGAAGCCGAGTGCGTAGGCCGACTGCACCACGACGATCCGCGTGCCGTCACCGATGCGCACCGTCGTCGTCCCCATGTCGGAGACGCCGGGCCGCCCGAAGTCGAGCGGGCCGGCGAGCAGACCGAGGCGGCCGGCGTCGGCGAGGAGTCTCTTGATCTGAGCGGGGGAGATGTGCCCTTCCGCCAGCCGCACGATTGCCGGACCCGGGTAGATCGTCATGACCGCGGCCGGAGTGATGACCGACCCGTCACCGAAGACGGTGACGCTCGCGACCTGTCCCACCCTCCCGATGGGGGCGATGAAGCCGCCGGCCTCGGCAACCTCGACGATGACGGCATCCGCAGGGTTGCGCACCGGAGTTGTCGTGGACGTTGGCCCGCTCGTCGGTTTCGAGGCCGACCCACACGCCGCCGAGCCGACCGCCACGAGGGCCACCAACACGACGCGACCCGCCGTCCGGCGCGAGCCGGGGCGGGACACGCGTGGCCTCTCGTGCCGGTTCGGCATGTGGCTGCTCCTCATCGTCGTGCTGCAACGTTGGACGAACCGTCGACGACTCGAGTTCCACAGATACGACCGGTCGAAACGGATCTACCAGAATCCCGTGGACGTGACTCGTCGGTTCACCGACGCGTGTCGCCGCGCTCGCTGGCACGGAGCTCGATCGCCGACTGCCTACCGCCTACCGCTTCGGGTTGCGTCCCCTCACGGCTGGCACGGGTTGTTAGGGAGCACGTTGTCGAAGTTCTCGAAGAACGCCTGGGTCGTGTGCGGGCCGACGGGATAGAACGTCGCGGTCGGCTTGCCCCAGAACTTCGCCGGCGTGCCGCCGAACTTGTTGATCGCGTTCGGGATCGCCGGGCCACCTTCACGCCATTCGCACCCACCCGACGCCGAGTGACCCGACGTGAACATCGGGTAGAACGCGACCCCGGCCGGCGGGACCGTGCATTTGTCGATCGTGTCGGTCGTGCAGTACCCGAAGAAGCGTTCGAGGTTGACCAGGTCGGTCTCGAAGTCGACCTGGTCGAACTGCTGGCCGTGGTTGAACGTCGGGCTCGAGAAGCGCACCGGTTCGGACGATTTCGCCGGGTCGTTGCCGTTGCCGGGCCACACCTTCAGGTATGGCGGGCCGTCGAAGTCGTTGTCGAAGTTGGTGATGCAACCGCCGACCTTCACGAGCTGCGATGCCTCCGCCGGGAAGCACGCGACGTCGTCGGCATCGTGGGCAGGGTCGGTCGCGTTCCCGCCCATGTCCTTGCACTTGCCGTTGGTCCGCACCTTGGCGCAGTACTCGAAGTGTCCGATCTCGTCGGAGAACGCCACGTTCAGGGTGTGCGCGGTCCACTCGGCCCGCGTGTGGATGCTCGAGGTCGAGAACTGCGGGTGGAACGCGTAGGGCACTTCTCTGCACTTCGACGCCGTCGGATTGAAGATGACCTGCGCGAAGCCGTTGGCGATGCTCGCCGTCATCGATCCGTTCGTGTGGCTGGTGAGGTCGTGCAGGGTGACGTTGAATCCGTCGGCGGTGTCGTGCATGTCGACGGTGATCCGGTCGCCTGGGTTCATCGCCATGTCGGTGGCGGCGTTGGGTACCAGCGCGTCGTTGACGGCATTGTCGAGCGGCCCCGCCGGCGCGTGCGCCTTGCCCGACTTGGTGATGAACGCGAAGTTGACGGGTTCGTCGGTGACCTTCGCGAGGCAGTCGGGGTTGTTGTCGACCCCGTTGGGGTCGTCGAAGTTGAGGGAGTCGACGTTCAGCGCTGCGCACCACTGCGTCGCGTTGCACGAGACGCCGGCCGGCCACGCCGTCCACCCCGGCGGGTAGAACTGCATCTCCATGAATGCCGAACCCGGGTGGTGCCCGATCCAGTCGGGCGCGCGCGGGTCGGGGTTGTCGAAGATGTTCTGGTCGGTGTTGGGCGTGCAGGGCGCGTGCGTGAACTCGGGGCTCGACTGGTTGTCGCACATCACCATGCTGAACCAGAACGCGGGGTGCAGCTGGAAGTTCCACGTGCCGCCGGTGCCATCCTGCGTCGGGGCCGTCGCGCTGTCGCGCGGCAACGTCAGGTTGTAGTTCGACTGGTTCCCGCTCCCCGGCATGCTGGAGTGGTAGGAGATGGCGGGCTCGTCGTGGCCCGTGTAGTTGCCCTCGTAGTCCTTGTGCCGTGACGTGTCGGCGCACAGGAACGTGTGCACTGCGCAGAGGCCCGAAGCAGGCGCGGCCGCGGCAGGAGCGGTGGCCGAGGTGGGCGCCGCCTGGGCCAGCAGCGCGACGGGGCCGATGAGCAGCGCGGCCGCCGCGCTGACGAGAATGAAACGCGAACGACCGGGCATCCCGACCTCCCCAACTCAAGCAATTGGCCGCGACACTAAGAGCGTTCGATCCGGGGTTCAAGCGCGCGATACGTGAACTCGAAGCACCCTTTACACGTAGCGGAGCGCGTCACCCGGGTCGAGCCGGGCGGCGCCGAGCAGAGTGAAAACCCTCAGGAAGCCGCGGCGCGGTCCGGCATGATCTGGGGATGCGGCAGACGGGATGGCGCAATCGCGCCCTGTTGCGGGTCGGGCCGTACCTGCGGCCGTACCGCCGGCATCTCGTGGTCATCTTCGTGTCGTCGGTGCTGTCGACGGCGGCGCAGGTCGCGCTCCCGCTGATCGTCAAGACCGTCATCGACGGTCCGCTGCACAACGGTGACCGGGCCGGCATCGTGCGGTGGTGCGCGGTGGCCGTCGGTCTCGCCGGGCTCGAGATCGTGCTCGCCTTCATGCGCCGGTACCTGCTGGCGATCGTCGCGACCGAGCTCGAGACCGCGCTCCGCGACGACCTCTACGCGCACCTCCAGCGCCTCGACGTGGGATTCCACGACCGGTGGCATTCGGGCCAGCTGCTGTCGCGCGCCACGACCGACCTCGCGATCGTCCGGCGGTTCGTCGGCTTCGGCGCGGTCTTCTTCGTGTTGATCAGCGTGCAGGTGTCGGCGATCTTCGCGGTGCTCCTCGTCCTCGACGTGCCGTTGGCGCTGCTCACCTTCGCGGCGGCGATACCGGTGGTGATCCTGTGCCGGCGCTTCGAACGCGCGTACTACGCGATCGTGCGCCGCATCCAGGACCAGACCGGCGATCTCACGACGACCATCGAGGAAGCCGCCAAGGGCATTCGCGTCCTCAAGGCGTTCGGCCGGGGGCGCGAGTCGTTCGAGGCCTACGACGCACAGTGCCGACAGATCTACGACAACCAGCTCACCCGCATCCGCCTGCACACGCGCTTCGTCTGGGTGCTCGGCGTCATCCCCAACCTCACGCTCACCGCGGTGTTGCTCGCCGGTGTGCTCGCCGTCGGTGCGGGCAGCCTCACGCTCGGGGGGCTCGTCGCGTTCGTGTCGTATGTGTTGATGCTCACGTTCCCGCTCGAGATCCTGGGCTGGATCATGGCGCTCGCCGGCGAGGCCGAGACCGCAGCCGGGCGCGTCTACGAGGTGTTCGACACCGAACCGGCCATCGCCGATCGCGCGGGCGCGACCGATCTCGGTCGGGTGCGCGGTGAGGTGCGCTTCGAGAACGTCGGGTTCAGCTACCCGGAATCCGATCGCACCGCGCTCACGGGCGTCGATCTCGTCGTGCATCCCGGCGAGACGATCGCCGTCGTGGGTGCCACCGGCTCCGGCAAGACGACCCTCGTCACCCTGCTGACCCGCCTCTACGACCCCACCGAGGGTCGCATCACGCTCGACGGCCACGATCTGCGCGACCTCGCCCTGACGAACCTCCGCGGCAACGTCGGGTTCGCCTTCGAGGACCCGTCACTGTTCTCGGCGTCGGTGCGCGAGAACCTGCTCATGGGCAAGCCCGACGCGACCGACGACGAGCTGAGCCGTGCATTGCGCATCGCGCAGGCCGACTTCGCGCTCGACCTGCCGTGGGGGCTCGAGACCCGCATCGGCGAGCAGGGCCTGTCGCTCTCGGGTGGGCAGCGGCAGCGGCTCGCGTTGGCCCGGGCCGTCATCGGACGGCCGCGCGTTCTCGTGCTCGACGACCCGTTGTCGGCGCTCGACGTGCACACCGAGGCCCTGGTCGAAGACGCGCTGCGCCCGCTGCTGGTCGAATGCACGGTGTTCCTCGTCGTGCACCGGCCGTCGACGATCGCGCTGGCCGACCGCGCCCTGTTGCTCGACCGCGGCCGCGTCGTCGCGGTCGGCACCCACCACGAGCTCATGGAACGCGAACCCCGCTACCGCGCCGTGCTGAGCGAGGAGGTGGGAGCCAGATGAGCGCCGGCCAGGCTCAGACCGGAGGCGGGGGCATGCCGGAGGTCGGAGCCGCATGAGCATCGAACCCGACGAAGTCCACGAGATCGACCCGGAGTTGCCGCTCGACGTCACCGGTGACGAGCTCGTCGACTCGTGGCGCGGGGTCAAGGCCGAAGAGGAGGAGGAGGTCACCGGCGGCCTGGCCGGACTCCTGCGGACGCGCAGCCGCAAGCTGCTCGGCGACCTCGTGCGACCGCATCGCCGCGCGGTGCTCGTCGCGTCGGCGTTGATCGCCGTCAGCACGGCGGCGCAGCTCGCGGTGCCGTGGCTGATCCAGCTCGGTATCGACAACGGCATCCCACCGCTGCTGAAAGGGGGCAGCGGCACCATCCGGCCGCTCATGACCGTCGTGGTGGGGGTGCTGATCGCGACGGTCGTGGCCGCGGTGACGTTCAACGCGTTCCTGCTCCTGCTCGGTCGCGTGGGACAGGAGGTGGTGCTCGACGTGCGCCGCCGGCTGTTCCTGCACTTCCAACGGCTCAGCGTGGCGTTCCACGAGCGCTACACGTCGGGGCGGGTCATCTCCCGGCAGACCTCCGACGTGGAGGCCATCGCCGATCTCCTCGGCGACGGCATCATCAACCTCATCACCTCGCTGCTGCTGATGGTGGGCATCGGGATCGCGTTGCTGCTGCTCGACGTCCGCCTCGCGCTGCTCACCTTGAGCGCGTTCCCCGTTCTCTTCGTGATCACGCGTTGGTTCCGGAGCCGGGCCGAGCGCGCGTACCGGGCCACCCGCGAAGCGGTCGCGCTCGTGATCGTCCACTTCGTCGAGAGCCTCGGCGGCATCCAGGCGGTGCACGCCTTCCGACGCGAGCCTCGCAACCAACAGATCTTCGAGCACCTCGACGACCGCTATCGCGCCGCCAACTTCTGGTCGCAGAAGCTCGGCTCGGTATACGGGCCGGGCGTGCAGTTCGTCGGGCGCCTCATGACGGCGCTCGTGCTCGGCTACGGCAGCTACCTCGTGCTCGGCCACAACATGACCGTGGGTGTGCTGACCGCGTTCCTGCTGTACCTGCGCCGGTTCTTCGCACCCATGGAAGAGCTGAGCCAGTTCTACAACCTGTTCCAGGCCGCGGCCGCCGCGCTCGAGAAGCTGTCGGGCGTCCTCGAGGAAGCGCCGAGCGTGCCCGAGCCGATCGATCCGGTACGCCTGGCCGCGGCGCACGGAGAGGTCGGCTTCGACGGTGTGCGGTTCGCGTATCGCGAGCGCACGGTGCTCCACCACCTCGATCTCGTCATCCCGGCCGGCCAGACCGTCGCGCTCGTCGGCGCCACCGGTGCAGGGAAGACCACCATCGCGAGGATGGCGGCCCGGTTCTGGGATCCGACGGAAGGTCGCGTCACGCTCGACGGCATCGACGTACGCGACCTGGGCGAGGGCGACCTGCGGCGCGCGATCGTCTCGGTCACCCAGGAGAACTTCCTCTTCTCGGGATCGGTTGCCGACAACATCCGCTTCGGGAAGCCGGGTGCGTCGGCGGCCGAGACGGAGGCCGCGGCCGGCGCGATCGGTGCTCACGAGTTCATCGCGGCGCTGCCGGAGGGCTACGCCACCGACGTGCACCAGAAGGGCGCGCGGCTCTCGGCCGGGCAGCGCCAGCTCGTCGCGTTCGCGCGTGCCTTTCTCGCCGACCCCGCGGTGCTCATCCTCGACGAGGCCACGTCGTCGCTCGACGTCCCCTCCGAGCGCCTCGTGCAGCACGCGTTGCAGACGTTGCTCGCCGACCGCACCGCGATCATCATCGCCCACCGGCTCACGACCGTGGAGATCGCCGACCGTGTGGTTGTCGTCGACGACGGCCGCGTCGTCGAGGACGGCGCGCCGGCCGATCTGATCGGCGGAACCGGCCGCTACGCCGCGCTGCACCACGCCTGGGCCGCGAGCCTCATCTGACCCGAGTTACGGTGCTCGGGTGAACGGGATGGCGGTGGCGGCGGGCACCATCAGGATGGCTTCGGGGCTGTCGTTCCTGATCGTTTCGGAAGCGGCCAACCGGCTGTGGGGAGATGCGGAGGACAGCGGGCCGACGGCCAGCCTCCTGTTGCGCTCGATGGGGTACCGAGACGCGCTCATCGGCGGGTTGCTGCTCCGCAGCGGGCTGCGCGGTGATGCCAACGTTGCCGGTTGGTTCCTCGCGTCGGCCGGTGCCGACGCGGCCGACCTGCTCGGCGGGGTCGCGAATCACGATCGCATGACCGGCCGGCAACGCCTTCGGGGCCTCGGCGGCGCGGCCGTCGGGATCGCGGTCGGTGTGCTCGGAGCGGTGAGAGCGCGGACGAGCTAACGCTGACAGTGACGTAATCGGCGCAATGAGTGTGGGACAGTCTCCGCCCTCGACCGGCCTACGGGCCGTTGAGGGGCGAAGACATGGCCCACGGCCGTGCGCATGCGATGGTCGGGCTTCGTGGTGCTCGCCGCCGCGGTGTCGGCCGCGCTCGTCGGCGCCGCTCAGCCGTGGGTCGAGGTGCCCCCGTCGACCGGGATGACCGCGCCGGTGAGGTAGGAGCCGGCGCGCGACGCAAGATAGATCACTGCGCCGGCGGCATCTTCGGGACGACCGATACGCCGCAACGGAACGCCCGACGCGACCAACTCCTCTCCGCCCTCCGCGTCGAGCACGAAGGCCATCATCTTGGAGCGGAACGGCCCCGGCGCGATCGCGTTCACGGTGATGTGCTCACGCGCCAACTGGTGCGCGAGCTGCCGGGTGAGCATGTGTACCGCGGCCTTGCTCGCGGCGTACGCGTAGTTCTCGGTTGCCGGCACGCGGATGCCGTCGACCGACCCGACGTTGATCACGCGAGCAGGGTCTTCGGCGTCGGCCGCGGCGCGCAGCTGGGGCATCAGCGCGGTCGTGAGGTTGAAGACCGCCTTGACGTTCGTCGCGATGACCTTGTCCCACGCGTCGTCGGGGTACTCGAGCAGCGGCGCACCCCAGGTCGCGCCCGCGTTGTTGACGAGGATGTGCAGCTTCGGCTCGCGCTCGGCGATCGCAGCCGCGAGCCGGTCGCTGCCCGCCTTGGTCGAGAGATCGGCGGGAATGGACACGCACGGGCCGAGCGCCGAGAGCTGCTCGGCGGCCGCGTCGCAGGCGTCGGCCTTGCGCGAGGAGATGTAGACGGTCGCGCCCGACGAGACGAGGCCTTCGGCGATCATGAGGCCGATGCCGCGCGAGCCGCCCGTGACGACGGCGACCTTGCCGGCGACGGAGAACAACGAGTCGGTGTCCATGTCCCGAAGGTATCGCCCCTTGCAACGGAGCTGCCGCAGACGCGCGTAGGGTCGGCGGCATGGAGCTTCTGGAAGCCTTGCGCACGACCGGGGCCGTACGAGAGTTCACGGCCGAGCCGGTGCCCGACCGCGTGCTCCGCCGTGTGCTCGATGCGGCGCGCTTCGCACCGAGCGGCGGCAACCGCCAGGGCTGGCGGGTCGTGGTGGTCAAGGATCCGGTGACCCGGCAGCGGCTGCGCGACCTCTACCTGCCCGGGTGGTACGAGTACCTCGCGATGGCGGGCGCGGGGCTCACACCGTGGGCGCCCGTGACCGATCGGGAGGCGGAGGCGAACGCGTTGGCGGCGGCGCCGGGCATCGCGACCGCGGCTGCCGCCGGCGCGGGAGGATTCGCGGAGCACCTCGACACGGTGCCCGTGCTCCTCGCCCTGTTCGCCGACCTGCGGGCCCTCGCGGCGGTCGATCGAGGGTTCGACCGGTACTCGTTCGCGGGTGGCGCGTCGGTGTATCCCTTCTCGTGGAGCCTCCTGCTCGCGGCCCGCGACGAGGGACTCGGCGGGGTCGTCACGACGATGGCGACCCGTCGCGAAGCGGAGGTCAAGGCTCTGCTCGGCGCGGGGGAGGAGCTCGCGTTGGCGGCGGTGATCGCGCTCGGTCATCCGGTACGCCAGGCCCGCAAGCTCAGTCGCGCGCCGGTCGAGTCGTTCGTCACCGTCGATCGCGTCGAGGGTGACGCATTCGCCGAGCAATGAGCGGCGCCGTTCCGGGCGACGCGAATCGTGCGACTATGGCGTCATGAAGGTCGACCCCGTCGCCGCCGGGCTCGACGCCGGGCGCCTGGCGCGTGTCGACGAGCACCTGAAGAGCCGCTACGTGGAGCCGGGCAAGATCGCGGGCTGCCAGGTCGTCGTCTGCCGCCGGGGCCAGGTCGCGCTGTCGACCTCTCTCGGATCCATGGATCTCGAGCGCGCGAAGCGGGTCTACGACGACGCGATCTGGCGCCTGTACTCGATGACCAAGCCGATCACCGGCGTCGCGCTCATGTCGCTCTACGAGCGGGGACTCTTTCAATTGAACGACCCGGTGCACCGCTTCCTCCCCGAGTGGAGCGACGTGCAGGTGAGGGAGCGGGCCGACGACGGGACCACCCGCCTCGTGCCGCCGACGCGCGCGATGACGGTGCGCGATCTGCTCATGCACATGGCCGGTATCGGCTACGGACCCCGCTCGGCCCGCCTCGATCTCACCGCGCTCACGGCGGGCGGGGCCAAGACCAGGCTCGGCGAGGGCATGACCCTCGAGAGTCTGAGCACGCTGCTCGCCGGCGAGCCGCTGCGCTCTCAGCCCGGACAGCAGTGGCTCTACTCGTGGTCGACCGACGTGTGCGCGCGACTCGTCGAGGTGCTTTCGCGTCAGCCGTTCGACGAGTACCTCCGCACGACGATCTTCGAGCCGCTGGGCATGCCCGACACCGGCTTCTCGGTTCCCGATTCGGAAGTCGACCGCTTCGCCGCGTGCTACGCGCGCGACGCGCAGAAGCGGCTCGTGCTCATCGACGACCCGACGGCCAGCCGCTACCGAACCCGGCCTACGTTTCTCTCGGGCGGCGGCGGTCTCGTCGGCACGACGGCCGACTATCTCCGCTTCTGCCGGATGCTGCTCAACGGTGGCGAGCTCGACGGTGCTCGCGTGCTGAGCCGGAAGACCGTCGAGCTGATGAGCACCAATCACCTTCCCGGCGGCGGTCAGCTGCGCGACGTCGCGCAGCCGGGCGGCTACGGCGAGGTCGGGTTCGACGGCACCGGGTTCGGGCTCACGGTCGCCGTCGGCCTCGGGCCGGCCGGCACGCAGGCCTCGGGGTCGGCCGGCGAGTACATGTGGGGCGGGTTGGCGTCGACCCTCTTCTGGATCGATCCCGCCGAGGCGCTCATCGTGATCTTCATGACCCAGTTGATCCCGTCGGGCACGTTCAACTTCCGCGGCCAGCTCCACGCGCTCGTGTACGGGGCGATTACGGACTGACCGCTCGCCGACCGACCGCTCAGGGAGCGCCGGTCGTGTAGTCGGTGAATCCCGACGGCGCGTGGGGGCCGATGCTCGCGTGCTCGAAGATGCCCCAGCCTTCCCGGCCCTCGAAGGTGACGTGCGCGATGTAGTCGGTGATCGAGAAGGCCGCGCGCCCCGCGACCGCAGGATCGGTGTGGTCGTACTCGCCGCCGTCGACCCACAGCTCGCCCTTCCAGACACCGTGCTGCCAGTCGGGATCGATGCCATAGCCGGTACCCACCGCGAGCGGGATGCCGAGGATCGGCTCCACGTCGAGGGTCAGTGACTTGCCGTCTCGCGTGCGAAGGTCGAACGACGCGTGCGTGGGGTTTCGGGTACCCGAGCGGTAGGTGATGTCGGGCTGAGGCCAACCGAGCTGCTCGGCCGGGCGCCCGGTGGCCTCCGGCCACACCCGCACCGCGAGGTTCGTGTGCCGGATCCCCTGCGAATCCTCTTCGACCATGAGGTGCATCGCGAAGTCGTCGAACCGCAGTGGCACCCAGCACCACCACATGCCGTCGAACTCGCGCGGCTGGCCCGGCGGCTCGGCCTCGCCGACCGGTCGGATGCCCCACGACCGGTCGCGGGTCGCGGTGTAGCGCTCGGGTGTCACCGCGACCGTCTCACCGCCGAAGCGCAGCTCGCCGCTCCACGTGCCGACGCCGGCGAAGCGCGACGCGTCGAGCAGGATGCGGTCGCCCTGGCGGCGGATGTGCTGCGGCTCCGAGATCGGTGCGTACTCCGACTCCCAGAGCAGGTCGAAGCCGACCCCGTGATCGTCGGCGTCGCAGACGAGCCGCAACCGCTTGAACGGCTCGATCACCTCGATGCGGTACGGCCCGACCTCCTGCTTCATGTGGTCGTCGGGACGGCGGCCCGACGCGCGGACCGCCCACTGCTTGTCGCCCCTGCGCACGGTTGCGTACGCGTCGATCACCCCGAGGTTGGGGTACACGCCGAGCCCGGTGATGAAGTACGCGTCGGCTTCGTGGTCGACCCCCTGGAAGATGCACCGGTCGTAGAAGTTGCGGTCGCTCGTCGCCGTGTAGCGCATCGGCAGGGGCACCTGATGGATCGGGTACTCGTCGAGCGGATCGAACTGCATCATCGGGGCTCCCTCGCGCTTGGACGACGGGCGACATCTTGTCAGTACGCTGCCATCCCACGATCGGGAGACACAAAGGGTCGAGAGAAATGGGGAAGCTGTGACGTACCGGGTGATCCAGTGGAGCACGGGCAACGTCGGGCACCACGCGCTGCGGCTGGTGGCCAACCACCCCGAGCTCGAGCTCGTGGGGCTTTGGGTCCACGGCGCCGACAAGGCCGGGCGCGACGCGAGTGAGCTCGGCGGGTTCGCGCCGCCGACCGGCGTGCTCGCGACCAACGATGCCGACGCGCTGCTGGCCCTCGACGCCGACTGCGTCTGCTACACCGCGACCGCCGATCGCCGGCCGACCGAGGCGATCGCCGACCTGGCCCGCATCCTCCGATCGGGCAAGAACGTCGTGTCGAGCTCGGTCGTCCCGCTCGTGTTCCCCCCGCACGTCGCGCCGGAGATGCGCCAGCCGCTCGAAGACGCGTGTGCCGAGGCCGGGGTGTCGTGCTTCACGTCGGGCATCGACCCGGGCTGGGCCAACGACCTGTTGCCGTTCGTGCTCACCGGCAACTGCGAGTACATCGACTCGGTGCGGGTGATGGAGATCGTCAACTACGCCACGTACGCACAACCCGAGGTGCTCTTCGAGACGATGGGCTTCGGGAAGGCACTCGACTCGAAGCCGCTCCTCCTCCTTCCCGGCGTGCTGTCGTTCGCATGGGGTGGTGTGGTGAAGGTGATCGCGGCGGGGCTCGGCGTCGAGATCGAGGAGCTCCGTGAGGTGCACGAGCGCCGGCCGGCCGAGGAGCGCATCGATCTCGGCTTCGGAGTGATCGAGCGCGGCACGACCGCGGCGATGCGCTTCGAGCTGCAGGGCATCGTCGGTGGCGAGCCCAAGATCATCCTCGAGCACGTCACCCGGCTCGCCGACGATCTCGCGCCCGAATGGCCGCAACCCGTGGGCCACAGCGGCTACCGCGTGATCGTCACCGGCAACCCGAGCTACACCTGCGACGTGCAGATGATGGGCAACGACGGTGACCACAACACCGCGGGCCTCGTCGGTACCGCCGCCCGCCTGGTGAACTCGATCCCGGCGGTTTGCGCGGCGCCCGCGGGCCTGTTGTCGGTGCTCGACCTGCCGCTCATCACCGGTGTAGGGCTCATGCGATGACCGAAGTCTCGGAGAGCAGGGCCGCGTTCGGCGCGCTGTTGGCGACGCTCGCAGAGACGGCCGAGCGCTACGCGGGTGCCGAGTGGGGTCTGCAGAGCCCCGACGACGTCGCCGGCGGGCTGCGCGTGCTCGCGCACCTGCTCGAGGGCGGGCTCGTCGGCCACTTCGAGGACGATCCCGCGCAGCCGGTCTTCCGCCCGATCGTCACCTCGACACGGAAGACGATGGGCGACAACGCCGACGCCATCTACTACGACGCTTCGGTCTCGTCGCGGTTCGCGTACCGCGTGCGCGGTCGCATCGCGGGTGCGATCTACGTGTCGTTCACCGTGGAGGCCGGCGGGCCCGACGGTGGGTTCCCCGAACGCACCGCGGGTGTGCTCAACGACACGCAGTTCGACGTCGACGGCGACGGCCGCTTCGAGCTGTTCCTCGGCGGACCGCCTCGCGCGCGGAACTGGATCGCGCTCGACGACGACGCGAACCGCATCACGACCCGCCACTACTGGGAAGAGAAGTGGTCGCCCGCGGTGCCGCCGACTCCCGACCTCGCGCTCGACATCGAGGTGATCGACGGCGCCGGCCCGCTCCCTCCGCCCGACGACGCGTCGGTCGCGGAGAGTCTGCGCCGAGTCGAGCGCTACATCCGATCGCGATCGCTCGACCAGCCCAAGCCCGGTGAGGCGAACCAGCCCGCGTTCGTGTCGCGCGAGCCGAACCAGTTCCCTGCACCGGTTCCGCCCGGCGACCACGCGCTCGCCGCGTCCGACGCGGCGTACAGCATGGCGCCCTACTTCCTCGCGCCCGACGAGGCGCTCGTCGTGACCGGGCGCTGGCCGACGTGCCGGTGCGCCAACGTCACCATCTGGAACCGGCACCTGCAGACCTACGACTACGCGCACCGGCAGGTGTCGCTCAACCGGGCCCAGACGAAGGTCGAACCCGACGGGAGCTTCGAGATCGTGATCGCGCACCGCGACCCCGGCGTCGCGAACTGGATCGACACCGAGGGCCGGCCGTTCGGGATGGTGTTCTGGCGCTTCTTCCTGCCTGCCGGCCCGATCGAGACTCCGCAGGCCCGCGTCGTCGCGTTCTCGGAGGTCTCGGCGCGTTAGGCGTCGCGCTCGAGCGGTCTCGCAGCTACTCGATGTGCGCGTCCCCGGTGTCCTCGATGCGAACGCCGTAGACGCGCTCGAGCCGCCGCAGGGAGCGATCGACGACCCCGGCGCGGCTGAGCCC
>CAAGKR010326333.1_pt1 | contig 14645 bp, 32 predicted proteins | sample 2556971 | NCBI WGS metagenome assembly CAAGKR01 (sample SAMEA5207829, study PRJEB30636) | soil metagenome | biome: forest; feature: boreal; material: soil | place: USA | collected 2011-09 | depth 1 m | reverse complement strand
TAGGGCTACTCAGCCGGGCATCATGTCAAAGCCGGGCTTCGATGCGTCCAACCGCATGGTTGTCGGGTTCAATTCGTATCTCGGCGGTCGTTTCCTAGCAGCCTACGATGACCCCTTGGGCCCGTCGGTAGATCCGACGCAGTACGCCGCGGACTTGTACTCATGCCCTAGTACGGTCGCATTCGATTTCGTCGGCAATATGTACGCTTCGGATGGATGCCGTAACCGCGTTTCTGTTTACCTCGTGCCGTTTAGTGCCGCTGCGCCGACGGCGACGCTGACGTTGACTCCGACGAATACGCCGACGAGGATTGCCGCCACTCCTACGCCGACCCCAACGCAACGCGTTCCGCCGGGGCTACGCAAAAAGACTCCGACGCCACACCCATGAAGGAGTATTGACGTATGGCCGTAGACAAGGGTCGCCTTGAAGAGTTCGTGCGCCGCATTGCGGAGAAAGTGGATGCCGACATAATGGCCGAAACGCGGTTCACGCCGCCTCCGGGCTCCCAAGCCGAAGCGCGCGCGAAAGGACATCTCGGCTCTGCGAATCCGACGTGCATCGTCGATTCTGAATTCATCGCGCGCGAGTGGGCGGACGCCTGCGCCGCCAACATCATGACGTACGTCGGACACAAGGGGATGGAGTCGGATGAGAGTCAGTTCATTCGTGAGTACAAGAAGATCACGCGGTAATTTTGCCGCACTAACTGAGAGGAAACTATGCCCTTAGACGCCCTAGAAATTACAGCCGACCTCCCCTCCGCCATCGGACTCTACTTTCAAATCACGGCTGCGGTGAAGGCGATGCCTGCCGGAACCCGCAACGCCGAGACGTACGTCCGTGCGCTCGGAGCCGCCGAGGGCGGCGTCCTGCTCAACACGGCGCTGCTCTTCGATAAGGTCGAGGCGCAGAGGAGCAAGACGTGAAGTTCTTCCTCCTCGCATTAGTGTTTGTGCTCGGCTGCACGTCGGACCTCCGGCGCGTGGCCGACGCGAACGCGCTGCAGGTCTACCAGAAGGCACGCTACGACGCGACGTGCGTCGCGGTAGTCGGTCCGGCGTCCTGCGCCGAGTGGGCGAAAGCCAACGACGAGCTGATGGACGAGGTCACGCTGTGCAACACGACTCGGCACATCGGACACCTGCCGAAGGTCGCGAAGAAGCGCCTCACGGCGTTCGCTAAGAAAGTCGAGGCGCAGAAATGAGCGCGGTCACGCCTGTCGGCAACATTTTGAATATCGTGGCTGGTCTCGCCACCCTCGCCGGCTCGCCAACGGGGCAGCAGCTTCTGACGAAAATCTTCCTGGACGCTGGCCTTACCGAGGCCAGTGTCGACGCGCACGTCGCCGCGATGCAGAAGTCGCAACCACCGAAGACGAAATGATCCTTGAAACCGTCGCTCTAGGCATATCTTTGGCAGCACTTTTTTTAGGAGTATGGAACATGGCAACCTATGACGAAGCTACCGCGGCTATCGCGGAAACAAAAACGAATGTCGACACGCTGAAGAAAGCTGTCGAGGACATGATCGCGCGCGTCGAGACGCTTATCGCCGCCGGCGGCACTATCACTCCGACAATGCTTCAGGGCATCGTCGATGCGGCGAAGGCCACGACTACCGAAGCCAGCGTGGTCACGGGCGAGGCTGCGGCCGAGCGCCCGTAATACAACTCGGAACACGGCCGGGGCGCACGTCGCCCCGGCTACATCTTTCTCTGGAGGAACGATGCCGCGTCTCGATGACGACTTTTCTTACTGGCTCTGCCTTAGGTGCGACCCTCCGTACGTGGAGATGTACGAGCACGACGCGGAGGGCCCGCGCTTTCATTACTTCGACGAAGACGATCCTGGCGGGGGCTTCCTTAAGATTCAAGTTCAACACGAGCTGAAGCGGGCGTGAGCGTTGCCGGTGACAAAGGCATTGCGCGCATCGAGCCGCTGCTTAGGGCGTTGATGGATAAGGCCGGCATCGTTGGCTATCGCATCGAGTTGGTAGCGAAGAAGAAACTGCCAGGGAACGCGGAGTTCGACACGTGCTCGCGTTGGCAAAGCCTCACCCACTTCTTGATCCGGTTCGACCCCGACCAAGTAGAGAAAGAGACGGACGACCAGCTTATTGAACTGATTTTCCACGAGCTTACGCACGTCAAGGTCTGGAGGTTGGTCGAACGAATGAAAGATGTCGTAAAGCCGTACCTACCCGAGGGACGGTACAAAGAAGTCGTCGCCGAGGTCTTAGCGCTCGAAGAGGATTTCGCGTATTCGATGCAGCATATTGGACTTACGCTCATGGGCAAACCTGTTGTCACAATCACGACGCGAGAAGAATGAAGCATTTCGAGGGACAGAGGACGATGAAGAAGATCCATCTCTATCGGCGCGGGTGCAGTACGACGGTGTGTGGCCGTAGAAACGAGATCGTTGCGACAACGAACGTGTGGTACGTTACCTGCAAGCGCTGTTTGGCGCGGATAGCGTTCGATTGAGCACCTGCGAGAAATGCTGGCGCGACTCGCACAGCTATCCGTACAACGTCGCCGAGTGGCCGTACCGCGACCTCGTACAGCGCCGGACCAACGATGGGTCAGCCTGCACGCCGGAGGAGCAAGCCGGCCCTGACGCCACGCCATGCACCTCTTGTGGCGGGCGGCTAACCAAACACCAATACGCCAAACAATGCATGAACCCGGCGCATGTGGGACGATGACCGAGCGCTACACCGTCACGTCGCTCGTCACCGCCGCGTCGCAAACGATGCGCAAGGGCTTCCCCCGCGTCCACGTCGTCGGCGAAGTGAGCGAGTATAAGGTTTACGGCTCCGGCCACGCCTACTTCTCCATTAAGGACGACGACGCAAGCTTGGCCTGCATGATATGGAAGCGCGAGCTCGCGTCCGTCCCGTTCGAACCACGCGCCGGCATGGAGATTGAGATCCTCGGCCGCCTCGAAATCTACAAAAAGAACGGCCGCTTCCAGCTTATCGCTGCGGCGATCTCGCCCGTCGGTGCAGGCGCGCAGGAGATAGCACTCCAGCAACTCCGCGAGAAGTACGCCGCACGCCAGATCCAGAAGATCCCCATCCCCAAGCTCTGCCGCCACGTTGCGGTCGTCACGTCGCCGTCCGGCGCCGTCATCCGCGACATCCTCCCCGTCATCGACCGCCGTTGCGGCGGTCTCCACATCACAATCTATCCGTGCCGCGTCCAGGGGCCCGAAGCTCCGAGCGAAATAGCGTCCGCTTTACGGCGTGCTGACGCCGGAGAGCAGGATGTTGTGATCTTGGCCCGTGGTGGAGGCTCGGCCGAAGACCTCGCCTCGTTCAATACTGCAACGGTCGCCGACGCGATCGTTGCGTCTAAACACCCCGTCATCTCCGCCGTAGGCCACGAAACGGACTTCACATTAGCCGACGACGTCGCGGACGCGCGCGCCGCAACCCCGTCCCAAGCCGCGGAGATGGTCTCACAGGACATGACGGGTGCCGTGCAGCGCGTCGAGCGTGCGTGGATCGAGCTGCTCAGGGTCCCGCTGCGCGTCGCCGCGGCACGCGTAGAGCTGCGCCGACATGGCGCGGCTCTACTTGGGACGAGGAGAGAGTTCGCGGATCTACAGCGTGAGCTGGAGCATCGTCGCGTCGCGCTTGGCGCGTACAACCCTCGTGAGATCCTGCGCCGCGGCTACGCGATCGTGACGGGCAAACACATCCCTGGCGCGTTACTGGAGATTCAAATGGATGGTGGTAGGTACATATGGGCGCGCGTCGAGACTTGCGCCACGGTGCCACGATGAGCATCCGTCGCGCTGAACACGAAGAGCTGAGTCCGGAAGAGATCGACCGCATGCTTGCGGAAGACCGAGAAATTGATACTGGAATGTTTCTCGCAGTCTTCGGAGCGCAGCTCGCCGTAATGCTCGGGCAGGGCGAAGAGTTGCCGGAAGAAGCGGCGGCAGTTCTAAACGAGCACCGTTGGGACTTATATGGCCCTGGCGATGCGGGGGATGATCACAACGCCGATCCTTCGACAGGAGATCGTAAAATGAACGACGCGCAACGACACGAAACTCCGTTAACAGTTGAAGTCAAAGACGGCGTGTTGCAAATTCGCCTAGGCGTCGAAACTCTGAAAGTTGTAGCGGAACGCATGGAGTCATGCAATCCGTTCAACGAAGAGACGGGCGAATTCGAACAATTGTGGAGAATCGTTGAGCCGCTCGAATTCGCAGAAGACGTCGTGCGCGCATTGACTAATGAGCGCGAAGACGGCAGCACAAAATTAACCGATTTGATTGACGCCGCATGCCTCGCGGCAATAGAAGACGGGAGTCTTGGTGTCGAATAGGAGTGAGCACGAAGGGCGTTACGGTCCACTATGGTCCGGCGCGACGTCGCTGCCGATCGGAGCACTCATTGATGTGCTACACCGCGCCGGTCTCGCACACGAGGCAGTCAAGATCATCGACGCGCCACGCGCCGTAACGGGCCGCTACGCGGTCCGTTACCTCGACTGCGAAACGATGGAGATCGTCTGCGTCGAGCTCGACCCGCTGCTGCGGTATCTAGAGGAGTCACGAGTCCATGTTGCAGAATGGTTAGAGGAGGAGATTTGAACGACGTTGAATTGATTCGTCGCGCTAAGCGCCTTCCGACGATTCTCCGAGAGTACGCCGACGCGTTTGCGAAATCCAACGCAACGCCACAACAGATAACCGGCGTCTGTAGGTTTCTGCGTGATAGGGCGGACGAGTTCGCCGAACTGCCGGCACTCATTGAACGACTGGAGGAGCGATTTGGCGACATTTGAAGAGACGATGGTAGAGATCGACGCCGTGCTGCAGGAGCTCGGCTCCGGCGTCCCGCTGGAGCGACAGGCGGAGCTTTTTGAGCGGGGTCAGGAGCTCGTCGATACGGCCGACGGGCTCCTGAAAACGGTCGAGCGGCGCATCGAGATCGTGACGCCGCACGGCGTCGAGGCGTTCCCATCCGCGTCCTAATCTGCGGCTCGCGCCACTGGCAAAGTTACATTCCCATCCGCCGCGAGCTCGCAAAGCTGCCACCGCGCAGCATCGTCATCCACGGCGCCGCACCCGGCGCGGAAGCGCTCGCCGCGCTGGCAGCGAAGCACCTGAGGCTAGACGTCGAGACCTTCCCCGACCGCGAGAAGGGGCTCCGCGAGGGCCGACCCGACCTCGTATTAGCGTTTCATGCCGATATCGAGAAGAGCCGCGGGACGAAGGACATGGTACGCCGGGTGCAGGAAGCCGGCATCCCGGTGAAGATCTTCGTGACTTGACAGATTCGTTACCGAAATGGTAAGATGGACACGATGAAAATATGTTGACACTCAACGCCGCGCCCACGAAGGATCTGCCGAACTGATGCAATTCTCCGGGGACCTCAAACCCTACCAAGAGACAGGAGTGCAGCTAGCGCTGCGCTCGCCTGAAAACGGCTACGCCTACTTCATGGATATGGGCGTTGGAAAAACGCGCACCGCCCTCAAGTTTCGGGTCGAACGCGCTCGCCGGACGGTTGCGTCCGGTGAGCAATTGAAACCCATCCTCGTCGTCTGCCCGCTGTCCGTCATTGACCCGTGGCTTGAAGAAATCGCCAAGACGACGGACCTCACGGCGATCCCACTCGTCGGGACGAGGGCTCGTCGTGAACAAGCCCTCGCCAAGCAGGCCGACGTCTACATCGTCAACTACGAGGGGCTCGCGGTGATGAAGGATGCGCTCCTCCATCCCGACACTGAGTTCGATCTCCTCATCCTCGACGAGTGCCACAAGGTGGCGAATCGCACAACCACGCAATCGAAGTTGGCGTCCGCCCTCGCCAAGAAGTCCGCGTTCGTCCTTCTGCTGAGCGGCACCCCCGTTCGCAACGACGCGCGCGACCTCTGGCACCAGCTTTTCGTGATCGACGGGGGCAGGAGGCTCGGACCGAAATTCTTGCCGTTTCAGGCAGCTCACTTCGTCAACGTCTCGCGCACGCGCATCCCGAATTGGGTCCCACGTCGGGGCTCGGAGGACAGGATCACTGCCGCCATCGCAGACGTCTGCTACAGAGTGAAGAAGAGCGAAGTCCTGAGCTACCTGCCCCCGCGGGTCTACGAGAAGCGCGTCGTAACGATGACCGACGAGCAGGTCTCGGATTACGTCGACATGGCCGAAGAGATGGTCGTCGAGATGGAGAAGTACGAAAAGGCCCAAGCGAGCGGCGAGCCGCTCCCCGCCGAAGCTACCGCGACCGCCCGCACGATGCTAGTCCGCTACCTCCGACTCCACCAAATAGCCCAAGGGTTCCTCTACGACGACGACAAGACCGTCATCGCGGAGTACGAGCCCAACCCCAAGACGAAAGAACTGATCGAGATCCTGAATGACCACGACGGCAAGACGATCGTCTGGTGCATCTACCGGCACACGATCGAGAACCTCATGGTGACGCTAAACAAGTCGCGGCGCTTCCGCGAGAACGGGTGGGAGGCGCTTGCGCTGTACGGCGCGACGACGAAGAACGCCGGCGACATTATCCGCGCGTTCAACAACAACAAAAAGACCCGCGTGCTGATCGGGCAGCCACAGGCTGGCGGCCTCGGCGTGACGCTTACCGCGGCGGATGTCGCAGTGTACTACACAAATTCGTGGTCGCACGTCGAGCGCTCGCAGTCCGAGGCACGGAACCATCGTGAGGGCTCGCAGGTCCATACCTCCGTCACGTACGTCGATCTAATCGCCAAGGGGACAATCGACGTGAAGATCCTCGGCGCGCTGGCGCGCAAGGCGGATATTGCAGAAGTTCTTACTGACTTTCGGAATCATTTGACCGACTTGAAAGGAGTGACAGCGTAATGCGAATTTTCAGAGTCGAGTACGAGACCTATGACTGCTCCGACGAGGGCCTCGACGAGCTCGTCGAAGCGGACGGCGTCAACGTCTCAACGGACGGCGACGCGGAAGAAGCGATCGTGCACGCGAAGAGGCGCCTCGGACTGAACGAGGAGAACCAGCATCAGTACTTCGTCATCACGGGCGTCGAACTCCTCGCGGAGGCCGACATCTGATGGTGAGAGTCATCGTCAGTAAGGGCGATCGGGCGCGGGAGTACCCCGACGCGACAGGCTTCGGCTTCAACCAGTTCGGAATGGTTGTCGTGAACCGCGAATCGAACGTCGTCGCGATTGACGGAACATCGCCGCCCGGCGAGACGCTCGCCGTCGTCAATCTGAACAACGTCGTCGCGGTCGAGATCGTGAAGTAATGAGCGTCCAGTCTGCTGCCGCGATTCTCTCTGATCTACGTGACCAGAGAGAAGCCGCCGAGACCGAGGCGAAGCGCCTACAGGAGGCCGAGACCCAGGCCGAGATGGACCTGTTCCATGAGATGAGCGAGGCGGGCATCTCATCGTTCAAATCTGACGAGCTTGGTAAGCAGTTCGTTCGCGTGACGAATCGATACCCGCGGCTCGCGGACAAGCTGCGCGAAGACGACATGCTGGCCTGGCTGCGGAACATCGGACACGGCGGCGTTATACGTGAGCAAATTAATCCTTCGACGCTTAAGGCGACGCTGCGCAGCATCGCCGAGGAAGGCGTCACGATGCCCGAGTACATAGAGATATTTGAGAAGGATGCGGTCCAAGTGAAGAGGAGCGCGAAGTGAAATTGAAAATCATCTCCGACGGTACCCAAGACGGCACCCACATCGAAGACGAGAATGGAAATCGCCTAAAAGGGCTCAAGAACTTCACCATCTTCGGCGACGCGAAGGGTATCGAAGCGACGTTGCGCTTTTCTGATCCCGACATCGAAATCGTTGCCCCCAACGCACTGCTGAACATGCCAAAATCGAAGCGTGAAGAGTTCAGGGCCAAGGTCGCGGCTAGCGAGATTCAAGTTCCCGAACCCGTCGCAAATCAGGAGTGATATTATGAGTGAAGAAATCGTTAAGCAAGCACTGCCAGTACTGACGCTCGACAATCCTGAGCTGCAGGAGATGCTCGCGGTCATTCGCGATCTCCCCCCGCAAGTGGTGACCGTACAAAGTCAAACGGCTACCTTCTCCTTCGGTGAAGAAATCTACAAGCCGAAGATCGAAGCGACGATCCTGGGCGACGCGCGGCCGCGCACATGGTGGGAGCTACCGGCCGGCGGCGAAGGAACGCGGCCCGACTGCTACGCGCCCGACGGCATCACGCCGGCCGCGGACTCGCCGAAGAAGCAGGCCGAGACCTGCGCCGAGTGCCCGCTATCGAAGTTCGGATCTGGCAAAAACGGAGGTCAGGCGTGTGGACAGAAGGCGGTGCTCATCGCGCTGGAGCCGGATCAGTTCCTGCCAATCGCGATCCGCTTCCCGCGGACTTCGACGCGCTCCGTGGACGAGTTTTATCGCCGCCTGTTCCGCGACAAGAGGGTCCCGAGCAGCGTCGTGACGGAGTTCTCACTCGTCAAGACGACGACCGGCGGCAATACGTACTCCGTCGCCACGCTCAAGACGCTCCGCGCCGTGACGGAAGAGGAGGCCGCGAAGATCGAAGCGATCCGGCCGTACGTGAAGGGCATGAAGGACCAGGTCTCCGGCGCGAGCCGCGCGGCGAGCGAGGTGCCATTCTGATGAAGACCCTCGCCCGCTGGATCATCGCGCTCTTCATCACGCTGCCGCTGCTCGTCGTATACCTGTTCGTCGCAGTCATATTCACCGCATTAACGGTGATCCTCCTAGCTGTTAACCACTTGATGGGGCGGCTGCAGTGAACTACAAGGTCTACGACGACGGCGATACGAATTTCAAGTACGCCACGTTTGAACAGATCAAGGCCACGCTTATGCCGAAAGAACTTGAGCGCTTCGAAGCGTGGATGCGCGTCGAGCTGCACCCATGCTACCTGTTTGCGGGAGATGCCGCGATCGAGCAGCGGACATACGAGAAGTTCCTGCGCATGGAGGCGATATGACGACCGATCCGGTTGACCAGAAGACCTTCGACACTGTTGCCCAAATCTCTCATTGCGGATGGAGCGCGCTCATCGTTTTCGCTCCGAAAGCCATGGTCGCGGGTCACGCATACCTGTACTTCGCTGGTGCATGGGTCGTCTACTGCGCGGTCAAGGAGTTCTGGTGGGACGCGAAGCGTGAGACGCCGGCTGTTCGCGGCAGCAGTCTAAAGGACTTTCTGTTCGCGGCCGGAGGCAGCGCGGCGGCGCTTCTCGCGCTGTTGATATGAATGACGTACAATGAGGCGATCGCGATCGCGTGGCGTGCTCTGCGACCGCGTGCGGAGCGCACGGCCGCGGCTTACGACTTCATCGAGGCGGCGCTCAAGAGCGGTGACACGAAGAGCGTCGTCGCGGGGCTGCGACAGCTCGCGGAGTTGGAAGTACAGGATGGTACGCGAGACCAAGTTAGAGACGCCGTGTTATGCGGCGCCCTCGACCGTCTCGGCTTGCGCGTAGACGTTCCCATGGGCGCGTTCTCCGGCAAGACGCTGGCGTTGAACCTCGGGTGGCGCGTATGGATGGCCGAGCGCGACGGGCGTCTAAAACCCGAGGACGTCGCGCTTCTTGCGTCGTGCGGGTTCGACGTGATGGACGTGAAGATGGAGGGGGACCCGGATGGCCACATCGCCAGAGAGAAAGCTCCAGAAGTGGGTTCTCGAAGAACTCAAGAAAGAGAAGCGCCGCGGCCGACCTCTCTTCTTCTGGAAAATCAGCGACTCGGTGCGGTCCGGCCTGCCCGACATAAAGATGATTCTCAACGGTCACTCTGGAGCCGCTGAGTTGAAGTCGCCGGGCAAAAAAATGACAAAGCTGCAGAGCCTAACGCTCGGCGAGATGGAGGAGGCCGGCGCAACGATCGGCTGCGCTATCGACTCGAAAGAGTCGTGGCTCGCGTTCTGGTCGCGGTATATGGCGGAGGCGTACAGGACTTGGTAAACATCGAATTTTACACCGCCGCCGAAGTCATGCGCATCTTTAACTGCGGCAAGGCGACGGTGTACCACCACAAGGCGGATCTCGGCGCGATCCCCTGGCTAACCGGATGGCGCTTCCCGAAGTCGCGGATTGATGAGGTGCGGGAGTTCGGGCTCGCGGCCGAACCCCACAGAGTGAAGCTCGGAAGACCGAGGAGGGCGGCTTGAGAATGATCCTGACGTTAGGGCTCGAATACGAAGAGGGCTATCCGAACAAAGAGGTTCCGTTCTTCGTGGGCGACGACGATCTGGCCGAAATGAGGCGCGGGGGCTGCTCCGAAAGAGTGATTGAGCTCCTTGTGCTAGCCGTCCGACGTCTCGACGCCATCTACGACGAACGAATTCGTGAACGGGCCGGACTAGCGTAGCATGAAATCAGAGCAGATCTGGAACACGCCGAAAGGCAAAATGGCGATCGGGCTTGGCGTACCACTCTGCCAGGTATTCGTTCGAGACCATTTCGGGCTCTGGCTCGCGGCGCATGTACACATAGATATACTCACGATCGACGCTCAAAGAATTACAGATTGGATCGTAATTGCCCTGTCGGCCGCGTCAGGTACGTGGGGTTGGATCAACAGGCGCGTGCCGACGTGGGCCGCGCTACTCGCGTTGCTCGGCGCCACGATCTATTTCGCCGTTTTTCGGACCGGCGATGCCTCATGGCGTGTTCAGCACTACACGGAAATGGTCACCGCGGCGGTCCTCGGGGCGGCTGGCCTCGCGCTCGTCGTCTGGCGCGTCTGGCGTGGCCTGTCACCAGCCACCGCGACCACGCCTCCGATAACCGGAACAGCGGCCTTGGGACCGATCGTTGCAAAATTACGCCTCCTGTGATATACTTCCGTATTGAGAATGGAGGCATAGCAATGCGAAACAACGGTGACTCGGAAAAGGTCGGGGTCTTCAAGGTCGGCCCGCGCTGGTACTACTTCTTCCAGTTTCGGGGCCGGCAGATCAAGCGAGCGTCCGCCGTCAACTCGTTTGACGGCGCGAAGCGTGCGCGCTTCAAGGCTTTGGAGCGCATCGCGCAGGGCGTTGAACCCTTCGAGCGACTCCACGCGGGCTACACGGTGACCCAGGCACTCAGGGACTACGTCAACGAAGGCGCCTCGGGACGTCGCACGTCGACGCAGCGCCACTACACCTACCGCGCCGAGCAGATGAGCAAGCGTCTCGGGACGCGCGCCGTCGCGACGCTCGACGAGAAGACTCTTCGCACTTACCGTGCGACGCGCTACGAGGACGGCGTCCAAGAGGTCACGGTCAACAACGAGCTCGTGTTCCTCGGTTGCGCGTTTCGGTTCGCAAGGGCGCGCGGCCTCGTCGCCTCGACGGTGTTCGACACGCTGGCGACGAAGCATGATCGGCGGCGCGTCTTTGTCCCGTACGTTCAGGAGCACCAGTTCCAGCGCATCGACGACGAGATGTTCGCCAAGATTGTCTCGCGCCTCTCCAACAGCGAACATCGCGCCGTGGCGCGTATCGCGCTCGCGAGCGGAATGCGCATTTCCGAAATCGTCTCGTTGACCTGGGATCAGGTGCGGCTCGACAACATCCACCTTACGCACACCAAGAGCGGCAAGCAGCGCGACGTGCCGATCACAAAGACGACGCGCCTTCAGATGCCCGACCGTATCGTCGGACGCGATCGCGTGTTCAACGTCGAGCAGGAGACGATGGGTCTCGCGTGGCGCAAGGCGGTCATCTATGTCGGCTTCAAGGACATTCACTTCCACGATCTTCGTCACGAATGGGCTTCGCGGTTCATCGAGGCCGACGGCACGCTCGTCGAGCTCATGACTGTCGGCGGATGGTCTTCGCTCGACATGGTCCAGCGCTACGCGCGCGCCGAGCAGAGTCGCATCGCGGCGGTTATGGCGAAGATGGACGGTGCGCGGTGAAGCGCTACCTATTGTTTGCCGGGCAGCATAGATTCCCGTTCGGCGGATGGAGCGATTACTCGGGCTCCTTCGATCACCTCGCAGCAGCAGAAGCTGCGGGTCTCGCCATGGAGGCCGACTGGTTCCATGTAGTCGACACGAAAATCAAAGGCAACAAGATCGTCCTGAGCGAGAGTCGGCCGGGCGGTCCTGGACTATGACTGACGTGCGGCGCATCCGTCGCCACCTCGTCGCGAATGGCTACGACGTTGAGCAGGGCGGCAAGCACCTCCGCGTACTGCGACCGAACGGCTCGCTGATCTACACGATGTCTGCAACGCCCGGAGACGGGCGGTTCCTGATGAATGTGAAGACGGGGCTGCGGCGCGTTGGCGTGCCGGTGGAGGGCCTGTGAAAAGAGAAGACCGGTATCAGCAGTACGAGTTCCAATGCAAAATTCCTGACAGTGACGACACCATGACGATTAGCTTCGAATTCCACGATGGCCCGGATATCCGCAAGCAGAAGCAGGCTTATGTAATTTTACTCATGGAAGCCGCTGATGCCCTAGAAACCGAATTGAAGAATTGAGGCCGCCCGCGCCGTTACCGCGCTGTCACCCTACCCGCAGACACTACGGACTAGGACTGTGCAAGCAATGCCGGACTCGTCAATGGATCAGGGAAGATCCACGCAGGCACGCAAGGTACAATCGCGCAGGGCTACGAAGGTACTACGCACGACGCGCGATACTTCATCGCGCAATCGTCGACGATCGCTGCGCAGGACTGACGCCAGAGGGGTCGCTCGTGTGCGCAAAGATCTTGGGAAACTTGGGCGTTATTTACGAGGAGGCAGCATGAAGAGAATCGTGATTGAGTGCGATCTTTGCAAGGGCGAGACGGACAAGCTTCAGCGTGTCCGCATTCGAATCGGCAACAAAGGATGGGCGGGCGATTGCTGTGAGGGCTGTTCGCTCGAACAGCTCAGTGACGAAATGGTGCTACGTCTCATACCGCTACCGAAACGCGGCCGTCCGGCGAAGCCGTTTCTCGCGGTGACGGAGGACGCTGGCGGAAGCCAGGTTTGCGCGATCTGCGACGAGGCGACGACATGCGACGAGACGATCTGCCACGAACACTCCGACGGCGGCCTCAAGACGGAATGCACGGCGTGCGCCGGACTCAAGGACGAGCTACTCGGTGGCTGAGGAAGGGGTCACCGTCTTTCAGTTCTCGACCGAAGGCATGATCCGCCTCGCGAGGCGCATCGACGTCGCGGATCGCCTCGCGACATTCGTGAAGCGCTACGTCGAACGCGGCCCCGTTGACATCGTCAAGCGGGAAGAGGAAGCACTGCGGCTACTTGCCGATTGGGAGAATGCAAAATGAAGGTTTATAGTTACGCTTGCGACGAATGCGGGGAACGATCGGAGAGGGGCTGGCTTGTGGTTGACGGGGCGGTAAGCATGACGAAAGGGCGTGACTCGAAGCGCGCCGCGCAGACCACGTTTCTCGATAACAGGCTGAGACACTTCTGCTCTTTCGCGTGCTTCGAGGCCAAGCTGAGGAATCATGAGGAAAACAAAAATGACTGATCGCATGAAACCTATCATCGTCGCTCCACGCGGGCGGGGGCTCGGTAACTGGAGCACGCTGTCCATCACGAATGTCGGCCGCGACCTCGTCGCGCTTGGCCCCGAGGTCGACGCGCAGCACCTATCGAACCCGCATACCGTCATCGGGGATGACGGCCTGCCGATCACGCTGGCCTACGGCTCAACGAACGACTCGCCGCAGCTTATCGGCGATCGTACGTACGCTATTCATGACGGCAAGGCCAACATGGTAATGAATTTCCCGCCACACGAACCTCAGTGCATCGACTATTTAGGCGTTAGCGTTGGCGTTGCGAAGACTGAAGCGGCGACGTCGTTGGGCTACCGGTACTTCGCGATCGGGCCCGCGGGCGACGCGGAAAAGCATCAGGCTTGGATAACGTGGGCGGTAAGCAAGGACGGGCTCTCGTGGGAGTTCGTAGACGCGACCGGCACGAGACTAACCAAGGACCCGCGTCAGTCGCTTCACCTCATCGCCCGCCGTGACCTCATAGACAACGTGCCGGGCAGAACTGATAACCAGCCGCACTATTGGCACCCGGCGATGTTCTACAACCATGAAGACGGTTATTTTGAAGTCGTGCTAGGGTACGCCGGGGTCGTAGGTATCGGGGCGACGTGGTGGGCGATTCAGTTCAATACCGCTGATCCGTTCGGTCTCGGACAGATCTGGCGGCGCCAGGGGCTGCCTACGCCGTACATCATAAGCGACGGCGTCATCCCGGACGACGACTCGTGGATGGTCAGCGCACAGAATCCCGCAGGTTCAGTCGATCCGATGGACCTCGTCCCGCTATACAACGCGGACGGCTCACTCGACTCGGTCCTGTACCTCTACGAGCCGCTAGCGAGCGCGTTCAAGTGGCCGACAACCGTCGCGTACAACAAGATGGACACGCGCGGCACTACCGGACCCACGCAGTACCTCGACACGACACCGGTGTTTGGCGCGCGTTGGGCGGCATGCAGCGACGCCCCGGCCGGCACGTTCGTCGGCGCGTATCAGGTCGCACCGGGCTCGTCGAGCCTCAAGGGATACATCAGCGTCACGCCGTCGCCGTGCAAGAACGCGGGCTACGGCAGCGACAGGCAGGGGCTGCTTCCGATCGAGTTAACTCTATCATGAAGGGAAAAATCATGAAGTGTTTCTTCGCGTCCACACTCTTCCTCCT
>CAAGKR010191378.1_pt1 | contig 14647 bp, 17 predicted proteins | sample 2556971 | NCBI WGS metagenome assembly CAAGKR01 (sample SAMEA5207829, study PRJEB30636) | soil metagenome | biome: forest; feature: boreal; material: soil | place: USA | collected 2011-09 | depth 1 m | reverse complement strand
CTTATCCTTAGCCGCCTGTAGCCTCAAATTTGAGCCTGTAGCCGCTGCAGCGGCGATATCTGACTGTTGGCCTATACTTAGAGCTTTTAGGGCGTTTAAGCGTAGTAAATCAGCAGATACTGGGGCATTACCACCTCTAGTTGAACCTGCTAAAGCATCTTGTTGTACTTGAATTGGAACTGCTTGAGCTTCTCTGTTAAGGCTTTGAGCTTGACTATTAAGGTCTGTTAATTGTTGGGTGTATTTATTAAAATTAGCAGTTTCAGTATTTACTCCTGCGGCATCGTTAGCAGCTTGGGTGTCAGCGGTTTTACCTAAAAGCTGTGTCATTATGTCAACTTGGCTCTGTCCACTTGCATCGGTGGTCTTTTGTTGTGCATCTCTTTGAGCAGTAATATTTGCCAAATCAGCAGCGATAGAATCTGCTACTCCAGAAGTAGTTCCTGCGTGATTAGTAGTATCTGTTGGCGTTGGTGCAATGATAGGACTTGGTACTGGTGCCATTGTAGCCGAAGATATAACATTTCCATTAATGTCTTTACCAGCCGCTTGATTAGCGTCAAATTTAGCTTGTGCGGCCTTTTGTGCTTGTTGTCCTAATAATATCTCTTGTTGTGTTGGCAAATTAGTTCACTTGACTGATTAGTTCCTGGAATGTCGGAGCTAATAGTTTTTCTTCGGCACGTTTTCTTGGATGATGTGCCTGGCACAATGTAATGCCGTTGTTAATGTTATATCGTTCATTTGGATAATCTCGCCAAGGCAGGATGTGGTGTACTATGCAATAACCCTTACAATCATTGCTTTTTATTTTACATTTCCAATCGTCTCTATTTTTTATTTTCCTAACCCACTGTTTATACTCAGGGTTATTCCTTTCGCCCTTATTTATTATTTTCCTATCTTCAATCCACCTATAGTGGTTTTTCCCACTTTTATTTTCAATTCGTTTATCAGTTCTTGCTGTTAATCCTATTGACCAAGAAGAAATTCCCTTTTTAAAACCTTGGTGTGGGTGATGTTGATAAACTCCTCTTGGCATATTTTTAAATTAATTGAATACTCTTAAAAGCACTCCCTGTGTATATATAAATTTTATTATCAGTTGTATTGTAAACCATAAAACCTTTAGCTGGTGTATTGGTGGGTGTTACGGTAACGGTTGGTAAAAATACGATCTTTAGGTAAACGGGGTTTGTAAATACTTCTTTGTCTATATGATGTGTCGCATAATACACTTTTTTTAAATCATCTAAATCTTTTTGTAGTTTTGTAATCTGTTGTTGAGTATCCATTAAATTTTGGTTTCTAGTATTGAATATTTATAAGCAATACTTTTAACTTCCACTCCACCAGTGCTTTCAATTTGAAAAGCTATCTCTCTGCCTGATAATAATACTGTGCCATCGCTTTCGGTACTAGCTTCCTTGGTGTCTTCAATCGCAGTTGTGGTTTCACTAATAATATTGGTTAAAGTTGAACCATCAATGGTGTATCGTAATTTTACGGTTCCACTCGTCTTACCAGTATATGAAATTCTTACGGCTTCTAATTGTTTGAGTCTGGTTCTGTCAGAAAGTGACATTGAGGGATTAATGGTAGTCTTATAAAGACTCGTTGATAAAAAAGTATTGCTTTCTGAAATTACCCAGTTTCTATAAAACTTCCCACTCGTTCCAGCTGAATTAAATGAAACCCATAATTGGCCGTTAATAATAGCTGGAATAATAGTTCCTGTAATAGCCACTCCGTTTTGGATATATCTATCCTTTGTGATAGTCCAAAAACCCTCTTTATTCTTTTTGACTACATAAATTGCGTCTTCACTTCTTAACGCAAAGTACAATCCATTTTTAAATTTAGTCTTATAATTAGTTATATTAGCTTGTTGCGTTCCTGCTAACAAAATGGATTTTACTACATCAACACTTCCTCCGTTATAGACTTTTAATTCAATAATTTCATTTATTGCAGTTCCAATCGTATTAGTAGATAAAACTATTCCTACTAATTCGTTATGTAAGTTTTCAAGAATTAATAATTGTCCTTCTCCAAAATCAATCTGCGAATTAGCATCTACTAAAGTAAGTTGTCTATCCCATAAGTAGGTAACTGAATTAACTGTCTTACTCATGGTCTGTCCTGATGCAATTACCGGAGCCATGGCAATAGCTAAATAATCTCCTGAATCGGTTAGTGACGTGCAGTATAAATCTGCTGGAAGTTTTAAAGAAATTGTACCTCCCCCTGCGGCGTATTGTTTAAAAGTCGTTCCGTCCCATTGAGCCATGATATTTCCAACACACATATAAAGCTTTTTATCTGAAGGGTGAATAAACGGTGCAGCTGTATAGGTTGCTGGCGCACTCGCATCAGTAAAAGTACCTTTAGTTGTACCCGTAGAGTCTATAAGTAAAACGTGTCCTCCCGAATCGTAAGCTAACACATAAGCTGTTCCTTGGTATAAAATAAGTGTGCCATTGATTATGGTACTTCCTGCAGCTCCAGCGCTTCCTGCTAACCATAAATCTGTAATAGCGGTCTTAGTATAAAACTTAGGTACTGCCGATCCACTAGAAGTTCTACCTACGGTTACATATTGTGTCCCTGTAAAAACTATTCCATTAAGAACTAAATCAGTCAAAGTTCCACTTGTTACACCCTCTGTTACCATGTCTCGGAAAGGGGTAAGTTTGTGAGGATTTGTATGTATATCAAAATTTAGAGAGTTATCACTCTGGTCGGTTGCGAAGGTTCTGATATCTTCTGCTATTCCGCCGTCAAATTTTAATAACTCTACTATTGGCATTAGTCTGGGGTTTTAATTTTATTTACGAAATTTGATACTGCGTGTTTAACTTTATTAATCCACTTTTTACTTATTGATAAAATGTTTCCTGTTAAAGTGTATGAAGCTACACTCATTACAAGTCTTTTCCCTTTATTTAAAACTACTGATATACCCGTTAAAGTAAATGTTCCTACTGATAAAACAGTGTGTATTGCTCTTTTAAAAGCTAGAGCTATTCCAGTAAGTGTAAAAGTTCCGACTGATGCTGTTAGTGTTAATACTTGAGGTAAAACGCAAGTAAATGTCCCACTTGAAGTAAACGTATGAATTGTAAATGCTCCGCTTGTTGTAATTGTTCCACCTGTTGAAGTGGTATTTACCCCATCGCTTCCGTCGGTCTTATAAGCAATAATTACTATTCCAGACCCCCCAGCTCCGCCATTAGCTCCATTTTTACTTCCACCTCCTCCACCTGTGTTTGCTGTTCCTGCCGTGCCATCTCCCGCTCCTCCACCGCCATTTCCACCCGTACCAACTGCCGAAGCTGAAGTTCCACCACCTCCACCAGCATAAAATACAGCAGAGCCGCTTATAGAGTTTGAAGTTCCAACTCCTCCATTGCCTCCTTGATTATCAGTTCCATTTGCTCCATTTCCCCCCGAACCTCCACCACCTCCACTTGAAGCTCCAATAGTATTTGAATTACTATTACCACCATTTCCTCCCTGGGAACCAGTACCACCTGTTTTTTGAGGAGCTCCTCCATATCTTCCTGCTCCAGAACCACAACCACCATCTATTCCATTAGTATTGAATATTCCACCTCCAGCACCGCCATTAGCTGTAATACTTCCAAAAATTGAACTTCCTCCATCTCCGCCTGCTGACCCTGTACCTGCTGTCCCTGCTGCTCCAACGGTTATAGAATATGCTTGAGCAGTTACTGTAAAAGAAGCATTAGTTTGGTATCCTCCACCTCCACCTCCACCTCCAGATAATTCTCCACCTCCTCCTCCGGCTATTACTAATGTATTAACATGTGCCATTTATTTGGTTCTATTTACCCAACTTGTTATATTTTTTCTTATCGTATTCCATTTAAAACTACCTATAAAACTTAATGCGTTTCCTGTTAAAGTGTACGTTGCTGTTAAAGCGGTTAAAAGATAAGTTCTTTTTGGTAGCCCTATGGCTATTCCTGTTAAAATAAAAGTTCCTAGTCCTGCGGTCATTTTGTAGTGATTTTGGCGTAAAGTAATTGCTTGTCCCGTAAAAGTAAACGCTCCTGTTCCTGCGGTTAAAGTAATATATTTTTCATGTACGGTAAATGTTCCACTGCTCGTAAAGGTATGTACCGTATTTGATCCGTCAGTGGTTATTGTACCACCAGTGATTGCAAAGTTAGTAGCGTCTGCGGTTACATAAGAGATAATGACTATTCCAGAACCTCCATTACCTCCGGTATTAGTTTGCCACACTCCGCCGCCACCTCCACCTGTGTTTACTGTACCTGCTCCGCCTGCTGCACCGCTTCCACCTGTCCCCCCACCACCTAATCCTCCAGAACTTCCGATACTACTTCCTCCGCCACCTCCTCCAGCGTAATAAGTTGATGTTCCTGATATAGAGTTTGCTGTACCTATCCCTCCTGCATTTGGTGCAATTCCCCCAGTAGCTCCTGTGCCTCCTCCTCCGCCTCCGTTACTTACTAAATATCCGGGCGCTCCATTCCCTCCTTGTGAACCCGTACCGCCTTGTCCATAACGAGTTGGTGGGTCTCCTGCATCTGGCCCTGAAGAACCTCCACCTCCACATCCACCGTCTAATCCGTTTCTACCCACTCCTCCCTGCTGTGAACCTCCGCCGCCACCTCCTAAAGCTGTAATAATATCAAATACTGAATTATTCCCACTCCCACCGTCGTTTCCTGCACTCGATATTCCTCCTGCTCCAATAGTGACCGAATAAGCTTGCGGTGTTACTATGTACGATGCGTTATATTGGTATCCACCTGCGCCTCCTCCTCCTGCTCCTAAGCTAACGTTACTTCCGACAATACTCCCACCTGCTCCACCGCCAGCCACGACTAATAATTTTATATTCATAGCGGTATTTCATATTTAGGCTATTGTTATAAATCCTGCACTTGCGTCAAAGTCTAAAGTTAAGGTATCAGTATTTACCATGTTAATCTCTGAACCATAATCGTAGTATCCAATTAATTCATCATTAGTTGCAGTATCGTCATAAATTACTACATATCTAAACTGTGCTACAGTTCCCGAAGCTGTTAAAACTAAATCTGCTATCACTAATTTATAGGTTCCACTAGTCTGTGTTGAAGAAGAAATTGTTAATGCTCTTGCCGATAAGTTCGTATAAGAAACTTGCGTCAAGTCTGATAATTGATTATTAGTTGCCCCGGGTGCTACATCAGTTAAAGCTACTGTTAGAGTATCTGATCCTAAATTGAATACTTTTTGTGCTAAATTTAACGGAAATTTATTGAGTTTTACAAAACTTGCCATATAGTTTATTTAAAGAAACGCCCAGTCTTACATTTGATTCTGTAATGCTTTGGCTTTACTTTTATGTTTAATAGTTTTTTTATAAATTTTATTATTTTCATATACTATTTATGCTCTCTGGTGTAATTGATTGTTGATAATCATGATCTCTGTCTCTCCAGTATTTTTTAATAGAATCCTCCATGTCTTTTAAATTTCCCAGATATCCTGTATAAGCACCATTTCTTAACCTACCACCAGCTTGAGGAAGACCTTTTTGCATACAGTAAAAATATGAAGGACGGAGTGCTAAATACTCCTGGTGCATCCAAGGAATTCCCGGCTTTTTAGTACCGGTAGCTACGTCTGCCGCAGTGAAATAGACTGGGCTTCTATTTATCCAAACCTCTAAACTATCCGTTCCGTTATAATTTGGCTTTTGGACTAAAAATATACCGTTTGCAGTTAAGTAATATTCTTGAGGGATAGTTGAGTTTATTGTTGCTAAATCAGCGTCAGTTATAGTGTCTTTATTTATTTGTTTTAAGGTGTACCAATTTATGCCATCGGGCATAAGCATCCTAACTTTGTAAATATCTAAAATCTGGTTACCTGTTTCATCGGTTAAAAAGGTATAGTCTTGTTGTCCTAAAACTATATCCCCGTAAATAATTGGATAATCTAGTTGATTTGTATCGTCTGCTGGTCTCCAGTTACCGGAAGCGGAATTCGCTAAAATAAAGTATTGGTCTAGTGCCAAATTCACATCCAAAGTTTTGGCAGTAGTTGGGTAACTACTGGTTGTAGTGTTTTGACTGTTTGTGTTCCTTGAAATTAAATCAAGTATTTCTGTAATCGTCATGTGTTTATATGTTTATCCCAATCCCCATAAAAAGGGACTGAGTAAAGATACAATTATGAGGTAGCAAAGGGGGTTGCAACGGTTCCGGTGCCTCCGGTTACTCCGTTTACTTGCCACTTTATAGGGGTAACTTTTGTTACTGTTACGCAGTCTCCAATAATTCCACCTGTAGTAGTGTTGGCACCACCTAAAGTGAAAGAAATATTTGAAGTACCTACTAAGGATTTCCAAATTGCGAGAGCGTCTGAAGTATCAGTATCACAATTTAGAATGTAGCCAACCATAAGCTCGGCGGCTGCACCGGTAATAACTTTATTTCCAACACTGGTGTTTGTAACACCAATAACGAAGTCAAAGAAAGTTCCGTTTGGCGCACCTGCTGGAAGGGTTACCGCTGTTCCAGCGGCTCTATCAAAGACAATCCTTGAACCAGACTTATCAGCACTAAGTGCTAACGTAGCACCAAGAGTGTCAATGATATTCTGTTTTCGATAAACTGGGAGACTTGAAATGTTTGTATTATTTGCCAAATTATGTTCTTATAACCTCCACCATACTTTGAAAGAATGATATAAGTCTTTTTTCCTCAACCCTTTTTCTAGGGTGGTGGAAATGGCACAAAGTGATGCCATTGTTAATTATATATCTAAGTTCCGAATGTGAAGTCCACCCTAAGATATGATGTGCTTCTAATATTCCTTTGCAATCCTGATTATCAATTTTACATTTACACCCATCTCTTTTCTTCACGTCATTACTCCACTCCCTGTGGAGTTGCCCCCCTCTGTCTCTATGGTCGTCTTTTAAAAGTGTCCTATCTTTAATCCACCTATAATTATTTTCACCAGTAGCATTTGGTCTTTTGCCTCTCAAACTTTTTTTGTGCTCCTCAGAAAGATTTTTACCTTTATTCCAAACAACCTTATTACCACAAGCTCTTGAACAAAATTTCCTTTTTGAAAACATTGAATTAGATAATCTATATTTTCTTTTAAATAGAATACCACACCTTACACATATTCTTCCTTCCATAATTAGTAGATTTAATTATTTGATGGGCTGGGGAGAAGAATCTACCTCCTCCCCACTTACGAGAGCTACTACCCATATACTACAACACACTTACCCTAATCAGGCAACGTTCAAGTCAAAAGCGATAGTAGTTTTTTTGTTCCACACTTTAAACTTACGATCAATTCGGCTTTCCAATCCAATACCAGAAATTTGAGCTCCTGATACAACTGGGTTAATCAACTGTTTCATTTTTCCGTAAGTTGATTTAACAACATATACATCCATTGCTTTCTTAACACCAGCGAAAACGTGTCCAGCTACGTTCTTTGAAGTTGAATAATGTTCTACATTAAGGTATTTGAAACCTTGTGTGATACCATTTTTCAAAGCATCGTCAGCAGTACTAAATCCTTCTGAAGAAGCTAGTAATTCTACTAAGGTAAAATCAGCTTCTCTCCATTGGATAAAGATACCATTTCGTGCGGCCATATCAGCACCACCAGCAGTTCTGATAGTTTGTTTGATGAAGGCGATAATCGCTTTAACGTTTGAGATAGAAACAGTAATCACATTAGTACCAGTTCCAGGAACGCCTGATCCGGCATCTCCTAAATTAGTCCATTGTGCGTGTTCTAACAACATCGCAGTTTCCATTGCTTCGTTAAGCATGGTTCCCATATTATCTGCAACTTCCATAAAATCCGAGAAAGACTTTTGTGCCAAATCGGCATCGTCAATGTGCATTGCATCGTAGCTGTAGTCAGTTACGCTTACCGTTTCATCCACCGTTGCAACCGCAACTGATGTATAACCAGTACCACGAGTACCAGTTGATACTGTGGTGTCAGTCAGATAAGGATTTCTTACGATACCAGTATCGGTATAATTTACTTTACAGATTTCTTTCCACACCATAGGTGCGCTAAGACGTTCCTGTAATTTCGTCTCATAGGCTAAACTAGGAATTATCGCCACGGTTTTGTAATAATGTCAAGTACCTGCAATTAAATATGTTATAATTTTGTCAATACTTTTAAAGAATACTTCTCAATAAAATTATCCTCTTTCCATAGAGTTTTCTTGTGGCAATCTCTGCATAAAGTAATACCATTTGAAACTTCATATCGTAACTCTTTATAATCTCTCCACGGTTTTATATGATGAGCTTCAATATATATTCCTTTCATTCCACATTCTTGGCAAGTAAAGTCGTCTCTGTGAAAAACAGATGTCCGCCATTCAATTAAGACTTTTACATTTCTTAATCTGTGGTTTTCCAGTGCAAGACTCCTATCTTTTATCCAAGCGTGATGTTTTTCTCCCTTTCTTGCAGATACAACAGCCCGTTGCTTTTCTTTATCTCTTTTTTCTAAGTTAGCCAAATTCATTTCTGGTCGGCTTTTAGAATTACAAGAAAGCGAGCAAAACTTCTTTTTTGGTTGAATGTAGTTTGTAACAAATGGAATTTTACAGAATAAACAGATTTTATTTATTGGAGTAATTCCTCTTGAGTACCGCTTCCTATTGGGATATTTTACACCAGTTTTTGCTATTCTTATTCTATCTTTCGTTTGTTGAGAAAATTTCATACCAATACGAACCATAGACATTTTAAGTCTTGTAGTTTCAGAATGCGGCTTCCTATTTATTACACCTCTAATGTAAATTCCTTTAGGCATATTAACCTCATTATAACATATTTAATTGTAAAAGAACTTCAACTATTATCGTTTATTTAATTATTATTTTACTAATAATCAAATGTTTCAGATTAACTGTTATAAAATCCTCCTTTGTTTTTGGCTTTAGCGTCTATCGCATTAACAACCTTAATCCTCATATCTTTAGGGACTTCTTCTAGGTTTTCTGCATTAGGGCCAGCTTTGGCTACCCAATACTCAACACTATCAGTTGCCACTCCGCTTGATCGCTTACCTGTTGGCGTAGCGTCTGCGGTTGCAGATAAAGTTCTAAAGTCTGTTAAAGCTGACTTGAAATAAGGGTTATCTAGTAAAGTTTCTAATTCTTTACCAGATTCCTTTAACTGAGCTTCTACAAATTCAAATTCTTTTGCACCTTTAATACCATTGCTGGTTAAAAATGCTTTCTTCCCATAATCCATTACATTTGATGTTGGAGTCCCCTTCGCTTCCAGTTGTGCTTTAAGGTCTTTAACTTTTGCTTCGGCTACTTTAGCTCTGGCAAAGGCTTTTCTTTCGGCATCTGTAAACTTAGGTTCTTCCGTCTCTTCGGTTGTTGTATCAGCTACAACTTCCTCTACTTCTTCGCCATTTGTATTGTCGGCGTTCAAAATTTCTTCGTCTGTCATAGTTTTAAAAGGTTTGGCTACCTTAATTTAATTGGTTAAAAGCCAATCACTTATTTTAATTTTATTTTTGTCAATTTTTAATGAGATTTGAAACTCATAACACTAAACTACTGATTCTTTGACTGTTTTGTCGCTACACACTAAGCATTCTTTTCCAGAATTATTGCAATTAGCACAAACAGTTACTGGTACAACTTCATCTGCTATTACTTCTGGTTGTACGGTTTCAGTAGTTTCTACTTTTGGTTCTTGTACTGGAGTTTCGATTTTTTCTTCTTCCATAATTTTGTTTTTTTTATTTAATTAAGACCTTTAAAGTTCTACTAAGCATGTCACATCAGCGGTTCCGCCTACCGTAACATATAATCCTCTTGCAAAGTCCATATCTTCAAAATCAATCAATCTATCAAACGTGGTCAAAGCGGCTGTGGCTGGTAAGGTAATAGTATTTACTAAGACGCTCGCCGTCGTACCTAATCCTGAAGCCATTACGGTGCTAGTAAAGGCGTAGTTTGCCATTGTCTCGGTGGTAGCTAGTGAATTACCTGCTGTGCCTCCTTTTCTGGCTACAAGAGTCTGAACGGTATTGGTGTTTACCGTTGCCTTTACATCAACATTTGGGGTTGTTCCCGTAGAATATTGAGTTCCTGCTGTACCACTAGCATTGATAGCAAGTTTTACGTTATCCAAGAAAGTAGCCTCGTCACCTGTCCATAATATTTGGTCGACAATAGCAGCGGCTCCCAGAGTCTCTGAAAGCTCTATAACTGCGGTGTATGTTCTGCCATTAATAGTGAAAGTTGAACCTGCAGTAGTTACACCAGCGGTGTTTCCTGCTCCTCCAAGGGTTGTACCTCCCCAAGCAGTGTTTGCCATTGATTCGGTTGTTGCTAGAGTGTTGTTTCCAATTCCAGGAGTTCTTGACCTAATAGTTTGTACTGTATCTGTATTAGTTGTGGCTATCACAAGCGCATGGGCTACGGTGCTAGTTCCATAATCTGTACCAGCTACTCCCGAACCGTTGATTGCTAGTTTCAAAGCGTCTAACATAGTCGCTTCACTTGCTCCTCGTAAAATCTGATAAGGAATAGCAACTGCTCCGTAAGTTTCTGATAAAGCATCAACCTGAGTGTAAGTTATCGCACCAATCGTTATAGTGGCGGCTGCTGTTGTTACACCTGGATCGGAAGCTCCTGTGCCTCCTCCAAGGGTGGTGTCAGGGAATGAACCACCTGCGCACGTTTCAGTAGTCGCTACGGTGTTAAGTGAAGTTCCTGGAACTCTACCTCGTAAAGTAAATGTAGTTCCATCACTAGCCGAACATACTACATTTGGATCGGCGACTCCTAATCCCTGGCTGTATTGGTTTCCAGAAGTTCCAGTAGCGTTTATAGCTTTGCGTAAATTTGCCAAAGAAACTGTTAAAGTTGAACCAATAATAACCTGAATAGCAGTTGCTGTTGTATCGGTTGCGTCTAATACTGTTTTCCAAGTATAAACTTTTGAACCAATAGTAATAGTTTCTGCATCAATTCCAAGTAAAAGAGTTGAGCCGTCATCCCAAGCTAAGTGAGCTGAGTTTTCAGTGGCTGTTAAGTTTCCTGCTACTCCTGCGGTTTTGGCTGTTACCGTAATAACATAAGCCGAAGTTCGAACCACATCCACTAATGGATGTATAATCATCGCATTGTAGAGGTTATTCATCGTTTCTAGTGTGTTATTTCCAAGTGGCACTGCTACTGCGGTTGCTGTTTGAGTTGCTCCAGCTCCAAGGGCTACAAACGTGTAAGTAACCGCCCCTAAAACAACTACTTGTGCGGCGGTGGGTTGAGTCTGGTCAGAAGTTAATACCCCAGTTCCTTTGGCGGCATCTAAAAATTGTCCGGTCTTAGTAAATACTGTTACTGCGTGTGTTCCTGCTACGCTCGCTCCTGTAGAAGTAATATCAGCAGATGCGTGGGTTGCTACCGTTACTGCTCCACTACTAGTAAAATCAGTTACCGCTTGAACTGGAACACTAGGACTTGCGGTGTCCCAAATTTTGAGCGTACCTGATGTGTGTGAATTGACTATGATCCCTTCTAACAGTCCTGGCCCCGAAATAAGGAGTCCGCTGTCTGTAACATTTATTGGAATACTCATTTTATTTTATATTTTAATTATATTGCGTTATTAATTTCTTCGCCGACTTCTTTTTTTACACTTTTAATTTCTGTAAGGTTGTGAAAGTTCTGCTCTATGGCGTATAACCCAGCCCATTGAGCCCTTAATAATGCTCCTACTTGTTCGTTAGGAATTGAATCGGTTACATCGTTAGATACAAGTCCGAAAGCTCCGTTAATTAGTGGGTTTTGCTTTTTCCCTTTAACATTTACTCCATGTGAATAAATACCTTGCAACATAACCTTTTTTACGGCTTCAAACATTGCTTCGTTTTTACAAAAAGCTTCTATTTGTGCCACCTCGCCCTCGGTTAGAAAATCTACTTTCATTTTTGTTTAGTTTAATTATTTTTTAAAAGCAACATATATCCCAATAGCAACCGTGATTACCGCCATTCCAATACCAAATACCAATCCCCACATATCTTTCATTCCACCTGAATTTCCCTTGTTCTCGTATTGGGATTTTTCCAGTGAAGATAATCGGTCAGTAAGTTGAGTAGTAAGTGTAGCTAATTGTTGAGCCTGGGTTGCGTTGGTTGTCCTTGTTGTGGCTGTTGAGCTGGTTGAGGCTGGATAACTTGTGTAAAGTCCACTGGTGATAATCCACTGTCTTCTAATAATTCATTAAACGGTTTAGCCAAAGCAGAAAATGGTACACCAAACTTTGTCATGGTAAGAATTAAGTTTGAAAGTTTATCAGCGTTTTGGGAAAGGTTCTTCTGTTTTCCTGCCACATTAATTTGTACGTCTACTGGGATACTCTTTAATTCATTTTGTAAAACCTCAAAGAATTTCCTATTACCACCTTTTTTAAATCCGTCTTTGTAAAACTGTACCAGCATATCCTTATTCTCTTGCGTAACTACCTCGCCATTTAACATTTTTTCAATAATATCTTTGTTAGCGGCGTTGGTGGCAATCGTATCACAAATTTCAATCATTTCGTCCAAGGTCAATTCTTCTGAAAACTTTTTACCTTGATTCATATCAGCTACTAGGTATGAAAGTATCCAATCTCGGTAAAGCACATCTGCAAAGAATGTCGCAATCTTACCTTGTCGATATTCATGTAGTCCTTGACCTTGTTGGGTGATTAGATTCTGCAAAGCAAACGGTGTGCCTGCAGTTGGAGCTACTCCCAGCGCTCCTTCAGAAGCCGAACCTATAATTCTGGCATCGGTGGTATATTTTTGTTGCTGATTAGTAAATGCTACTAAGTTTTGCAAAGAACCATCTACTCTTGTAATAGGCTTTCCACTTTCGTGTTTTAAAATTGTGTTGTGCTTTAGTTCTGATAACTTCTGGTTTCCAAATTCTTCACTGTCGGTTTGAAATACGTTAATCGCACTGTCTAATAAGGCTTTAATCTTAATAGCTGAGTAGTTATTCCAAACTTGTGGTTCAAATAAGCTTTCTACTACTGATCGTCCACACGCACGACCTTTTGACCTAATTCGGTCTATCTTTAAACTCTTGAAATTATCTGATAAGGGCTTATCCTTGCCTTCGTAAAGTGTAATACCTTGTTTTACCCCGTCTTTGTCGTTGTAGTAGCACACAATGTGCATTTGGGGGCTATAAGTGTCCTTCTCAGCCATAGGGTCAAGCCAAGTCTGTGGTAAATTGCCTCTTAATTCATACACTTCAACGTATTTGCCAGGCATTTTAACTTTCTGGTCTCCGGCGATGCTTACTTCAATCTCGGCCATTGATAAAGCAATCGCTACGTCAATTTTATCGCTATTCCACTTGCCCTTAAACTCAACCATCTCGGCTGGAGTGTATTGGTGCTTAATGCAAATCGGTCCAGCCATTACGTCAGTCTGGTCGCAAAAAGTTAAGGTCTTTAAATCCACTACTTCTGGTCTAGCGTTGTTTACGTTCTTTACTAAGACCAAATCGTAAATCACGGAAGTCTCAACTACGTCATCAATGAAAGTATCAAGCTCGTTATCTCTTGCCCATTTTGGGTGCATCTTTTTTACTAAGAATGACTTGTAGTAATTCTGGGCATCGTTGACGAATGGTACTATGTCTTTTACGTCAAACCCTTCGCTTCTAAATGCTACGTTAATAATTGGAGTTACAATGTCATCGTAGGGTCGGTTACCATCGTTCTTACCGGAGTGATACCAAGCGTTTGCAACGTTCGTGCATCTTTCGATATGATCGTTCATATTCCAAGACTTTGTGCGTGTCAAAGGAACCTGAGCTGTTTTCCAGTTCGTTTCCTCAGTTGTGATGTATTGAAAGACGTCGGGATATTCCATTATAAAAAAATACAAGACTCCCTTTCGGAAGCCTTGCTTTGTGGTTAGGCTAAATTATTTTAAAATTGTAATTACAAATTAAGAATACTACTATCAAGCAGCCGTGTCAAATCTTTCGTTGTTTTATAACCGAGTCTATCTCTTGTACTACTTTGAAAGCATCATGGTGAAGCACGCTCTGTTGGCTTATTTTTTCAAGTGTTTTGCATTGAAAAATAAACTCTAAGTTATCTCTGTGTTCTAAACATTTATTTAAAAAGTCGCTGGTAATTATATCAAACCCTGCTTGCGTGAAATCAACTCCCTTGGTTTGCTCGGTTAAAGTTGAAGTTATTTGGTTATATTTTACTTGGTCCATATAAAGAATAATACGTATTTAAAAATATCTCCCTAGACTGTGCATCACCAAAAATTAATCTTGCTTGAATTAGTGTTAACTTCTTGGTAAATTCAGCCGTTCCTTTTTTGATGATGATAAAAACTTCAGTCAAAACTTCTTTTGAAAGAGATTGAATACTTATGTCAAGATTGTTTGTAAAACATTCGTATTTTTCGTTATTGAATTGCATTATTAAGTGGTACTCGCAATTATTTACGTTAGTTACGGGTTCTACGGGTTCAGGAGTGTTTATGACTTCTTCAGTCAGTGGAATGTTCTCTCCATTTTCTAAGGCAGTTGGTTTTACTTCTTCCACCTTAGTTTCTTTGG
>CAAGKR010270463.1_pt1 | contig 14648 bp, 15 predicted proteins | sample 2556971 | NCBI WGS metagenome assembly CAAGKR01 (sample SAMEA5207829, study PRJEB30636) | soil metagenome | biome: forest; feature: boreal; material: soil | place: USA | collected 2011-09 | depth 1 m | reverse complement strand
GGTCCGCCCCTTGAGCCGCCAGCGCCAAGAGAGGCATCGCCGTTCGATCTCCTCGAGCAGCGCGGCGGTGATGAACCCGTGGGGGAGGGGATAGCTGTCGCACACTCCCATGATGCACTCGCCGTCCCCCAGCAGTTCGCGGATCTTGCGGACGTAGAGTCCCGGGTCCGGCCCCCGGACGGAGTGGATCCCGACGAGGTAATCGCACAGGGCGTCCGCCCGCGAGAGGTCCAGGTCGCGAAGGGGAGCGCCCTCCTGGAGACGCGCGAGGTCCAGGATGTACCCCGCTCCTTCGACGTGATCGACCAGGAGGAAGAACTCCTCGGCGTTCGCGACGGAGAGGAGGTTCCCCTCGCGGTCGAACGCGCCCACGTCGAGGGAGCGGACATGTTTCGGGAGAGCGTTGTAGGCTCTATGGTCCCACAGCATCATCCGGGCCCGATCCGCCATATGCTCGTGCCCGAAGGGAGCGGGGCTCGTCGTTTCGAGCACGGCGGCGCGCCGCTCTCCGCCGAGGGTGAACTCCACCTTCACCGGGTGGCCGTACCCGTACTCCTTGGCGGCGCCGGACGCCTTCGATTCATGGAGAGAGACCAAGGCGGTGACGGCCACCGGCGCATGGAACAACGTGGTCAGGTACCGCTCCAGCCGCTCCTTCGATAATTCCCGCATCGTCGCGCCTCCTGGGAATCCGGCGGGGACCTCCACCGGCATTTATCCGCGGGCAGGAATATTCTCCCACGTTTTTCCATCAGGAGACGATCGAAAGAGAAACACGGAAAATGCGGATCTCCGGGATACCGTTGCCGCGGGATGGGGGGACGATATACGTCGGAAAGGGGGCCGAGGGGTGCAAGCTCGTGGTGCCTCCCGTATAATGATTGAACTTACGGACAACCCAGACGCGACGGAAGGGGGCAACAGTCCATGCCGAAGGAACATGTGGCGCTGGCGATCACGGGGATGACGTGCGGCCATTGCATCGCCGCGGTGAAGAAGGCGCTCGCGGCGGTTCCCGGGGTCGGGGAGGTCGAGGTGACCCTTTCACCCCCGCGCGCCGTGGTCTCCTGCGATCTTTCGAGGACGACCGTGGAGATGCTGACGAAGGCGACCGCGGAGGAGGGGTATCCCTCTTCCCCGACGGCCGGATAACCGGAGGCGATCTTGTTCGAGTGGACGGAACGATGGTCGGTGGGTGTGGACACCATCGATGCCCAGCACCGGGAACTTTTCGCCGCGATCAACTCACTGTTGCGGGAAGAGGGGAAGCCCACCTCGCGGGACCTGGCGAAGGTTCTCGACTATCTCGAGAACTACGTCAACAACCATTTCGGGCTGGAAGAGATCTACATGCGCCGCCTCTCCTACCCGGGGTTCCCCTCCCACAAAGGGGAGCACGTGGCGTTCATCAACGACTTCTACGACCTGCGGGACGAGTACGACAACAACGGCGCCACCCCCGAGCTGGCCGACAAGATGGGCCGCTACATGGGCGACTGGCTGGTCAACCACATCGGGAAAGTCGACAAGGCCCTCGGCGCGTTCCTGCGCGACAAGGGGATGAAGTAGGGCCGTTACCCGCGGAGCAGGACGGCCGCGACGAGGGCGGCCAATCCGAGGCCCAGCGCCACCTTCGGGAGGATCACCTTCGACCGCTCCCGGATCGTCCCGTCCGTCTTGCCGGAAAGGATCCCTTCGGAGGCGACGTCGCAGACTCCCGGGATGGGGGAGCACGACTTCGTCTTCGGGCAGACCGCGAAGATGACGAGCATGGCGGCCGTCAGCCCGACCTTGAGGAGGACGTACCGGCCCGCCCCGGTGTGAAGGAGCGCGTCGGCCGTCCCCAGCAGCAGGTACGCCTTCGCGGCGCCCGAGGCGAGCAAAAGGGCGATCGACGTCCCCACCAGTTTCCGGAACCGGCCTTCCATCAATGCGAGAAGGTACGCGCTCTGGAAGCTCACCTCGTTCTTCCGGAACACCGGGTCCAGGACGACGATGTGAAAGATCATCCCTCCCAGCCACGCGATGACGGCCAGCAGGTGGACGACGGTCAGCGCGGCCGACACGAGTTCCATGCGCCCTCCTTTCCCCGGGATCCGCAGATCACACTACACCGACCGTTGCCGACCGGTTTGACCCACGTCAATCGCGCGCGGAATTCCACTTAGTGCTCCCCTTCATAAATACGGTAGCGTAGACGTAGGGCGCAGCGGCGGGGGGTCCTCGCAGCGGCGTATGGCGCGAGGCGGAGATTGCGTCGAGCGGAATCGCAGTGAGCGGACGCAGGTCGCGAACGTAGCGGAGAGGAAGCCCCCCCGCGAGCCCGGAGTCTGAGTACCCAACGGTTATATGTTGCCGTATTTATGAAACTCAGCACTTAGCCGAGGAAGAGGTCGGGGAGGAGCGGAGCGCCCGGCTCCACGGCGTAGCGGGAGAGGTCCGTCACTCCTTCGGCGGCGAGCACCTCGTCGTCGAGGAAGAAGTTGCCGGTGCACGCACGGCTGTCGCGCGTGAGGATCCCGTGTGCCGCGTCGGCGACAATCTCCGGCTTGCGGCAATTTTTCATCTCGACGCCGGGGATCATCGCGATGGCCGCGGTGGCGATCACCGTCCTCGGCCACAAGGCGTTCACCGCCACGCCCGCCTCCCGGAACTCTTCCGCCATCCCGAGGACGCACATGCTCATTCCGTACTTCGCCATCGTGTAGGCGCAATGGTTCCCGAACCATTTCGGATCCATGGAAAGGGGCGGGCTCAGGGTGAGGATGTGGGGATTTTTTGCCTTCAGGAGGTACGGAAGGAGCGCCTGCGACGCGGCGAAGGTTCCCCGGACGTTCACGCCGAACATCAGGTCGAACCGCTTCATCGGGGTCTGCAGCGTCCCCGTCAGGCTGATCGCGCTCGCGTTGTTCACCAGGATGTCGATGCCGCCGAACGTCTCCGCCGCCTTCGCGGCCGCCGCCGCGAGCTGCTCCTCGAACCGGATGTCGACCTGGAGCGGGAGGGCTTTTCCTCCCGCCTGTTCGATCTCACGGGCGGCCGTGAAGATGGTGCCGGGAAGCTTCGGGTTCGCTTCCGCCGTCTTGGCGACGACGACCACGTTCGCGCCGTCCGCCGCCGCCCGCAGCGCGATCGCCAGGCCGATCCCCCGGCTTCCCCCCGTGATGAAGAGCGTCTTCCCGTTCAATGTCCCCATGGTGAACCCTCCCGTCCGCGCGCCTCCGCATGCCTGCCGTATAATACAATGGATCAAATGTCAGGGCATCGGAACGGGACGATTCCTGGAAGCGGGGAGGATCGCGATGGAGCGGAGGGCGCTTGGGCGGGGCGGGCTCACGGTGTCGGCGATGGGGCTCGGCTGCATGGGGATGTCGGAGTTCTACGGTCCCGCCGACGAGGCGGAGTCGGTCGCCACGATCCACCGCGCGCTCGACCTCGGGATCGACCTCCTCGACACGAGCGACATCTACGGTCTCGGGCACAACGAGATCCTGGTCGGGAAAGCGATCCGGGACCGCCGGGAGCGGGTCGTCCTCGCGACGAAGTTCGGGCTGCTTCGCGGGGAGGACGGGAGCTGGAAGGGAGTGAATGGGAAACCCGCGTACGTGCACTCTGCCTGCGAGGCGTCCCTTACGCGGCTCGGCGTGGACGTGATCGACCTCTACTACCTGCACCGCGTCGATCCCGACACCCCGATCGAGGAAACCGTGGGCGCGATGGCGGAGCTCGTCCGTGAAGGGAAGGTCCGGTTCCTCGGGCTTTCCGAGTCGGCGGCCGGCACGATCCGGCGGGCGAATGGCGTCCACCCGATCGCCGCGGTGCAGAGCGAGTACTCCCTCTGGACCCGGGACCCGGAGGAGAACGGAGCGCTCGCCGCGTGCCGCGAGATGGGGATCGGGTTCGTCCCCTTCTCGCCGCTGGGACGAGGCTTCTTCGCCGGGAGGGTGAAGAGCAAGGCGGACCTGTTCGAGAAGGACTTCCGCCGCACCTCGCCGCGATTCGAGGAGGCGAACCTGTCGCGGAATGTGGAACTGCTGCGGGCGTTCGAGGCGGTCGCGCGGGACAAGGGGTGCACCCCCGCGCAGCTCGCGCTGGCCTGGGTGCTGTCGCGCGGGAAGGACGTCGTGCCGATCCCCGGAACGAAGCGGCGCGAGCGGCTGGAGGAGAACGTTTCCGCCCTGTCGGTCTCCTTGTCGAAAGAGGACGTCGCACGGGTCGAGGCGGCGGTTCCGCCATCGGCGGTGGCGGGGATGCGGTACCACGCCGAGTCGATGAAGGCGGTCAACCGGTAGGATGACGAAAGGGAAGATGCCGGTCACGGCCGCGATCCGCGTCCTGCGGGCGGCCGGAGCGGCGTACACCGAGCACCCGTACGACTACGAGGAGAAGGGCGGGACGGCCGTGTCCGCGCGGGAACTCGGAGTCGATGAGCACAGCGTGGTGAAGACGCTCGTGATGGAGGACGACCGGAAGAAACCGCTGATCGTCCTGATGCACGGCGACCGCGAGGTATCGACGAAGGAGCTCGCCCGGGCGATCGGCGCGAAGAGCGTGGCGCCATGCTCCCCGGAGGGCGCGCACAGGCACTCGGGGTACATTGTCGGGGGAATCTCGCCGTTCGGGACGAGGCACCCGATGCCGATCTACATGGAGGGGACGATCCTCGACCTTCCGAAGATCTTCATCAACGGCGGGCGCCGCGGGTTCCTGGTGGGGATCCGTCCGGGGGACGTTGCGCGGATCTTGTCGACGGTCCCCGTGCGCGCGGCGATCTGACGCGGTTCAGGCGGTCTGCTCTTCCCCGACGACGATCCGCACCTGCAGGTCAAGGGGAAACTGGAGCCGGCGGTCGGGATTGAACCGACGACCTGCTGATTGGTTATCAAACGATCCGGGGGTAATGTTTCGAATCGTAAGCGATATTTTTTGACTGTCTACCGGATTGTATAGTTCGCAAATCCATTCCTTCCAAGGGGCGGTATGACTAATCTGCTCTGTAGGAGTTCGGAAAACATTAGAAGAGATGTAGGCAGCGAAGGCGGGATAATCTACGGTCTTTGAAAATCGCTCGTTAATGCGGAAACGAAAAGGGCGGGGTAACCCGCCCTCCCGTAACGCTATCTTTTCGGCTGTTACTTCTTCAACCGCCTCCTGCCGTAGCCAACCAACCCCACCAACCCGCTACCGAGCAGAAGCATCGTGGAGGGTTCGGGGACTGCCGCGGGGACTGCCGTCAGAAAGCCGCGGATCTCGCCCCCAGGGAACACGGTCGTATGAATATTGAAATAGGCTTTCCCGTCAGCCAAGGCCGTCAGAAGGGCCGCCTCGGCACTGGCTTCCGTCCCTCCATTAGCTGTTATGAACGAGGGGTTATAGGACGAGGCAAGGGTCAGGTCGAATGTATGATTGTAACTTCCAGCCGTCACCCCGACGGGGAAACCCGTGAAGTACGGGGTCGTCGTTGCGACTCCGGCGGTGCCGGCCCCTGATACGGCTGTCGCGGCGTGTATGTGCGATGCGGTCGCGGTTCCGACCAGACCGCTGAACGACGCCTGCACTTGCATCGTATCCGCAATCGTGTCGATGTCGACCAAAGCATTACCTGTTCCGGGCGATGCGTTGGACGGAGACTCGTTGGGACCATTGAGGATTGCGGTATAGGAGATCACATCCGCAAACGCGAGAGAAGTCGAGAGCAACGCGATTAATAGGACCATCGATGGAAACGCTTTACTTTTCATGAAATCCTCCTAAATTGCGCCATAATTATTGATAATCATGCAATATACGCACCGATGGATGGCGTGGCCGTAATCTCCTGAAATCAAAAGCAATACAACTGTCAGGACTCGCTGCAGGTGAAAACAGGGCGCCTTATTGGGAAAATGTTTGCCGAGAAGTGGTGACCCGTGTTCGGGATTCGCTACGCCGGGGTGGACCTCGTAACGGTGGGGAATTTTCTGGGACACAAGGATATAAAGATGACCCTGCGGTATGCTCACCTGGCCCCGGCGCACAAGATAGCCGCCTGGGTATCCTCGACGGGGCGCTCAATGGTCCCGCCAACTATACAAAAACTATACAATCGGCGGCTTTGGCACTTCCGGTGAATCTGTAAGCATTTGATTTTGTGGAGCCGGCGGTCGGGATTGAACCGACGACCTGCTGATTACGAATCAATAGAAGCCGTTTCCTACCTGTTCCTACCAAATACCTCTATCTAATATTTTCAGCATGTTAGAAACTTCTTGACACCTACCGGCTCCTACCATTACCCTATTCTTGGCTGGAAATATGGCTGGAAAATGATTGGGCCATGAATTGATTACCAGTCAGCAGGTCGTCCACCGGGCCGATTTTCGACCTGCTGATACTGCGACAGCAAGTCGTATTTGACGGCTGAAAACGGTTGGAAGGAGAGGAGGGGCGATGCCGAAACGGAATCACGTCGAGGGGTACGCGGGCGTCTGGTATCTCGACAGCACCGTCCCGGGGTCGGATCCTCCCCGGCCGGATAAGGTCTACTACATCACCTACAGGATCTCGGGCGAGCGGAAATCCTACGATGAAAAGATCGGCCGTGAATCGGATCGGGCGGGTCGGAAAAAGAAGTGGACCCCCGACAAGGTGGCCGCCGTCCGGTTGGAGCGGATGACGGGGGCGACGACCCCGAAGTCCGAGGTTCGCCGGCAGGAAGCCGAGGCGGAGAAGAACATGCCGATCACCTTCGGCGAGTACGCGCAGGACTGGATGGACGGGCACGTCTCGACGAACCTGAAGCCGTCCTCGAAGCGGGGATACGAGTCCCTGCTGGACAATCTCATCCTGCCGGCGCTCAAAGATCGTCCTCTCGCCGCGATCACGCGGGAGGAGGTGAAGGAGTTATGCTTCTTCCTCCTCCAGGAAGGCCGCAAGCGTCCAAAGGCCACAGAGGACAAGAAGGTCAAGGACGCGACCCTTTCCGCCCGCACCGTGGTCTATGCCGTCCGCACGATCTCCGCGATCTACAATCATGCCATTGAAGACGGCATCGTCCAGAGCAATCCCGCGCTCCGTCCGGGGCGGTTCATAAAGACCGGCCCCCGCCGGGAGATGGTCGACATCCTCTCGCCGAAGGAAGGGGACCTTCTCCTGAAGACGGCTGAGAAGCATTTCAGCAGATCATACCCGCTTCTGTTGTGCGCCATGCGGACCGGGATGCGGCAGGGCGAGCTTCTTGCGTTGGAATGGGGAGACATCGACTGGAACTCGAACTTCATCGAGGTGCGCCGGGCCGTCTGGCAAGGGATCACCGGGACCCCGAAGTCCGGGAAGACGCGCCGCGTCGATATGTCCGACCGGCTGAAGACGGTTTTGCAACAGCATCATGCACGAATGAAGGCGGAGGCGCTGAAAGCCGGTCATTCGGTCCCGGAGCTGGCCTTCACGTCGGAGGCGGGAACGCCATACGACGGCACGAACGTCCTCAAGTCCTTCAGGGCGGCACTACGCAAGGCGAAGCTCCGGAAGATCCGGTTCCACGATCTTCGGCACTCCTACGCATCCTGGCTCATCGCGAACAAGGAATCCCTCGCCTACGTCCGCGACCAACTCGGACACTCATCCATCCAGATCACCGTAGACCTGTACGGGCACCTGGTCCCCGGAGAGAACCGCGAGGCCGTCAACCGGCTAGACGCGCCGCAGCCGGCGCAGCAGGTAGTGGCGGTGGGGAAGATCAAGCGATAGCGGCATCCTCGGGGGTACGTCGCCGCGGATCCCGACAGACCAGAGGGGGGGGGGACAGTCCCCGGCCGAGGTTGACTTCGATAATATAAGACCCCTTCCGAGGTCGACGCAATTTTTTGAAAAGTGTTTCGGGCGAGCGATGCCATGCAATGGGGGCTGGATGATCATCGATATGTGCCTACATGGTGGAACTGGCAGACACGCCATCTTGAGGGGGTGGTGGGGAAACCCGTGCGGGTTCAAATCCCGCCTTCGGCACCATGAAGAATCAGAAAGGGAATCCGGGTTTTTCCGGGTTCCCTTTTTCTGTCTTTTCTCAGCGCAATTGTCATTTGGGGCAGATTTGGGGCGTTTCTCTTCGGGGATGACGATCCCGTTCAGCTTGTCTACCTGATCCCGGATATGAGGATTCGACATGTCCACATAGATCATCGTCGTTTTAATATCCTTATGACCCATCGCTTTCTGGATTGAGAAGACGTCCGCTCCCTCCGACGCCATGGTCGATCCGAAGGTATGGCGCAATGCGTGGATACGCACTCGCGGCACCCCCGCCCTGTCGCACGCTCCGTTCAAGCACACGCGGATATCTCCGAGATGGCCCTTCCTACCGGGAAACACCAGCTGGCTAGTGTCCCGGTCCCCTCGCCGTTCTTTGGCGCTCTCTGCCTGTCGTAGCGCCCCAAGGGCATGGTTGTTTAATGGGATGGTACGGTGATCGCCGCCTTTCGGTGTCCAATCGCTTTTCGGTTGTACGTGGAGCACTCGATTTTCAAAGTCGATATCGGACCATTCCAAGTGAGCGAGTTCGCCTTTCCTCAGCCCTGTGAAGATCATCAATTGCAGCATGGGACGGCGATCCGGACTCGCGGCATCGAGCACCTTGAAGATTTCTTCCTTCGATAGCCCCCGTGGTTTCTTCGTGGAAACTTTGACCCTGCGAATCTTGGGCATTGCCAACAGGTACCCCAAATCGACGCCGTACCGAAGAATACCGGAGATGACCTTTAGTTCCGTGTTCAGGGTTGTACCGGCGATCCCGGTCTTATCGCGGGATGTTTTGTACAGCTCGATTTCCTTGACGCCGATTTCCCCTGCAAGGCAGGTGAAGAAAGGTTTCAGGTGCGCCTTAATGACGATTTCCCGCTCCCGTCGCGTCCTGGGGGCAAGGTTCACCAACGCCCATTCCAAATATTCGTCGCACAACACTTCGAAGGGGACTTTCGAATCTTGCACTTTCCCGCCGCGATCTAGCCGATCCTCTAATTCGCGCAGACGCCTTTGGGCAACGGATTTCTTGTCGCCGGCGACCTCACGGTATCGCTGACCTTGAAAATTAATCTCAACGTAATAACGAATTTTCCCTTCCCTATTCTTGCGAGCGAAGACGGATCCCACGGAGCAGCTCCCTTAGCGACACCGAAGATTTGACGTCGCGGATGTCCATCGGTTGGTTTACACACGATTGGATATACCGGTCGATATCGTCTTTTAGATACATCGGTGTTCCGCCGATCTTAACAATCGGTATGAAATGCCGGAGGTATCTAGAGCACCATTGTTCTGACTTTCCGAGATAGACCGCCGCTTCCTCAACGGATAGCAGGGGAGAGCGGATTTGTTGCGTGTTTCCCATATCCTCTACTCAACAACCAGCCTGATTTTTTTTGAGTATCCTTTTTGACGCCACCATTTCAATACGTTTTCCCCAACGAGTTTCCTTGCATCTTTATCTCCCATTAAAAAACGGTCGCGGACGATAGCGGCCCGCACGTAGTCCGAGATAGTGTCGAATCCCTCTTCTTTCATTCCCCGCATAGCCATTTCCTCGATTCGCGGATCATCCCAGCGTACAGTCAGCTTGATAGTCATTGATAACCCCCCCCTCCCCCAAATATTGTTGTCCGCTTGTGTCGTACAAGATACGCCATAAGCCGACCGATTGTCAAGCCCCTTTTTATTGGCCGGTGGGTTGGAAAGGGATTCGCGTTTTGGTCCCCAAAAACTCCCTGCCAGCAAGGGGAGGTATTCCTCAGTCCTTTAGTCACCCGAAATCTCAGAGTGTCTCGCCGTCTTTATTTGCTTGTCATGATAACCACAGATATGATAAGAAGAAATACTCAGGCACACTCGATAATTTCAGGGGACCGCATAAGGAATCTTTCTGCTTCTATCTCCTCCCCTACGTTATATCAATGGGCCATTGAAAGACCCCGGAGAAAACGAATGTTTGATCGAAATCAAGAAGAGTATTTATTAAGAGCATTGGGTAGAAACCAAGTTGTGTTGTTTCTAGGAGCAGGGTTTTCTAGCGAAGCCATCAATAGATTTAATAATAAAATCCCATCCGGATGGGAGTTATCAAAAATTATTTGGAAATATTTGGAATATGAAGGTGAATATGACAATACTTCTCTAGCTGAAATGTACGATGCAATGATGCAATCCGGCAAAACGCATGCAAGTATCCGTAATATGTTAGAGGAAAATCTTATATGTAAGAATGTTCCCGAGAAATATAGGTATTTGTCAATTCCTTATTGGCATAGGATATTTACAACCAATGTAGACAATTTGCTTGAGGAAATTTATAAGAAAACGAGTGCGGTAAGAGCAGAAATATTGGCTTATCCAAGTGATGACATTGGAGAACGAGATCAATTTCTCGATAAAATCCAATTAATTTATCTAAATGGAAGACTCCCATGTCAACCCGATCAATTAACATTCTCTAATCGACAGTATGCAAGTGCCGCAAATAAAATTCAGCCATTATATGAAGAATTTGTAAGGAATTATTCATCACATCCAACTATTTTCATAGGCACGCAGTTAAACGAACCAATATTTTGGCAATATATCGAACTAAGAGGAGACAGATTCCCGCAATCTAACGAAAACAGACCAAAATCTTTTTTAATTTGTCCGAGGTTTTCTCCTGTTAAGGTCGACCAATTGCCAAAGTATAATATTGAGCCAATTAATGGGACGATATATGATTTTTTAGATTGGATAAAAACCATATCTTCAAAATTGCCAAGTAAACTAGATATACTTAAGGTAATAGCCCCAAATATGATAGAAATATTTGAAACTATTAAACCAGAAGAAAAATACATTGCAGAGGTTAAATTATTTTCAGAATCTTTTGTAAAGGTTCCAACAAGTCGTCCAGCTTCAAAAGATCGATCATTATACTTATTAGGTGCGTCGCCACGGTGGGAAGATTTATTACAACTACAAGATGCACCTAGAACTAAAACTAGTGAAATAAATAAATACATTGATGATGCATTAAAAGAGACAGGCAAAATTCACGTCATTGCCATACTTGGGAGCGCAGGTTGTGGAAAAAGTACGATTTTAAGAAGATTAGGAATAAATTTTGCCACCATAGGAAGGCCAGCGTATTTAACAAATTCTGAATATTTACCTTCACCATACGCAATCGCATCCGCGATATCCTGCATCGACGATAAAGTGTTGTTATTATTCGACAATTCTGAAATAATACTGGGGCAATTGCCAAGTTTAATCGCTGAATTATCCAAAACAGAAAAGCCTCCAATAATAATAATCGCATCTAGGACAAATGATTTTGACAGAATTTGGAGTCGGGCTAATGATCCTTTTGAAATCAAAGAATTTATTATACCGAATTTAGATGATAATGAAATAAACAGCATAATAAAAGTTCTTGAAGACAATAATTTGCTTGGAGTATTAAAGGGGCTTACACCATACCAAAGAATAAACACATTCAAATCTAAGGCCGATAAGCAAATATTGGTCGCAATGCGCGAAGCAACAGCAGGCAAAGGTTTTAACGATATCATAGAGAATGAGTTTAATCTATTAGTCCCTGAAGAAACAAGGATTCTGTATCTCTGTGCAGCGCTAGCAACAGAGGCTGGATACAGAATTTCAAAAGAAGAATTTATCGCATGTTCCCATTTTCCCCCAAGTGAGGCAGTTAATCTATTAAACAGAAATCTAAGGGATATAGTCCTCACGTTTGGCCAATATAATGACCTATTGCTATTAAGACACAGACTTATCGCCGAACACGTAATAGAAAATTCCGCCCCAAGGCCACTACTAAGAGAAGCTTATACACGTTTAATGAGAGTCCTTTCTTCGAAGATCTACAACAAACATTGGAGAACAAGAGATTATCGCTTATATAGACATTTAATTAACCACAAATCAATTTATCGCAGATTTCATAATGACATTAATGAGGCTAGATTTATATACAGCTCACTAGTCAGTTTTCTCGGTAATAGCTCACATTTTTGGCTTCAATATGCTTCTCTTGAACTTGAAGGAGTTGGAGGTGATTTAGAGTTTGCCGAAAATTACATACTTCAAGCAGAATCCATAGATAGTACTGATAGGTACATACGCAACACAAAAGGGTATTTATGTTTAAAAAAGGGCATTGAAGCAACAAGTTATCAGGTTGCAGTAAGATATCGTGACACTGGAAGTGAATTATTGGAAGAGCAAATAAAGAGTAGTTTATACCACGATGAATATTCTATCAGCATATATTGCAGCCAAAGATATAATTGGGCACGTACATGGCTAAACGATAAGCCGGAAGATCAAAAAGCTGAATTTGAACATTTAAGAAGTGAAATCAATAAAGCTTATTTAGCCAACCCAAGGCTTCGAAGCATTAGAGATCTGAAAGATATATTAGAGAGAGCATATATGATGTTGGCAGTTCCACCATCAACACGTCCAGAATTACCTAACATTTAACATGTTACGCCTTACTAGGGGAATCCATCAAACAGGTGGTTTCACGTTGGGAAATTGCATTTAAAAGGTCATTTCCCCCACAGCATCAAATTCCTCTTCCCATATCTCTAATGCTCTCAACTCAGCGCCCCGCTCGTTACTCATCCGATCGGCAAATCTCGCCCATGCGCAATAATCATTTAGGTTTTTGATCTTTATATCCCCGTCCCAAAATGGACTCCTAAAAACAACCGGCCCCTCCAACAACCGTCTCGCCATTTCCCCCACAACCTTGTCAATCCCCTTGGCAGGCGGGAGTTCATTCAGCCAATCCATAAGCCCACCTCCACTCAGGATTGATAAACAACCCTTGCTCCATAGAAATTGATTTTGTTCCATCAACATCCACTAATTCCCCACGCAAGAAAGTTTGCCATTTGTCCAGCAACACACAGATCCGCCTATGCCGGAATAACTTGCAGAACAACCTCCATGCCTTCGATATGGGGATATTGAAGGTCCGCTTCCACGACCAGCCCATGCGGACATTTCCTAATTGTCCGGCGAGATATTGGGCCACAAGGTACTTGCTCACCCGTTTCCGTGAATACGCGCCCTTCTTGTACCTCTTCACATAAACGATTATCGCTCCATGGATCTTCTCCCATTCCTTACTCAGCCATTCATGATCGACGTACAAGGAGTCCTCGGCAGCCATCAGCGTGTGTAGGACGCCGTTCCCTTCCTCCGTTTGCACCCACCAGTAATGGACCTGCTTTCCAATCTTCTTCTCGATCCTCCGCCTCAAGGTTTCATAGTGTTTTGTCAGTTTCTCTGCATCGCCTCCAACCGCCGTGGTGAGGTCGAGCCGGATGATGGACATACCCATCGACTCCCAGCGGTACAGCAATGTCATCAGCCTCTGAAATTGTCTCCTCTGCTTCTTCCCCCATGGGGTGATCGAACTTTGACCGTTGTTAACAAGTAAAGAAGAGCGCGGCGGAGTCTCCCGGGCCTCCGGCCCGGAAGACTCCTGAACACCTTCTTTCCCGTTCGCAGTTGTCCCTACGTTGACCTGATCTTGAGGAGCAGCAGGAGAGGGTATGCTGCGGTCTGGTTTGTTATGCCAGCACCCAGGTACACCGCAAGATCCGCTAAGGATCGAATCGTTTCCATGGGGCAGATTTGGGGCAAGCTCGTCCGGTTTTGTGGCAAAAAGAGGGTGATTTTGACATGAATCGTATTTTTGTGATTCCGTAAGATACCGATTCATATGGAGTAATCACTCCATTCATCGGTATCATGCTCCTTGAGGGGGTGGTGGGGAAACCCGTGCGGGTTCAAATCCCGCCTTCGGCACCATCGCAATAATGAAAGGGATTTCGGCTTTCCGCCGAAGTCCCTTTTTTCTTGAAAATGGCCCGAGTGGCTAAAAAGTGGCTCGCAGGTTTTGTTGGGGTAAGGTTATTGTGTTTAGCCTCTCCCTCTGAGGGCCTACCCTCCGCCCCCGCCATCGCCATCTGCGACCCGAACGTGTGCCGCTTATGCCGAGCTCGGCATAATGGTAAAGGCCGTGGACGTGAATGGGTGGGACGTCGGCCCAAGCATATGTGCGGAGAGCCTGGACCAGGATCTTGTGAAACTGTCGAAGTTGTACAATTGCGGCAATCCGTGATAACTTCAAAAAAAGTAGGAGCTGCGAATTCTGGAGTGCTTCTTGAAATCACAAATCTCGACTGACAACATCTACCCTCTGCGTGAAAAACCCTTAAATTTCGATTATTTATCCCCCACCCCCCCCCACACACACTTACTGATCGTTCCGTTCCACAATTACGGTGGTGTACGCCGTCCGGGGCAAGTGCGCTGAAGCGTTCGCCCGCAAGGAGGCGACCATGACCCCCAGGGAAAAAAGCGGTAAAGCGAAGGAGTCGAAAGCGGCTCCCGTTTCCACGGTCCCCGAGGTGCAGGGCGGAACCGGGGAGGTCGGGGCCGGGTTTCCCGTCGTCGGCATCGGCGCTTCCGATACAGGTACAGGGGAAATCCTCTCCGAGGTCCGTCGCGAAGCAGCCCTGCTCAAGACAGGGGCGCTGCAGAGCGCGATTTTCAACAGCGCCAACTTCTCGAGCATCGCCACCGACGCGAAGGGCGTCATTCAGATCTTCAACGTCGGC
>CAAGKR010446478.1_pt1 | contig 14650 bp, 15 predicted proteins | sample 2556971 | NCBI WGS metagenome assembly CAAGKR01 (sample SAMEA5207829, study PRJEB30636) | soil metagenome | biome: forest; feature: boreal; material: soil | place: USA | collected 2011-09 | depth 1 m | reverse complement strand
CCTGCTCCCGGAGCGCACCCTCGAGCCTGGCACGTTCGACCAGCTCACACTCGCACACCAGCTGGTCGTGGGGGAGATTCTGCTCACGTTGGCGGAGCCGATCCGCGACACGGTAGCACTCGCCGTTCTCGGAGCCGGGAAGTGGATGCGTCGCGGTTGTGCACGGTCGCTGCTCGCCAAGCTGGCCGCAGACCGCGTCGACGGTGTCCTGCGCCATCAGCCGGTAGGTCGTCAATTTGCCGCCGGTGATCGTCAAGAAGCCGCTGACGCCGTCCCGCTCGCGGTGGTCGAGCAGTGCGTGGGCGCGCGTTACGTCGCGCGTGGACGCGGCGCCGCCATCCTTTCGGTCCTCGAACAGCGGCCGCACACCGGTCCATACGCGTAGCGCGCGAGCCTCCTTGAACCCCGGCACGAGCTGCTCGCCGTCCTCGAGCATCGCGTCGACCTCATCCTGGAGGACCGAGTGGTCGTCGGGATCGTCGGTGTGGACATCGGTCGTCCCGATCACGCTGACCGTGCGGATCGGCACGATGATGTCGCCGTCGGTGGGCATCTGACAGCGGTTGACAACGGTGTTCACCAGCCGGTGGTTCATTGCGATCATGATTCCCCGGCCCGGCATCACGTGGACGCCTTCGATTCCGGCGAGCGTGGCGATCTGCCCCGCCCAGGCCCCGGCGGCACTGACCGTCACCCGCGCCTCAATGTCGAGTTCGTCGCCGCTGCGGGCGTCTCGCGCTCGCGCGCCGCGGACCTCGTCGCCATCCCTGTGCACGGCCACGGCTTCGTGGTAGGGCAGAAAGCGCGCGCCGCGCTCCTGAGCACCCCGTGCCAGCGCCCAGACCAGCTTCCAGACATCAATGCTGCCGTCGGGAACCCGGAAGGCGCGGGAGATCCGCGGATTCAGCCTCGGCTCGTCCCGCAACGCCTGCGCCGGCTCGATCTCCTCGCAGGGCACGCCGGTCTTGCGGCATCCCTGTGCAAAGCGGTCCGCGTAGGCAGGATCGTCGAACGGCGTCGTGACGAACAAACCACCTGTGTCTTCGACGCAGTCGGCCGCAACGTGGCGGACGATGACGTTCTCGCGTGCACACTCGTCCGCAGCGGAAGCGTCCTTCACGGCGTAGCGCCCGCCCGAATGCAGGAGACCGTGAAAGCGGCCGCTGGTGCCGGTGGCGAGATCCGCGCGCTCCACAAGCACGACGTCGAGCCCGCGGAGCGCTGCATCCCATGCCACTCCGGTGCCGGTGGCTCCTCCGCCAATCACCAAGACGTCTGTGCTGAGCTTCTCCACCGGATCAGCTTACTCCCGCGTCTGCGGCGAGCCGCCTTGCCCCGGATCGCGCCAACCGGGGCAAGGCGACATTCGCTACTCGGCCCAGTCGAAGGTCCGCTCGACGGCCTTCTTCCAGAAGTGGTAAGCGGTGTCACGCGCCGAGGCGTCCATCTTCGGCTCCCAACGCTTGTCCTCGACCCAGTTCTCGCGCAGTTCCTCCTCCGTGTTCCAGAAGCCGGTTGCGAGCCCGGCCGCATACGCGGCGCCGAGCGCGGTCGTCTCGGCGACCTTCGGCCTGATCACCGGCACGCCGAGGATGTCCGCCTGGAACTGCATCAGCGTCTCGTTGCCGACCATGCCGCCGTCGACTTCAGCGACTCGAGGTCGACGCCCGAATCGGCGTTCATCGCGTCAGCGACCTCGCGGCTCTGGAACGCAGTCGCCTCGAGCGTTGCGCGCCCGATGTGCCCGGCGTTGACGTAGCGGGTGAGCCCCGCGAACACGCCGCGGGCGTCCGACTTCCAGTACGGCGCGAACAGCCCGGAGAACGCCGGCACGAAGTAGCAGCCGCCGTTGTCCTCGACCGACTTGGCGAGGTCCTCCACCTCAGGGGCGGTCCGGATCATCTTGAGGTTGTCGCGCAGCCACTGCACGAGCGCCCCCGTGATCGCGATCGAGCCCTCGAGGCAGTACACGGCCTTCTGGTCGCCGATCTTGTAGCCGACGGTCGATCTGGAACCTGTGCGCCCGGCACGTGACCGACGTGACCAACGCCAGCCGTACCCTGCTGATGAACATCCAGACGCTCGACTGGGATGACGAGCTGCTGTCGATGGTCGGCGTGCCTCGCGCGATGCTCCCCGAGATCCGGCCGTCCTCCGAGATCTACGGCGAGGCCGGCATCGCGCTCGAGGGTGTGCCGGTGGCATCGGTGCTCGGCGACCAGCATGCGGCGCTCGTGGGCCAGACCTGCTTCGCGCCCGGGGATGCGAAGTGCACGTACGGCACAGGGAGCTTCCTGCTGCTCAACACCGGCCAGCGCCCGATCGCGTCACGGAGCCGGGTGCTGACGACGCTGGGTTACCAGCTCGGTTCCAGCCCACCCACGTACGCGCTCGAGGGATCGATCGCCGTCACCGGCGCGCTCGTTCAGTGGTTCCGCGACAACCTCGGGCTGATCGGCAGCGCGGCCGAGGTCGAGACGCTGGCGCTGACCGTCGAGGACAACGGCGGGTGCTACTTCGTGCCGGCGTTCTCCGGCCTGTTCGCACCCCATTGGCGCAGCGACGCGCGCGGGGTGATCGCCGGTCTCACCGGCTACATCAACAAGGGCCACCTCGCCCGCGCGGTCCTCGAAGCAACCGCCTGGCAGACGCGCGAGGTCGTCGAGGCGATGCGTCGAGACTACGGCCATGGGCTCGCCGAACTCCGCGTCGACGGCGGCATGACCGCCAACAACCTGCTGATGCAGTTCCTCGCCGACGTCCTCGACGTCCCGGTCGTGCGGCCGAACGTCGCCGAGACCGTATCGCTCGGCGCCGCCTACGCCGCCGGCCTGGCGGTCGGATTCTGGCCGGACCTCGACAGCCTCACGGACAACTGGCACAAGGCCGCCGAATGGCTGCCGGTGATGGATCCGCTCCGGCGAGACCGGGGCTACCGGGAGTGGAAGAAGGCGGTCGCACGGACCGTCGACTGGCTCGACGACGATGACGACGATTGCGAGCTCTCGGCGCTGCCTACGCGCGAGCCGCAACGGGTACGCTGAGAGCCCGTCACCGAGGGCCTCGTGCAAGGCCCCGCGCTACTTCTGCGAGACAGGCTCCTCGACGTTCTCGAAGAAGTGCTGGATCCTCTTGATGACCGCGTCGACGTCGCCGGTGACCGTGATCGGATCGCCGAACGAGATGCTGACGTCGTGGCGCTTGGAGCCGTTGCGGCTGCGCAGACGCGAGGGCCAGAAGCGCCCGGGGGGCATCACGTCGTGCGTCCCGGTGACGCGGATCGGGATGATCTGGACGTGGTGACGTGCGGCCAGCACCGCCGCGCCGCGCCGCAGGCGCCCGGTGCCGCCATGACGCGAGCGTGTCCCCTCGGGGAACAGCAGCAGGTTCCAGCCGCGGTCGAGCAACCGATCGACGTGACCGGTGGACTGCTTCTCGAGGCCGCCGCCCTTGCGGTCCATCGGCACGGTGTTGAAGACGAGCGAGACGGCAATCGCGACGAGCCGGTTGCGGTAGAAGTAGTCGGCGGCCGCGGCGACGACGGTCTTCTTGCGGAACCGGCGCGGGAGCGCGGCGAGGATCACCGGGGTGTCGATGTGACTGACGTGGTTGGCGGCCAGGATCACGGGCTCCTTCAGCCGAGAGAGCTTGTCGCGGCCGTTCGTTCGCCGGCTCGTGTAGTAGGTCAGGATCGGTCGCAGCAGGACCCGCAGCACGGCCTCGCGTGTGGCGACGGCGGGCTTGGATCGTGCCCACGGGATGTCGAGCTGGGTCGCAGCCGGGAGCAGGTCCTGCGCGCGTTGCTTGAGGCGGGCCGGCGTCGATGTCTTGCGCCGGACGGGCAGGAATCGCGGAGCCGAAGCCCGGGCCTGCCGTGCGCCACGTTTGACGCGCGCCGGCAGGGAGTTGTCACGCCGAACGGGGAGCACGCTTAACAAACCCCACCCTGTAACAAACGTTACGGAGACGGATGCAGGAACGATCGGGGTGGTCGGCATCGGCGGCTCAGATTCACGGAAGGACAGGCATCGGCCGCTCGAGCTCAGAAACCTTCTAGGTCCACGGAAGCTCGGAGCGCGTGCTCCAGTAGGCGGACGGCTCCTCGGTCAGCGAGCCGAGCTCGTCCTCGAGCGCGGCATCCCACTCGATGCGAACGGCACCGAGGTTGCTCTTGAGCTGCGCGACCGTGGCGGCGCCGCTGAGGACGGTGTCGACCCAGGGCCGGGCCAGAACGGCTGCGATCGCGAGCGCGTCCTGCGTGACGCCCAGCCGCCGGGCCGCACGCGCCACCGGATCGACCGTCCCGCGCGCGGCGAGCCTGCCGTTGGCGAGCGCCTCCTTGATGATCACGCCGAGCCCCGCCTCGTGCGCCGCCTGCAATGTGGGGCCGGCCGAGCGCTCCAGCAGGTTCCACGTCCCCTGCACGGTGTCGAAGACACCGGTCTGCAGCAGGCGCTCGACCGTGGCTCCCTGTTCGGTTCCGCTGACGCTTGCGCCGACGGCGACCCCGCCGGCGCGCAGCGCCCGGAGCTCGCACAGCACCTCGGCGTCGTCGAGCACGCCACTCGACACCGTCGCGGAGTGGATCTGGTAAAGCGATAGGTGGGAGCCGAGTAGCTCGTGTGTCTCCTCGAGCTGCCGGCGGAACGTATCGGCGGTGAGCTCCTTGACCTCCGGTGTGTCGGCGTCCACCTGCCAGTCCGCGGTGTAAGAGTACCCCCACTTCGAGCTGATCGTCACCTCACGTGCGCCGATCTCGCGCGAGCTCAGCCAGGACCCGAGGAACTCCTCCGCCCGCCCGTAGGACCGGGCGGCATCGAAGTGCCGCACGCCGGCCGCGTAGGCGTCGTCGAGCACCTCGTGGGTCCGGGCAGTGAGCGCCGCGACCGAGTTGTCCTCGAAGTCGGCTCCGTGTCCGAGGTTCAGGTATCCGGGCCGCCCGAGCGCGGCGAGACCCAGCGAGATCGCCGTCGTCGGGAAGGCGCCGGCGCCGAGGGTCCGGCGCCAGCCTGGACTGTCAGCGACATCCACGGTGCGGTTATACCCCCGTCGCGCTTTCTCTGCCGGTGTGGGTGTCCGCTGAGCACGCCCGCGATCAACCCGGATCGCGATCGGTAGCAGCTGCCGATGACAACGAACCGACGGCGGCGTAGGATCGATTGCTGAACGAATCGTGGCAAGACAATGTCGTTCTCCCGCCACGACGCGCATGTGTTGGTTGTGGGAGGCGGTGGCACCGGGGCGCATTGGCGCACGACTTCGCGCTACGCGGGGTCCGTGTGACGCTCGTCGAGCGAGGAGAGCTCACCTCGGGAACGACCGGGCGCCATCACGGCCTGCTGCACAGCGGCGGCCGCTACGCCGTTAACGACCGCGACTCCGCGAGCGAGTGCATCGAGGAGAATCGGATGCTCCGGCGGATCTGCCCGGGGACGTTCGAGCTCAATGACGGACTGTTCGTCGCCGTGGCCGAGGAAGACCTCGACTATCTCGAGCCGTTCCTGGAGGGCTGCGCCGCCTGCGGGATTCCGACGCAGTCGCCGACGCCCGCCCACGCGCTGCGACTGGAGCCGAATCTCAACCCTGAGCTCAAGGCGGCGGTGCGGATCCCGGACGGGACGATCGACGCGATGCGGCTGGCGCTGCGCTTCTTCGCGACCGCGCACCACAATGGCGCCGACATCCGGTCGTATACGGAGGTCACCGAACTGCCGATCCAGGGTGGCCTGGTCAGCGGCGCCGTCGTGCACGACCACGTCACCGGCCGCAGCGATGACTCCACGCGGATCTCGTGGTCAACGCGACGGGCCCATGGTCGGAGAAGATCGCGGCGATGGCGGGTGTCGACGTGCCGATCCGCCCGTCCCCGGGCGTCCTGCTCGCCCTCCGCGGCCGGTTCTGCAACACCGTCATCAACCGCCTTCACAAGGTCAGGCGATGGTGACATCGTCGTGCCGCAGCGGGGCCTGTCCGTGGTCGGAACGAGCTCATGGGTGGTGGACGATCCCGACGACCTCTCGGTGCCGGAGGACCACGTCGAGCGGATGTACTCCGAAGGTGCCAAGCTGATTCCCGCGGTGCGCGATGCCGAGCGTCGCGCCGCGTGGTCGGCAGCGCGCCCACTGGTCGGCTCACGCGGCGAGGCCGATACCGGCCGGGAGCTGTCGCGCACGTTCAAGACCTTCGACCACAATGAGACCGACGGGGTCGAAGGACTCGTCACGATCACCGGCGGCAAGGCCACGACGCTTCGGGGCATGGCCGAGCTGTGCTCAGACCTGGTGTGCCGCAAGCTCGACATCGACGAGCCCTGCCGCACCCGCGACACGGTGCTGCTGCCACAGACCGCCTACTACGCCGCCGCGGTGGCGGCATGTTGGACTGAGGGCCATGGCTGTCATCGATCGCCGGGACAGTTGGGATCAGGCCGCCCGGACCTGCCGCGTACGCGTCTCCCGCCACCCGAGCGGCGACCGTGATCGGTGCTTCGACGAGTTCGAGGTCCCGGTGCACGAGCGCATGACCACGCTCGATGCGCTGCACTGGATTCAGCTGCATCTCGATCCCACGCTCTCGCTGCGCCACTCCTGCCTGCATGCCTCGTGCGGTACCTGCGGCGTGCGGGTCGACGGCCGCGAGGAGCTGGCATGCGTGTGCATGCTGGCCGAATGCGGGGATGAGATCACGGTCGAGCCGCTCGCCAACCTCCCGGTCCGCACCGACGTCGTGGTCGACATGGATCCCTTCTATGCGCGCTTCCCCGATCCGCACCCGATCATCCGCGTCAGCGAGGAGCCGCCTGCGGCGAAGCCGCCCCACGACCTCGAGGCCTACGTGCGCCTGGAGGACTGCCTCGAGTGCGGCCTATGCCTGTCAGCGTGCCCGATCGCCGCGACCGATCCCAGCTTCACCGATCCGGCCGCGCTGAGCGCCGCCGGTCGCTTGCTCGATGAGCCGCGCGGCAGCGACCGCGAGGACGTGCTCGCATGGATCAGCCGTCCGGAGGGCGTCTGGCAGTGCACGACCTGCATGGCGTGCGTCGAGGCCTGCCCGGCCGGGATCGAGCACATGCCGGCGATCATCGCGGAGCGCCGCATGCTGATCGAGAAGGGTGACATCGATCCGCTGCTGCAGCAGCTAAGAGGTGCTACTCCGACTCGAGAGGAGAGAACATGGCGGAGAACCGAGGCGTTGCTATACATTGGGCCCCGGCCAAGTGGAAGTGCACGACATCGACTTCCTGACGTTCGAGCTCAACGACGGCCCGGGGGTTAATCCCGCGAACGTGGGACGCAAGCTTCCACATGCCGCAATCCTGAAGTGCGTCGCAACGAACATCTGCGGCTCCGACCAGCACATGGTCCATGGCCGCACGACAGCGCCCGAGCGGCTGATCCTCGGTCACGAGATCACCGGCGAGGTGATCGAAACCGGACCGGACGTTGAATTCATCAAGAAGGGTGACCTCTGCTCGGTTCCCTTCAACATCGCATATGGCCGCTGCCGCATGTGCAAGACCGGCAATACGGGCCGTATGCCTGAACGTCAATCCTGATCGTCCCGGCTCGGCGTACGGTTACGTCGACATGGGCGGCTGGGTCGGCGGCCAGGCCGAGTACGTGTTGGTGCCGTATGCCGACTGGAACCTGTTGCCGTTTCCCGACAAGGATCTGGCGATGGAGAAGATCCTGGACCTGACGATGCTGTCGGACATCTTCCCGACCGGCTACCACGGCGCCTACACCGCCGGCGTCACCTCCGGCTCGACGGTCTACATCGCGGGCGCCGGGCCGGTCGGTGTCGAAGCGGCGTATTCAGCGCAGTTGCTCGGCGCGGTTGTGATCGTGGGCGACCTGATCCCTGAGCGGCTCGCGCAGGCGCGGAGCTTCGGCTGCGAGACCGTCGACATCTCCAAGGGAGAGCCGAAGGATCAGATCGAGCAAATCCTGGGCGTGCCGGAAGTCGATGCTGCGGTTGATGCGGTCGGCTTCGAAGCCCGCGGTCATGGTGCCGACGCCGATCACGAGGGGCCGGCAACGGTGCTCAAATCGATCATGGACGTGACCAGGGCTGCTGGAAAGCTCGGCATCCCCGGGCTCTCCGTCACCGGCGATCCGGGCGGTATCGATGACGGGCCAAGGTCGGCTCGCTGTCGATCAAGATCGGCCTGGGCTGGGCGAAGTCGCTCAGCTTCACGACCGGTCAATGTCCCGTGATGAGGTACCACCACGGCCTGATGCAGATGATCCTGCACGACAAGGCGCAGATCGCGAAGGCGGTCAACGCGACCGTCATCAGCCTCGACGGGGCGCCGCAGGGCTACAAGGACTTCGACAGCGGGTGGCCAAGAAGTTCATCCTCAACCCCCACGGTCTGATCAAGACGTGAGGCTCTCGCCCGGGCGCGCCGCGGAAGTTCCGTGGCGCGCCCGGCGTACGCCGGCGCCACGCTCGGCTAGCGCGGCCCCTCTCTGGCGGCCGTGAGCGCCTGTTCGCTCCGCTCTCTCGGCGCGGCGTCCGATCCGCGCGGATAAGCCCGCAGGACGCCGAGCAGCTCTGGATCCTCACCGGTGAGCGCCATCCACGCCGCGCGCATCCCTTCGCTGGCGCCGGTCCGGAGCGCCGATGAGCGATGCTCGAGTTGCCCGACGAGCACCGAGCCCGCCGGCGGGCGGATCACGCACACCGCGGGGACGTGATCGTCGTCGGCCATCTGCCTCGCGAGCTCCGCCGTCAGCGCGTCGTAGCGGGCCGAACGTGTGCGGCGCAGCTCGACCAGGTCCGGGTTGATCGCTTGCAGGTAGCGGTCCGTCAGCCGCCCGATCGCCGACGACAGCGGAGCGTGGTGCACGCCTTGCGGCCTGGTCTGGAGCACGAGAATGTCCGTCGCGGTGCGGGACGCGGCGTGCACCGGGATTGCCTCGGCGAGCGTTGCGTCAAGCAGCGTCATTCCGCGGAAGCCGACCGGAGCTCCTGCGAGCCACGGCAGCCGGCCCGAGGCCCGCATCGCGCAGCGGATCTCCTCCTCGGTGCGCAGACCGGTGATGTCGACGATCGATGCGGTGTCGGCGTCGGTTGCGGTGCAGTGAAGGTCGATCCCGCACGACGCGATCGCCTCGAAGCGGAGCGGTCGCTGGCGGGTCCAGACATGGTCGATCACGTAATCCATGTCAAACACGGGGCCACCGCGCAGAGCGCGCACGACGCTGACGAATCGCGGATCGCCGAAACCGTGCTGGTACAGGGTCGCCAGGTAGGCGGCCTGGCCCGCGAGCAGGAACGCGGCGTTGAACGCCCCTGCCGAGGAGCCGTGCACCTCATCGAACGCGTCACGTAAGTGGAGTTGCTCGATCGCCGCCGTCATTCCGGCTGAGACGACGCCGCGCAGCCCTCCGCCTTCGATCAGCAGCGCGACCCGGCGGCCATCCGTCCTCGCCCCCGGGCGGGAGCCCTCGTCTCGCCGGCGCAGAATCGTCTGCACCACGGGGTGAGCGCGCAGGTCCTCGGTCATCGGTGAGGCGGGCCGGAACGGATCCGGCGGGTGGCGTCGTGGAAGCATCGGTGTGACCAATCGTAATTCCCGGGCACTGAACACGCCACGACAGCAACCTGGACTCACACGCACTCGCGCAATCCGTACGATAACCTGCGAGCGTCGTCAGCCGCTCGTTATTCACGTGAGCCGAGTATTCATCACAGGTGGGACGGGTCTGATCGGCACGGCACTCCTGACTCGCCTGCTCGACCGGGGCGACGAAGTCGTTGCCCTCGCTCGATCCGACACCGCATCCAAGGCGCTCGAGGCCCGCGGAGCCCGGGTAGTGCGTGGCGAGGCCTACGACGAGGACGTGTTGGCGCGCGGAATGGAGGGCTGCGAACTCGCGTTCAACGTCGCCGGCATCAACTCGCTGTGCGTCGTGGATCCGCAGCCGATGGAGCTTCTGAACGCGAGCGGTCCGGTAGCCGCGGTGCGTGCCGCTGCGCGTGCCGGCGTGAGACGGCTCGTGCACACGTCTTCAGCATCGACGATCGGCGAGCCGCCGGGAACGATCGGCAACGAGCACATGCCGCACCGCGGCTGGTACCTCTCGACGTACGAGCGGACGAAGACGGCAGGCGAGCGCGCTGGGCTGGCAGCCGCCACCGAGGTCGGTCAGGATCTCGTATGCGTCAACCCCTCCTCGGTGCAGGGTCCCGGCCGTGCGGGCGGCACCGCACGCTTCTTGCTCGCGTTCCTCGACGGCCGCCTGAAGTTTTTTGTTCCGACCAACATCAGCCTCGTCGACATCGACGACTGCGTCGCGGGTCATCTGTTGGCAGCCGAACGCGGCGTCTCCGGCGAGCGGTACCTGCTCAGCGGCATGACGCTGACGATGAGCGAAGCGCTGGCGCTGGCCGGCGAGGTCGCTGGTGTGCAACGTCGCCCGCACCTGTTGCCGCGTCGCGTCGCCACGATCGCCGCGGCGATCGCCGAGCGAGGCTTCAAGATCGCAGGACGGCATCCGCCGATCTGCCGCGAGATGGTCCGCACCCTGCTCCACGGGCACCGCTACGACGGATCCCGCGCGGAACGCGAGCTCGGCGTGCGGTACACCGATCCTCGCGACACCCTGCGGAGAACGGTGAAGTGGGCGCGGGCCGAGGGGCTGCTCCGGGCCTAGATGCGACAGGCAGATAGAGGGAATACAGTCGCAGCACGCAGATGGGGTATGTGATCGGGATCGACGTGGGTTCGCAGAGCGCCAAGGCGGTGCTCGTCGATGGTGACGGGGCCGAACTGGCGAATACAAGCGTTTCGTACGGCATGGGCTATCCCGCCAGCGGCTGGGCCGAGCAGGATCCAGCCAGTTGGGAGCAGGCGCTCGGCGAATCGGTGCGCGAGTTGCGGACCATGACAGGGACCGGCCGCGACGACGTGACGATGCTCGCGCTGGCCTGTCAGGTCGACGGGCTCGTCGACCTGACGAGGATCTCCGTCCGCTCCGTCCGGCGATCATCTGTCTGGACCGGCGCGCCACGCATCAATCGGCAACTCTGAGCGAGGCCGCCGGCGAGGCTGCACTCGTCGCGCGGACGGGACTGAACCCGGATGCTTCTCACGTCGCCCCACAGGCCATGTGGCTTCGCGACGTAGAACCGACGATTTACAGCGCCACTCGGTGGCTGGCTCCGGTCGGCGGCCACCTCAACGGTTGGCTGACTGGCGAGGTCGTCCAGGACCATGCCAACGCGTCCTGCACGCTGCTCTACGACCTGATTTCACGCGACTGGTGCCAGGAGCTGGTCGATCACGCCGGGCTGGACATGGCGCGGTTGCCGGCCATCCGCCCCTCGTGCGAGGTGATCGGCCAGCTGCGGCCGCAGGCTGCCGACGCGCTTGATCTGCCCAGAAGCTGTTGCGTAGCGGTCGGCACGGGCGATGAACACGCGGCGGCGCTTGGCGCGGGAGCGCTCGCCCCTGGGATCGTGGTCGACGTTGCGGGCACCGCCGAACCTGTCGCGGTCCCGAGTCGTGAGGCCGTGATCGACGAGAAGCGCCTTGTCGAAACGCACGCGCATGCGGTGCCGGACATGCTGCTCATCGAGAATCCGGGCTTCGTCTCCGGGGGAGCACGAGCTGGTGGGCCGGAACCCCACGGCATATCACAAGCGGAGATGTTCGAGTTAGCTGAAGGCGCCCCTCCGGGGAGCGATGGCGCGCTGTTCCTACCAACGCTTTCCGGTGCGACCACTCCTCGCTGGAACGACCGGATGCGAGGTTGCTTCGCCGGGCTCGGGCTCCACCACGAGCGACCGCATCTCGCGAGAGCGGTGCTCGAAGGCTGCTCCTTCGCTTTGCGCGACATCGTTGACCGCTTCGACGAGATGGGTCTCGGCGGCGAAGAACTCCGGGTCGTCGGCGGTGGTGCGCGCTCGCCGCTCTGGCTTCAGATCAAGGCCGACGTCACCGGACGGCCCGTGCGCGCCGTCCAGAGTGACTGCGCGACGAGTGCCGGGGCGGCGATGCCTGCGGCCGTCGCAGCCGGCTTCCACAGCGATTTGCACGAGGCGGCCGCTCGTGCGGTGAAGCTCGCCGACGAGCCGGTGATGCCGCGGGGGTCGACCGCGGAGCTCTACGAAGAGGCTTACGGCTCGTACCGAGCACTGTACGACGGGGTCGAACGCGCGCTGGCGTGACCCGCCGCCCGGCCGTGGTGCCTGATTGCGGTGGTGGTGCCGGGCAGGTACGGTATCCGCGCCTAAACCCATAGGTCCGACGATCACACCATTTATCGGGAGGGCATTCGTGGCATTTGAACGCAACAGCCTGACGCTAGGCGCGCAGCACCGCGGCAGCCAGTATCGCGCGCGGAGTCGAACATGAGTGCCCCACGGCCTGGAGGTCCGGGGGGTACCAAAGGGATGCTCTCGCCCGATCAACTGCGCGCGATGGCGGACGCGGGCAGCGTCGACACAGTGGTCGCTGCCTTCACCGACATGCAGGGACGCTTGATAGGCAAGCGGATCGATGTCTCGTACTTCTTGGACGAGGTGGTCGATCACGGTATCGAAGGCTGCGACTACCTGCTCGCGCTCGACATGGAGATGGATCCGGTCCCCGGATACGAGATGGCGAACTGGGAGAAGGGATACGGCGACTTCGCGATCGCGCCTGACCTCGCGACGCTGCGCGCCATACCGTGGCTCGACCGCACGGCGCTCGTCCTGTGCGATGTGATCGACCATCACGGAGCTCCGGTCCCTGCCTCGCCACGGCAGGTGCTGATCGCCCAGTACGAGCGCGCCCACCAGATGGGCTACACACCGCTGTTCGCCTCCGAGCTCGAGTTCTATCTGTACAAGCAGAGCTACGCGCAAGCCCACGAACAGGACTTCCGCGACCTTACGCCGACGATCCCCTACATCCTCGATTACCACATCCTCGCGACCACGATGGACGAGGGCGTCATCGGCCAGATCCGTCGCGGGATGGCGCGCGCCGGGATCCCAGTCGAGTTCACGAAGGGCGAAGCATGGGCCGGACAGCACGAGCTCAACATGCGCTACGCGGACGCAATCACCTCTGCCGACAGGCACACGATCTACAAGAACGGCGTCAAGGAGATCGCGTTTTTGAACGGGATCGCCGCGACGTTCATGGCGAAGCCGTCGGAGAAGGACATCGGCAGCTCGTGTCACATCCACTCGAGCCTGATCGACATCGAGAGTGGCAACAGTGCGTTCGTCGACGGTGAAGAAGAGACCGACACCTTCGGCCACTACCTCGGCGGGATGCGGGCGCGAATCCGGGAGTTCGCACTGCTCGTTGCGCCCGCGATCAATTCCTACAAGCGCTACGCGACCGAGAGCTGGGCGCCGACGTCGATCTCGTGGGGCCGGGACAACCGCACGTGCGGCTTCCGGGTTCTCGGCCACGGCCAGTCACACCGCGCTGAGTGCCGGATCCCCGGCGCCGACGTCAATCCGTACCTGGGCTACGCGGCACTGCTCGCCGCCGGGCTCGATGGCATCGCCAATCGCACCGATCCCGGACCAGAGCTCGTCGGCAATGCTTACGCCGCGGGTGAGGCAGAGCCATTCCCGGCGACGCTGCGCGAGGCGGTCGAGCTTTGGGAGGGCAGTGAGTTCGCCAAGTCCACGTTCGGGGAAGCAGCGTGGCGCCATTACCTGAACTACGGCCGCACCGAGCAGCGGTTGTTCGATCAGGTCGTCACGGACTACGAGCGGCGCCGCATGTTCGAGCGCGGCTAACTGAATCGAAAATGGCCTTGCGCCGGTACGAGCCTCGGAGGAAAATGCCTGCTCAGGTGCCATCACTGAGGGCTTCCCGTGCGGTACGGCCTGCCGCACGTCGTGGCCGTAGGGCCTGCGGGAGCCTGCCCTTTTCATCCGTTCCGGGTACGCCCCGCCAGGGGCGCATGAGTCACTGATATTGAGAGACGTTTGGAGCGCCGGGATAAACCGGCATGGAGATAGGAGATGAAAGTTCTCTACATCGGAGGGAGTAGCGATCCACGATGGCCCTGAGTCATGCGCTGGCGTTCGCGAGGGCGTCGGTGAAGCGTTGACAGGGGTACGTGTGGGCTAGGTGATGGAGCCGCGAAATTCTCGAGTTCAGGGTGCCGACGTCCTCAAACTAGGCGGAAGGCCATGTCCGCGACGGCGTTATCGCGAGTCGTCGTGGGACCCTGCGCGGTCAGAGAACCTGGGCACGCACGGAGATCTCCATGCGCGAGAACCGGGAGGTCCCGTGGTTGCCCGCGGTGTCGATGGATGCCTCGTCCTGGATGGTTCGCGGGGTGGTGGATCGGCATCGACGGGTCGTGAGGGGAACGCTATGGCGGTAATCCCTCGATGAACGACCACGGGAAGTCAGACGGTCCCGTAGTACCGGCGAAGCAGCCGAACAAGCCCGCTGTGGTGGCGGGGGCGGAGGCTGTGGAGGGAAGGGGACCGGCCAAGGGAAACACGGCCAGCGAAACACGTCCCGGACGCAGTGCCGGACAGGGCGTGTCCAGTGATCTGGATCGTGTGCGCCAGGTGGCGCGTGAGGACAAGGATGTGCGGTTCACCGCGCTTCTTCATCACGTGACCGTCGATCGGTTGCGGGAGGCGTATCGGGCGATCCGTCCGGACGCGGCCGCGGGGGT
>CAAGKR010325113.1_pt1 | contig 14654 bp, 14 predicted proteins | sample 2556971 | NCBI WGS metagenome assembly CAAGKR01 (sample SAMEA5207829, study PRJEB30636) | soil metagenome | biome: forest; feature: boreal; material: soil | place: USA | collected 2011-09 | depth 1 m | reverse complement strand
GGCCTTCGCGAAGGAGCTCGCCGACGGCTTCGACGCCTACGTGAACGACGCGTTCGGCGCCGCGCATCGCGCGCACGCGTCGACCGAAGCCGTGGCCCATCTGCTTCCGGCCTACGCCGGCCTGCTACTCGACAAGGAAGTGCGCGTGCTCACGTCGCTCCTCGACTCGCCGGCCCGCCCGTTCGTCGCGATCATCGGCGGCGCCAAGGTGAGCTCCAAGATCGACGTGCTGAAGTCGCTGGTCAGCAAAGCCGACGTCCTCGCAATCGGCGGGGGGATGGCGAACACGTTCCTTGCGGCCACCGGCACCGACGTCAAGGCTTCGCTCAGCGAGCCGGACCGCGAGGCCGATGCCCGGGCGATCCTCGCCGCCGCCAAAGGGCGGGGGACGGAGATCCTCCTGCCGGTCGACATGCGCTGGTCCCGGGGCGAGCAGCCCAAGATCCTCGACATCGGCGAGGAGACCGAGCGTGAATTCGCGGCGCACATCGCGACGGCCGGGACGGTGTTCTGGAACGGGCCGATGGGCCTGTTCGAGCAGCCGGAGTTCGCCCATGGGACCGAGGCGATCGCGCGCGCGATGGCCGACAGCGCCGCGGTCACCGTGGTCGGCGGTGGCGAGTCGGTCCAGGCAGTGGAGCAGCTCGGGCTCGCGAAGAAGATGACCCACGTCTCGACCGGGGGCGGCGCCGCGCTCGAGCTCATCGAAGGGAAGAGACTGCCAGGGGTGGAGGCTATTCCGAATGTCTGATGCGACGATCGAGATGATCCGGGCGCGCGAGGTCCTCGACTCTCGAGGCGATCCGACGGTCGGCGTGGACGTGTTCCTCGCCAGCGGCGTGGTCGGCACCGCGATGGTACCGAGCGGCGCGTCGACCGGCGCGCACGAGGCCGTCGAGCTGCGCGACGGCGACAAAGAGCGCTACGGGGGCAAGGGCGTCCTGAAGGCCGTGAGCAACGTCGACGACGTCATCGCGCCGGAGCTCATCGGCGAGCAGGCCACGGACCAGTCGGCGATCGACGCGCTGCTGCGCGAGCTCGACGGGACGCCCAACAAATCGCGGCTCGGGGCGAACGCGATGCTCGGCGTCTCGCTCGCCTGTGCCCGCGCCGCGGCGGCCGACGTGGGCCAGCCGCTGTACCGCTATCTCGGGGGGCCGCTCGCGCGCACCCTCCCCGTTCCGCTCATGAACGTGTTGAACGGCGGCAAGCACGCGACCGATTCAGCCGACATGCAGGAGTACATGCTCGTCCCGCTGGGCGCGCCCACGTTCAGCGAGGCCATCCGAATGGGCTCCGAGATCTTCCACGTGCTCAAGAGCCTGTTGCGCAAGAACGGCATGGGCACCGGCGTCGGAGACGAGGGCGGCTTCGCCCCGACGGGCCTGGCATCGAACGAGCAGCCGATCGAGCTCATCCTGAGCGCGATCGATGCCGCGGGCTACACGGCCGGGTCCGACTGCGCGATCGCGCTCGATCCAGCGTCGACGGAGTTCTTCGCGAACGGGACGTACACGCTGGCGCGCGACAAGGCCACCCTCGACAGCGCCGGGATGGTGAAGATGTACGCCGCCTGGCGCGACAAGTACCCGCTCGTGTCGCTCGAGGACGGGCTCGCGGAGGACGACTGGGACGGTTGGAAGGCGCTCACGAAGGCGCTCGGTGACCGCCTGCAGCTAGTGGGCGACGATCTCTTCGTCACCAACGTCGAGCGGATCCGTCGCGGGGTGACCGACGGCGCTGCGAACGCAGTGCTCATCAAGCTCAATCAGATCGGGACGCTCACCGAGACCATCGAGGCGGTCGAGCTCGCGCACCGCTCGGGCTATGCCGCGGTCATCTCGCACCGATCGGGCGAGACCGAGGACACAACCATCGCCGATCTCTGTGTCGCGTTGAACACGGGGCAGATCAAGACCGGCTCTCTTTCACGGAGCGAGCGCGTGGCGAAGTACAACCGGCTGATGGAGATCGAGCTCGAGCTCGGGGACGCCGCGCGCTATCCAGGGACGGACACGTTTCCGCGCTTCGCACGGGGCTAGGCGAGCGCTCTAGGCCATCTTCGAGGCGGCCAAGCGCTTCGCGAGCCGGCTCTTCTTGCGAGCGGCCGCGTTCTTATGGATGCCGCCGCGCTTGACGGCCTTGTCCAGCGCGCTCGCTGCTGCTCGGACGCTTTCGGCCGCGCCTTCGGCCTTGGAATCGACCGCTTCGCGGGCCGACTTCACGGCGGTCCGGGCGGAGGAACGGGTCAGGATCTTCACTTGGGCGCGCCGTGGCGCCTGCCGGATGCGCTTGAGAGCTGAACGCTTCTTCTTTGCCATGTGCGCGAGTCTATTCATACTGCGACGCACATGCAGATGAGCGTCGGCCGGGCGTCGCTCTTCATGATCGCGACGCTCATCGCCAGCCGGATCCTCGGCTGGCTCCGTCTTTCCATCATCGGTGCAAAGTTCGGGCAGACGCCTGAGCTGGATGGCTACTTCGCCGCGTTCCGGATCCCGGACACGCTGTTCAATCTGCTGGTCGCCGGCGCGCTCGCGAGCGCATTCATCCCCGTCTTCACGAGCTACCTCGCGAAGGAGCGGGAGGAGGAGGCCTGGCGCGTCGCCTCGAGCGTGATGAACGCCATCGTGATCCTGCTCGTGCTGGTGTCGGCGGTCCTCTGGCTGCTCGCGCCGATCATCCAGCCCATCCTCGCCCCGCTGCCCGACCCGGCGCAGGTCGAGCTCAGCGTGCGGCTCGCGCGGATCATGTTGCTGAGCCCGATCTTCATGGGCCTCTCCGCGCTGTTCACCGGCATTCTCAACTCCTACCGGCAATTTCTCTCGGGCGCGACGGCGCCGCTCGTCTACAACTTCGTGATCATCCTGTTCGCGGTCTTCGCGTCGCCGTTCCTCGGCATCGAGGCCCTCGCGTGGGGCACCGTGGCCGGCGCCTTGATGATGTGGCTGGTCCAGGTCCCGGAGCTCACGTTCCGCCGCACGCGGTACCGGTTCGCGCTCGATCTCAGCCATCCGGGCGTGCGCGAGATCGTGCGGCTCACCATCCCGCGCACGCTCGCGCTCGGCGCGGTCCAGCTCATCTTCATCGTAGACACGTTCCTCGCCGCGAAGCTGCCCCAGGGCTCGCTCACCGCGCTGAACTACGCGTTCCAGCTCATGCAGCTGCCGCTCGGCGTGTTCTCGATCGCGATCAGCGCGGCGGTGTTCCCGACGCTCTCGCACTACGCCGCGCAGGGGCTCCAGGCGAAGATGCGCGAGGTCCTGCAGACGGCGATCCGCTGGATCTTGTTCCTCACGTTCCCGACCGTCGTGATGATGATCGTCTTGCGCCGACCGATCGTGAACCTCCTGTTCCAATACGGGCAATTCGGTCCCGAGGCCCGCGAAGCGACGCAGGAGGCGTTCCTCTTCTACTCGCTCGGCCTCGCGGGGCACGCCCTCATCCAGATCCTCGCCCGCGCTTACTACGCGTCGAAGGACACTCGCACGCCGCTCGCGCTCACCCTCGTCTCGATCGGCACGAACATCGTGCTCTCGGTGCTCCTGGCGCCGGTCTACGGGATCAACGGTCTCGCCCTCGCGAACTCGATCGCGACGCTGGGCGAGGCCGCGCTGTTCCTGGTTCTCCTCGCGCCGCGGGCGCGGCTCAGGATCGTCGGCATCGGCACCTCGTCGCTCAAGGTCATCGCCGCGAGCCTGCTCATGGGCATCGCGATGTTCGCGTTCATCCGCGCGACGAACATCACGGTCGATCTCCAGCAGACCAAGATCGGTCTGCTGCTGCAGACGGCCGTCGCGTCCGCCGTCGGGTTCGCCGCCTACCTCGGCGCCGCGAGGGTGTTCCGCGTAAGCGAGCTTGCGGAGATCACCGTGGCCGTGCGGTCGCGGCTCGGCCGGCGGACCGGCGCCTCGCTCCAGGAGCCGCCCGCGTCGGGCTGAGCGCTCACCTAGGCTCGTCGCATGTCCGATCCGTCCGATCCGAGGCAGCGCGTCCGCAACTTCAGCGTGATCGCCCACGTCGATCACGGCAAGACGACGCTGTCCGACCGCATCCTCGAGCTCACCGGGACCGTCGCGATGCGCGAGATGCGCGACCAGCTGCTCGATTCGATGGATCTCGAGCGTGAGAAGGGCATCACGATCAAGGCCCGCGCCGTCCGGATGGCCTGGCCCAAGGGCGGCGAGACCTTCGAGCTCAACCTCATCGACACGCCCGGACACGTCGACTTCAACTACGAGGTGAGCCGCTCGCTCGCCGCGTGCGAGGGCGCCATCCTCCTGGTCGACGCGTCCCAGGGCATCGAGGCCCAAACGCTCGCGAACGCCTACCTCGCCGTCGACCAGGGGCTCGAGGTGATCCCGATCATCAACAAGGTCGATCTGCCGAACATCGACGTCGACCTCGTGCGCGAGGATCTCCGCACGACGCTCGGCTTCAAGGACGAGGAGATCCTGCTCGCGTCCGGCAAGACCGGGCAGGGCGTGGCCGAGATCCTCAACGCGGTCGTCGACCGCGTCCCGCCGCCGAGCGGCGACCAGGAGGCGCCGCTCCGGGCATTGATCTTCGATTCCCACTACGACGCGTACAAGGGCGTGGTCGCCCACGTGCGGATCGTCGACGGGAGCGTCCGCCAGGGCGATCGCATCCTGCTTATGGCGACCAGCAAAGAGGCTGACCTGCTCGAGCTCGGCGTGTTCGCCCCGAACGCCGTGCCGATCCAGCGCCTTGCGACAGGTGAGGTGGGCTACGTCGCGACCGGCCTGAAGACGGTCGCCGACTGCCGGGTCGGTGACACCCTCACGCTCGCCGACCATTCGGCGCGCGAGCCGCTCCCCGGCTACCGGCCCGCGAAGCCGATGGTCTTCGCCGGCTTCTTCCCGGTCCTCGGCGAGGAGTACCCGGCGCTGCGCGACGCGCTCGAGAAGCTCCGGCTCAACGACGCGTCGCTTATCTACGAGCCGGAGAACTCGCAGGCCCTCGGCTTCGGCTTCCGGGCCGGCTTCCTGGGGCTGCTCCACCTCGATATCGTCCAGGAGCGGCTCGAGCGCGAGTACGACGTCGACCTCATCGCGACCTCGCCGTCGGTCGAGTACCGCGTGATCACTCATACCGGCGAGATCGCCATCGACAACCCCGCGAAGCTGCCCGACCCCGGGACGATCGTCGAGGTCAGAGAGCCGTGGATGAAGGTGACGATCATCGTGCCCCAGGGTTACGTCGGTCCGATAATGGATCTCGCCCAGGGCAAGCGCGGCGTGCTCAAAGACATGAGCTACGTCGACCCAACCCGGGCGATGCTCATCTACGACATGCCGCTCGCCGAGGTCATCGTCGACTTCTACGACCAGCTGAAGAGCCGCTCCCAGGGCTACGCGTCGCTCGACTACGAGCTGCGCGAGTACCGCGCGGCCGATCTCGTCCGGCTGGACATCCTCGTCGCCGGCACGGTCGTCGATGCTCTGTCGATGATCGTGCACCGCGCGCGCTCGATGGCCATCGGCCGAGCGCTCACCGCGAAGCTCCGCGAGCTGATCCCGAAGCAGATGTTCGACGTCCCGATCCAGGCCGCGATCGGCGGGAAGGTGATCGCGCGCGAGACGGTGAAGGCGAAGCGCAAGGACGTCCTGGCGAAGTGCTACGGCGGCGACATCACCCGGAAGAAGAAGCTGCTCGAGAAGCAGAAGGCCGGCAAGAAGCGCATGAAGATGGTCGGCGCGGTGGAGATCCCGCAGGAGGCCTTCCTCGCGGTCCTGCGGATCAAGGAGGAGTGATGCGGCCGTACCGCGTCGCGTTCGAGCATCCGACGCAGCTCCTCGCCTCGACGTTCCTCCGAGCGCTCGCGGAGAACGACGGACCTATCGTGTGGGAGCGACTCTCGCGCGAATCGCGCGGGCTGCTCGAGGGCCGCTACGCGGCCGCGGCGCGCATCGCGCTCCACCGCGCCGCGTCGATCGAGGCCGATGACGCCGACGCGCGGCTCGCCGAGGTCGTCGCACCGGTGCGCGCGTCGGCGCTCGGCGTGCTCGGCGGGCTAGAGCGCCTGCTGTCCCTCGGCGTCTCCGCCGCGCGGCTCGTCGACCGCGGCGTCGCGTACGTGCTGCTGCTGCCGGAGTTCGGCGAAGAGCGCATCGTCGCTGAGGCCGAGTGGCGACCGCAGCACCTCCTCGCGTTCGTGTACGAGTCGCGCGAGTGGCTCGTCGACCTTGGCCGGACCGCGGAGCTCTCTGCCGACGCGGCGCTTCCAGATCCACTCGGGTTGATCCGTTGAACCCTGAGCACTTCGCCGCCTTCGGCTGCTTCGTGCTCGGGGGCCCTGCGGCTCGGGCGGGCGAAGCCCGGCCTCACCTGTGACCTCGCTCTACGCGCACATCCCGTTCTGCGCGTCGCGGTGCCCGTACTGCGACTTCGCGACCGCGCCGGCGACGAGCAGGCTGCGCTCGCGGTACCTCGTAGCCCTCGGCGCGGAGATCGCGCGCGAGGGCGCCGCCCTCGGCCGCCCGCGCATCACCACGGCCTTCTTTGGCGGCGGGACGCCGAGTCTGCTCGACCCCCACGAGATCGCCGCGCTCGCCGCCGCGATCGCCCAGAGCTTCGACTTCCGGCCCGACGAGGTGACGTTCGAAGCGAACCCGGCGACGCTCGACCGCGCGCGGCTCGACGCATGGCGCGCCCTCGGCGCGACGCGCGTCTCGTTGGGCGCGCAGTCGTTCTCGCCGCGCGCGCTCGCGTCCCTCGGCCGCACCCACACGCCCGGGGACATCGCGCCGGCCGTCGAGGCGGCGCGCTCGGTCGGCCTGGATGTGAACCTCGACCTCATCTTTGGTCGGCCCGGCGAGCCGGATGGCGAATGGCGGACGGACCTCGAGGCGGCCCTCGCGCTCGATCCCGATCACCTCTCGGCGTACCCGCTCGAGCTCGCGCTCGAGCCAGAGGAGGGCGTGGCGAACTGGGGCGGAGCCGGCTGGCCGACGATCGAGCGCTGGCGCACCGCCGCGGCCGCGGCGCAGCCCGACGACGATGCGCTCGCCGATCGCTACGAGCTCGCGTCCGCGTTGCTCGGCGCCGCGGGCTATCGCCACTACGAGATCGCGAACTGGGCCAAGCCGGGACACGAGTGCCGGCACAACCTCGTGTACTGGCGCAACGGCGAGTGGCTCGGGGTGGGCGCCGGCGCGCACTCGCATCTCGGCGGACAGCGCTCGCGCCAGCCGGGCGGGTTGGTCGCGTACCTCGCACGCATCGAGCGCGGCGACGGGCGGATCGCGGACGACAGCGCGGACCTCGCGATCGACACGGCGATCCTCGCGCTCCGGCTCGACGAGGGTCTCGACCTTGCCGCGTACGGCGCGCGCTTCGGCGCGCCCGCTCGCGCCCGCGTCGACGCGGCGCTCGAAGGGCTCGACGGCACTGGGGTCATCGAGCGGCGGGGCGAGCGCGTCGCGCTCACCGATCGGGGCCGCTTCGTGGCGAACGAAGTCTTCGTCCGGCTCGTCTAGTACCGTCTACGGATGCGCATCCTGGTCATCGAGGACGATCAACTGACCCTGGACATGCTCCTTTCCGTCCTCGAGCGCGATGGGCACTCCGCTGTGGGCGAGCGCACCGGGAAGGGCGGGCGGCAGCAGGCGACGAACGAGGCCTGGGACGCGATCCTCTGTGACATCGGCCTGCCGGACGTGACCGGCTTCGTTCTGGTGCGCCAGCTGCGCGAGTCCGGACTGCAGGTGCCGATCCTCGCGCTCAGTGGTCACACCAGTGACGCGGATCGCAAGCTGGGCCTCGCGAGCGGCTTCGACGCATACCTCACCAAGCCGATCAAGGCGAGCGCGCTCACCGATGCGCTGCGCCTCCATGCCGGACGCGTGCGCTCGCCGTCCGCCGCCGAATCGCACGGCCCGCCCATCGTCGCCGTACCGTTGCGCCGGCGCGGCGTGCTCGGCGGCCTCGTGGTCATCGCGCTCGGCGTGCCGTTCGTGCTCCAACCGCTCGGCGTCCCGAACGCGGCGTCGTACCTCTTCATCGCCATGGGTGCTGCGTTCCTCATCTCCTACCTGCGCGGCCGTCAGTACGTGTACCTGATCCCGATGGTCACGCTCGTTTCGTTCGGGGTCGCGCTCCTGCTGCCCACCTGGATCGCGATGCGCCCCGAGTCGGCGGCACCGGCGTTCGTCGGCGTCATCGCGGTCGGCTTCGTCGTCGCGTTCGCCCTTGCGCCGCAGCGCCGCTGGCCGCTCGTGCCCGCGGTGCTCCTCGGCGTCGTCGCCGCCGGCCGGCTCGTGACCGGCACGTCGCTCATCCCCGCGTCGATCGAGCCATACCTCGTGCCGTTCGTGCTCATCGCGGTCGGGGCGTACCTCCTCGCCGAGCGCCAGACCTGAGGCGCACTCAGCTCGTCGTGGTCCTCGTCGCCGCCAGCCTCGCGGCGGTGCTGCTGGTCTGGATCGGTCTGCGGCTTCCCGCCCCGTCGGCCGCGACCTGCGACTCGGGGCCGCTCACGTTCTGCGCCACCCTCCCGCCGTTCCGCTCGCCTGACACCGGGCCGGTGCGGCTGATCGACCAGGCGCGTCCGTGCGAGGACCCCGCGGCGCTCGCATCGTTCTGCCTCGCGCTCCCGATCGCGTCGGACACGAGCGACCCCACCGTCCTGGTCGGACGGCGGCAGGACGCCTGCGCGCAGCTCGCTCCGACCGACGCGCCGGGCTTCTGCCTCGCTCCGCCGGGGAGCGGCGAGTCCGCGCAGGTACTCCAACGCCAGGTCGCGCTGGTGTTGCTGCGCCAGCGGCTCGGCTCGGGCTTTCGGCGGGCCGGAACAGGCCCGGTCGATCTGTGGACCGAGACCTCGATGTCGAGCGCGGTGGCCGACGCGATCTTCGCGTCGCTCGTCCTGGACGCGACGGCCGTCGAGGCGTATTTCGGGCGCAAGTTCGACGATCCGCCGGCCGTCTTCCTGTTCACGTCCCGGCAATCGTTCGCGACGGCCCTCGAGCGGCAGTTCGGCTTCTCAGCCGACACGGCCGGGCTCCTTGCCCGGCAGACCGGCGGGGTCACGCTCGCGGGCATCGACGCCGTGGCGATCAACGGAGAGAGCGTCCTGAACGCCGGGCGCACCGCCATCTTCCGCCACGAGCTCACCCACGTCGCCGTCCACCGGCTCTCCGGCGACGCCGTCCCGGCCTGGCTGGACGAGGGCCTCGCGACACTCCTGGAGCAGGGCGACCCCTTTGGGGTCGACCGGGCCACGGCCCTCTCGCTCCTGGCGAACGATCCGGGCGTGCTCACGATCTTCGGCGAGGACCGGTCGTGGCTCCAGAACAACACCGACTTCGGCGGGCACGCGTACGGGGTCGCGGCCGAGGCGGTCCGCGTGCTGGTGGACCAGATCGGGCGCCCCGCCCTGGTGCCGATGCTCCAACGGATGGGCGCCGGCGTGCTCCCGAGCTCGGCGATCGAGGACGCGCTCAAGGAGCCGCTCGCGCGCTTCATCATCGAGCTCCCCGGGCGCGCCCTCGCGGACTGCCGGCAGGGCATCTTCGTGTCGGCCGACCGAGCCGACGGGCTGCGCATCTGGTACGCCTATGGCTTCCGGCCGCAGGGCAGCGCGGCGGTCGCGGTCGACGGGCAGGGGCAGCACTACGCGTTCCGCGTCGTGACCGATCGCTACGGCGTGTACGCGGGCACGCTCGGGACGCCGATGGCCGGTGGGTCATACGTCCTGCAGGTAACGGCGGACACCGGCGAGCACGCGCAAATCAGGCTCACTCTCGGCGATCCGGCATCGATCGCGCAACGAGGGTGCGGTCCGTAGTCGCGAAAGATGACGAGATGAATCGTTGTCGGGCTTGCGACGATGCGAAGAACGCGGTATGCCACACCACGACGCATCAATAGGTGGAGGACCCAATGGAACAAGGCAATCGCGGCGACATGTGGTCCGGATCCCAGCAGGAGCCGGCGTCCAGCTGGCCGTCACCGCTTCCGGGCACGCCCCCGCCGCCGGCGCCGATGCCCGCATCGAGCGGCACGAGCGGCGGCGGACGCACGAAGACCACGCCTGGCGGCGGCGGTCGGAAGAAGACGACGTCCAGCGGCGGCCGGAAGAAGACGACCGCGCGCAAGAGCACCGGCCGCAAGAAGACGACGGCCCGCAAGACGACCGGTCGGAAGAAGACAACCGGCCGGAAGAGCGCCGGGCGCAAGAAGACGACCGCCCGCAAGAGCACCGGCGGGCGCAAGAAGACGACCGCGCGCAAGAGCACCGGGCGGAAGAAGACCACTCGCAAGCGCAAGTGATCGCGCGCTGACCCCGGATACAAAGGAGCCGCCCCGAGGGGGCGGCTCCTTCAATTCAGGTCGATGTGGGCTAGTTCCGCTTCCCGCGGCCCATCCCGGGCTTACGCCCGTGGTTCGCCTTCTTCGACCGCCAGCCCAGCTTGCCGGTGGTCTTCTGCTTCCGTTGGCCTTTGCTCATGGCTCTCCACTCTCTGCGAGTTCGCGAACAGACGGAGCTGCAGGGCGCGCGTTGGGGGCGCGATGAGCTCGGTCACGAGCCATTGTCCTATGACCGCGAGGTCGGCGTCAGCGGCCAGCTGCAGCTTGACCCGGGACTGCTCCACCCATCTGCGCACCGCGCGAGGGTCCGCACCGAGCGTACGGGCGATCTCCGCGAACGGGCGCTCGAGGATGTCGTGGAGGACGAAGGCCGCGAGGTCGCCGCCGCGCAGGGCATGGCGGCCAACGAGGTCGCGCAGACCCGCGCCGAACAGCTTGCCGTCCACGATCGCCTTGCGGATCGCGCTCGCCGGCTCGCCGTCGAGCTCGGCGACCCGCAGGAGCGCCGCGACCTCGGCCTCGGGAAGCTGGCGTGCCGCGCCGAGGCTCCCGAGGAATCGTTGGACCACGGCGTCCGGCGCCTGATCGCTCGAGATCTTCGTCACGCGCGCGATCGCCTCGCCGAGCGTCTGCCGGAGCGCCGCAAGATCGGTGAAGCGGACGACGTCGACGACCGCCGGCGAGCCGAGCAGGATGCGCGAGACGGTGCGGTCGCGCTCGGCGACGAGGATCACCGGGATCCCGCGCTCGCGCGCGATCTCGACCTCGATGCCGACCCCGAAGGACGGCGTGCCGGCGTACGCGATGACGAGCCCGCTCCGGGAGACGCGGGCCCGGTCGATCTCGTACACGCTCCGCGGGTCCAGATCGGGCGCGGCCACCGGGTCGGTCGACTGATGCGGCAGGTAGGGCCGCAGGCCGCACTCGGTCACGATCTCCGCGAGCAACTCGTAGAAGACGCGCGCCCGCGCGCCGTCGGCGATCGCCGTGAGCGCGCCGGAGATGTACACCTCATCCATCGGACCGCCAATGATGCGTTGGGCGTCAAGAGTGGGGTACCGTTCCCGCGATGCCTGACCTGCAGCTCGTCCAATACCTCAAACGTGTGCCGCTGTTCGCGAAGCTCTCCGATGGAGAGCTTGCAGGGCTCGCGGAGCGCATGCGCCAGAAGGCGTTCAAGCGCGGAGACACCATCTTCCGGAAGGACGATCCGGGGCAGCACTTCTACGTCGTGCTCGAGGGCGCGGTGAAGATCGCGCTACCTGGCGAGTTCGGACAGGAGGCGCTCGTGGCGCTCCTTCGGGGCGGTGAGTTCTTCGGCGAGCTCGCGCTGTTCGACCACGGTCCTCGTTCGGCGACGGCCACGGCGCTCGAGGACACCCGCTGCGCCCTCCTCGCCGGAGAGGACTTCGTGTCCTTCGTCGAGGCGCATCCGGCGGCCACGAAGGTGGTCTTCGAGGCCCTCGCCAAGACGGTCCGGCGGCTCTCGGACCGGGTCGAAGACCTTATCTTTCTGGACGTACCGAGCCGGGTGGCCAAATACCTGCTCGACCTGGCTCAAGTGAACGCAGCGGGTGGGTCCGGAGAGCTGGAGCTGACCTTGACGCAGGACGAGTTGGCGGCATTCACCGGCGCATCGCGGGTCTCGGTGAATCGGGTGCTGGGGGACCTCGAGCGGCGTGATCTCATCAGCATCCGCCGGCGGAAGATCGCGATCCGCGATCCCGAAAAGCTCGCCAAAGAGATCCGGGTCTAGCGGTGGGTCGCTCCCGGCGGCAGCTCGTGCTCGTGGTCGAGGACGATCCCGACCTCGGCGACACGATCGTGACCTTCCTCAAGGAGGAGGGCTTGGACGCGAAGCTCGCGCGCGACGGCGATCAGGCGATGCGCCTTCTCGATCAGCTCAACCCGTCGGCGATGATCCTCGACCTCATGATGCCGCGACGCGACGGCTTCAGCGTGCTCCGCGAGCTCCGGGCCGACGGCCGCATCGGCAACCTGCCGGTCATCGTGGTGACCGCGATTTTCGGCCTGTCCGAGCGCCTGTACGCGACCGAGCTCGGTGCCGCGGATTACGTCACGAAGCCGTTCGAGCTGGATGAGCTCATCGAGCGCGTGCGCAACGTGCTCGCGTCGCGCAGCGAGGAGCCCACCCAGCCGGACCTCCGCCCCTAGGTAGCTAGGCCGTCGCCGTCAATTGGCTGGTGCATTGCGGGCAGCGCGTCGCGGACTTCGGGATCGTCATCGCGCAGTACGGGCACTCCCGCTCCGGCGGACCCGGCTTGATGAGGGCCTTCGCGATGAGGAACACGACGAACGCCACGATGATGAAGGCGATCAGCGTGTTGATGAAGATGCCGTAGTTGATCGTGGCCACGCCGGCCTTCTGGGCATCCGCGAGCGAGGCGTAGGTCCCGCCGGAGAGGTTGATGTACAGGTTCGAGAAGTCGACCTTCCCGAGGAGCATCCCGACCGGCGGCATGATCACGTCTTTCACCAGCGATGAGACGACCGCTGCGAAGGCGATGCCGAGGATGAATGCGATCGCGAGCACGAGCACGTTCGTCTTGATCAGGAAGGCGCGGAACTCCGTCCACATGGCCGACTTCTTCTCCTTTGGATTTGCGCGTCGCTGGCGGAGCATCGCGCGTGCCTGTGTGCTTACTGTTACTTGCGCTTGCCGAGGGCCAGCGGGGCGTTGACCGCCGCCGTCCGGGCTGGTAGGCTCTTAGCACTCTCGAGGGGAGAGTGCTAATTGGCTGAAATCAACCAGGAACGCGTGAGCTTGCCCGAGTTGGCCGATCGCCAGCGCGACATCTTGCGCGCCGTCATCCACGAATTCATCACGACCGCGCAGCCGGTCGCGTCGGGCGCCCTCGTGCGGCGCTACGCGCTGCCGGTCTCATCGGCGACGGTCCGGAACGAGCTCGCGGAACTCGAGGACCTCGGTCTGCTCACGCACCCGCACACCTCGGCCGGGCGGGTGCCGACCGACCTTGGGTACCGCTACTTCATCGAGAGCCTCATGCCGGACACGGCGTTGCAGCCCGAGGAGCAGCTCACGGTGAGCCACCAGTTCCAGCAGGCCCAACAGGACAGCGCGCAGTGGCTGCGCCTCGCGGCCTCCACGCTCGCGCGGCTGACCGCGGAGGCGTCGATCGTGACGCAGCCCGCCGGGACCAAGAGCGCGCTCAAGCACGTGGATGCGGTGCCGATCCACGAGCGGCGGGCGCTCATCGTCGCCGTGCTCGAGGGCGGCGCGGTCCGCCAGCAGCTCCTGGATCTCGATCAGCCCGCGACCGCGGACGAGCTGCGGGCCCTCGGGCAGCGGCTCACCGACACGATGCACGGGTCTGATGCGGCGACGCTCGCGAAGCACGTCGACCGCGAACAGGGCGCCGCGCGCCAGATCGTGCGCGCGCTGTCTCGGCTGCTCGTCGAGACCGAGAGCGCGCGGGCGAGCGACGTCTACTACGACGGCATCCAGAACATCCTCGCGCAACCGGAGTTCGGGGCCGGCGATCCGGCTCGGCTCCGGGAGATGGTCGCGCTGCTCGAGGACCGGACCCGACTCGCGGACCTGCTCCCGCCGATCATCGGCGAGGGCGAGGTCCACGTCGCGATCGGCGCCGAGAACCGCGTCGAGCCACTGCTCGACTGCAGCCTCGTGTTCGGTCGATACGGTGGGACGAGCGGTGTCGTTGGGTACGTCGGCATCGTCGGCCCGCGACGGATGGATTACGCACGCTCGATCGGAGCGGTCAGCTTCGTCGGCCGGCTCCTGAGCGATCTCGTGCGCGCGGTCGAGGGGAATTAGAGATGGACGAACAGAAGCGGCGGGCAGAGGAGCTGCTCGAGGAGCGCATGCGGGCACGTCAGAAGCCGAACGGGCAGACTGCGACCAGCGAGCCGAGCGACGAACCGCGGCCGGCTGACGCGGATCCCACCGAAGAGGAGTCATTAAGAGGCGACCTCCAGCGGATGGCCGCTGACTTCTCGAACTATCGGAAGCGGAACGAAGCGGAGCGCACCGAGTTCGCGAAGTTCGCGAAGGCGGACCTCATCACGAAGCTGCTCGACGTGCTCGACGGGTACGATCGCGCGCTCGCGAGCATGCCCGAGGACGTGAAGGGCCAGCCGTGGGTCGAGGGGATGTGGCTCGTGGAGCGCAAGCTCCGCCAGATCCTCGACGCCGAGGGGCTTGAGCCCGTCGAGTCGCTCGGGAAGCTGTTCGACCCGTATGTGCACGAGGCCGTCGCGCACGTCGAGTCCGACCAGCCAGAAGGAACGGTCATCGAAGAACACCAAAAGGCGTATCGCCT
>CAAGKR010258927.1_pt1 | contig 14655 bp, 13 predicted proteins | sample 2556971 | NCBI WGS metagenome assembly CAAGKR01 (sample SAMEA5207829, study PRJEB30636) | soil metagenome | biome: forest; feature: boreal; material: soil | place: USA | collected 2011-09 | depth 1 m | reverse complement strand
CCAGGAGATGACATGAGGAAAAGTTGGCTGGCCGTAGGAGGGGCGAATGCAGCGGACCTGTGACTGCAAGCGTGAAGGCCTCGGTACGCTGTTCCACCCCCGATCCATCGCCGTGGTTGGCGCCTCGGGACAGCCTGGCAGTCCATACGCACGCCCTCTTGAGTACCTTCAACGAATCGGCTTTGACGGGCCGGTCTATCCAGTTAATCCCCGGTACGAGGAGGTAGCAGGGCAGCCTTGCTATCGCTCCCTTGCCAGCTTGCCTGGGCCTGTCGACCTGGTCATGATTCTGGTCGCCGCCCGGCGGGCCGAGGGAATCGTGCGGGAGGCTGCGGCTGCAGGCGGACGCGTGGTGATTATCTGCTCGTCCGGGTTCTCGGAGACGGGCGCCGACGGAGAGGCGCTCGAACGACAGCTACTGCTGACCGCGCAGGAAAATCACGTGCGCGTCGTCGGACCGAACTCCCAAGGATTGTTCTACCGCGGGACCGCACTCGCTGCGACCTTTACGGGCGCCGCCGCTGTTGGGTTTCCCACGCGCGGCGGCGCGGCCTACGTTGGTCAGAGTGGTGCTATCGGTGGCGTTGTGCTTGACCTTGCCCGCGAAAGTGGAATGGGCCTAGCTGCCTGGGTAAGCACCGGCAATGATGCTGACGTCACTGCACAGGAAGTCGCTTGCGACCTGATCGAGGATCCAGACGTGCAGGTTCTCATGCTCTACTTGGAAGCATTGCCGGATGGTGCCGCTTACAGAACGCTCGCGGAGCGTAGCCGGGAGTTGGGCAAGCACCTTGTTGTACTCCGCTCCGGGAAGAGCGGCGCTGGTCGTCGGGCCGTTGCTTCGCACACAGGAGCGATGGTTGCGCCGGACGGTGCGTTCGAACTCGTCTCGGAAAGCTGCAGTGTTGTACTCGTCGACGACGTCGACGAGTTGGTTCGCGTTGGGCATGGGTTGCTCTCACTGCCACTGCCGGCGGGCAACCGGGTCGGCATCGTAACGACGTCGGGCGGTGCCGGAGCCCTCGCTGCCGACTTCTGTACGCGCCTGCATCTCGCTGTCGAACCGTTAACAGCGCAAACCCAGCAGTCGCTCGCGCGCTTTGTTCCGGAGTTCGGCGCAGTGGGCAACCCGGTCGATGTCACGGTTCAACTGCTGGTGCGGGACGACAACAGCTTCCGGGATGTCTGTGCGACGCTTGCGGATTCCTCCGAGATTGACAGTGTGCTAGTCCTCGCGACGAGCCCAATGGGACAACTGGGCGAGCGGCTCGCTGAGCAGATCGTAGACGTCACCCAGAGCCGCGACAAGCCTGTGCTTACAGCCTGGATGGCGGGAGCGGACCAAACCGTGGCCGGTCGAGATGTATTCCGTGCAGCGGGGATCCCCTTGTACGACTCGCCGAGCCAGGCCGCCCAAGTCCTTAAGAAACTCGTCCTGCGAGGAGACGCAGAACAGCCTGTCAACCAACCACTCGCCCGGAAGAGTCCACTGGTCCTACCGCCGTTGCCGTACAGGTCGTTGTTGATCGAGGCAGAAGGATTGGCACTCCTTGATGCGGTCGGAATTCCCCGGCCGAAGTCGATTCTGGTCACGGACGTCGGAGCCGCCATCGACGCGGTCACCGAGGTTGGTGGCTCAGCAGTGATGAAGATCCAGACACCGCACACACCGCATAAGACCGACGTCGGTGGCGTCCGCGTCGGCGTCGATGTGAAAGGCGCGGCCGATTCGTTTGCGCAGTTGGCAGAGCTGTTGACTGACGATCCCGACGCTCTCGGCGTCTTGGTGCAGGAAATGGTCTATGGGGATGCCGAGCTGGTTCTCGGCGTCACCACATCGTCCCCCGGTTTCCCTCCTCTGCTGACGGTTGGTTTCGGCGGCATCGCCACAGAGATATATGCAGACGTTGCGTCGGCCCTGCTGCCTGTGGACCACGACACGGCAAGGCGGCTGATCCTGTCGCTCCGGGCCGCGCCCCTGCTGACGGGCTACCGCGGAAACCGAGTTCTTGACGTGGAGTCCGCAGCGGACGCAATCGTGCGGTTAGGCGAACTGGCGCTGGCAGTCGGCCCGTCACTTGCCGAGCTCGAGATCAATCCACTTGTCATATCGGACGCAGGCGTGTATGCCGTTGATTTCCTACTCCGCCGCACAAGCGAAGGATGCTTGCCATGAGTGAGGTACATCTGACAGTGGATGGCGGGGTCGCGCTGATGACTCTGGACTCCGTCGAGGTCCGCAATGCCCTAACCCCCGAGATGGCCGACATGATCGTCGCGCACTGTGAGACCGTCGACTCGGATCCGTCAATCGGAGCTCTAGTCATCACCGGAGCTAATGAGACGTTCTGCTCTGGCGCAGACACCCGCCGGTGGGATGTGCAGGCTGACCCTGCAGGGCCCGAGGCCTACTCCAATTCCAGCCGGATCTACTCGGCATTCCTGCGAGTTGGGTCGGTGGCGGCGCCCACTGTTGTCGCGGCCGAAGGTGCGGCTGTCGGCGCGGGGCTGAACCTGCTCCTTGCTGCCGACCTACGTGTGGTTTCGCGTACCGTTCGGCTCATCGCTGGCTTCTCGCGAGCCGGACTGCACCCAGGCGGTGGGTTCTTCAGTCTTGCTGCCCGTCGAATGGGCTCCGAGTCCGCCGCCGCGATGGGCCTTTTCGACCAAGAGATCGACGGTGCGAGAGCCGTCGCGATCGGACTGGCATGGGAAGTTACAGAACACGGCGCTGCGCTGCCCAGAGCGCTGGAGCTCGCGCGTCGGGCGGCCGTCGACCCTGAGCTCAGTCGGCAGATGGTCCGCTCGATGCGGACTGAGCTCGGCCCGCCACAGTTGCCGTGGCCGGCTGCTGTGGAGCTCGAGCGGGGGGTTCAGATGTGGTCGTTCCGCCGAGCCGAAGCGGGGCGGCAGCGATGAGGTTCGACGCGGTAAAACTCGATAAAGTCGAACTCGCACTCCAACGGGAGGTCCACGAGTTCCTTGACAAGGAACTCCCATGGGGCACCTACGAGCCCGGGCTTGGAATGGCAGCAGATCACGATCCCGACTTTAGTCGTCGGCTTGCTCGACGCGGTTGGCTGGGGATGACCATTCCACGAGAATACGGCGGGCAGGGGCGAACGGCCGTTGATCGTTTCCTCGTCAGCGAGGCGCTGCTAGCGCGAGGTGCCCCGATCGGAGCGCACTGGATCGCCGACAGACAGAGTGCTGCGGCAATCCTCCGACACGGGACAGAGGACCAGAAAAGACGGTTCTTGCCCTCCATCGCTAAGGGCGAATGCTACTTCTCCATTGGCATGAGCGAGCCGGACTCTGGCTCCGACCTCGCTTCTATTCGAACTCGCGCCGAGCGTGTCGCTGGTGGATGGCTCCTTAACGGAACCAAGACTTGGACCAGCATGGCGCACCGCAACCACTGGTTCTTCGTGCTGTGTAGGACCAGCCGTGAGAATGACAAACGGGACGGTCTGAGCCAACTCATTGTGGATCTGTCTTCGCCAGGGGTCACTGTGAGCCCGATACGGCTTATCAACGGCACGCACCATTTCAATGAGGTTGCTCTCACCGACGTCTTCGTCCCCGATGACATGGTATTGGGGAAGGTCGGCGACGGGTGGGAACAGGTCACTGGCGAACTGGCCCAGGAGCGGTCTGGACCGGATCGCTACTTGTCGACCTATCTACTCCTTGAGCAACTGCTGCGAGAGAGGGTGACCGGCGCAGATTCGTCGGCGGGATTGGATGCAGTGGGGAGGCTGACTGCTCGTCTGTGGGGGCTGCGACAGATGTCCATCGCGGTAGCCCGGGCGCTGGACTGCGGGAGTGAACCAAAGGTGGAGGCGTCGGTCGTCAAGGATCTCGGCACCGTGTTCGAGCGAGAGGTAATTGACTTGATCCGCCAAGCCGTAGCGGTAGAGCCGGACCCGACGTCGTCGTCGCTGTTCGCGCGGTTGATGGCCGAATCAATTGTCACCGCACCCACCTTCACCATCCGCGGGGGGACCACCGAGATCCTGCGGTCTGTGATCTCCCGAGAGTTGGTCCGCTCATGAGCGACTTAAGCCTGACGACGGCATTTGACGATCTGTTTGCGAAGATCTCTGATCAGGCCAGCGAGATGGCCGCCGAGGACTGGTGCGCGTCGGCATGGGAGCAATTGGCGGTTGCGGGGCTGCCCTGGGCTTCGGTGCCCGAGTCCCAGGGTGGGTCTGGTGGCACGGCGGCCGACGCTTATGAACTCTTGTACTTGGCCGGTAAACACGCTACGCCGCTTCCGCTTGCAGAGACCGGCCTGTTAGCTGGTTGGCTGCTCACTGCAGCCGGGCTGCAGGTCCCACGAGAACCGCTTACTGTAGTGCCCGGAAATGACGCCGACGACGTCGTCCTGACGCGTCGCGGTACCACGTGGGTGCTACACGGTCGCGCGCACCGGGTCCCGTGGGGCGGCGCCGCGAGACTGGTGCTTCTCGTTCTCTCATTCCGGGGGCGGGACCACCTCGTGGTGGTCTCACCGGGCGCCGCTGCCATCGAGCCGGGGCGAAACTTGGCCGGAGAGCCACGAGACAGTCTCCTGTTCGAATCGCTTGAGCTTGATGATGCGGCGGTTGTGCCGCTACCGGCTGGCGTTGATCGATGGGAGCTTCGCCGACGCGGCGCTCTATGCAGGGCGGTGCTCATGGCGGGAGCTCTCGAGCGCGTCGCGGATCTAACTGTTCATTACGCCCAGGTCCGACACCAGTTTGGCCGCCCGATCGGGCGCTTCCAAGCCGTCGCCCAGAACTTGGCTCTCATGGTCGAGCACACCGAGCGGGCGAGGCTGGCCATCACGATATCGGCCCAGCTTGCGGCCGTCCACGGTCACGACCGTGCGACCGTTGCTCGAGCGAAAATCCTCGCTGGAGAAAGCGCTCGTCTCGTAACTGCTCTCGCCCACCAGGTACATGGCGCGGTGGGAATGACCGAGGAGTATCCGTTGGGGCGCTACACACGCCGATTGTGGTCGTGGACCAGCGAGTACGGGACGGACGCGTACTGGGCGCAAGAACTTGGGAGGCTTGTCAGCGAAGGCGGCGTGGATGTCCTGCGACCGCTGGTCACTTCGGGTCTACACACGGCGGCGTCCATAGGGAGTGGCGACTGATGTCGGACATCAACGAGGAAATCCGAGCCTTGGGCGCGTTCGCTCATGACTTGTCGTGGGAAGACGTTTCCACCGAGGTACAGCGTCGAGCGAGCCTGGTGCTGCTTGACACGCTTGGTGTCACAATCGCCGGTGCTCGAACCCCCGAATTGCTCGCTCTGCGGGACAGTTGGTCACCGGGCGTGGGTCGCGTAAGTGTGATCGGTGGCGGATTTTGTGCCTCAGCCCACGATGCCATGTGGCTAAACGGAATCGCAGCCTGTTGCCTGGAGATGGACGAAGGAAACAAGTTCGCGCAGGGCCATCCTGCAGCCCATGTGCTATTCGCCGTGCTCGCCGAGGCGCAAACCCGCCCATGCGCTGGCTCCGACCTGATGAGCGCCTTTCTTATCGGCCATGAGGTTGCGTCCAGGTTCGGCCGGTCAATGCTTCGCCGAACCGGTCTGCACACTCATGGTCACTGGGGTGCGCTCGGTGCGGCAGCAGCGGTTGCGCGACTGCGTGGCGGGAGTGCGTCGGCGATCGCGGGCGCGATCGATGCCGCAGGAGGGCTCGCGTTGGCCACGCCGTGGGAGTCCGCATTGCGCGGAAGCTTCGTACGAAACACGTGGATCGGAGCTGCCAATGTGGCCGGAACGGTGGCTGCATCGCTGAGCTTGGGAGATTTGGCCTCGGTTGACGGAACGGTCGAGTTGACTCTCGGAGGGCTCCTGGGCGAGTTGCAGCCAGGTGTCCTCACAGAGGACCTGGGTACGAGATTCGATGTGTGCTTAGGCTACTTCAAGCGCCACTCTTCCTGTTCGTACACTCACCCACCCATCGACGCCGTCCTCGAATTCCGGTCGGAGGGGCTCACGGAACCCGACAAGATCTCCGAAGTATTGGTCGAGACGAACAGTCTCGCTGCGCCCCTCACTCGTACTGAGTTGCCGACACGCCTGGCTGCGATGTTTTCCATCCCTTACGTGATTGCGGTCGCTCTGACAGAGGGGGCGGTGCAGCCAGCCTCATTCGACGGCCGGCATCGGACAGACGCTCGCCTTCAGCGACTTATGCAGAAGGTGGCGGTTCGTCAGACCGACGAGATTGACAGGCGCCTGCCAGCGGAACGGGTCGCTAAGGTGACCGTGACGATGGACGACGGCCGAAAATTTCACCGGGAGGTTCCGAACCCGATCGGTGACGCTGACCACCACCCGCTCGAACGTCCCGAGATAGTGGACAAACTCGAGCGCTTGCTTGATCGCGAATCTGTGCGTGCATTGGTCGTCACTGTAGATGAGCTCGGCAATTGCGATGACGTTACCGGCCTGCTGGCTCAACTGGTTTAGCTAGAGAGGGTGAACGTGACCACTGTTGGTCTGGCATTGAAAGACCCGCCTATGGCGACGGTTCATGGTCTGGCTATCGTGGCCGAGGCGTCAGGAATGAGCCATTTCTTGACAACGGAACTCAGCATTGTCAAAGAGCCGGCGACTGGGCGAGACCCATTCTTGGTCGCCGCCGCAGCCTTGTCCGTGACTGACCAGCTACTTGCCGGTACCGGCGTAGTCGGAACGGTCTTCCACTCCGCACGCCACGTCGCGTTGAGCGCGGCGACTCTTCAAGAGCAGTCGGGAGGACGGTTCGTGCTCGGGGTGGGGGTTTCTCACAAGGTATTCGCCGACCATATTGGGTCAACGTATCCGGCATCCCCATTGACCCACGCGAGAAAGTACGTCGACGAACTCGCTCGCTACAGCCGGGGAGGGTTGGCATTCGGCCACGGTTTTCCTATCTGGCTCGCCGCTTTGGGCGACCGGATGCTTGAGACGGCGGCGGCCCACGCCGATGGCGTGTTGCTCAACTGGGTCACCCCGGAGGCGGTGCGTCGTTCTCTTGAGCACATCGAAGCGGCGGGATTACCCCGTCCGCAGGTTGCCGTGTTCGTCCGTGTCGGCCCCGCCGAGATGCTGCTGGCTGGTGCTCGAAACTACGCCGACATGTTCGTCAACTACCAGCGTCACTTCGCTCGTCAAGGGCTGGGGGATGCAGCGGAGATCGTGGCCCGGACCTGCGGTGACTTCGGTCGCCTTGATCGGCTCACCCGTCTCATTGACACATACGAGTCGGCCGGCGCAGACCACGTGTTGCTGTATCCGGCAGATGTCGAAGAGGCCGACATCGAGCACTTTCTGCGAGCTTTCGCAGGCACCCGAGCTTGCTGATCAAACTGGAGGAGAACGATGTTGGACTTGGCGATCACAGGGGGTTTGATTTGTCGACCAGGGGAGGCACTGCACCTGGCAGACGTCGGTGTGAGGGACGGAATCATTACTGGTCTTTTCGCCCCCGGAAGCGCGCCGGCGGCGGCCGAGACTGTTGATGCGTCGCAGAAGGTGGTGATGTCGGGGTTTTTGGACGCGCACGTCCACCCTGGGGTGTACTTACCGCTAGCCGAGGACCTGCAGCACCTCACCCGCTTCGCCGCGCTGGGCGGCATCACGACAATCGTGCCGTTCTACCGGCCCACTGCGGCATACCTCGATGCAATTCCGGGCGTGCTCGAGACGTACGCGAAGAATAGTTATCTCGACTTCCACTTTATCCTAGGAATCACCCGCCAGGAGCACATCGACCAGTTAGCCGAAGTCGGCGAACTCTATGGCGTGCGTTCTTTTAAGTTCTACTTGGGATATTGCGGCCAGGAGGAACGCTTCGCGGCGGACTTCCACTTCACGGATGACAATCTGGTGCGGGTCTTCGAAGCGCTCAGCCATTTGCAGGGAAATCCGCTACTAGCGGTTCATTGCGAAAATTCTAAGATCTCGGAGTTTTATCAAGATAAGTTGCGCGGAGGGACGCAGGACCTCGATTTCTACAACCGCATCCATCCCGTGATTTCGGAGGTGGATGCTGCGGTTCACGTCAGCCTTCTGGGAGACCACTATGGCGTGAGGACCTGCATTGTCCATGTAAGTGCAGGAACAACTGCTTCCGTTCTGAAGAGTCTGCCATGGCGCAACAAGAAGAACTCCGTCTTGGAGACCTGTGCTCACTACCTATGCTTCGATGTTGACGATTCGGCGGGCCTCCGCGGCGTTGTTCGGCCGCCCGTACGCTCCCGAGACGAAGCCGACCGACTGTGGCAGTTCGTGGAGGATGGAACCCTTGATACGCTCGGTTCTGACAACTGTGCGAACAGACTCGACGACAAAGTCGCCATGGACGTTTACACCACATCTCGCCTCGGGATGGGTGAACTCGGACTTACCTTGCCGTTAATGATTTCTGAGGGCTACCACGCCCGTGGACTACCGTTGCAGCGCATCGCCGAGATGGGTAGCGAGAACATTGCCCGAGCGCACGGACTATACCCCCGCAAGGGTGCGCTCCTTCCCGGCTCAGACGCGGATCTTGTTGTTGTAGACCTAGAGAAGTCGCAGGCGGTGGATGCTGCAGCGCTGAAGGGTCGTGACGAGGGTTCGATCTACGAAGGACGAGTCCTGCGAGGTTGGCCGGTCGCCACCGTGGTAGGTGGCGAATTGGTAGCCCGAGACGGAGTCTTCCGCGGGGATCTCGGCCGCGCTCGCTACCTTGGCGCCGCGACGACGGCGCCGGATAGGGGGTCGCGCATGCCCGGTTGAGATTACACCAGAAGTTGTGGGCCACCAGCGAACATCAGGTTCTGTCGGGCCAAACTCCAACACCTTTTTTTCCCACCCAATGATTGAGGAGTCAGCAAATGATTGAGAAGTCAGCAAGGGGCACCCTGTATCAACACTTATCTCTTCGGAAGCTCGGTACTAGTGTGGCCGCTGCCGCTGCCGCCCTAGCCCTCGGACTGAGCGCATGTAGCGGCGGTGCCAGCGGGTCCAGTAACGGCGGATCCAGTAACGGCGGTCCAATCAAAATTGGCTCCTTGCATCCAGTGACTGGCAGCTCAGCGATCGAGGGCCAAGTCATGGACGCTGCAGTGAAGATGGCTGTGGCGGACCTCAATGCAAAGGGCGGCATCAAGTCTCTCGGGGGACGTAAACTCGAGGTTGTCGCCGCAGATACCAAGGGCGACCCGGACGTCGGGCAGACGGCGACGCAGCGGATGCTGGATCAGCACGTCGCGGGCATCGTTGGTGCCTTCAATTCGGCCGTCACCACGAACGTCGCATCAGTCACTGAACGCGCCCAGGTTCCCCTCGTCATCGACGTGGCTGCCTCCGCATCCGTCATCCCAGCAGGTGCTCGCTTCGCCTTCCGACTCCAACCGACGGGCATCGCCATGGGCACAGATGGCGCAAAATACGTGAAGGAGATATCGGAACAGAACGGCAAGACCGTCAAGAAGGTCGCCGTTATGCATGAGAAGAGCAACTTTGGGTCCGACGTCGCGAAAGCTTTCGAAGCGGAGGCGCAGAAGCTCGGAATGCAGGCGGATCTGGATATCCCCTACGATGCCGCGGCCGTAACGGACCTCACGACCGAGCTTGCGAAGGTCAAGGCATACGCTCCGGACGTGCTCGTGGTTAGCGGCTACTATAACGACGGCGTTCTGATCGCTAACAATGCAGCCGCAGTCAAGCCCGACATCCAAGCCGTCTTTGGGATCGCCCAGGCGGCATACGACCAGCCACAGTTCCCCAACGATGTGCCGAATGCCTCCAATGGCTTCTACGACGTCAACTACCATTTCGATGCCTCCAGCAAGCACGCGACGGAGTTGCGCGACCGATTCAAGAAGGAAACTGGCAAAGACATGCGCACGACAGCGGTGTACTCCTACGAGTCAACACTGGTTCTTGCAGACGCCATCGAGAGGGCGGGATCAGAAAACCCAGTAAAGGTGCGCGACGCACTTGCGAAGACCAATCTTAACCAAGATCTATTGGCCTTCAAAGGGGCGATTAAATTTGGTTCGAATGGTGAAAATGAGAACGCAAAAGCAGCCGTGATGCAGGTACAGGGCAGCGCGGTTCCTCAGGTATGGCCTAAGGCCATCGCCGCGAAAGAGCCGATTTGGCCAGCTGTCCCTTGGAAGTAGCCATCGACAGGCTGCGCACCGCCATAATGCAGGGGGCTTCCGGGTTTTCAGTGGGTAGATCTCGGTCATCCGGGCCCGACCTGGCCCGGCAGGTGATCAGCCCTGGCCAGGGTGCAGCCGGGCCAGGGCGACCATCGGCGTCCGGAGAAGACGCGGTCTCCCAAGTTCACGATGAGATCAGCGCATGCCATTCGGGGACCGCTCCGCCGGGTGCTTCGCAGGTTGGCAGTGCGGCGTCCCGCACGGCCGAAGCCGCCCATCGAGGACGAGATCCGGCCCGATCCTGACCCGCACGTTACCCCACTCAATTCCCGGATGAGCCTAATGTAGAAATATGTACCGCCTCCCTGTCGGCTCATACCGCACTCTTGCGGCGTGAGCCGACACGGGAGGTCACACCCTCTGGGAGGAAGGCGTGAGTGTCTTGACTGCAACTAAAGTTCGGCGGTCAGCAATAGTGGTCTTCGTGTGCGGCATTTTGCTGGCGTGGCGGTGGTCGCAGATCACTGATCTGGCAACTGGTAACCGCGGCGTTCTCATGCAGGCTGTCGTGACTGGAATCCTCCTAGGAGGAGTCTACGGCCTCGTGTCCATGGGGCTGTCGCTGATATTCGGAGTTCTTGGCATCGTCAATTTTGCCCACGGGTCGTTAGTCACTGTCGGCCTGTACGTCGCCTTCATTCTCGTCGAGGACGTGGGGCTCGATCCCTATCTCGCCATGCCCGTCACAGCGGTCGTCCTGTTCGGACTAGGCGTCTTCATCCAGCAGACGATGGTCACGCGCACCATGGGTCAGGCGCTCGAGAATCAATTACTTCTCACGGTCGGCCTCTCTATTCTTATCCAGAACCTACTGTTGTTGATCTTCTCGCCGACCCCCCGGACGATTCATGTCGGTTACGTCAACAAGAACATAGATATCCTCGGCGCCACAGCCTCTTTGTCCATCTTGGCAGCTTTCGCAGGAGCGTTGACAATTGGTTTGCTGGTGTGGTTGTTGCTGACTAGGACGAGCTTGGGTACAGCAATCCGGGCGGTCGCGCAGAATCCGCTGGGCGCCTCGCTCGTAGGAATCAACGTGCACCGGATGTATCTCTTGGCGTTCGGACTCGGTACCGCGTGTGCTGGGGCCGCCGGCGCCTTGATTCTGCCGTTCATGTCGATTGAACCACTCTCAGGCGAGTCCTTTACGATCATCGCCTTCATAACCGTGGTCTTGGGCGGTCTCGGCAACGTCGTCGGCGCGTTGGTAGCTGGGCTATTCATCGGCCTTACGTACGAACTGGGTGGTTTGTTGCTGCCTGGTCAGGACAAGTTGCTGCTGGTCTTCATAGTCTTTGTGCTAGCACTCTTGTTCCGTCCCCAGGGTCTCTTCAGCAAGGACCAATCATGAAACAAGTGATGCTGGGCGCGGACGCACTCCAGCCGTGCAGATCTCGCTATGCGCTGAGGTCAGTCAGTCGACGCTCACGAGGTGCGGGTGCCCAGCGGTTCTCCCGTGGATAACCGCTGGTACCACTGTCGGATGTCGTCCGCACGAAGGGGAGGTAAAGCCATGAGGATTATCAAGCGCAACCGACGGGACTGGATCATCCTGACTGGGCTAGTCGTCGGCTTCATAGTACTCCCCATGTTCTTGGACGGGTCGAACCTGCAGGTCGCCGTCCGGATCCTGATGTACGGGATGCTGGCGGTGGCCTGGAACGTCATGGGCGGGTTTTCCGGCTTGTTCAGTTTTGGCCATGCGGCATATTTCGGTCTCGGTGCCTATGCCAGCGCGTACCTGCTGGTCAAGTATGGCATCTCACCCTGGATTGGGTTGGGTGTCGGGTGCGTAGTGGCGGCTGCGTACGGCACCGTGACGACCTGGCTCGTGGTCCGATATCGCGTTCGAGGCGCATACTTCGCGCTGGCGACCTTCGCGTTCGCTGAAATGCTGCACCTAGTGAGTCTCAATATGGATGCGATCAGAGGTACGGAAGGGCTCAGAGTCCCAAACTTGCCAGGGGGAGACTCCCTCTGGATGATGCAGTTCTCTCTGAACTCGCCGAAGTACCTCTACGTCATGCTCGCCTTGTTCTCCGTTTCGATGCTGACAGTCATTCATATGACGCACAGCCGTCTGGGTTACCGACTCCGGGCCATGCGCGACGATCCCGATTCGGCAGCTGCAGCAGCCATCGACGTGCAGCGGCATTCGCTTATCGCAGCCGCCATCAGCGCGGCGATGACAGCCGCAGCCGGAGCCTTCTACGTCCAATTTTTGTTCTTCATCGACCCCACGCTCGCGTTCGGGCCGCAGGTGTCAGTGCAGATTCTTCTTCCGGCAATCGTCGGAGGAGTAGCGACCATTTGGGGCCCCGTGATAGGTGCGGCGGTTGTCGTGATCCTCGGCGAACTGCTGGCTCAGTTGATCAGTAGTCCTCCTGCCGCGTTGGATTGGCTCTCAGGACGCAGCGGCCTCGATCTTGTCATTTACGGAGCGCTGCTCGTCATCATCATCATGTACGCGCCGCGAGGTCTCTACGGGTCTCTGGTTCGAAGGAGGCAACGATGACGGCTCTACTGCAGGTCGATAGTCTGGCCAAGCAGTTTTCGGGACTAGTGGCGCTGACGGACATCACCTTTGAGGTAGCCGAGGGCGAAATCATTGGCGTCATCGGGCCGAACGGTGCGGGAAAGAGCACCCTTTTCAACTGCATCGCAGGGGCATTCGCACCCACGCGTGGTCGAGTCTCCTTCGCCGGCGAGGACGTGACGGGGATGCAGGCACATCAACTTGCTGAGCGTGGCGTGGCCAGGACGTTCCAGTTGATGAAGCCATTCCGATCCATGACGACGCTTGAGAACGTCATTGTTCCGACACTCTCCCGTCACCGTAGTGTGGAGGACGCGAGTGAGGAAGCAGAGCAACTGCTTGAACGGGTCGGCCTGACCAGCTGGGCGAATCGGCAAGCGGAGGATCTGTCTACCGCAGGACGCAAACGGTTGGAACTGGCGCGTGCCCTCGCTCTTCGGCCACGGCTACTCTTGCTCGACGAGGTCATGTCCGGCTTAGTCCCCACAGAGCGAGAGCCGGTGCTCGACCTGCTGCGGGGACTGCGCGACGAAGGGGTGACCATGTTGTTCGTCGAACATGTCATGCAAGCGGTGATGAAGCTGTCAGACCGCATCATCGTATTCCATCACGGAGAGTTGCTTGCGTCGGGGACTCCGCAAAGCGTCACGTCGGATGTTCGCGTCATTGATGCTTATCTGGGTGAGGAGTCCTCCGATGTCTCTCCTTCTTGAGGAAGTGAACGCCGGCTATGGGCAGTTAGCGGTCCTGCACGACGTGACCCTTACTGTTGAGACGGGGCAAATAGTCTCCCTCATCGGCGCGAACGGCGCCGGCAAGACTACGACCCTTCGAACCATCGCAGGGCTGGTGCCAACTTCCTCTGGGCGCGTTGAGTTCGAAGGATGCCCCTTGATGGGCAGGTCACCACATCAGGTGGTGCGAGACGGGATCACGCAGGTCCCAGAAGGTCGCGAGCTCTTCACCGGGCTCACCGTGCAGGAGAACCTTGAAATGGGTGGATACACCCGTCCTAAGGCCGAGCGGAAGGAAACGATTACCGGGGTCTACGAGTTGTTTCCAATTCTCGCCGAGCGACGCAGCCAGCAGGCGGGGACTTTGAGTGGCGGCCAGCAGCAAATGCTCGCCATCGGACGGGCGCTGATGGCCAAACCCCAGCTAATGATGCTCGACGAGCCGTCGTTAGGATTGGCGCCGAAGGTCGTCGCTCAGGTGTTCGACGTTATCCTTGACATAGCGCAACGGGGCATCACGGTTTTGCTCGTTGAGCAGAACGCGGGCCGCGCTCTGGAGATCTCGGACTACGCCTACGTCCTGGAAAGCGGATGTATCACATTGGAGGGGCGAGGCGTATCGCTGCTCAAGGATCCCCGCGTGAAACGAGCTTACCTTGGAATGTGACTCGGCCGTCGGCATGTGCCTGCAACAGTTGGCTGCAGCCGTTGCCTCCGGCAAGGTGACGGCGACCCAGTTGGTCAGAACGTCTCTTTAGCGAATAGAAGACGTTGGCGCTGATCTTGGTGCCGTCGTGATGGTCTGTCCGGAGCGAGCGCTAGCGGGAGTTTCGCGCTGGGAGGGGTGATTCGAATAGGGAAAGGTGGTTGACGGCGTAGTCCCTAAAGCCTTGCGGGGTCGAAGCGGAGTGCTCCGGTAACCTCGAGCAGCTGGCGCTGGGCAGAGGTGTGCTCGCTGAGGGTGGACAGCAGTCGGGGACGGCCACGGCCGCTGCCAGCGGGGGGTAGACCAGGACGCATTCATCGACCTGGCCCAGGTCGGCGAGGATCTCTGCTGCGCATTCCGGTGATTATTCCGACCTGTGGATTATGGAAAGCGCCGGAATGAACCGGCATAGAGGAGGAGATGAAAGAGTTCCACACCGAAGGTTTAGCGAACCACGGTGACCCCAAGTGATGCGTT
>CAAGKR010215483.1_pt1 | contig 14655 bp, 12 predicted proteins | sample 2556971 | NCBI WGS metagenome assembly CAAGKR01 (sample SAMEA5207829, study PRJEB30636) | soil metagenome | biome: forest; feature: boreal; material: soil | place: USA | collected 2011-09 | depth 1 m | reverse complement strand
TTCAACGGCAACAAGCTGATGACCACCGGTGGCGGCGGGGCCATCGTGACCGACAACGCAGATTGGGCTGCGCGGGCGAAGTACCTCGTGACCCAAGCCAAAGACGATCCCCTCGAGTACATCCATAACTCGATCGGCTTCAACTACCGGATGCCCAGCCTCAACGCCGCCCTCGGCTGCAGCCAGCTGGAGAGAATCGAGTCGCACGTCGAGGCCAAGCGGCGGATCGTCAAGAGATACGTGGCAGGCCTGGACGGCGTACCCGGCATCACACTCATGCCGGGAGCTCCGTGGGCAAGCCCGGCGTGGTGGCTTTACACGATTCGAATTGACTCTTCGCGGTTCGGCCGATCAAGCCGCGACCTGATGCGCCTTCTGGGCCGTGAAGGGATCAACAGCCGGCCCATCTTTCAGCCGATGCACCAGAGCAAGGCGCACGCCGGCACCCAGGCGATCGGCGGCGAGGTGGCCGAGCGCATCGTCGCCGAAGCATTGAGCCTGCCGTCGTCGGTCGGCCTGACCGAAGAGGACCAGGATCGCGTCATCGCCACGATCAAGGAATTCGGGCCCTGAGCCTGACAAATGCACGTCGGTGAAGGTCAACAAGAGCCGGCCCGCTGAGCCGGCCACGGACGAGCCGACCGAGATAGACCCGGTCCAGAGCGAGGGCTCCATCTTCCGGGTAGGGCACGGGTTCCGGCTCAAAAACGCGGCTATCTACATCGTCTCGAACGGTCTCCAGCGAGGAGCCACGGTCATTGTGGCTCCGCTCTTGCTGGCGAAGCTATCTGTGTCCGAATACGGCGTCTATGGACTCCTGCTGACCGTCTACACGCTTGGGCCGCCCATGCTTTCGTTGGGTCTGTACGGGGCGATCGGGCGGTTCTTCTTCGACACCAAGGACGAGGCCGAGCGGCATCGGGTCACTTCCGCTCTCGTGGTCGCGCACGCAGTCACCGTTCTCCTTGTCACCGCGCTGGTGGATCTCGTGCTCAGCGCGACTGTGACCTCGATCGCCGGCATTCCGTATATCTATTTCAGGCTCATCCTCTGGGCGGCCGCTGCCGCGGCTTTGTACGAGGGCGCCGCTGCTTTCTGGCGCGCAGCAGAACGCCCCCTCGCTGTCGCGATAGCCGGTCTCGCGTCGGTGACCGCAACCACCGGCGGCATGGTGTCGCTCCTGTTCCTCACCTCGCTGGGCCTGAAAGGGGTCCTCATCGGGCTCGCCGCGGGTCAGGGCCTGGTCTCGTTGACGATGCTTGTGCTGGTCTTGCGCGAGACCGGCGCCAGCTGGAATGCCCCGTTGCTGAAGACCGCGCTCATTTTCAGTCTCCCGCTGATCCCGCATTTCCTGTCCGGCTGGTTGCTGCGCGCTGCAGACCGCTGGATTCTCGACCTCTATCGGGGCCAGGCGGAAGTCGGGGCCTACTTCCTCGCGGTGCAGCTCACCTCCCTTATCTCTCTGGTCATGTTCTCGACCAATGACGCCATCGCGCCGCGGTTGCTCGCGCGCTTTCGCGACGACGGCAGGGCGGGCGCGCAGGCCTTCCACGCTCGGGTCTTTCCCCTGTACCTCCTGACGGCGACTGGCCTGGCAGCCGGGGCTATCCTCATCGGCCCCTTGGCGGTCGCCATCCTCTCCCACGGCAAGATCACCCACGTAAGCCTTGTGATGTCGCTGCTCGCGTGCGGCTTTGTCGCGTCCACGCTGTACGTTCCGTTCTCCAACTCATTCTTCGCCCTCAAAAGGACCCAGTACCTGTTCCTTCTCACCATGTCCAGCGCCGCAGTGAGCCTGGCGTTGAATTTCCTTTTGATCCCGATCATGGGCGCGGTAGGGGCCGCCACCTCCTTGCTGATTGCCTACCTGTTCCTGCTGTCCCTGACGATGTTCTTCGCAAATCGCACTCTCGGCCTCCGCCCCTTCTTGCCCGCGATCGCCAGCGCTGGAGTCGCGCTGGGTCTATTGACATGGGTCGCACAGGCATTTATCTACAGATGAAGCTCTTAGTCGCCCGCAAAGAGGCCGAGCTGCCTCGCGCACCAGGAAAGGACGAACGGGTTCTGTGGCTCGGCTCGATGCCTGTACCCGAATCGCTCCGTTCACGGGCCGTGGACCTCCCGGCCGACCCTCCTGCCATCGAAGGCTGGCTGGCGATAAGGCGCCTCGGGGACGCGCGGATGGACGGAAGGTCGGTGAAGGAGGCGCTCGAGTTCGAGGGGGTATCCCTGTGGTGGTTTGTGCACCACTGGCTCCTATATGGCCAGGGCCTCATGGGTTGGGATGAGCGCTACCGAGTGCTGTGCCGAGTGCTGACCGGCGTCGAGGCGAAGCCTGCTCGGATCGTGTTGTTGAGCCGGCGCGCCGACGACGACCTCGTCGTCAGCGCGGTCGCAGAAAAAAGTGGAATCCCGTATCAGTGGGCGGTTCCGATCTGGACCAGGGTTCGCGCGCGCTTCCTTCTCCGGGGGCGGGCGCGAGCGCTGATGGCAGCCAGGCTCGCCAAGCTGCTCCTGCGTGGGCTCTTAGCCCGTCTCATGCGTAAGAACGCCCTCGCCGGCCGCGGATCGGTCGACCTTCTCTTCTTCACGTCGTCATCGTCGTGGGACGCAGTCCGCGGCACCGACCGGTTGCTGAGCCCGCTGCTGGATGAGGCCGAACGGTGCGGGCTCAGCGTCACGGGCCTCCACCTCGACTACCGTCGCAACCTTGGTCTGGACACCTTGTCCCATCTCGATAAGCGGATGGTGGCCTGGGAATCGTTGGTGAGGCCGACTGATGCGCTTCGAGCAATATCCCGAGGAAGGCGCATCGCAAAGTCCGTTGGTGGTGAGCTGCCCGGAGATGTGCTCGGGATTCCGGCAGCTCGCCTGCTTGCCGACCGTGTCGCGCTTTTCGGCCCTCGCCTGTCCGATGCCGTCCTCGCGATCCAGACCTCGCGCCGCGCGATGGAAGTCCTTGGCCCTCGCTGCCTCTATGTCATGGACGCCTACGACTTATGGGCCCAGGCTCTTGTGGTTGCCGCACGCGATGCCGGTATCCGCTCCGTCGAGGTGCAGCATGGCATCATCGAGAAGAATCACAGCGGCTACCTGCACCTCGATGGTGAGGTCGCGCCCGATCGGACCCAGTGCAGCCCCTACAGCCCGATCGCGGACGTGATCGTGGTGCACGGCGAGGCCGCCAGGGAGGCCTTGATTGAGCGCGGTCGTTTTCCCGCCGACTCGATCAAGGTCACAGGCTCTCCAAACATCTCGCTCGCCAGCAACCGGCAAAGCGATCAGCCGGCGATCCGGTCTCGCCTCGGGATGGACGGAGATGCTTTCGTCGTCCTTTACTTTGGCGCCCCGCTTCACGTGGTTCCGGCGGACGCCGAGCACCTGCGCGCCTTTCTGGCCTGCTGCAGTACCATGCCTCAGATCACGGCCGTCCTTCGTCCGCATCCGTCGGATCTCGGCGGCCCCAGGCGCTACAGGGCAGCGGCGATGGCGGCCGGAATCCAGGCCTCCGTGGCGGCCGCGGCGGATCCCTTCGAGCTCATACTCGCGGCCGATATCGTGATCTCGCACAATTCGACCACGGCGCTGGATGCCATGGCACTCGAGCGGCCCGTCATTCACATCAACATGTCGGGTTCACCTGATCTCTTCCGGTTCGTCGAGGACGGGGGAGCGCTACGTGCGACGAGCGCAGAGGAGCTGGGCGCTGAGCTGCGGTCGCTGAGCCGGCCAGACGGCCGTGTACCCCAAGTTCGCCGCCAGCTCGCTTACGTAGGCCGCTACTACGCGCCAATCGCAAATCCGGCGAAGATGATGCTGGCGGTCGGTTATGCCGATTGCGCCTGACATGAAGATGGATCCGCGACGTTGGCTGATCGTGGTTCTCGGAGCCGGGATGCCGATCCCTTACGCGGTGCGCCTGCCGGGTTCGAAAAGCGGCGCATACGCGGTCGACCTCGTCATCTGGGCGGTGGTGGTGGTGATCCTGGTGTTGACCGGCTCGAAGGAATGGAAGGGCTTGCGCCACGATCGCGTGGCCTGGCTGCTGCTCGCGTATGCAATCATCAGCGCGCTCTCGCTTCCGATTGGGATCATCGCGTACCACAACCTCGAAGGCGTCCGCTCGTTCGCCTACCAGCTCGTGCTCATCTCCAACTTTGCGGTCGGCTACCTCATCCTCCGCGACATCGACGACATCGAGCTCCTCGTGCGCTCCTTCGTCGCTTCAGTCGGTGTCATCTCAACCGCGCTGGCCGCCTACCTGCTCCGGGCCGGCATCCTCGGTAGCGTTCATGAGTTCCACAACAGCCAGGCCATCAGGTCGACCGTATACGGCTGGCCGAATTATTTCTCGGTCCTCGTGGCCGTGGCATTCGTCATGTGCCTGTACGTGATCACCACCAGCACCGGCCTTTGGCGTCGCGTCTACATCGGCCTCGGGATCGGCATGGCTGCCTGCGAAGCCCTGACATTCTCGAAGACCGGTTGGACGGTGTTGGCGTTGGCCCTATGGCTCTTGTGGGTCCGGGTTTGGAGAATCAGGCGTCAGCTGATGGTGGCGCTAGGTTTGATCCTCGCGGCGCTGGTGCTGCTCATCACCACCAACGACAGCTTCAAGAGGCAGATCTTCACGCTTGGGACGCTTGATGAGCGTCTGCGGTTCATGGCGGTTGTGTTTCAGAAGGTCAATCCGCTCATGCTGCTGGCGGGTAGCGGCTCGCAGTCGGTTGACACGCTTCTCGCGCCCTACGCGCAGCTGCCGCTCATTCCGGGCGTAAACGTTGGCGACCTCACCTCGCACGACGAGTTTCTGAACGTCCTGGTCAAGAGTGGCTTGATCGGCCTTTTGCTGCTCGTGATTGCTCTGATCACCGTGATCGTGCGCTCACATCGACTGTCAAAGCACGCCGACTCGCATACCGCGACGTTGTTTCGATATTGGTTCGCGGCAGGCCTCGCGATCATCGCTTCCCTGTTCGCGTCCGACGAGCTGCACTACTGGTTGGTCGGCGCTCTCTTCTGGATGATGGCGGGCGCGGCGGTGCACATGGTGAGAAGTGCCGCAACACCGCGTGCGCCGGAACGTGGACCCGCCTTGACTACCGATCGAGAGGCCCAGCAGCAGCTTCCGGCCAGTCCATAGGGTTCCCCCGCCCTTCGAGCGACACGACCCACTCGTTACAATCGCTCGCGACATGGCGATCGCGGGGGGACGCCTGGGCTCGATTGCGCGCTCGGCATGGCCTCGAACTATCACGATCTGGTTGATCGGCGCGACCGCAGCATGCCTGCCCCTCTACGTGATTCGCTGGCGCGTAGGTCCACTGCCCACGACACTCCTCGAGAGCCTGGTCCTGATCACTGTCGCGGCTTACTGCATAACGCTCGCGAGCGAGCACCGCCTCCCCGCTGCTCGCACGTTCCTGGACATCCCCATCGGCTTGCTGCTGGTTGCCGGGGTTATCGGAATCGCGGTGGCGCCCGACCACACCAAGGCGCTGGGAATCTATCGGGCCTACTTTCTCGAGGCGGTCGCGATGTACTACATCGCGGTGGACATGATCCGCACCCGCGACGACATTCGGACGGTTCTCCTCCTCGCGGGGATCGGCAGCTCCCTTTTCGCGCTGGGTCAGCTCATCACTTTTGGAATCGCCTTCGCCAACCACGCAGTTCTCGTCCAGGGCGCGCCGGCATTCCTGAACACGAGCTCGAACTCGGTGGCCCTATACCTCGAACCCCCAATGGCGTTTGCGATTGGCTTGGTGCTATTTCCCACCGCGCCGCGCGAACGCTGGTTGGCCTTGGTCTGCGTTGCCTTGATCGTGCCGGCAATCATCGTGACGTTGTCGCGCGGCTCATACGTTGCGATGGCCGTCCTCGCCGCGGTGATGTTGCTCACGCTGCCCAACCGACGCTGGCGATTCGCTGCCATCGGAATCTTTGCCGCGATAACGCTCGTGGTGCTCGAGGTCCCACTCTTGAACCGCCGCCTGACCTCAATCGCCCACTCAGTGACCCTGAGATCCTCTCTGTACAGCGAGGCGCTTCGTATGCTGTCCGAGCGGCCGATCTTTGGGGCAGGTATCAGCGGCTTTCCGTTGAGGGTGGCTCCGTTTCGGGGTGCGACCGAGGCGATTCACCTATATCCCGACAATCTCTGGCTCACGACTTGGACTGAGCTTGGCTTGCTGGGCCTGCTCTCCTTCGCAGTGATCTTCTTCAGCTTGCTGTGGCGTGGTTGGAGAGCGGTGGGCCAGGCCACTGGTATCTGGCGTCCAGTGCTCTGGGGCGCATCGGGAGCCCTCGTGCTGTACCTGGTCCACGGCCTGTTCGATTCGCCGTACTGGAAGAACGACCTCAGTGTCGAATTCTGGCTGATGGCCGCCTTCGAGGTCGTGGCGATCCGCGGTATGGCGCAGACGGCCGGGGCGGCGATGGAGCCGGATCACGCCGAAACCGGAATCTAGCCTCCTAGAACTCCTCGCTACTGATCGTCCGCGACAGTGACGCCGACGTTATGAGGGCGAGGGCAAGTTGCAGCGCGCGTAACCCGGCTTCGCCGTCGACCTCGACAGGACGGCCGTCCCGGACAGCTCGCAGGAACGATTCGAGCTCCAGGCGCAGCGGTTCAGACTGCACGACTGGAAAGCGGATGACCGAGCCCTCGCTTACGGTCCGGAGGTGGTCCAGCGGCGCCCCGCCCCCCTCCACCTCTGCATTCTTGAAGTGCGTCAACTCCTGCGTCAGGTAGTTCACCAGGAAGAGGCCCCGCTCGCCCAGGACACTGAGCTCGCGGATCTTCGTCGGTGTGAGCCAGTTGACCTGCAGCACGCCAACAGCGCCGCCCTTGAACTTCAGCAGCGCGTTGAGCATGTCCTCGTGCTCGGTATGAATGCGCTGCTCAGTTTCCGCGTAAACCCGAGTGACGTCCGATCCGACGACGTGACACATGACATCGAGGTCGTGGGTGGCCAGGTCAATCACGACCCCGACATCTCGGATTCGCGCTGGAAACGGGCCCTCGCGCCGAGCGTGGACCTGAAATACGCGGCCGAGCTCACCTGCCGCAATCCTTCTCTGCAGCTCGCGCACGGCCGGATTGAACCTTTCGATGTGGCCGACGGCCAGAAGGCGACGTGCGCGTGCCGCCGCGTCCACCAGTGCGCGTCCCTCTTCGATAGTTGGCGCGATCGGCTTCTCGATCAGGAGGTGGAGCCCATGCCCGAGCACCGCCAGCCCGACCTCGCGATGGAAGCGCGTTGGAACCGCGACCACGGCGGCATCCAGCTGCTCGCGATCGAGCATCTCCTGCCACGACTCGTAGCCTTTCATGCCGTACCTGCGGGTCGCCGCCGCGACAGCGTTCGGGTCCTGGTCGGAAACCGCAACCAGGCTAGCGTCCTCGATCTCGCTGAGGACGCGAAGGTGGTTCCGGCCCATCGCGCCGAGACCGATGAGTGCGGTCCGCGTCATCAGGTCACTGCCGACCGCACCGACTCGATGATCCGGTCAAGGTCGGCGTCGGTCAGCCCTGGATGAACCGGCAGCGACAACACCTGTCCGGCCATGCGCTCTGAGATCGGCAGCGAAATTGATCCGTACCCGAGATCAATGTACAGAGGCTGTTTGTGCACCGGAATCGGGTAGTGAATCGCCGTTCCCACACCAAGCTCACGCAGGCGCTCGCTGACTTGGTCACGATCCTTGTCCACGCGGACGGTGTACTGGTGGTACACGTGTCCGTAGCCCTGACGCTCGATTGGGGTTACCAGGCCGGGAATGCCGGCGAGGCCGTGGCTCAGGATTGCAGCGTTGCGGCGTCGGGCCTGGTTGAAGCGGTCGAGCTTGGCGAGCTGGGCGCGACCGATGGCAGCGGCCAGCTCGGTGAGCCGGAAGTTGTAACCGAGGACCTCGTGCCGATAGCGCGTGGTAGCTCCGTGCTGGCGCAACACGCGCACCTTGGCCGCAAGCTCGTCGTCGTCGGTGGTGACCATCCCCCCCTCTGAGGTTGTCATGTTCTTCGTCGGGTAGAACGAGAAGGCAGCGCTCACGCCCAGCGCTCCCGTCTTTACGCCATCGATAGTCGCCCCATGCGCCTGGCAGGCATCCTCGACCACCACGAGGTCATGTCGGCGAGCGATCTCGCGAATCTCGGCGACGGCTGCCGGATGCCCATAGAGGTCGACAGGCATGATGGCCCGCGTCTTTGGTGTGATCGCGCCCTCGACACGATCTGGATCGAGGTTGTAGGTGTCCTGTTCGATATCGACGAATACCGGCCTGGCACCGACGAAGAGGGCCGAGTTCGCTGACGACACGAAGGAAAACGACGTAGTTATCACCTCGTCACCTGCCTTCAATCCATGCGCCAGGAGAAGAAGGTGCAGGGCCGCTGTGCCATTGGAAATTGCGACCGCGTTGGCAACCCCACAAAAGCGCGCGAACGCACGCTCGAAGTCCTCGACAACGGGCCCCTGCGCGAGCTGGCCGCTGTCGAGCACAGCGAGGACCGCCTGGCGCTCCTCCTCACCAATTTGTGGAGCAGCAATTGGAATCGTCTTCAGGGTCTCCAAGCGAGCTCCATGTTATGGATTGGACACTCTAGACGCTCGCAGGCGAGCGAGACCTTGCTCGCGCGCAGCCATCAGCGAGTGACCCTTGCTCCTGGTCTCGCGGCAGCTCCCACCAGTCGATGGTGAAAACCTGCGGCTTCGAGTGCTTCTGTGCTGAAGACATTTCGCCCGTCCACAAGAACCGCATGGCGCATTGCCTTTGCGATTGCGCCGAGGTCCGCGGTTCGGTATTCCGAGTGCGACACCATGATCACAGCGCAATCGGCCCCGGTCACCGCCTCTACGAGATCCCCCTTGTATTGCGCCACGAATGGATCGTGCACGGCCATCCGGCACCCGGCTTGCTCGAGAATTGGTAGGAGGGCGGCAGTCGGCGAGTTGCGCGTGTCGTCGCTGTCTCCGAGGTAGGCGAAACCAAGCACCGCCACTCGCGCCTCACCCGCCCGAACGCCCGCTGCGGCGAGGGTGTCGAGGACCAGGTCTGCCATATGGGCGGGCATTGCGTCGTTGACGTGCCGGGAGGTGGCCAGCAGGGAACGTTCCATGTCTTCACCCAGCGGAGCCGCCAGCAGCCACGAATCCTTCGGGATGCAGTGGCCACCGACACCCGCGCCCGGCAGCAAGACATGCCGTGTCGGCGCCTTGTTCACCAGATCTCGAACCTTCCAGACATCGCCGCCGGCCCGTTCACATATCAAAGCCAGCTCATTTGCAAACGCAATGTTCACATCGCGGTACGCGTTCTCGGCCGTCTTGACAAGCTCTGCGGTCAGCGAGTCAGTCAGGTCCAGGTCGGCATCCACAAACGTTCGATAGAACCGTGCCATCACCTCTGCAACCTCCGGACTCTCGCCTCCGACCACGCGAAGCATCGTCCGCAGCTGCTGCAACAGGCGGCCTGGCATCACGCGTTCGGGGCAGTTTCCCAGGTGCCAGCCTGTCTTCGCGCCCGCCTCCAACAAAGGTCGGACCACGTTCCGCACCGTCCCCGGCGATGTGGTCGACTCGACGATGACAAGCGCACCCGGTTTCAGGTGCGGCGCCATAGCTGCGGCCGCGGCTCGCAGGCTCTCATATTGCGGCCGGTGATCTGAGCCCACTGGCGTATCGACGCAAATCAGGATCAGATCGGCGGCGGCCAGCGCCGAGTGGTCGGTGGTGGCGCGAAGTTTGCCGCTCCCTACCATGCGAGCTATCAATTCGTCGAGACCTGGCTCCTTGCCCCCAAGCGGGTTCGTGCCTGCACTCAGGTCGTCGACCCGATCCCGATTGACGTCGACGCCGATGACCTGGAAACCGGTGTCGGCGACCACGGCCGCCACAGGAATGCCGACGTAGCCGAGACCGATCACACCGACAATTGCGTTGCGTTTGTCGATGCGGTTCGCGAGGTCCGCGAGTAGTTTGTCAGGCATCATCCGATCCTAGGAAATCCTGGCGAACGCGATATTCGGCTCGAACTCGACCCGCTCCAGCTGCAGCTTGCCGATGCCAAGGGTGTCGAGAAGAGCTTGCGTCTCTCCAGGCCAAAACGGGTTGTCAAGCTCATCGAAGGCGATGATCGCGCCCTTGGGCATACGCGGCAGGAAGTGTTCGAGCGCCGACTTCGTGGGCTCGTAGAGGTCGAAGTCCATGAACAGCAGGCTCACCACAAGGTGCGGGTGCTCAACCATGAATTGCGGGATGGTCTGCGTGGCGTCGCCCTTGATGAGCTCCACTTTGTTGATGTGGCCAAGGAAGCGGTCCTTGTCGTAGAGGTCGATCAGCTGCAGAAGCTCCGCATACGAATCAGCCTTGAACCCGCCTGGCTCGGCAGAATCCAATGCGGGCCCGGCGCGGTCCTTGTCGTTGACCGAGGGAAAGCCGGCGAAGGTGTCGAAGCCGTAAATGCGCCGGGACATATTTACAGGCTCCAGCACCGCGCTCAGCTTTGCCCAGGCCATGAGGCCATAGCCTCGGTTGACGCCGCACTCGATCACCGAACCCTTCACGGTGAGGACTCGCTTGAAAATTTCGTACAGGGTGATAAATCGCGTGAGGTTTTGGCGGCGGACATACTTTGGAAAGTTCTCCAGCCGCGTCTCGACTGGATCGTCGCTGCCGTTGAAGATCTTCTCCAGAGCCTTGCCGACCATCTGCTCGTCCTGGGTGCGCAGGGGCTTGGAGCCAGGCTTACGGGACATCGACGACCTCGCGGTCTCCAAAGTCCACAAGTAGTTTGTCAGGCACCGTTCGATCCTATCAGCGGCCCCAGATAGAGGTCCGCAGCGAGGCGGTACCCTTAGTAGCCATGCATGACCCTCGGGCCGAGGTCGAACGCCTCGAGGCGGTGGCCGCAGTGTACGACCCGTCCAACCCAGAAAAGGAGTTCGACTACCACACCAAGCGTCTCCACCTGGAAGTGATGCGTCCCTTCATTCGGGGTGGTCACGTGCTGGAGATGGGCTGCGCCACCGGAGAGCTCACGTCGCTCCTGATCGACTGCGCCAAGCGATATGACGTCGTTGAGGGCTCCAGCAAGAACATCGACATTACCAAGGCTCGCGTGCCCAAGGCTCGATACTTCCGCGCGTTGTGGGAGGAGTTCAAGCCGGCCGACCATTACAGCGACGTCGTGGTCAATTGCGCACTGGAACACGTCGAAGACCCGGTGGGCACGCTGGTGCGCGCAAAGGGGTGGCTTGAACCAGGCGGCGTCGTCCATGTCGTCGTGCCCAATGCCGACTCGCTCCACCGCCTGGTCGGCGTGGAGATGGGCATTATCGAGAGCCGCACCGCCCTTTCCCAGTCCGACGTCAGGATCGGCCACCGGCGCGTCTACGATCTCGACCATTTGCTCCGCGACGTGCGGTCGGCCGGGTTGGAGCCAGTTCACTGGCAAGGCATCTTCTTGAAAGTCGTATCCAACCAACAGATGCTCGGCTGGGATCCCGCGCTGATTCACGCCTTGCACAGGGTCGGCCAGCGCTTTCCGAGCTTTTGTGCCGAACTGTATATCGTCGCCCGCCCGGCTTGATGGAGACCATTCTCCTGCTTGGCGCCGGCGGCTCCGCCGCCGCCAACTTTCTCGATGCGCTCCGGCAATCTGAGCACCGTTACAAGGTTGTCGGCGCCGACGCCTCGCCTACTCACCTCCACCTGTCCGATTGCGACGAGCGTGCGGTCATCCCGCGCGCGGATGCAAACGGCTACCTGGAGGCGCTGCTCGCACTGATCGAGCGACATCGCGTGGACGTTGTGCACGCCCAGCCGGATACTGATGTCAGGTCAGTGAGCCGCCTGCGCGACAAACTCCCGGCGGCGACGTATCTGCCGTCACCGGAGGCCATCGAGCTCGCTGCAGACAAGCTTGCGTTCGCCCAGGCCATGGAAGCCGCCGGGGTTGCAGTTCCGGTGGCGGCCGTGGTCGAGAGTGAGGCGCACCTCGCCGATGTTGTGACCAAGATGCTTGTCGACCATCCCAAGCTGTGGCTACGCGCGCGAACCGGTGCCGGAGCACGCGCTTCCCTGCCAGTGCGAAAGGCTGAACAGGCGGTCGCATGGGTGCGCTGGTGGGCGGAGGAGCGGGGGATGTCGGCGAGTGACTTCATGCTCTCGGAGTTCCTTGGCGGCCGGGAGTTCGCATACCAAAGCGTGTGGCAGGACGGTGAGCTGGTGGCCGGTCAAGCACGTGAGCGTGTTGAGTATCTATACGGCCATCTGACCCCTAGCGGCCAGACCTCCACTCCATCGGTCGCCCGGACGGTCGCCGAACCAGAGGTGGACAGCCTGGCCTGCGCAGCCATCAAGGCCCTCGACCCTAGACCTCGCGGGGTCTACTGCGTCGACATCAAGGAGTCCTCAAGCGGCGAGCCGAAGGTGACGGAGATCAACGCGGGACGGTTTTTCACAACGTCTAACTTTTTTGCCCATGCCGGTTTGAACATGCCTGACATGCTGGTCAGGTGCGCGCTTGGAGAGCATCCGCCGCAGCGCGGTTCGTCGCCGCTTGCGCCGGACCTCTACTGGATCCGGATGGTCGACATGCCTTACCGGCTAGTCCGCGGTGAAGAGCTTGATTGCTGGCCACGACCCAATTCTTGACTTCGACGGCACCGTTACGCGCCTCGAGGTCGACTGGGACGACTTGCGGCGCAAGCTGGGTGTGCACAAGATCGATGATCTGTGGGTCAGCGCTAATGACCACGCTTGGGCGGCGGTGACGGCCGCCGAAGTGGCCGCGGCAGGTCGGGCGGTGCCGATGCCGGCAGTATCAAACCTGCTTACGGCGACCGATCGATTCGCCATCCTGACGAGCAATTCCGCCGAGGCGGTCGATGCTTTCCTCGATCGGTATCCCGAGCTGCGGGCCCGAGTCGCGGTAGTCATAGGCCGAGAGGCGCTCGGGGGCCCCAAGACTGATTTCGATGTGTTCGAGCGCGGCTTTCGCGCGTGCCTGGCGACTCTGGGCACCGACCACACGACCTTCATCGGCGATCGCCCATACGAGCTGGAGTTCGCCCGACGGCTTGGCGCTGAGGCGGTGGACGTCGCCTCGCTCGAAGCCTCGGCCTCCTGAATCTAAGACAAGGCGCCCCGGCTACCGAGAGAGTTGCGACATGCGAGCGGCATGCGCCGTGCGCCGCCGGAGGACGAAGTCGAAGAGGCCCTGAAGGAAACCGATTCCGTTGCTCACGTGGTATGTGGCGAACGTCAGGGGCAATATGGGCAGCAGGTCCCAGCCGAAGCGGGCGGCCGTTGTCACGGACGCGATCCCAAGGACCGCCAGGTAGCTGATGACGACGGCTCCAAACACGTACGCGGAAGCGGCCGCCACCGTGGACAGACCACTGCCGGGTGCGGCCAGCGAAAGCAGGCCCGTGATTGCTGCGACCAGAGCCGGGATCGTCAACCCAAGGACGAGCGCGGCAGGGACGTACTGGCGGATGGCCGGCACTCTGCCGTGCTTCATCAATACGCGGACTTTGAAGTACCCGAACTGCTGGTACTGGCGAAAGAGCTGCCCGAGGGTCGACCGCGGCGCGTACCAGGCGCGAATGGCAGGCGACTGCCATATCTTGCCGCCGGCCAGCCTGAGACGAAAGTTGAGCTCGTTGTCGTTGTTGCGAATCAGGTTCTCGTCGTACAGGCCGATCCGATCGAAGACGTCGCGGCGGTAGAAACCGCCGAAGACTGTGGCGGCCTTGCCTTCGTATTCGAGCGAGTGCCAGCTGGCGCCCCCGACAGAGAAAGGACTGTGGTGCGAAGCGGCGATAGCCCGCTGCAGATACCCGTGCGCTTCAGCGATCGCTGGGCCTCCAACGTTGTCGGTGCCCAGCCGTTCCGCCAGCTCGAGACAACGGACGAGATAGTCGGGGGCGTAACGAGCATGGGCACCCATCATTGCTATGTACCTGCCGCGAGCCTTTCTGATGCCCGCGTTGAACCCCGCCGGCGTAATGCGTTGCGGATTGTCGATCACTGTCAGGCGATGATCTTCTTTCGCCAGGCGCGCCAGGATCTCGCGTGTCCTGTCGTCACTCATGCCGTCGGCGATGATCACCTCGAACCCGCCTTCGGGCTCCTGCTGGGCCAGCAGCGAGCGGACGCAGACCTCGATGTACAACTCCTCGTTGCGCGAGGCGACAACAGCAGACACGGCCGGCGCGGTGAGTTCCACCTTGGGCTTCACGCCCGGTTCCGCGGCCACCCGGCGAACTTTACCAGCCGGTCGATCTCGCGAAACCAGGCTTCAACGCCCCGTCATCACGTGATTGGTTTCGCTGCGCCGACCTCATCGGATCGACGGTCCTCGCTGAACCATTCGATGAAAACGGCGAGGGCGGCGACCACCATCGTGGCTTTGCCGAAGATCATCAGGACCGCCCCTGCGACCGTCTGATCGATAAGCGGAGTGAGCGACAGGATCAGACGTGGCGCGTGCGTGTAGTACTCGTAGAAGGGGACGCGCGAGAAGATGAGCGCGAGCGCGACGGCGTCCTGGGGCAGGGTGGCGACGAGGATGTAGAGGAGCTTGGCGCCGGGGGACATCTGCCAGCGCGCGTGGGCTGAGGTGGCCTTGAGCATCGGCCAGTAGAGC
>CAAGKR010356774.1_pt1 | contig 14660 bp, 14 predicted proteins | sample 2556971 | NCBI WGS metagenome assembly CAAGKR01 (sample SAMEA5207829, study PRJEB30636) | soil metagenome | biome: forest; feature: boreal; material: soil | place: USA | collected 2011-09 | depth 1 m | reverse complement strand
GTGACAGGGCCCAGGATCGAGCCCGCCCTTTCACGAAATTCGCTCTGTCACTCTCTTTGTAAATATATCACGACCGCGGCCCGAGGAGATAGAAAGCAAATGGCTCGCGGCAAGCAGGCGGAGCGTCAATCCCTTACACTGCATAATTCTGACACCCTGGAACCTGTCCGCCTTGACCTATAAAAGGCTTTCCGCAAATGTCAGTGCTTCAGCGAGTCTTGCCACCTCCATCCCTCCGCCCTGGGCGAAGTCCCGCGCTCCACCGCCCTTGCCGCCGAATTTCGCCACAGTCTGCTTCAGGATTGCTCCCATGTCGGCATCGCCACCGGGAGACTGTGAAAAATAAAGGTAGGCGGGCCGGCCCTTGACTGCAATCAAAGCCACGGCGGACGGATGACTCGCGATCTCATGCGCGACTTTCTTCCCATCCAATTGCTCCTCTTCATTGAAAATATGTTGGACAATTTTTCGGCCGTTCTTTTCCGGTGCGGCTTGCCATAGTTCGCTTCCCTGAATCTTCGCCATCTTTTCCGTCAATTTCTCCCGAGCCCGGAGCGAGGCGCGCAGCTCATCCGACTGTTTCGCGATCAATGCTGGCAGTTGGTGGCTCGAGGCGGACAGTAGCCGGGATGCGTCACTCAAAATCCCGAAGTCATGCCGGGAAGCGCGGAGCGCTCGTCCGCCGCACACAAATTCCATACGACTGAGCCCTTTCATTCGCTCCACCTTGCGCATTGCGATCAGGCCGATGGCTCCTGTGCGGCTGACGTGAGTGCCGCCGCAGGCTGAAAGATCAAAGCCGTCAATTTCCACTAGTCGCACATCACCTTCGCGCAAGATTGGTTTTCTTAAATCCAGCCGGTTTGCCTCCGCAACCGGACGGAAGAAAATTCTTACCTCACGATTCTCAAAAACGATTTGGTTTGCCAGGTCTTCGGCCGCCTCAATTTGGCGGCACCCGAGGCGGTCTGAATCCAGATCGATCGAAGAAACATCCGCCCCCAGGTGAAACGAAACCGTTTTATAATTTCCTGTTTTCTCGAAGGCGGCGGAGAGTATGTGCTGGCCTGTATGCTGTTGCATGTGGTCAAAGCGCCGGGGCCAATCGATTTTGCCATGAACCTGCTCGCTTTCCGGCTGCTGTTCTAGGACGTGAACGATCGCCTCACCATCCTCCGTTAAGCCCGTCACCACAATGCCGGACAGCGTGCCGTGGTCCATCGGTTGGCCGCCCGATTCGGGATAGAAGGCAGTGCGGTCCAGATAGACGTGGAAACCCTGCGGCCCGGGTTCGACTTTGAGAACCCGCGCCTCAAACTCGCGCTGGTAACAATCCACGTAATAAAGGCGTTCGGTCTTGAGCATCATTGTCTAATGCGCCTCTCCCCTCGCCAGAGTTTTCAAAACTTCCAGGTATTTGTAGCCGGTGGCGGTAAGAAACAGAACGATGGTTTCCGCTCCTGTCAGGAATCCATCTGCAAGCAAACGCTTCAGCGCAGCCAGAGTGGCTCCGCCTTCCGGCGAAGTGATCAGCCCCTCGGTTTCGGCCAATTCTCGGACAGCATCGAGCATGGTCGCGTCTTCAACCGCCAGCGCTGCTCCGTGGCTCTCATAGAGCGCGCGCAGGATGAGGAAATCACCGACGGCGGACGGCACGCGAAGGCCGGAAGCAATGGTCACAGGGTCGCGCCACTCCTCGGCTTCGTTCGCGTGGCGGGAAAAGGCGCGAACCATGGGTGCGCAGCCTGTCGATTGCACTGCAAACATGCGAGGCCTCCGTTCGTCCACCCAACCCAGCTTGGCCATTTCGTCAAAGGCTTTCCACATACCGATCAATCCTGTGCCACCTCCGGCAGGATAGATCATGGCATCGGGGAGGCAAGCGCCGAGCTGCTCATAGACTTCGTACGCCATCGTCTTCTTGCCTTCCACTCGGTAAGGCTCGCGCAGAGTCGATACATCGAAAAAACCTTCGGCCGGGGTGCGCTCTCGCAAGGCTCGCCCGCACTCCTTGATGCTGCCCTCAATAAGCACCACTTCCGCTCCCGCCAGAGAACACTCGAGACGATTGGCCAGTGGCGTGTTTTCCGGCATAAAGACCGTCGCCTTCATTCCCGCTTTGGCCGCATAAGCCGCCAGCGCTCCCGCAGCATTACCTGCGGAAGGAGCTGCAATCTTAGTAATGCCCAACTCGCGCGCCATGCTGACAGCCACCGCCATCCCCCTGTCCTTGAACGATCCGGTAGGATTCATGGCTTCATTTTTTAGGTAAAGGTTGGCGAGGCCAAGCCTTTTGCCGAGACGCTCCGCACGGAGCAGCGGAGTGAAACCTTCACCCAGCGAAACGATGGAAGAATCCTGAGTAACAGGAAGGACTTCGCGGTAGCGCCAAAGATTGGGCGCGCGAAGCGGGAGGTGTTCCCGTAAATTGTCTCCCGCATCGCGGGACAATCGATAGCGGACCAAGAGCGGCGAGCCGCACGGGCACAGGTTGTAAACCTTTCCGGCTTCAAAGTGCTTTCCGCAGCGCGCACACTCGAGATGGGAAATCAGCGACATAGACTCAGCAGTCTAACCGACCGGAGAAAGTCGGGTCAACGGTGATAAACGTACGCCGGGCGTCATGCCCGCAGGACCACTGTGCTAGAATTCCTTATCCATGTCGATTCGTGTGGTGGCGATCGATCTTGACGGAACGCTTCTGAACAGCCAGTCGGAAATGTCGCCGGCCAACCGGCAGGCTCTGGTGGCAGCGGCGGAGCAAGGCGTCCAATTCATTGTGGTAACGGGCCGAAGATTTCATTCGGCACGGCCCATCGTGCAGCAAATACCCTTTCCCGTCACGCTCATCTCTTCCAATGGCGCGCTCATCGGCTCCTCCTCCGGCGAAGTCGTGCGTCGGGATTTCCTGTCCCGTGAGACTGCCCTGCAGGTGCTTGAAATCGCGCGCGAATATCGAACCCACGCAGTGGCAATTTTTGATGTGGCAGGACGCGGCCAGGTGGTGATGCAAATCGGCGCTGCACCAGAAGGCCCGTTGAGCTGGTATCTCAAAAAGTATCCCGAATTTCTGGCACTCGTTCCCGAACTCGAGGCAGCGCTCGATACCGACCCGGTTCAAATTATGTTTGGCGGCCCTCCGGGCCGGATGGAACCTATCGAACCCCTGCTGCGAGCCTCGCGCGTGGGTGCTCGCGTACATCTGACTTGGACCAAATATTTCAGCCGAAATATGTCCATCCTGGATGTAATGAACCGGGGCTGCTCGAAAGGAGGCGCGCTCAAGTTCTGGGCGCAGCGATGTGGTATTCACCCAAGCGAAATAATGGCGATTGGGGATAATTACAACGACCTCGAGATGCTTCAGTTTTCGGGCCGCCCGGTTTTGATGGGCAACTGCACGCCAGGGCTCGGCCAAAGCGACTGGCCGTTAACACTTTCGAACGACCAGGACGGGGTGGCCGCTGCACTTCACTCTTACGTTCTGTCAAACCCCGAATAATGAAAGTGGAATATAGGCTGCGAGGCTCGCAGCGCAGGAACCTCCGCGCCAAAATATCCATCGTGAATTATTTCTCATTCGGCCTGGTTAATTATCTCGGTGCCTGCAGGGGAGCTAAAGCGGAAGAGTGTCGGGTCCAACTTGACGTTGCGAACGATCTGGCTGAATGAAAACTCCATCGAGCTCTGGTCTGCATAACGAATGACCAACCGGTGAATGTCAAACGCCGGAGTCATCTCCAAAAACACTTCATGGTAACCGTCTTCATCCTCATTTTTCGGCAAAGCGCGCAGAACTTCATCGCCCGGCTCGCGCTTGAATGCCTGATCAGCATATTCAATCCGGCCAAATGCACGCCGCAAATTGAGGTGTGAGAGTAAAAGGCGGAAAGGCACCCGGGCGTCTTCGCTGGATTTTGCCGGCGAGCGCGTCAACTGCTTTTCCGCAGGAACGTAAAGCATCAGCTTCTTGCCATCGGAGAGGAAAATCTTCTCTTCCGGCTCGCGATAGTCCCAGCGCATCCGCCCACCGCGCGCAAAATACACTGTGCCGGATTCCACCCGTGTCCGACCCCCTGAGATGAATGTTTGAACGAATTCCGCACGCAGAGTCTTGACGTCGTGATAACTCGCCTGAAGCCGGTCAACATATTCCTCCACCGGTCCAGAGGGACCAGAAGGCAACGGGGAATAAGCAGGTTCCGCGCGCACAGGGCCAGAGGCAATCGACAAAATTGTCCCGGCAAAAACTGCCAGCGCCATGCACCCGCGCCGGAAGGAACGGCCATGGCATCGAGCCGGCTGCAACTCCTGTCGGCAGCACTGGCGGCTACTCATGGGCGATCCTCCACTCCCTTTGCAATTTTTTCTGTTTCTACATTGGGGCGCGAGCGAAGCCGGAGAATTCGCTCCGCCCATGCTGCGGGCAATAACACGGGGACTTTGATTATCCCAAACCGTTTGAACATCCAGTTGGCGAGCCAGAACGACAACGGTGCAAGGATAAAACCAGCCAGGACATCCACCAGATAGTGATAGCGAAGGTATACGGTGGAGAACCACAAGCTCAAAATGAATGGCGACAAGATCCAAAAAAGGCGCCGGGAATTCCGGTAGGCATAGAGCCACACGACAAAGGAAATTCCCACGTGCAAACTGGGGAAAACGTCGCGCTGGACGCGCGCATAATCAATGATTTCCGCCTGCTGATTGAAAACGCCTAACACCTGGCTTAAAGGCACAGTGAATTGATCTCGCAACGCATACATGGGGCCAATTCCTGGAACCAGCAGATAGCCCATCAAGCCGAAGGCAGTAACCGTCAGAACGCCGCACATCATTTCACGGAAGCGTTCCCGTGACCGACAAATGTAGATGAAGCAGGCGACGATGGGAATGTTAAGGAGGTGGAAAAAGTAAGCCACTTCCATCCACGCGGTCAGCGGCGGGCTCACTATCCGCTGGAGGGCCACGCTGGCCTGAAAACCAAACAACCGTTGGTCCCAGGCGATCAGCTCCGGGTCGCGATCGTGCGTGATCATCATGTGCGTGGCGTTGCCCCAGAGCGTGAAATACATGAGCAGAAGGATGAAAAAGGGCAGCCAATCACGGATAATTTCCCAGTAAGGGCGGATGAACTCTCCCAGGTTTTCGCCGGATTCCATGCGCGAAGTTTTGCCCGAAACAAAATTATGCGTTATCTCTTTGGCCAATAACAGGCACACAGCGGGAATAACAATCAGAATATTGATGGAGCTGGCGGGCTGGTGGCGCAGTTCGCGGAAGAAAACAGCCAGAATGATGTAAACCAGGAAAAAAGCCAGCGCCACGGCATCCTCAAGACGAATCCGAAGGAACAACCGGCTCTCACTGGGCATAGAAAGCCTTCAGAGCGTTAAAGCGCTGGCGAGCTTCGGGAGGGAAGGAAAAGTTTTGCGTCTGGTTTAAAACTTCAAGAGCGCCGCCTGAGTCCCCCATGAGAAAATGGGCGTGCGCCAAACCCTCCACCGCGGCTTGTTGAACGGGTAAAAACTGTAATACATCGAGAAACCTTTGCTTGGCCTGGGCAAACTTTTTCTGAGCCATGTAAGTCATTCCCTCCAGGACATAGGGCGCAGGATTAAGGCGGCTGTCCCCAATTACCTGCCCGGTCAACGGAAAGACCTGGTCATACTGTCCTAGAAAATAATGGCAATATGCGAAGCGTAGGGTGGTGTCTTCATCCGGCTTGCCGCCGTTGAGGGCGAGCAATACGGGCTCATCCTTCAACACAGATATGAACTGTCCTTGAAGGAACTTGGAAGCGGACAAGTCTTTCCAGTAAATAATTATTCCGGGGCGTAGGTCCACCGCCCGCAACGCGTTGGCATAGGCGTTGTCCAGACTCGAGTGGCGCAAATCGTCCTCACTAACGAGAGCGTGAATTCCGGCCGACGTATCTGTTCCCACGCCCCGCGCACCCAGCACGACCAGGGCCAGGATGACGGCGTACAGAACGCCTCGAATCGCGGCGAACTGTATTTTGGCGGCGGGCGATGGATTTAGCGCGCGCAATTCACCCACCGCCTTGACGGCCAATAGCCCCAGGAAAACAAGGCAGAGCGTTTCAAATATTTCGGAGACAATAAATCGAATCTCATCCATGAAATTACTTTCCGTTTTCAGCCCGGCAACCGTTTATTGGACAAGCAAAATTTTCAGCTCACTTCCCTGCCCCAATTGTGCCCGGCCATCTTGGCCGATCGCATAAGGCACGCCGGTAGGATCTTTGGGCAAACTTCGCAGGAGACCGCTGGCATAGAGGTCATAAAACGAATTAGCCTGATGACCTTCTTTCGACCGGTATGCCGCCAGAAGACCGTTCAGCTTCTCCATCTGGTCCATCGCATCGAGGAGCGCGAGGTGCACCTCGGCAGTCCTTCGAATCGCGTCCGTGTCCGCGTGGCGATAGACTTCAGACCAGAGAAAGCGCGAAGTTTGGATATCTCCGCCTTTCGCCGCCACCGTTCCCGCCAGCGCTTTCATCCAGAAATCGGCGCCGGGTCTTTCGCTCCCCACCTTAAAAATCTTGGCCGCGGTCTTGTAGTCCTTCAAATCCCAGTAGTAAACAAAGCCGAGGTCTTGCCAGAGGCGCCAATAATCCGGATTCGCCACGATGCCACGGCGAATGAGCTGGAGCGCTTCTTCAGGCTGCCCCGCGCCCTCCGGAGGGTTCCCCATCAGAAAAATAGCTCCAAATCGATAGGCGATGAGCAATTGAGGGTCAAGGTCGGTCGTAATCCGCAGCAAAGGGGACAACAGCTCATACCTGCCGCCGGCATTTTCCATTTGATTTCGGCCGAAATACTGCACCACGCGCGTCCAGTAAATATCCGCCAGGAGCCCCTCATTTCCGAGGCTCAGGCGCCGAAGATTTGTACCTGCGGGAATGTACAGGACATCGGAGATTTTGGCATAAACACCCAGCTCGCCGTCAATCTGGCGTTGGACGGCAAACAGAAATGCAAAACCAAGAACCAGGAGCGCCCAGCAGATGCGCCGGGCGGAGAACCCTTGCGACATGGATAGAGTGCTGAAGCTCACCGAAATTCGCGCTCCTCAAAGATGAGAATTGACGCCGAAATCAACACGGTCACATATAAGAGGGCGTAAAGGGAATCCGAGAGAATCAGAGCGCCAGAAATGTTTTCACCGTGGGCGGTTCGAGTGATGAAATCAAAATCACTCAGATTGGGCAGCAGGTAATAAAGCACCGCGGTCACTTTCTTCACGATGCCGCTATGAGTTGCCTCACCCAGCCATCGCATCTCGCTCAATAAATGTCCAATCACAAAAACGCAAAAGGTGAAGACGGCGGTCATGATGGGCGTGGATATACATGAGAAAAAAATCGCCACGCTGACCACAATCGCCAATTGCAAGAGGATAAAGTAAATGGCGGCAAGAGGAGCGAGATCATCGGCGCCCAGGTGCCGCGTTTGATAGAAGAGGGCAATATAAAATCCGACGGTCATGATGGAGGTATTGATGAAAAGCGTAAAGACAAGCCCCAGGTACTTGCCTACAATAAATTCAAAGCGCCGGACGGGCTTGGAGAGAACATGGAAAATGGTCCGCCGTTCGATTTCCTTCGACACCAGCCCGATGCCGATGAAAATGGCCATAATCAGCCCGAACACCGAGATCGAGCTCAAGCCCAGATCGATGACAATGATTTCCTGAATGCCCACCGAAATGCTGCTGAAAAGAATCGCGCAACCGATCATCAACAAGGCAAAGATGATGAGGTTATAAAGAACCTTGTCTCGTACTGCCTCCTTGAATGTATGAAAAGCAATTGTGATAATGCGGTTCAGCGCCTTCATCACCCTCCTATTGATTGAGCCATGCGTTCTTTCTCACCCGATTCCCGGGTGTCCTTCGCCACTTGAGCAAGGAAATAATCTTCAAGAGACATTTTAATGGGATTCACCGAGACGACCCGGGCGCTGGACTGAAGAATTTTGCCCAGGACGGCCGGGACATCGGACTCTTTGGGAATCTCAACGCGGACGCGATCGCCTGTTCGCACGGAGTAGCCCCGATATGATTTCAGTTCGTCGAGAAGCTCTTGCCGGGGGGACTCGATGACGATTTCGGTGGAGGCGATGCCCATGGCCAGCATTTCCTTGAGCTCGCCGCACCCTTGCATCCGCCCCAGATTCAGGATGGCAACGCGGTCACAAAGCATTTCAGCGTCGGATAGAATGTGGGTGGAAAAGAATACAGTCTTGCCTTGTTCCCTCAATCCCAGTATAAGGTCGCGAACCTCTCGTCGCCCCAAGGGATCAAGACCCGACATGGGCTCGTCCAGGAAGATCAACTCGGGGTCGTTAATGAGGGCCTGGGCAATCCCCAGCCTCTGCACCATTCCCTTGGAAAACTTCCGCAGTTGAAGGTTCCGCGACCCGGTCAAGCCAACTTGCTCCAATAACCGCCCTGTCCGGCGCCGCCTCTCTGCCGCCGGCAGGCTGAAAAGCTCGCCGGCATAATTCAAAAACTCTTCGGCGGTCAGGTAATCATAGAAATAAGGATTCTCGGGCAGGAAACCGATGCGCTCATGTGCCGAAATATCGTGAAGTTCTTTGCCCAGGATGCGGGCCGTTCCTGAAGTGGGGAAAACCAAGTGCAGAAGAATCTTCAATGTAGTGCTCTTGCCGGCGCCATTCGGGCCCAGCAAACCGAAAACTTCGCCCTTCTCCACCTGGATGCTCAACCCGTCCAGAACACGCTTTGGCCGCTTGCGCCAGAAGCCCACCGGATAGTCTTTGGTCAGGTTTGTAGTTTCAATCGCCAGCATAAATCAAATTTCACTCCCCTTGCAGAGTCCCCTCCTCATTCAAATTACACAAGCCCGCTTCCACTTCCGCAATTCACTTCAACAAATATTATTGCACATTTTTACTCTTCACTTCTCACACGCGTTCTCACTTTCCTCACTTCAGTCCTCGTATTGACTTATTACATGCGTATATTGTTCGAGAACTATGAGTTCCGCCGAGAGCGAGTGGGCTTCTATGCGGAATAACCGGCAGTTCTTTCATCGTGAGCTGGCGATATATTAGCAAGATGCGCGAAAAAAAGGTCATAGGATTCATGTGGACCTGGTTGAGGTCGAGGCCGTGTTGAATTCAGGTCAGGTATGGAAGTCCAATACGGCGGACACTACACGTTCCTGGTCGCCCTCGGTCAGATCGTTATAGAAAGGCAACCGAATGAGGCGGTCGCTTACATTCGCGGCAACCGGACAGTCACTGTTTTCTCCACCCCATCGCCGGCCCATCTCAGACAAATGCAGAGGAAGATAATGAAACACACTTAAAATTTCGCGGGCCCCCAGGTGCGCTATGAGCGCTTGGCGTGCTTCGAATGACGGAAGCAACAAATAGAACATGTGGTATGCCTGCTCACAACCTTCGGGCACAATGGGCATTCGGGCGCCATGCTGTTTTGCCCATCCCGCAAGATTCACGTTGTAATACTCCCAGATGTGCCGCCGGCGGGATTGGATCTCGTCACGATGTTCCAATTGTGCATACAGGAAGGCGGCGAGGATGTCAGAAGGGAGAAAGCTTGACCCCAAATCCACCCAGGAATACTTGTCCACCTCACCGCGGAAGAAACGGCTCCGATTTGTGCCTTTCTCGCGAAGAATTTCGGCGCGCTCGAAGTAGCTGGCGTCGTTGATCAGAAGTGCGCCACCCTCACCACAACTGAAGTTCTTGGTTTCGTGAAAGCTTTGGGTGGCGAGGCTGCCAAATGTACCAAGGTACTGACCCTTGAATTTCCCAAAAAGGCCGTGAGCGTTGTCCTCGACCACCGCAATTCCAAACCGTTTGGCAATGGCAAGGATGCTATCCATTTCGCAACCCACGCCGGCGTAATGAACGGGAACGATCGCCCTGGTGCGAGCTGTGATCAGGCTCTCGATTTTGAGCTCATCCAGGTTAAGGGTATCGGGCCGACTGTCGCAGAACCGTGGACGGGCACCTCGAAGCACGAAGGCATTGACCGTAGAAACAAAGGTGAAGGAGGGAACGATGACCTCATCCCCTGCCTGGATATCGAGCAGCAGCGCGGCCATCTCCAAAGCGTGCGTGCAAGAAGTCGTCAGGAGAACCTTCGCCACCCCAAGCTCTTTTTCGAGCAACTCATGGCACTTATTCGTGAAACGGCCATCTCCCGAAATGTGTCCGGCCTCCAGTGCTTCGGTGATATACCGCAGTTCCTCACCGACAAGGCTGGCTCGATTAAATGGAATGCGCCACGTGGTCATGCTTTCCCTTACTTCCGGAGAAACCATTTGTGAAACCAAAGCTCAACGCTCCGTGTGACAAAAAAGCACCGCTGATACAAACGCTGGGCCCGAACATTCCGGCCTTGCGTTACTACAGTCACAGATTCAACCCCTTGTTCTGTGAACCAGCGCAAGGCCTCGTCCACGAGATCTTTTCCCAACCCTTTGCCCTGAGCCTTCTGCCCTACGCCAACCAGGCCAATCTTTCCGGTTTTGGGCGTGGGCAAATGGCAGGAGATATAACCCACAGGTTCCCCTCCATCTTCTGCCACGAGCACGTTTTTTGCCCAACCTCGACAGCTCTTTTCGATCCAAACTTCAAACAGAGCGTCGCACAAAGAACTCGGAAAGTTGCCATCGTAATAAAATCGGGAATCCCGATGACTGACTCGCGCAATAGTTTGTAGCGTTGGAATATCTCGTTCGAGGGCGCCTCGTATGTTCAAATGGGAATGACCCAGCGCGTGATTCGCTTTTACGGGGCGATCCAGCGTTACTCGAATGTCCACCAAATTAAAGTTGTTGCTCTCAGCAAGCCTCGAGGTCTGCGCCTCCGTTGAGTCGGCCAGGAAGTAGAGGCAATCGATTCGGTTGTCTTCGCACCAGATCCGGATATTAACAATGTCCGCCTCTGTCAGGAAAGCACCCTTGACGCGCGCGATTCGACGCCCGAAAAACTGTGAGTCCCATTCCAAGTGCTCGCAGATGGATTCAGCTTCCATAGCGGTCATTCGGTCTGCGTCGCTGACCGCACCGTATACGCCGGCTTTTCCATGGCGCGGAAGTGCATGCGCGATAGGTATTCTCCGATGATCCCCAGAGCAAACAACTGCGCTCCTGAAAACATCGCAATGATGGACGCCAGAAACGGAAACCCGGGAACTGGATTCCCCTGAATAAGGTATCTGGCGATTACGTACGCCAGAGTCAGCAATCCGAGGATCGTGAACGTAAACCCGATGACGCTCGCGATCTGAAGTGGCAAGACGCTGAATCCCGTCATCATATTCAGCGTATGTGCGATCAGAGTACGCAATCGATACCCAGAGGTTCCTTCCAGACGCGGCGCATGGCGTACGCGGAGTGCGCCAAATCGTGTAGTTCCCCAAGTGAGAAGCACATCGATGGAAACGAAAGGACCGCGATAGTGTTGAAATGATTCCCTAACCTGGGTGCGAAAAACCCGGAAGGCGCTGATATTTTTTGCGATTTCAGCACCCATCGCGTTTTGAAGTACACTTTTCGTGACCCGGGAAGCCAGGTTGCGCCACAGGCCATGCTGTTGATGTTCTGGGATCCCATAAACAACGTCAAACCCCTCATCGAGTTTTTCCAGGAGCTTCGGAATCTCGTCAGGAGGATTCTGGAGGTCGTCATCCATAGTGACCAAAACCTCATACCTCGCAGCGCGAATTCCGCAGAGTAGGGCATTGTGCTGGCCAACATTTCGCATCAGGTTAATTCCCTGAACCCAAGAGTATTGACGAGACATTTCGCTGACCACCGCCCAACTTTGATCGGGACTGGAATCATTCACCAGGATTAACTCGTACCGGTCCGCGCAGGTGCTCAGCACAGATCCCAATTCCTTTACCAGCTTGGGCAGAATCGTCGAAGAGTTGTAGACCGGAACAACAACGGAGACATCGCGCTTGGCGTTCTCGCTCGTCATGGAACTCTTGACCTCTCTCGCTCAGAAACCTTTTGCGAGTAAGATTCCGGGCAGAATCACAAGTGTACCCTCGATCGTATGGACAGACATTCTCTCACCATGATCGCCGCTTTTCAAATCGCAAATCCGGGATGGTACCGTAGAAGGGTGCTTCGTCAGAGGACTTGGCAAAAGAGAGTAGTGGTGTCATTTGACTGTAAACCCGCTACCCTTGCTTGCGCGCCAGAGGATAAGGCCGAGAATAATTTGCCCCCCTCCGATGACGGCCGATATGAGTAACGAGGAATAACTTTCGAGAGTGTTGCCGGCCTCGCTGCGGATGTCGTCAGGCTGCGCGGGGTTGTACCAGATCATGTGATGCATGCCGGGCGCGAAATCATTCAGGCGCGCCTGAATAGTCTGGGGATTAGAAGTGCTCGCCGAAGGAGGAGCATTGGAGATGTAACTTTCCCCCCCACCGAGTATTGATAGGTGACTCGCAGGCTGTAGAGTTTCGTGTCCAGTTGATGCCTGGAATGGAAAATGGTCGACTCAATGGCGCTGCGGGTTACTTGCGCAATTACGGTCGGCCACTTGGCCACGGCAATGTGCTCCTGGTGCGTCAGGTAAGCGTCGAGTGCCGCGCCGCTGAGGAAAAGACTTCCCACGGCGATCAGAACCCCGCCGATTATTTTGAGCACTTTGAAGGCGGGCGCCGCTTGAACCGCGCCTGGAGTCCCTTCGGACAACGTTTCCGGCGTAATTGGCCAGCGGCCGCCGCTGGCCTCGCGCGGCAAATCCACAAGCGGCGGCTGAAATGTGCCGGCCGGGACATCCGTCCGTCTCTTCGAGCGGCCGCCGAGAATTAAAAGCAAGCCGATGACCGTGAAGAATTGCGTCACGACGCCGATCAGCACGAGCGTAATTGGCTCGGTGTTGGAAGTGACCCCCAGGGCGATTTGGCCGGGATTGGCCGGGTTGTAATGAATGGTGTGAGTGCTACCCACGGGATTTTCATTGAGGAAAACCTGGAGAGACTGACCGTTATCCCCAATGAAAGGCCTGCTGACGGTCGCCAGATGGTCCTCGCCGCCCGCCGTGAACTGGAACTCGACGTAGCCGGTAAACTCGGTTTCGGTACTTGTGTTGGTATGGCGCTGACTGTCGTAGAAGGTTCCATGCAGGATCTGCGAAGTGGACCACGTCCGGGTGACGGTAGCTTCCGCCTGCGGCCAACTGCGGTTGCGCAAAGTAAGCCAGCCCGTCACCCCAATGACCGCAAGGCAGACCAGCCCGAAAAGGACCAGGCATCCTCCGAGGATTGAGCGGATAGTCCTGCCGGCCGTTTTGGTTGGGGCGTTAAGGTGAGCGTCGTCAGACGGCGTCGAGTACTGCGCCATGACCTTGCCTCCAAAACAGGAATGGGGCTGAAGTCAGCGCGCATTGTAGCACTGCCGCCGCCCATTCGCCGCCTTTTCCTCCGATTGGGCATTGGGTCGGTTGACATGGTCGCAAGGAGATTCACCGTCAAGCTTTCGTCGCCACCGCCAGGCAACTGCCGCCGAATGAAGATTCATTCCCGGTATGGATGCGCTCCACTTCACGCTGCAGCATAAAATTGAGGACACGACCGCCGAGGGGGCTCCGTATCTGGTGATCCTTGTGGAGGGCATCCGGCGTTGGTGAAGCTTTATGCAGGCGAAGGCGGTGCGGCAAGCTGCGGAAGATCAGTATGGGAAGCGGCAGGATGGAAAAGAAGCAGGTCACGAATTTCACCTGAAGACCTGCTTCCTTGAGAACCCGAGACAAACTCCGCCGAGTATAGCGCCGGTAGTGACCGGCAAACACGTCTTCCTGTGACCACAGCCACTCGAATGCCGGCACGGTTATGTAGACCGTGCCGCCAGGACGCAAATAGTTTCGGATGCTGCGAATGTACGCAAAGTCGTCTTCAACGTGCTCAAGCACATCGAACAATCCAACGGAAGGAAGAACCCCGGGAAGGAAGCCCGCGTCTTCCAAAGATGCGCGGATCACATGCTGGACGCCTCGACGGCGCGCGTTGAGGGCTCCTATGGCTCCAGGTTCTACGACAACGACTTCCAGCCCGGCGTCCTGCAGCGCTTTTGCTACATAACCGTTGCCACCGCCGACATCGAAAAACGGAGTTGCAGGGGGGAGTTGTTTTATGACTTCCAGGATGCAATTGTTCCGGTGGCGGAACCAGAAGGAGGTGTCCTCAATAGCCAGACAACTCGCGTTTCCCTCGTCTGGGTATGAAACTTTCGACACCTTTCGGACCGACCAAATGCCATTGGTCCCCTGTTCGAGATTGGCGGCAATCTCCGAAAGCGAGAGCATTAGGCCATCCGCTTTTCACTTCGAGCGCAGTTCCATAGCATGCTGATTTGCCTTTTGTGACAATTCGGTGCGGCCTTGCAACTTGTACAAATCTGCCAACTGAGTCCAACGCACGGGATCGAGCGGCGTCAATTCCACAGCCTGTTTCTGAAATTCGACGGCACGATCCACGCCCGCCGTGCTCTGGATTAACCAGGCACGCGCCCGGCCCGAGGCAACACGGGAATAAAATGGGGCTCCTTCCTGTGAATTGCTTGCGTAAGGGCTCAGACGCACCGCATGCGCGAATTCTTTCAGCGCCTCTTCGGGCCG
>CAAGKR010457680.1_pt1 | contig 14665 bp, 15 predicted proteins | sample 2556971 | NCBI WGS metagenome assembly CAAGKR01 (sample SAMEA5207829, study PRJEB30636) | soil metagenome | biome: forest; feature: boreal; material: soil | place: USA | collected 2011-09 | depth 1 m | reverse complement strand
GGACGTCCTCGGCATCGAGGGCGGCCTCGACGTGATCGGTCCCCCTGGACCGGGCCACGCGCGGTGGCGCCAGTTCGAGGAGCACCTGGCCGCGGCTACCGGTGACCCGGATCGACAATTGATGCTCATTGCCGAATGCCCCGAGGGGCAACGACGCGCCGCCGATCGAGGCGATGGCGCCGCTCTCGAACCGGACGACGAGCGCATCGTGGAGCTCGACGCGAGCCCCCGGGCCGTGCGTGAACGCCGCCACGTCGGTCGCCCGGATGTCGGGCAGCAGGCGCATGACGAGTCCCAGTGCATGGGTGAGCTGGCCCTGCCCGTAGCCCCCGCCGGAAACGGCCGGGTCGGACCAGGTCTCGCCCCGCGGGAGTGGGACATCGGCATCGCCGAGGTACGTGCTGCCGTCGGTCAGCAGCTCGCGGACCACCGTCGCCATCTCCAGAGCGACGTGCTCCACCTCGCCGATGCCGTCCGGGCCGTGGATCAGGCGACGAGCCGCCTCGACGATCCCCATCTCGTTCCACGCGTAACAGAGCACGACGTGCAGTCCGCGCTTGTCGGCGAGGCGCCCGATCTCCCACGCCTCCTTCGGGTCCACGGTGAACGGCTTCTCGGCGAGGACGTGGATACCCGCGTCGAGCGCGGCGCGGGCCTGCTCGGCGCGAAGCGCGACGGGGCCGGTCAGTGTGACGATGTCCGGCCGCGCCTCGATGACCTCGTGCCAGTCCGTGGTCGCGTGCGCGAACCCGAACCGGTCTCGCAACACGACCAACTGGTCGGGGTCGCGTCGATTGATGATCCAGGGCTCGACCTCGGGGCGTCGCAGGAACCCCGGGATGTGCGCGAAGGCGGCCCATGCCCCCGCACCGATGACGCCGAGCCGGAGTCGCCGTTCGCTGTCGACGATTCGGCTCACGACATGATCCATCCGCCGTTGACGTCGATCGTCGCCCCATTGACGAAGCTCGCGCCGTCCGATGCCAGGAAGCCGACGACATGGGCGACCTCGATCGGGGCCGCGAATCGGCCGACCGGGATCAGACCGATGAACGTGGCACGTTCGTCGCCGGTGAGATGGTCGGTCATGAAGCCCTCCACGGCGCCCGGTGCGACGGCGTTCGCGGTGATCCCGTAGCGACCATAGTTCCGGGCGAAGTTCTTCATCAAGCTGATCATCGCCGCCTTGGTGGAGTTGTAGATCGCCGAGTTGGACACGCCCCCGGTCCGCGCACCCACGCTCGAGATGCCGATGATCCGGCCCCAGCCGTTGGGGCGCATGACCTCGGCGGCGGCCTGTGACAGGAAAAACACGGCGCGCATGTTGACCGACGTCTGCAGGTCGTAATCCTCGAGCGTGACCTCCGCCAGGGGGTGCTGGTGGACATAGACCGCAGCGTTGTGGACGAGGATATCGAGTCGCCCTTCGGTCGCCATCACGTCCGCGACGACCTGACGAGGGACGAGCGGATCGGCCAGGTCGGCGGCGATGGTCCGCTCCAGTGGCTCGCGATCCTGCTCCAGCCGGTCCAGGCCGACGACGCGGTGTCCGGAGGCCGCGAGCACCTCGCACATCGCGCGGCCCATCCCGCGGGCGCTGCCCGTCACCAAGGCGACGCGCGGTTCGGACATGACGCTTCGCCCTCGCTGGACGCTAGATCCGGTATAGCCTCTCGGCGTTGCCGTGGAGCATCGCCTCCTGCTCGGCCCGGCTGAAGCCCGCCTCGGCGATGATCCGGCGATAGGCGTCGCTCTGCTCGAGGTAGGTCGCGAACAGGATGTCGACGGGCCAGTTGCTGCCGAACATGATCCGATCCGTCCCGAAGGCCTCGATGCAATGCAGCACCCACGGCCGGATCGAGTCGATCGTCCAGTGGTTGTCGGCCATGCCAAAACCGGAGACCTTGCAGGACACGTGCTCGACCTCGCCGAGCGCCGACATCTCCGTCTTCCACTGCTCGAAGTACGCAGCGTCGCGCTGGACCGGGAACCCCGCGTGTCCGAGGATCACCTGGACGTCGGGATAGGCCTTGGCGACGTCGCGACCGGACAGGAGTTTCCCCGGCGAGGCGTTGAGCTCGTACGATAGCCCGCGCTTGCCGAGCGCGGCGTAGCCCTTCTTGAAGGCCGCCGTGTCCGGATCGCTCGGATGCTCGCGGATGCGGACGCCGCGGACACGGTGCGACGCTTCGAGGTGCTGGTCGAGCTTGGCCTCCGCCCCGTCGGCCTCGATGTCGCAGAACACGACTATGGCGTGCGGGAACCCGTATTCCTGGCCGACTTCCTCCAGCCAGACGGTCTCCTCGAGCGCGTCCGGCCCGGCGTATGCCGCCTCGACGTGCACGCTCTTGATGACGTTCGCCCCGTAGAACTCCTTGAAGAACCGCCATGGCGCCCCGATCGTCGAGCGGATCATCTTGTAGTCGCCGAGCAACGCGTTGTGGCCCGCCCACCCGGGATCGGTCAGCCAGTCGTAATGGAACCGGTCGAGTTCCCAGAGGTGATGGTGGGTATCGATGAACGGGATACTGCGATCGACGTCCGTCACGACTACCTCCTCGCTGTTATTGGATGACCGGCCCGGCCGGACCCGATCAGGCGGTCGCCGCCGTCAGGCGGACACGCACCTGGTCGAAGCCGACGGCGGCCAGCAGGAGCACGCCATTGGCGACCTCGATCCAGAAGGACGGCACGCCCAGCTGGATGAGGCCGTTGCCCAGCACGCCGACGATCAGCACCGCGAGGATCGTGCCGATGATCCCGCCGCGCCCGCCGGCCAGGCTCGCACCGCCGAGGACGACGGCCGTGACCACGCTCAGTTCGAGACCGAGGTTCGCGTTGATCGACGCGCCGCCGACCTGCGAGAGCAGGACGAGGCCTGACAGGCCCGCCGCGAGGGAGGACAGGATGAACCCGATGAAGATCGCCCGGTTCGTTCGAAGGCCCGCAAGGCGGGCAGCCGTCGGGCTGGCGCCGATGGCGTACATCGAGCGTCCGTACGTCGTGTACCGGAGGATCAGGAAGAAGAGGACGATCATGCCGAAGAACATGTAGACCGGCAGCGGCAGCCCCAGGATCCGGGACGTGCCGAGCGGATCGAAGTTCTCGATGCGGATCGTCTGGCCATCGCCGAGGACCTTTGCGAGACCGCGGAAGATCGCGAGCGTGCCGAGGGTCGTGATCAGGGCGTTGATCCGGAAGACCGTGACGCTGAGGGCGTTCACGACACCGACGAGCATCGCAGCGAGCATCCCGACCACGAACGCGACCTCGATGGAGGCCCCGAATGCGAACGGCACCTTGGTGACACCCGGGGTCGCGGCGACCACCGCCATCACCATCGCCGCGAATGCCGCATTCGAACCCACAGAGAGGTCGAACTGGCCGGCGATCAGAAGCAGGGTGGCGGGGCACGCGATGATCCCGATCCGGGCAACGTTCTGGAGGATGTTCACCAGGTTGTCGACGTTCAGGAAGAACTTGGACGTGATCGAGAAGAAGATGATCAGGACGACGAGCACCCCGAACAGGGCCGCCGTCTCTGGGACGGACCGACGCTTCTTCGGCTCGAGCGGGAGCGGCGCCGGCGCGATCGTCTCGGTCGCGTTCGATCCGGTTTCGAGAGCCTCGCCAGCGGCCCGTCCCGGCCCGCCGAGCAGCTCGTTGTCTGCCACGCCCTATCCTCCTGCAGCGGCCAGCAGTCCGCTGGTCGTGATCTCGTCTCCGACGAATTGGGCGGCGATGGCGCCCTTTGCCATGACGTACGCCCGGTCGGCAACCTGGACAGCCTCCTCGTAATCGGAGGTCACGATCAGGATCGCCACACCGGTCTTCGCCAGATCGCGCAGCGTCGAGTAGATGTCGGCACGCGCGCCGACATCGACGCCCCGGGTCGGCTCGACTAGCACCAGCGCCTTCGAGTCCCGCTCGAGCCAGCGCGCCAGGAGCACCTTCTGCTGGTTGCCGCCCGAGAGCGTGCTCATCAGCTGCTTCGGGTCGTTGCGGGCGCGGATGTTGATTCGGTCACGCCAGGCGCGGTAGGCCTTTGCCTCGGTCCGCTCGTGGATGACTCCGAATCTCGCCATCCTGGGCCACGAGGCGACCGCCACGTTCTCGGCGACGGACCGGACCATGAAGGCGCCGCCCGCCTTGCGGTCCGCCGGCAGGAAGCCGACGCCTGCCTCGATTGCCGCCGCAGGCTGCGTGAGGTGCGAGACCTTGCCGCGGATCTCGAGCGTTCCGCCATCGAGCCTGTGCAGTCCGAACGCGACCTCGGCCACTTCGGAGGCGCCCGAGCCGAGCTTGCCGAACAGCGCGACGACCTCGCCGGGCTTCACGTCGAGCGTGACGTCCCGGAACGCCCGGCCGAACGACGCGTCCTGGTAGCGGAGCGCGGGCTGCTCGCCGATCGCGTGGGTGGCCTTCGGGGGCCGGCCGACGTCCGCCATCCGGCGGCCGATGACGGCCTCGATCATGGCGCGCCGGTCCGTGTCCGCGACCTTCGAGAGCAGGGACGTGGCGCCGTCGCGGAGCACCTGGACGTCGTCCGCGATCTGCGTGACCTCGTCGAGGCGGTGCGTGATGTAGATGATCGCGACGCCCTGCGCCTTAAGGCGCCGGATGAAGCCGAAGAGGACGGCCGCTTCGTGCTGCGAGAGCGCAGCGGTCGGCTCATCGAGGATGAGCAGACGCGCGGAGCCCGCGAGCGAGCGTGCGATCTCGACGATCTGCCGTTCGCCAACCCGGAGGCTGCCGACGATGGCGTCCGGGTCGATCTCGACCTCGAGCTGGTCGAGGATCTTCCTGGCCCGGGCGCTGACCGCCGACCAGGAGACCACGCCGCGGTTGTTCGGGAGGCGGCCGAGCGAGATGTTCTCGGCCACGCTGAGCGTCGACGCGTCCTGGAACTCCTGGAACACGATCGCGACGCCTAGGTCACGTGCCTGGCGCGGCGTCAGGACCTGATGCTCGACGCCGTCGACGATGACCGAACCGGCGTCCGCCTGGTAGTCACCGGCGATGATCTTGACGAGGGTGGATTTGCCGGCTCCGTTCTCGCCCAGCAGGGCGAGGACGGAGCCGGCCGTTGCGTCGAGGTCCACACCGTGGAGGACCTCGACGCCGCCGAAGGACTTGCGGATCTGACGTGCCTGCAGCTCAAAGCTCATCAGTGAGTCATCTCCGCTGTCGGTCCGGTATGCGGGACGACTAGCAGGCCGGGGTGGTCGGGTAGATCGTCCGGATGTTCTGGCTGGTAACGATGACGTGCTGGGTGAAGATGTTCAGCGGGATCGTCCCGCCCTCGAGCTTGGTCACCATGGCCGGGATCAGGAGCGTGCCGTACTTCTCGGGGAAGTATGCGGTCGAGGCGATGTACTGCGGATCGCAGGCGATCGTCTTCCAGATCGACGGGTCGGTGCCCTGGCCGGCGTAGAACAGGTCGGCGCTGCGGCCGGCGGTCTTCGCGGCGCCGATGGCGCCGATGATGCCGTCCTCGTTGATGGCCACGACGACGATGTGGTGGCCGGGGAGCGCCGTCAGCAGGTCGGAGACCTTGGTCAGCGCCGGGTCGGTCCGGTCGGCACCATCGAGGATCTTCTCGTTGGTGATCGGGCAGAACTCCTTGAAGCCGGTGCGGTAGCCGCCCATGCGGTCCGTGTTGGCCTGGCCGGCGGCCGTGGACTCCAGCGACACGTAGGCCGTGTAAACGCAGTTCCAGGTGTCCTTGGCATATTTGCCGATGGCCTCGCCGGCCATCTTGCCGGCCTCGGCGTTGTTCGCGCCCATGAACGCGACCTGGCACGGCGGCTGGATGATGTCGATGGCGATCGTCGGCAGGTTGCCGTACGCGGTGCAGATCTCCGGGGACGACTTCTGGTCGACCTGGAAGTTCAGCACGCCCTCGACGCCCTGGACCTTCATCTGGTTGGCGCAATCGAGCGCGGTCGCCGTGTCGATCTTGCTGTCGCAGAAGAAGACGCTCTGGCCGAGGTCCTTGCCGGCCTGGATGATGCCGTCAGAGACGAGCTTGACGAACGGGACCGAGTCGCCCAGGGAGATGTAACCGATCTTGTGGCTCTTGGCCGCCGCCGCAGATGCGCTCGCGGGCGGCGCCACGGACGCAGCGGCAGTGGTTGGCGCAGCGCTCGTCGCGACAGGTGGGCTCGCGGTCGCGGCTCCGCTCGAACAGGCCGCAGCGATCAGCGCCGTGGCGGCGACCATCGTCGCCAAGCGTGCCAGATTATGGCGCGCCCCAGTCTGTGGATGGGTCTTGTGCACGTCTTCTCCTCCGAATACGCGGCAACACGCCCGCGCCCGACGACAGGACGGGCTTTTTGGCACCCTCGGCGCAAGAATTGTTTCTGGAAACGTCGTCAGAGCCGGGTCAGCGGAGGGTAGAGCGGCGGCTTCGACGGTGTCAAGTACGCAACCCCGAGCAACCATGGCCCTTGATGCGGTCGCCGCCGGACGAGCGTGAGCCGCTACAGTCGGAAGCGGTGGACGGATCCCGCGCACCCGAAACACAACCGCATCGCATTCATCCTCTGGGACGGGATCGGACCCGAAGTGATGCCCTTGGCAATGGCCGTCGTCCGGTCAGGACGACATGACGTAGCCGCCATCGACGTAGATGGTCTGTCCGGTGATATACGATGCGGCGTCGGACAGCAGCCAGACGACCACCCCGGCCATCTCCGCCGGCGGCGCGGACCGGCCAAGCGGAACGAGCTTGGTGCGCGCGCCGCTCAGCTCCTCGTAGGACAAGCCGCGCAGGGCCGAAACCTGGCGAAGGACCTTCTCCTGCATCGGGGTATCGGTGATCCCGGGCGAGATCGCGTTGACCCGGACCTTGCGCGGCGACAGCGCGATCGCAAAACTGCGCGTGACCCCCTGGATGGCCGTTTTCGTCGCGCCATACACGGCCGTCTCCAGGGTGTAGGCCCAGCGAGCGGATGGCGACGAGAAATTCACGATCGCCCCGCCCTCGACCATGGCCCCGCCGACATCGCGACACAGGAACCACGGAGCCTCGACGTTCACCGTGAAATGTCGACGGAAGGTCGCCGCATCGACGTCCGCCAGCGCGATCACGTCGAGGATGGCCGCGGCATTGACGAGAAAGTGCGGCGGATCCTCGCGCGAGGACGCGATGACCGACGCGCGCTGCTCCAGGTCGGCGAGATCTACCGCCATGCCCTGACCGCCCGCGTCGCGGACCGCGTCCAGGCCCTGATCATTGATGTCGACGCCGGTGACCCGTGCGCCGGCGGCCAGCAGCTGCAGCGCGACCTCCTGGCCGATCCCGCTGCCGGCGCCAGTCACGATGGCGCGCCTTCCCTCGAAGCTCATCGGTCGTCTCCGACCGACGCTGGCCCGGGCTGGATCACGGGGAGCGGCGGCTTGGTCCGCCCGATCCGCTCGTATTCGTGTTCGGGGATGGCCTCGAGCGACTTCCAGACGGTCCACTGGCACTTGCGCCTCGTGGCCGGATCATCCTCGCCACGCCAGAGCGGCGGATCGACGGTCCGCACCGGGTGGCCCCAACGCTCCGCCGGGATCGTCGACAGCGCGAGGTTGCAATGCGCGCAATAGCCGCAGACGCCGGTCTCGTTCCAGGTCCACGGTCGCGCTTCCTCGAGCACGCCGAAGTCGTATGGCGCGAGGACGCGGGAGCCGGTCCCCTCGACGGGATCGCCCTGCAGGATCCGGCCGCCGGATGCGCATGGATCGAATCGGATGAGCCAGCGATCGTCCTCTTCGACCAGTTCGATATCGCCGCGACGGCCCGGACCCACGAGGTGGCCACGCATCGCCTCGAGGCTGATGTAGAGATTGCGGTCGAGCGTGTCCTCGTAGGGCGTCTTACGCACATCGAAGGGCATGTACCGCTCCTCGAGGTACGGCTCCATGATCGCTCGCAGGCACCGCTCAAGGGCGTCCTGGCCGAAGAGCCGCACCACGTACGCGAGGATGCCGGCCATCAGATCGGCGGAGCGGTCGTGCAGGCGCCGCCAATCCTCGCGGACTCCGTCGAGTTCGGTGATGGCCGCCTCGACCGGCAGGTCGTAGCTGCGGACGCCGTTCGCCAGGCCACCGGCCCGCAGCCCGAGTGCCTCCCAGCGCGGCTCGCGCTCGAGCGGCGTCCCATCCGGGTAGGCCATCATCAGGTTGAGTCGGGCGATCTCCGCTTCGAGGTCGGCCGGCGTGACCCCTTGCTCGAGGAGCCAGTTCCCGAAGCCAGCCGTCCACACCTTGTAGATGACGTAGACGACCTTGGCCTCTTCCATGAAGTAATCGACGAGCTGGGCGGCGTTCTCGCGGCGGTTGGCCGCCAGCCCGAACTCGTCACCGGCGGCACGGAGCTCCTCCTCGATCTTGACGACTGTCGAGATGGCCTGGTCGGCCCAATCACCGGTGCGCACGCGCTTGCCGATGGTGTCGGACCATTCCAGGTGGGTGACCATGGCACATCCCTCGCGGCTACGGCCCGAGTCCGTTCACATGCCCATGCGGGCGGCTCGAGAAGCGACAGTCAGAGTGGTTACTGGAAACGTCGTCAGCGCCGGGCGGGCCGAGCGTAGGTCGGCGGATTCGGCGATGTCAAGTCGGAGCCTAATGACCCCCGGGGCGCTCCGGATCCGTCGGATGAGCCGCGAGCGGGATCACGTCGACATCCAGGTAGGGAAAGAACGGCAGGGAACCGATCGCCGCGTGGAGAGCCGTGGCATCCTCGGCTTCCCAAACCCCCCAGTTCTCTCGGCGACCCGGCACCCGCCACATCCGGCGGATCGTTCCCGCCGAGGCGAGTTCTGCGCCGCGGACGCGTTCCGCGGCGGTGAGTCTTGCCAGTTCATCCGGGTCGCCGTCGGCCGGCCAGCCAACGGCGATGTTGACCAGGAACTCCACGTGCCGCCTCCCGTCCGCGTCGTCGAACCCCTTGCGGGCCCGACCGTCGGTGCCAGTATGATAGGGGCTGGAAACGCTTGCACCCGGCAAGGGGCGCATACGGGACGACGGCACGGCAGTTGGACTGGAGCGGTGGATGGCACGCATCCCGATCGAGATGCCCAAGCTGGGCTACGACATGGAGACCGGCACCGTCAGCGCCTGGTTGAAGCAGGTCGGCGACCAGATCAGCCGAGGCGACGTGATCGCCGAGATCGAGACGGACAAGTCGACGGTCGAGATGGAAGCGACGGCTACCGGCATATTGGTCGAGATCGTCCATGACGCCGGCGCCCAGGTCGCGGTCGGCGCGCCCATCGCCTGGCTCGAAGACGGCGCCTAGATGAGCGAGCCGGTCGTGGTCTCGAGCGAAGTCGACCCGAACGACGGGCGACACGTCGTTCGCCAGGGCCCGATGCGTCGCGCGATCGCCCGACGGATGACCGAGAGCAAGCAGCGGGTCCCGCACTTCTACCTGTCGACTGAGATCGAGATGGACGATCTGCTCGCGGCGGCGGCGGCCATCAACCACGGACGGGCCGCGGGGGCACGCGTCACGGTGACGGCGTTCCTGATCCGGGCCCTCGCCCTCACGTTGGCGGAGCATCCGGCCTTCAATAGCGCCTGGGCCGGCGAATCGATCGAGCGCTGGGACGCGATCAATATCGGCGTCGCGATCGCGCTCGATGATGGGCTGATCGCGCCGGCCCTTCTCGATTGCAGGTATCGGTCGATCGCGAATCTCGCGGACGGCCTCAGGGATCTCGTGGCACGCACGAAGGCCGGGAAACTGCGCGTCCCGGAGATGAATGACGGGACGTTCACGTTGTCCAACCTTGGGATGTTCGATGTGACGGCCTTTTCCGCCATCGTCACGCCACCGCAAGTGGCGATCCTCGCGACCGCCAAGACGCAGGATCGCGCCATCGTCCACGACGGACAGGTGGTCGTCCGCAAGGTCATGACCGCGACGCTCTCGTCGGATCATCGGGTCGTCGATGGGGTGGCGGCCGCCGGGTTCCTGGGCACGTTGAAGGGGTTGGTCGAGGGCCCGGACCGCTGGGTGGAGGTGGGCGCGTGACGCTCCTGGCCGGTGCCGCTGAGGTCGAGATCACCCCGCCGTTCCCGGTCGATCTCCTCGGCTACGTTCGTCGACCACTCGCCGCGCGCTCGGCCTACGGGTCGCTCATGGCGACGGCCTGCGTCTTCCGCGACCAGGGAGACGGGACGACGGTGGTGATCATCGCGGCAGACGTCGTCGGGCTCACGACCGCCATGGCCGATCGTATCCGCGCGCGCGTCGGCGAACTCGTCGGTTGCGATCCGGCTGCCGTGCTCTTGAATGCCAGTCACTCCCACGCGGCTCCCTGGCCAGGGGCCACGATCAAGCTCGGCGGCGAGTTCGACACATGGACCGAGACGGAACTGCGCTACTGGGACTCGATCCCGGATCGGTATGCGTCGGCGGCGCTCGAGGCGGTCGGCCGGCTGGCCCCGGCTCGGGTGGCGGGTGGCGTGGGGCAGGCGCCCGGTCTGGCGGTCAACCGTCGCGAAAGGACGGCCGACGGTCGCACGATCCTGGGGTGGAACCGCGAGGGCGTGCGTGACGACTCCGTCGTGGCGATCCGCGTCGACGGTCGCGACGGCCGGCCGCTCCATCCGGACGGCATCGCCACGCTTGTGTCCTTCGCGTGCCACCCGGTCGTGATCGGCCCCGACTACCCAGGCGCGGGTCCGGACTTCGTGGGTCCGCTCCGATCGTCCGTCGCAAACCTCCTTCGCCCGGGGTCGGTGACGGTCTTCCTCCAGGGCGCGGCCGGCGACGCGTTGCCGCTCGAAGCCTTTCGCGATGACGAGGACGCCCTGGTGGCCGCCGACGTCTTCGGAGAGCGGCTCGCTCTCGAGGTCGCGCACGCCGTCGCCGACGCCGATCCCTGGCAGGTCGAGATCGACCGGTCCGACTGGGGCTCCGTGACGCCGATCTCCCTCTATCGGCGGCGTCTCGCGGCTGACCAGCCACCGCAGGTCCTGCGGACCGCGCGACGGATCGTGTCCCTGCCGCTCCTGGAGCTGCCCTCGGTAGCGGAGCTGGAGCGTGAGCTCGACGAGCGCCGGGCCGACCTCGCCGCACGCGCGGACCGTGGCGAGACGCGGATCACCATGAACCCGATCCGCTATCACATCTCGTGGCTGGAGACGATGCTCGCCCAGGACGCCGCCGGGGGTCGGGCGACCGCGATCGACGGCGAGATCTGGGCGGCTCGCATCGGGGATTGCGCGATCGTCGGCGCGCCGGGCGAGATCTTCGGGGCTATCGGAACGGCCGTCCGTCGGGCGTCGCCCGCGGCGGTGACGATCTTCGCCGGGTACAGCCAGGGGAGTCTCGGCTACGTCGCGACCCCCGACGAATATCCGCATGGCGGGTATGAACCCTCGATCTCTCATCGGGGTTACGGGCAACCCGCACCGTTCTCGACCGAGGTCGCCGGGATCATCGAGCGGACAGCGCTCGAACTGCTCGAGGGATTGTTCGAGTGACGGACCTGGCGAGCGCGATCGCCGCGGCCGATGACGACCGACTGGCCCTGCGGACACGACTCGCCGATCGGCATACGGAGCTTCCGCTGCGGTACTGGTGCCAGCAGGCGCACTTGACGACTCCCGCGGCCGACGCCGTGATGGCCCGTAAGGCCGTCGAAGGCGGGACATCGTCCGTCGCCCGGATGCTCGAACGGCTGGGACTGACCGGCGCTGACCTTGCCGACCGGCTGGAGCTTCCCGCTGCGACCGTCGAATCTCGACTGGCGGCTTCCTCGAGGGCGCCGCTGGTGATGCTGGACGGTGAAGATGCCATCGCCCCCGGCGATGACGTGGCGGCCCGCGCGATGGATGTCGCCGCAGAGACGTTCGCGACGGCGGACTGGGGTGATACCAAGGGCGGCGCGTCGCTCCGCTTCTATCGACCACCCGGCTTCAACCTGGAGACCACGGTCCGCGATCTCTACACGCTCCTTTGGCGTCTGCGCGAGCGGACGCCCCACGGACCGCTCCCACTCGACGGGATCGTGTTCCCGAAGGTGGAGCACCCCGAGGAGGTCGACCTCGTGAACGACCTGCTCGAACGCGCCGAGGCCGCGCTCGATATCGAGCCGGGTCGGATCCGGGTCGCGTATCTCGTCGAATCCGGCTGGGCGGCGACGCAGCTCCCCGACATCGCGCGCCGGGCGGCACCGCGACTGGCCAGCCTCATCTTCGGTGTGGCCGACTTCAGCGCCGACCTGGGTCTGCCGACGATCGCGAACGACCATCTGCTCGCCGACTGGGCGCGGGCCGAGATCGTCGCCGTGGCCGGGGCCGTGGGCGTGCCGGCCATCGACGGGATGACGCTGGACTACCCGGTCGCGGATCCGGACCTCGACGCGACCGCGAATCGGGCGCGATGGCTGGACCGCATGCGGCTCGTGTTCGACGATGCGATCCGCGCGCGGCAGCTCGGGATGCTGGGCAAATGGGTCGGTCATCCGGCGCAGCTGTTCGCCGTCCTGCTCGCCTATGATGCCGGGCTGACGGACGAGGCCCTCGAGCATGAGGCCACGAAGCTCGGGGCCTACCTGGAAGCGGTCGGCGCGGAGCAAGGAGCCACGATGATCGGCGGCGTCATGAGTGACCGAGCGACCGATCGACACGCGCGTGTCGTTCTTCGTCAGGCCACCGCGCTCGGCCGATTCGATCCTGCCCGCGCCCTGGCGTTGGGTGTCATCAGCGCGAGCGAGGTCGCCGAGGCGTCGCGTGCCGCGGCGACGTACCAGGGGAGGACCATGGCATGAGCGAGCCGATCTTCAGTTGGGATGGCCGATTCCTCGAGGACTTCACGGTCGGGGCGGTTTATCGCCATGGCCACGGTCGAACCATCACGGAGACGGACAACACCTGGTTCAGCCTGCTCACCAACAACACCCACGACATCCACTACAACGCCGACTACGCGTCGCACACGGAGTTCGGGCGTCCGCTGGTCGTGAGTACCTTGACGCTCGCCATCGTCACCGGGCTGTCCGTCGCGGATGTCAGCCAGAACGCAGTCGCCAACCTCGGATGGGACGAGGTGAAGCTCACGAGCCCGGTCTTCGCGGGCGACACCCTCTACGCCGAATCGGAGGTCCAGGAGGTCCGCCCGTCGCGATCTCGACCCGGACAGGGCATCGTGCGAGTGCGCACGCGCGGCTTCAACCAACGCGGCGAAACGGTCATCACCTACTCACGGACCGTCCTCGTGTACAGCCGCAGCGCGCGCCCGACGACCGGCCGTTAGGCGTGTCGAAGCCCGCCGGCTCATCGACGAGCGCCGCGCTAGTGCCGCCAGAGGCGCCCCGGGTCGTCGTCATCGGCTGTGGCGCGCTCGCGCGCGAGCTGCTGGCGCTGACCAGGGGCCTCCCTGGCGTCAAGGTCCACTGCGTGGACGCTCGCCTGCACATGCGACCGAGTCGGATCGCCGGCGCGGTCGCGGACCGGATCGACAAGACGCGCCGGGCGTTCGGCGACGACGTTCGGATCTTCGTCGCGTACGCGGATTGCGGGACCGGCGGCGCACTCGATGCCGTGCTCGAGCGCGAGGGCGTGGAGCGCATCGCGGGCGCTCATTGCTACGAGTTCTATGCCGGATCGGGCGTCTATGCCGCCATGCAGGACGAGGAGCTTGGAACGTTCTATCTCACCGATTTCCTGGCCCGCCAGTTCGACACGCTCGTGCTCGCCGGGCTCGGACTCGATCGGCATCCCGAATTGTTGCCGGACTACTTCGGGAGTTATCGCCGCCTGGTCTACCTGGCCCAGACGGATGATCCCGAGCTGACCGCCAAGGCGGAGGCCGCCGCCGTCCGTCTCGGCCTGACCTTCGAGCGGCGCTGGACTGGCTATGGCGAACTGGCCCTGACCATCCGAACCGCGACCGCTGGGGGCGTCTAGATGGCCACCCTGACCACCATCTGGTGGCGCGACATCCCCGCACAGGTGCTCGCCCGCGACGGAAGCCGGCAGGGGAAGCAGGTCCTCCACCCACGGTTCCAGGTCGCCATCGACAAGGCCGCGGCGCGGGCCGGCAAGAGCGCCTACGACGACTACATCGAGGAATGGCGCCACAGCCAGCGACCCTGCGGGGACGATCTGGAGGCGGAGGTCGCGGCCGAAGCCGAGCGCCTCGACACCGACTACTCGAAGCACCACCTGGGCGAACTGATCCAGTCCGGCGGCGTGGAGGGCGGCCCGGTCCTCGCGCCGGCGGTCGAGACCCCGATCTCGCGCCGGGGAGACCAGACCCCGTAGCGAGCGTCGACGCAGTCAACGGGCGAGCAAAAGGCTCAAGATGGGGGCGCATCGGTCCAAGGCAGAAGCGTCCCAGGGGCAGATCCAGAGTATGACTTCGACCAGAGTCGCGCTGATCACCGGCGCCGGTTCGGGTATCGGTCGAGCGTCGTCGATCGCGTTAGGTGCTTCGGGTTTCGCTGTCGTGCTGACAGGTCGGAGACGCGGACCCCTCGAGGAAACGGCAGAGCTGTGCCGACGCGGGAAGATCGACGTCCTCGTCGTGCCTGCCGATATCACCGCCCCTGCCTCAGTGGACGCCCTATTCGCGGCGGTTCGCGAGCGCTTCGGGCGCCTCGACCTGCTGTTCAACAACGCCGGTCGAGGCGCGCCGCCGATGCCCCTCGAGGACATGCCG
>CAAGKR010256862.1_pt1 | contig 14667 bp, 9 predicted proteins | sample 2556971 | NCBI WGS metagenome assembly CAAGKR01 (sample SAMEA5207829, study PRJEB30636) | soil metagenome | biome: forest; feature: boreal; material: soil | place: USA | collected 2011-09 | depth 1 m | reverse complement strand
GCCGTTCATGGAGCTGTCGGCGAAGTCGTGGCCCGAAGCCTGAACGTCACTGGTCTCTTCGCCACAGCCGACGAGGCCGACGATGGCGCCGAGCGCGATGCTGATCTGAATGGTTCGTTTTCCGAGGTTTCTCATTTTTGGTTCTTTCTCCCTTGAGGTAGCCCAGCCGACTCGGTGAGTCCCGTAGGCTTTGCGTCGCCCGATCGCTCGGGGTTTGCCGTTGTTCGCAAGATGTCGGTCCGACATACTCGTTTATAAAGCAGTAATCGAGCCAACCAAATTTTATATTAAATAGGCTAGAACATGGGCTTCCCATGGGTATCCCGGACGCCCATGTTGTTCAAAGCGCAACAATCCGTTGCCTTCTGAGCAACAACGCGCTGAGTCTAAATTCGAGCAGGCGGTTCGCCGAAAGGTGACTTCTCGAAGGCCGCCGTGTCGGTGATCGGACGCCGCACGCGCCCCGCCTGTGCCGGAAGCGACCGATCAGCGGGAACGAGGCGACTCAACGGGAACGAAGCGACATGTTGACGTTGCCCACGGAGAGCCGGCCAACAAAACGCGCGGCGACCAAAAAACGAGACGAATCATGTCTAGGTTCTAAGATGATCGTGGTTGCAAACCTAAAGGCCCGCAGGTGACGGTCGATGTTTCCATCAATGAGTGACGTCGAGGCGCTCTTGAGCATCGACGCGGGGAAGGTGCCGCTCGGGACGGTTGCGTTTTTCGCGCGCGATCCCGATGCCGCGCGCCGGCGGATGCTCTCGGTGCTGTCGATCCTGGTGGGCGGCTCGGCAGTTGTGATCGGCGCTTGCCTGCTGACCGGGGTCGTGGTGGGACTTCACCGCCTGCCGGTGGCGCTCTTGGCCCTGGCCGGAATCGGGCTGGCGGTGGCGGCGCTTCCGCCCGAGCGCGATCCCACGACCGTGAACTGCAAGAAGCGCGCGCTGGTCCTGACCCCCACCGGGATGATCATGCGCGACGGATCCGGCCTGCGAAGCTGGAGCTTCGACCAGCTGGCGGAGGTACGGCCCTACCTGCACTACCAGCGCGTCGGGTTGCTCATCACAAAGCTCGACGGCAGCCGCGACTTTGTCGATACGCTGAGCTTCGAACGGGGCGACAAGGTGTGCGAGCTGATCGGGCGGCGCCTGAAGCTGCGCGAAGCGTGAGCCTGCGCGAAGCCTGAGTCTGCTAGAACGTCAGCGCGAGGCCGAAGGTAAGCCCGGCGTCTGTCAGCTTGGTGTTGCTGCTGCCGGTGATCCCGAGATCGAGGGAGGGCGCCAGCAAGACGGCGAGGTGCGGGGAGGCCGTAAGGACAAGGGGAGCCTCGATCGCGATCGCGGAGTATTGCTGTGCCGAGGAGTGGATGTACGTGAACCCCACACGCGGCCAAACGCCGAGCCAGGGTCCGACCATCGCCGCGTATCCCAAGCGCGGGGCGACCTCGAACATCGTGGTGCTGCCCTTGCCCACGGTGTTTCTGAAAAACGAGGCCGCCGCGCCCAAGCTGATTCCCTTCACGACGAAAACGTCAAAGCCGAGGCGCGGCCACATATAGCCGGCGGCTTCAATCCCGAGCGGGTCAGCCAGCAAGCTGAACGTGTTCGCAGAGGAGTGCGCGTTTCCCGTCGAGGTGCGTGAATAGGTATATCCAAACAGTTGTTCGGACGACACGACGAGCTGCCCCGAGTCGCCAAATGTGGCGGGCCCGGAGGGTGCGGCCGCCGCCGGGGCCGCGTCGGCCGGTGGCGCGCCGGGCTTCTCGAGCTGCTGGGCCCGCGCCTCCGCGGCTGACAGTACGACCGCCAACGTCAACATCCCCCCCAACTTCCGGTACAGGTTGCTGGTCATGGTTTCGGTCCTTTCTCCCGCGAAAAAGCGGGACGCCAGGGAGAAGACCATCGCTCAATGGCGGGCCAAGTCAACTGTTCCGGCTCTCGCGGTTCGGCTTACCCAGAGTGACCGCGCGCGCGAAACGCTCGGCGGCGGCCTGCAGAGTTTCGTCTCTCTTCGCGAAGCAGAAGCGAGCCAGGGGCGGGGCGGAGGCGGGATCGGCGTAGAACACGGAGGTTGGAATGGCAGCCACGCCGATCTCCGAGATCAGACGCCGGCAGAAACCGACGTCGCTGTCATCTCCCAGTTTGCCGACGTCGGTCAGCAGAAAATAGGCGCCCGCGATCGGCAGCGGCGCCAGGCCAGTACCTCCGAGGATGCCGGCCAGGAGATCGTGCCGGCGCCGGTAGTCGGCCCGCAGGCGGTCATAGGTTCCGTCCCGCGCGGCGGTGGGCAGGACGTCGGCCAGCGCCTCCTGGAACGGCGCCGAATTGGTGAAGGTGACGAACTGATGCACGGCGCGCACGGCGGCGGACAGCGGTGCAGGCGCGAGGGCCCACCCGACCTTCCAGCCGGTGACGCTGAACGTCTTGCCCATGCTGCCGATGGTGATGGTCCGCTCGAACGTCCCCGGCAGGGTCGCGATCGGTAGGTGGCGCGCGTCGAAGACGATCTCGGCGTAGACCTCATCGCTGACGATCAGAACGTCGTGGCGCGCGCAGAGCGCCGCGATCAGCTCCAGCTCGTCGCGCCGAAACACCTTTCCGGTCGGGTTGTGCGGCGTGTTCAGGATCAAGGCGCGGGTGCGGGGACCGAACGCCGCCCCGAGCGCTTCGGGATCGAAGCGCCAGTCCGGCGGAAGCAGCGGGACAGGGCGGGGCACCCCGCCGGCCATGACGATGTTCGGTCCGTACGCGTCGTAGCTTGGTTCGAAGACGATGACTTCGTCGCCTGGATCGATCGTGGCCAGGATCGCGTCGTGGAGGAGCTCGGTCGCCCCGCTGCCAACCGTGACCTCGGTGTCCGGATCGATGGCGGGCGCGCCAGGTGCGACCCGGCTCCAGTCGTCCGCCAGGGCGCGCCGCAGGCGAGGCAGGCCGGCGCTCGGCGCGTACTGGTTGCGGTCGTCGCGAATATGCCGCGCGGCCGCCTCCTTCACGAAGTCGGGCGCGGGGAAATCGGGGAAGCCCTGGCCTAGGTTCACCGCCTGGTGCGCAGCCGCCAGCGCGGTGATCTCCGTGAAGATCGATGTGCCGATCCCCGCGATCCGCTTCGAGCCCCTGGCGCGCGTCACGACGATCGGTCTATCAGAATTCGGCGCTAATATCCGACGCCCCGTGAACGAAACCGCCGAAGAGCAAAGGCTGGACGAGGACCAACGCCGCGTCCAGGACTGGAAGCGGTTTGGTCCGTATCTGAGCGAGCGCCAGTGGGGAACGGTGCGCGAGGACTACTCGGCCGACGGTGACTCCTGGGGCTACCTGCCGCACGACCATGCGCGCAGCCGCGCCTACCGCTGGGGCGAGGACGGGCTTTTGGGGCTCACGGACCGGCAAGGGCGCCTCTGTTTCGCGCTGGCGCTCTGGAACGGCGCCGACGCGATCCTCAAGGAGCGGCTCTTCGGCTTGACCGGTCCCGAGGGGAACCACGGCGAGGACGTCAAGGAGCAGTACTTCTATCTCGACGCGACGCCGACGCATTCGTACGGCAAGGCGCTCTACAAATATCCGCAACGGGCGTTTCCTTACGCGCGCCTGGTCGACGAGAACCGGCGGCGCACTCGGGAGGACCTGGAATTCGAGATCACCGACACCGGCATTTACGACGACAACCGCTACTTCGACGTGTTCGCCGAACACGCCAAGGCATCGCCCAACGACGTCTGCATCGCGATTACCGTCGCGAATCGGGGGCCGGACGCGGCGTCGATGGCGCTCCTGCCGACGCTCTGGTTTCGCAACACCTGGTCGTGGGGGCGGCAGGGCGAAGGCTATCAGCGCGCCGACGAGCGGCCGTCGCTCGCCGCGGTGGGCGCAGGTGAGATCGGCGGGCGGGAGATCGACGTCCGGCACGCGTCGCTTGGCCGATTTAGATTCGTGGTGGAGACGTCTGGCGGCGTCGCGCCGGAGCTCATCTTCACCGAGAACGAAACCAACGAACAGCGACTCTACGGCAAACCGAATCTCACGCCCTATCGCAAGGACGCATTTCACGCGTATGTCGTCGGCGGCCAGATCGACAGCGTCAACCCGTCGAAGTGCGGAACCAAAGCGGCGGCGCTCTACCGGCTGAGCGTTCCCGCCGGTGGCCAGGTGCGCGTGCGGCTCCGTCTCGTCGCCGTGGACGAGACCGCCGGCGCGCCCGCGGCGTTGTCCTCGCTCTTCGCGGACTTCGATGCGATCGTCGCTGCGCGCCGAGGCGAGGCCGACGACTTTTACCTGCGCAAGACCGGGCCGCTTCTGCCCGATGAGCGCCTGGTCGTGCGCCAGGCGTATGCGGGCCTGCTGTGGACCAAGCAGTTCTATCACTACGACGTCAACGTCTGGCTGGAGGGCGATCCGACGCAGCCGCCGCCGCCGCAGAGCCGGCTTTCCGGTCGGAACTCCGAGTGGCGCCTGCTTTACAACCGCGACGTCATCTCGATGCCGGACAAGTGGGAGTACCCCTGGTACGCGGCCTGGGATCTGGCGTTTCACATGATTCCCCTCGCGCGCATCGATCCCGTTTTCACCAAGGAGCAGCTCTTGCTGCTCACGCGTGAGTGGTACATGCACCCGAGTGGGAAGCTCCCGGCCTACGAGTTCTCGTTCGACGACGCGAACCCGCCCGTGCACGCCTGGGCCGCCTGGCGTGTCTACAAGATCGCGGTCGACGGCGAGGGTCGGCGAGACCGGCTCTTTCTTGAGCGGATGTTCCAGAAGCTGACGCTCAATTTTACCTGGTGGGTCAATCGCAAGGACACCTCGGGGCGAAACCTGTTTTCGGGCGGTTTTCTGGGCCTCGACAACATCGGGGTATTCGACCGTTCGCGCCCGTTGCCGACGGGCGGTTTTCTGGAGCAGGCGGACGGCACCGCCTGGATGGCGTTTTACTGCTTGACCATGCTGTCCATCGCGCTGGAGCTGGCGGCGGCCGACCAGGCGTACGAGGACATGGCGTCGAAGTTCTTCGAGCACTTCGTCCACATCTCGGCTGCGGTGAACAACTTCGGCGGCACGGGGCTCTGGAACGACGAGGACGGTTTCTACTACGACCGGCTGCACGTCGACGGGACCGAGGCCGCGGTCTGCGTACGATCGCTGGTCGGCCTCTTGCCCCTCATCGCGGCCGAGGTGTTGGACGACGAGGTCATCGATCGCTTGCCGGCATTTCGGCAACGCATGCGCTGGTTTCTGAATAACCGGCGCGACCTGGCGGGGAAGGTGAGCTTCGGGGACCACGGACGCGTTCTGCTCGCCATCCCTTCGCGCGATCGCCTCGTGCGCGTGCTCCGCACCATGCTCGACGAAACGGAGTTCCTTTCGCCGCAGGGGATCCGCTCGATGTCGAAGATTCACCAGGAAAAGCCTTACAAATTCGTCTTCGGTGGACAGGCGCTTGAGGTCCACTACGAGCCGGGCGAATCACGGAGCGCCCTGTTTGGTGGCAACTCGAACTGGCGGGGTCCGATCTGGATGCCGATCAACTACCTCCTCGTCGAGGCGCTGGAGCGTTACCACCACTTTTACGGCGACGATCTGCGGGTCGAGTGTCCGGTCGGATCCGGGAAGGGGTTGACCTTGCAGGAGGTGGCACGCGAGCTTTCGGCGCGGCTGGCGCGGATTTTCCTGGCGGACGGCGCGGGACGCCGGCCGTGTCACGGTGGCGACGCGCGGTGGAGCGCGGATCCCAACTGGCGGAGCCTGGTGCTGTTTCACGAATATTTTCACGCCGAGACCGGGCGCGGCCTCGGCGCCAGCCATCAGACCGGCTGGACCGCGCTGGCGATCCGGTTGATCGAAGACGCAGCCCGCCTGCGCGAGGGCCAAGAGAAGGGCTAACGCACCTCGAAGACGTGAGCGCCCCAGGCGGGCAGATCCAGGTGAAGGCCCTCGCGCGTCAAGCTGGCGCCGCCACGAAAGGTGGGCGCGTCGGAAAGCAGATCGGTCAGGTCAAGCGCGCGGTCTTCGAGAGCGGACAACACGACGGGCGCGAAACACCGCGCGGGCTGCGGTCCGAAGTTCACCACGACCAGGAGCTTCCCCGTGGGCGCTTGCCAGGTGGAGACGATGAAGCTGTCCCAGGTCGGATCGCCGTCCCGGGCGGGCCGGCAGGCGGCGAGGTGCCAGGCGCTGCCTTTCCCTTGCACCTCGGGCCGTCGCAGGCAGGCAAGCAGCCGCTCGTAGAACACACGCAGCGCTTCGTCGGTCGGCTCGGCGGCTCGCCGCGCGAGGTTAATCGCGGCGCGCGCGCGGCGCCCTTCGATCTGACCTTCGTAAAAGAGGTGCGCGCCCGGTGCTAGGAAGGTCACCACCGCGGCGGCGCGGTGCCGATCCGGCGGAAACGCCGTCGCCGCGCGCGGCTCGTCGTGATTTTCGAGGAAGCGCAGCGATCGTTCGCCTAATGGGGGATCGGCCGCAAGGTGATCGCGCACCGGACGCGCGGCTCCCGCGAGCAGCCTGTCGTAGAGACGCTTGTCGTACGTGAAATCGAACCCCTCCTGCTGCAGGCGCCGTTCGAGATCCCAATAGACCTCCGCGACGAACAGGAAATCCGGGCGGTGCCGGCGGACGCGCGCGATGGCAGACGGCCAGAACGGCTCGTCGACGGGTGGCGTTCCATCTCGCGGCCGGGCACGGTCTCCCCAGACGCGTCCGATCACGTCGGGCTCGATGAGCATGGCCATGTCGCAGCGGACGCCGTCGCAGCGGTCGGCGATGTGCGTGAGCTCGCCGGTCATGGCGTCGCGCAACCCGCGGTGCCGGTAGTTGAGCTGCAGAGTGTCCTGCCAGGCCGGGAAATATGGATCCCGCCCGTGGGCCAGAATTTGCCGGCCGCGGGAGGTGGCGACGGCCGTGTAACTTTGCGGCTCGCGGCGGAGATCGTCCTCGCTTCCTTCGATGAAGTATTGGGGGTGGGTTTCGACCCAGGGGTGGTCGAGCGCCACGTGGTTGGGGACGAAATCGAGCAGCAGACGTTGATCGCGGCGGGCTACCCGTTCGCGCAGGCGGGCCAGCGCCGGGTCGCCGCCAAAGTCGCGATGGACGTCGTATGCCGTGATCGCGAACGGCGAGCTGCCGATGTCTTCGTCGCGCACGTCCGGCAGATCGATCCGGTAGAAATCCAAGCCTCCCCGTGCGCGCGCGGCGCGACGTCCAGCCTCGCCGGTCTGCCACACGCCGAGCGGCCAGATCCAGCCGAACCCGCGCGCGGCGGCGCGGTCGAGGAGCGTGTCGGGGAGATCGTCGAGGGTCGCGCCGCGGCCCGCTTCGCCGAGAAGGATTCGGGTGTTGATCTGATAGAGCAGCGGCAACGCCGTCGGCGCGGCTGGCGACGGAATCGTCATCCGAGGCCGACGGCGGAGCCGATCACGGCTTGCTGGCGGGGCGCGTGGGCGGGTTGGCCAGCCAAGCGCCGAACGCGTCGATCAGCGTTTCCGGCGGCAGGCGATCGAACGACCCGACCAGCCAATCCATTGCCTCGGGGTGGCGCTGCGCGCGCAGCAGGGCTTTGAAGGCCTGCAGGCCGAGCACGGGATCCTTCATGAGCGGTACGAGGTCGTTGACGTCCGCTGTGGCATAGACGATCCGGCGTGCTTCGGGCGACGCATAGGGGTCCTTCTTCACGGCCACGGCTGTCGTTTGGTAGATCGCCCGTCCGGCCGCGTCCTGCCGCGCTGCGAGCGCGGCCAGCACCGGAGCGCGCAGCTCAGGACTGTTGCGTTTGAGTATCTTGGCCAGCAGATCCAGCGATCCGGCCGACGACAGTTTTCCGAGCTCGGGTGCCATCGCGGCCAGCGGCTCCGACTCTCGGGCTTTGAAGAGCGGCAACACGTACTCGTCGGCCACATCGCCGGAGGCGCGGATCATTCCGGCCGCTGCCGCCGCCCGCACCTCGATCGAGGCGTCCTTCAAGAGTGGCTGCAAGCGGTACAGCGTCGGCCGACCTCCCCCCGGGCGGGCGAAGGTCTCCGCGCCCGCGGCGCGCATGTGCGGATCGGAGTCGCCGAGGGCGGCGAGTGCCAGGCGCCGCACGCCGCTCGGGCTCACGACCGCGAGCGTCCGTAAGAGCTGGGCGCGCAGCGGCGCTGAGACCGCGTCGCTCTTGACGAGATCGGTCAGCGCCGCGACACAGGGCGATCCCGGCGGCAGCTCGGCCGCGGCCGCGGACAGCACGCGCGCGCCGAGCGCGATCCCTTCCGGATCGCTCAGCCGCAGGCGTGGCTTGACGAGCGGGCAGAGGTCGACCTTGATGGCGGCCAGCGCCGGCGCGGCAACGGTTGCGGTCTCCGCCCGGGCGAGCGCCGGCCGTAGTCGATCGACCTGACGCGCGTCACCCGCCCGGGCCAGAGCGGCCGCGGCGCGCGAGTCGAGCGCGGGGTCCGGGAAGGGGCGCGCGAGCCAGGCCCGCGCGAAGGTCGACATCGCGCTGTTGTCGCCGTCCCGCGTGTAGCGGGCCACGCGCAGCAGCGCCTCCTTCATGCGCCCCTGTATGAAGAGGCGGGGCAGCGCGTCCGCCAGCGACGCTTCGACCCGGCGCACCTCTCCGCCCGAACAAAGGCGGTAGTCGCGCGCGAAGATCCAGCGAAAGTGAGCGACGCCGTCGTCGCCGTAGACGTCGATCGGCGGAACCGGGAACGGGCGGTCCCCTTTCACCGCGGCGATCGCCGCCCGGTCGAACTCCGCGTTGCCGGAGCTCTCGCTCAGCGTCACCTCGGCGGGGCTGCCGTCCCAGCGGACCGTGAACAGCACTTCGGCCTCGAGCTGGCGATGGTTGAGCGGGTCGGTCGCCGGGCGTTTGTCGGCGATCCCGCCGAGGAACTGCGTCGCCCAGCGAAAGTGTATGTCCCGGTGAAGCAGGCGCAGGTAATCGCCTTCGGCGCCCTTGGCGGTGATGGGCGGCTCCGCGCGCGGGGCATCGGCGGCGCGGGCGATCGGCAGGCCCCCAAAGCTCAGCGGGCTCGTCGCCAGAAGCGCCAGTGCCCACACCCGAAAAGGACTCATATTGACGTTGCTGTTGTGAGCCATCGAATGCGAAGCCCAAGAGGTTACTCCTTATCAAAGCGGTCGTCGCGTCTCATCGCCGCCGTCGGGCAGCATCGGCAGCGAGGGCGCGTCCGTCGGCACCCAACGTCGCCGAGGCGGTCGGTGAGCCTCGGGTCAGCGGGCCGCGTTTCGAAAGCTGGCCACCGTCGTCGCGGGCGGGTTGACGCGGACGACGCCCGCGTCGGCGTCGACCACCACCAGATCGCCGGGGTGCAGCCAGGAGAAGACGCCGCTCGTAGAGCCGAGCAGCGGCCGGCCGGCCGCGCGCACCAACGCCGCCGGGCCGCCATCGGCGTCGACATCGCCGTCCACCACGAAGGCCGAAGCGCCCGCCGCGATCGCGTGGGCCGTGGAGAACAGCCGGAGATCCTCGCTGACGACGATCGCGCCCGCCCGCACCAGTGGTCGGGTGCCCGCCGTCGCCGCGTGGGCGAGCACGCACAGATCCTCGATCTCGGCGGCGCGCCCGCCCAGAAGCTCCGCGGTCGCTTCGTCACCGGAGGCGGCGCTGAATGGCACGCGGGCATACGCGCGCGCCAGCTCCGAGAGCACCTTGATCGGCGCGGGGGCGGCGCAAGCGTCGGCCAGCCGGCCGCGAAAACGTTCGTCCTCCAAGATCAATGACAATGAGACGATCTCGCGCGCGGCCGCGCCAGGCGTGGTCTCGACGGCACGACGCAGGAAGGCCCGGAGCCGCTGCAACGTCGCCTCGAGGTTTGTGGCCGTCGAGCTGCCGCCCGCCGCCTCGGTCCGGTCCAGCGCGGCCAACGTCGGCAGTACCTCGGCGCGACCCATCGCCGCGCCGCCGACGATCGGTACGCCGCTGAGGCGAACGGTCCTCCGGTCGGCGTCGTACGCCCGCTGTCGCTCGCGCTCTTCGGCGCGCTCGAGCGCGTGGTTGATGACGGCGGCGAGCGCGGTGGCCAGCACCACCTCCTCGGCCGTAAACGACGCCGTCGCGCGCCGCTGGAGCACCAGCACACCGGCGGCGGCGCCTCCGCGGAGCACGGGCACCGCGAGGAGCACCGGAAAGCGCTCCTCGCCGAGGCCGGGTATGTATTTGAAGTGCTCGTCGCGGTCGGCGATCGCGACCGAGACCGGCCGCAGCCGGTCGGCCGCGAAGCCAGTGATCCCCTCGCCGCGGCCGAGTTGCACGCACCCCAGCGCCTCGCGCGGAAAGCCGACGTTCCCCCGCATCGTGAAGTGCTCGCTGTCGCCCTGTCCCTCGCGTACGTAGATACTGGCGATGTCGGCTTGCGCGATCGCCGCGATATCGCCGCACATCGCCGTCAACACCTCCTCGAGCGGTTCCTCGCGCTCGCCGAAGCCGATGAGGCGGAAGATTCCGTCGAGCGTGCGATCACCCCGGTCGTGAACCTGGTAGCCGAGCTCACGGCTGTCCGCGCGTGCGATAGGGGCCATGCCGAAGTTCAGCATACCGCCGCGTCTGTTTCCGGCAGCTTTCGGTCTGGAGAATTCGTCGTAAGCTCCGAGTGCAATTCCGAGCTGACGCTCACGCGCCTGTGCACGCGCTCGTGGCTCGTTTACACAACTCAGACACGAATGAAACCCAACCGTCGCGGGGGCCATGATGAGCTATCCCCGATGGCGACTGCCGCTTTACCGCGACCGGTGGGCGAGGGGGAGCCTCGCGCTCGAGGCACAGGCGGTCGCCGCGCCAGCCTTCAGGCGACTGACTTTCGCACCGCGGTCGCCGATCATCTCGTGCACACCTGCGCCAAGGAGCTGCGCGACGCCGCGCCGCTCGATTTCTATCACGCGTTCGCCCACACGGTGCGCGACCGCCTCGTACACCGCTGGCTCGCGACCCAGCGGACGCACCTCGAAGAGGACGTCAAGCGGGTCTGCTACTTCTCGTCGGAGTTCCTCACTGGCCGGAGCCTGGGCCTTTGCCTCATGAACATGGATCTCTACGACGCGGCGGTGGAGCTGGCGGCGGATCACGGCTTCGATCTGGGCGAAATCCTCGAGTGCGAGGGCGATCCGGGGCTCGGCAACGGCGGCCTCGGGCGCCTGGCGGCCTGCTTCATGGATTCGCTGGCGACCCTGGAGCTGCCCGCGATCGGCTACGGCATCCGCTACGACTTCGGCATGTTCGAGCAGAAGATCGACGGCGGCCGCCAGATCGAGCAGCACGACAATTGGCTGCAGCTCGGTAACGCCTGGGAGCTGCCGCGGCACGAGGACGCACAGACGGTCCGGTTCGGCGGGCGGGTGGTTTTTCAACAGGATCGCGACGGCCGGTCGCGCCCGAGCTGGGTCGACACGCGGGCGGTCATCGGGCTGCCGTACGACTCGTTCATCGTTGGCCACCGCAACGACACGGCCAACACGTTACGGCTCTGGGCGGCGCGCGCGACGCGCGACTTCGACCTGCAATTCTTCAACGAAGGGGATTTTCGACGCGCGGTCGAAGAGAAGATTGACACCGAGAACATCTCCAAGGTTCTGTACCCGAACGACCAGAGCGAGGAGGGAAAGGAGCTGCGCCTCAAGCAGCAGTACTTCTTCGTCGCGTGTTCGATCGCCGACATCATCCGCCGGTTCAAGCTGCGCCACGCGACCTTCGACGTGTTCCCCGAGAAGTTCGCCATCCAGCTCAACGACACGCACCCGTCGATCGCGGTCGCGGAGCTCATGCGCGTGCTGGTCGACGAAGAGGGTCTCGAGTGGGATGCCGCCTGGTCGATCACCGAGCGGACGATCGGTTACACCAACCACACGCTCTTGCCCGAGGCGCTGGAGCGCTGGCCGGTGGCGCTGTTCGAACGCCTCTTGCCGCGGCACCTGCAAATAATCTACGAGATCAATCAGCGCTTCCTCTGGCAGGTGCAGCGGCGCTGGCCCGGCGACGACCAGCGTCTCGCGCGGATGTCGATCATCGAAGAGTCGCCGCGCAAGCAGGTGCGAATGGCCCACCTGGCCACCGTAGGCGCGCACAGCGTGAACGGCGTCGCCAAGATGCACTCGGATCTGGTGACGGCGCAGCTCCTGCCTGACTTCTACGAGCTTTGGCCGGAGCGCTTCAACAACAAGACCAACGGCGTCACGCCGCGGCGCTGGATCCTCCATTCGAACCCGCGCCTGGCGCGTCTCCTTTCGAGCCGCCTCGGCTCGGCATGGATTGATCTGCCGGAATTGTCGCGCCTGCAGGCCCTGAAGGCCTTTGCCGACGACGAAGACCTCCTGGAGGGGCTTCGCGCGGCCAAGCAGGCTAACAAGCGCGAGCTGGTCGGGCTCTGCCGGCAGCGCCTCGGCATCGAGCTGCCGCCCAACGCGATGTTCGTCGCTCAGATCAAACGGATTCACGAGTACAAGCGCCAGCTGTTGGCTTGCCTCCAGATCATCTCGCACTACCTCGCGCTCAAGCGCGACCAGGAGGAGGCGGCGGTGCCGCGCGTCTACCTCTTCGCCGGCAAGGCCGCGCCGGGCTACCTGATGGCCAAGCTGCACATCCGTCTGCTCAACGACGTCGCGGCGGTGATCAACATCGACCCAGCGGTGCGCGGGCGGCTGGCGATGGCGTTCATACCTAACTACGGCGTGTCGCTGGCGCAGGCGATCATCCCGGCCACCGATCTGTCGGTGCAGATTTCGACCGCGGGCAAAGAGGCGTCTGGCACCAGCAACATGAAGTTCGCGCTCAATGGGGCGTTGACCATTGGTACGCTCGACGGCGCCAACGTCGAGATCCGAGATGCGGTCGGGCACGACAATTTCTTCCTGTTCGGCCTCAACACGGACGAGGTCGCCGCGAGGCGCGCGGCCGGTTACGATCCAGGCGTCGAGATCGCGCGCAGCCCGGCGCTGCAGGAAGCGCTGGGGCTGATCGGCTCGGGCTTCTTCAGCCTTGGGGATCGAGATCGCTACCGGCCGATCGTCGACAACCTGCGCTTCGACGATCCGTTCATGGTCTGCGCCGACTTCGAGGCGTACGCAGCGGCCGAAGGCCGCGCGGCGGCGGCCTTTCGGGATCCGATCGATTGGTCTCGCCGTGCCCTCTACAACATCGCCGGCGCCAGCCGGTTCTCCAGCGACGACACCATTCGGCAGTACGCCTCCGAGATATGGGGGCTGCGCCCGGTCAAGACCAACTTCGCGCTCGTCTCCGAGCGCCTCTGACGAAGGACCGAGTCCTTGCCGTCCTCTTCCTAGTCGTCCTTCGGGGCGAGCGGCCAGGGTGGCGGCAATCGCCAGCAGCGCGCCGACGCAGACCTTTCTTCCACGTTCACATAGTACGCGGTTGACGGTGAACCGCCGCGCGGCTCGTCGGACACTCACTCCACGGCAAAACGATGCAGGTTCGAGTTGGCAATGGCCGGTCCTCACGAACGTGCCGCGATCCCGCGATAATCCGGGTGACGCGGCGCGCCGGAGGCCGGCGGGTGGTCGATCCCGCGGCGACAAGGGGGGAGGCGGCGTGTAAACTTGATCTTGTGGCGTCCCCCACCCGCCTGCGCGCCAACGGCGATGAGCGTTCACCCCCCCCGGTGGCGACGGGCGCGCAGAAGAATCCTCCTCGCGAAGCGCCCGCGTTCGCCGACGACGCCGAGCTGGTCGCGGCGTTGCGTCGCGGCGACGGTCGCGCGCGGATGATTCTGGTCGAGCGTTACGAGCCGCTGGTCGAACGTCTGGTCGCCGGCGCGCTCGGCATCGACGCGGAGCTCGCGGACGTCGTTCAGGATGTCTTCGTCGCGGTTCTCGAGGGTGTGCGAAACCTCAAGGATGTCTCGGCACTGCGGAGCTGGATCGCGACCCTAGCGGTGTTCACCGCGCGCGGGCGGATCCGACGTCGCCGGCGCTGGCGCTGGATCCGTTTCGTGGCGCCAGAAGATGTTCCCGAGGTTCCGGTCGCCGGCCCGCAGGGTGAGACGCGCGAGGCGGTGCGCGCGACCTACGGCATTCTGGCGTCCTTCCCCGCGGATGAGCGGATCGCGTTTTCGCTGCGGTTCATCTCGGAGATGCAGCTGACCGAGGTCGCGTCGGCTTGCAGTGTGTCGCTGGCGACGATCAAACGCCGTCTGGCGCGCGCCGAACGCCGCTTCGTCGAGGCGGCCAGCGCGCACCCCGCTTTGAACGAGCGTCTGGAGCACGGCGGACGTTGGGGGAAGTCGTGAGGGAGTACCTATGAACGCCAAGCTCGAGACAGTTCTGGCCGAAGTCGGCCGCACGGTCGCTGCGGAGGCGCGTCGTCGGCAGCTGGTCCCGGAGATCCAGGCGCGGCTCTCCGAGCTCGAGAGCCGCAGGGTGTCACCCCGGACGGTCCGCTGGCGGCTCGCGCTCGGCGGCGCGTGCCTGTGCGCGGCGGCGCTCGCGATCGTCGTCCTGCGACCGCACGCGCTTTCATTTGCGATCGCGGGCGTTGCTGGAGAGATTGGTACACCGCTCGAGGCTCCTATCGCCGGCCCCCTGGAGCTGCGTTTCTCCGACGGCTCCGCAGTCACGCTGCCGCCGCGGGCCGCCGCCCACGTCGACGCGCTCGACGGCCAGGGCGCGACCCTGGCGATCGAAGATGGCACGCTCGAGGTCTCGGTGGTCCATCGCGCGCGCACCCACTGGCAGGTGC
>CAAGKR010530935.1_pt1 | contig 14668 bp, 16 predicted proteins | sample 2556971 | NCBI WGS metagenome assembly CAAGKR01 (sample SAMEA5207829, study PRJEB30636) | soil metagenome | biome: forest; feature: boreal; material: soil | place: USA | collected 2011-09 | depth 1 m | reverse complement strand
GAGCAAGAGGCTGAGAAGTTCGAGCATCAGGTGAGGATCACCGATCGACCTCTCGGATAGGGACCACGCTGACTTTTGCCCCCGCACGGGCCACGAACCGCATGATTGAGTGCGCTCAAGCACCAGGCTTGCGATCAGCGGTTGATATCGCTACGGCGATTACCTGGGACCCGTGTCGCTATGTACCGGTGCGCTGCCTGCACGAATCCTACCGCGATCAGAGTCCCCGGAGCACTTCCTTCAGCTGAGGGATCGAAATGTTCCCGCCTGTCAGTATCAACGCAACGCGATGCCCCCTCAGTCGGCCTCGTAACGCCAACGCTGCGGCAAGCGGTGATGCACCTGCGCCCTCGACCACGAGCCTTGTCCTCGCCAGTAGGACACCTACCGCCTCGGTAATGGCGTCCTCGCTGACGAGCACGAAGTCATCGAGCAGGCGCTGCAGGATTCGTTGCGGGAGTTCGAACGCGGTCCCTGTCGCAAGCCCCTCAGCCCACGTTTTCGCGACCGCATCGACCGGCCGCTTCTCGCGCCATGAGAGGTAAGCTGCGGGCGCGGCTTCTGCTTGCACGCCGATGACTGCGATCTCGGGATTGATTGCCTTGGCGGCAATGCACGCACCGGCCGCACCACTTCCTCCTCCAACCGGAACGATGATCACGTCGATTCGCGGCTCCTCGCTCAGGATCTCGAGAGTGTGCGTAGCCACACCAGCAATGAGCAGCGGCTCGTCGCCAGAGTGGATGTAGCGGTAGCCCTTTGCAGCGGCCAGCTCCTGGCACGCGAGGCGAGCTTCGTCATAGCTGGCGCCCACCAGGTTCACCGTCGCTCCCAGCTCTTTCATCGCAGCGACCTTTGCGGCGTTCGCGTTCGTCGGTGCACAGATGATCGCTTTGACCCCATAGAGCCTGGCCGCGTAGGCGACTGATTGGCCGTGGTTCCCGGTCGATGCAGCGATCACACCAGTCTCGCGTTCGCGCTCGCTCAAATTCGAGATGAGATTGACCCCTCCCCGCACCTTGAAAGCTCCGGTGGGAAGGTGGAACTCATGTTTCAGGTGGACGTCCGTGCCAACCATCTCGCTGATCGCCACCGAGTGGCGGAGCGGGGTTGGGGCCAGGTGCGGCCTGATTCGCACAGCTGCCGCGAGAACGTCGAGCATTGTCGGCTCTACGAGGCCTGGCATCTATCTTTCGGTGTTCGTCGGCAGCTGAATGGCCTCGTTCACGTGGCGACCCCTTCGTTCGCCCTGCGGAAGAGCGCGACAGTCTCGCGAACCCCTTCGGCCAGGGGAGTCAGCTTCACGCGACCAACCGCTCGCTCCAGCCCATCCGACTCGAGGTCGACGGCGAACGGAAGCTCCTTGTCGTCATAGCTGATCTTGCCGCGCGCTTCGGGTGCCGCGGCGACGATGGCTTCCACCATCTCGCTCATAGATTCCGGTTTGCTCGGGATGTTGAAGATTCCGGCGCCTTCTTGCAACGCCCTGCTCGCCGTGATGAAGATGCGCGCGATGTCGGGAACATAGTGAAAGTGCGACCGCCCACCAAAGGAGATGCGGAACGCCTCGCCACGCGCCGCAGCCCGCATGGCGTGGGTCGGGCCCGATGTAACGCCCTGGTCTCGACCCGGGCCATAGATCGTGTACGGACGCAAGCCAATGCTCGGCACGCCCTCGTCCTGCCAATAGATGCGGGCTGTCCCCTCGTTTGCTTGCTTGAATACGCCGTAGTGGGTCGACGGGGAAGGCCGCGGGCTCTCGGCGCCTTGGTCCTCGGGACCGTAGATCGCGACCGAGCTGGCGTAAGCAACTCCCTTGATGCGGTCGCGTCTCCGCTTCACCGCTTCAAAGATCGAAGTGGTGCCGACGACATTGACATGAGCGCCGCGTACGGGGTTTTCCCTGCAGAAAGGGACCTGAAGGGCAGCGAGATGAACCACGTGGGTGACCTCGTGCTGCTCGAGAGCGCGTTCCAGCGCCGCGAGGTCGGTGATGTCTCCGCTCAGGATGGTGACGTGCTCCAGCTGGTCAGGCGACATGATCAGCTCCAATCGGTGGCGGTCGGAGCTCATGTCATACGCAACCACTGGCGTGCCTTCGTCGACAAGCGCACGCACGGTCCAGGCCCCGATGCAGCCGAGAGCTCCAGTGACGAGGAAACGGTCAGGCATGAGACTCCTCCACTGGAATTGTCCGGATCACCTCACCCAGCGCTCACCCAATCGCGCCGGCGCTCCCAGATGTGATCCGCGCACCGTAGCGCGAGCGCCTGAATGGTGGCGCTCGGGTTCACGCCGGCGCTCGTCGGCATGCTGCTCCCGTCTGCGATGAAGAGGTTGGGCACGTCGTGGGCGCGGTTGAAACGGTCGGCAACTGACGTCGCCGGATCGTCTCCCATCCGGGCCGTCCCGAGCAGATGCCATCCCCAGATCGGAGCCAGGCCGAAATCGCGGACGCTCTTCGCGCCTGCTGCTTCCAGCACCTGGCGGGCGTGCGCGATCATGTCTCGGCCCAGGCGGCGGCTGTTCTCGCTGAGCTCGTGCTGCGTCCGCACACCGGGCATTCCGAACCCGTCGAGGTGGGCCCAATCGAGCTCCACGCGGTTGGTCTCCTCGGGCAGGTCCTCGCCGCACATGTACATCGATACCTCGTGGTTGATGCGCTCGTCGAAAGCCTGATGGTGTCCCGAGCCCCACGGTGCGATCTGCAAAGCGAGGTTTAGCGGCGACCAGCCGCGGCAACCGCTCATGATGAAACCCCGCACGTAATCCCGCGCCGGGTCTGTCTCGTAGAACTGGCGCGTCGCGACGGTGCCGCCCCAGGTCCCGTTCCAGCCTTCTACCGGCTCGTCGAAGAGACCGCTCGCAAAACTCTGCACGTGCACCATCAGGTTCTTGCCGACGAGGCCGCTGGAGTTGCCGAGTCCCTCCGGGTGAGAAGGGGATGACGACAGGAGGAGAAGACGCGGTGTCCCCAGCCCACCGCACGCGACAACCGTCACTGTTGCATGGGCCTCTTTCAACGCACCGGTGCCGTCGTAGTAGCGCGCGCCCACGGCGCGGCCGTCCGGCCCGATGACGATTTCGCGCACGCGGGCGTTCGTCCGCAGCTCGACGCCGTTCTCGAGAGCCCCCGGCCAGTACGTGAGATCGGCGGTCGATAGCGATCCCTGCGGACACCCGAACGTGCACCACCCGCGGTTGGAGCAGGCCGGCCGTCCGCGGTACGCGTGAGTTGTGATGGACTGCTCGGTGGGCCACCAGTACCAGCCGAGCTTCTCGTAAGCGTCGACCAGGAGCGCGCCGGGCCGGCCGATCGGCGCCGGCGGATTGGGGAGCGGATCCCTGGGGGGCCCGCATGGATCGCCGGCCAGCCCGGCGATGCCGACCTCAGCGTCGTTGATGCTGTAGTAGGGCGCGAGCTCCTCGTAGTCGAGGGGCCAGTCGACGCCGACGCTGTCCAGCGTGTGGACGCGGAAGTCTGAAGGGGCCATGCGCCAGTAGTTGCCGGCGAAGCCCACCTGGCTGCCGCCCACGGCGTTGTACATATAAACGTCGACCGGGTCTTCGCCCTCGCTGCTCACCGGGTAGTCGGCCGGCCAGCGCCGCACGTTGGGGTTCGCGGCCCAGAACCGGCGGCCCCGGACCTCCCAGTCGACGTGGGCCTTCGGCAGCCGCGCGCGATCCACCCAGTCGCCCTGCTCGAGGCACACGACCCTTGCGCCTTTCTCGGACAACCGCTTGCACAGCGCCGCCCCCGCCGCCCCCGATCCGATTACCAGCACGTCCGCGTCGGGCTCGCGGCTCATCCCTTGGCTCCCCTGTCGGCCGGAACGACCCGGTAGCGCGGGGGCAGCGAGATAACCCGCCCGAGCCGGGTCGGATCGAATGGGGACATCACGCTGCCGGTCATGGGGGCGGTGCCTCGCCATCCGTTCTCCGCCTCCATTCCGGCGAGCACCTCCGGGTGGCCGTAGTACGCCTCGTACGTGAAGTCACTGACCATGTTGAAAGCGTCGCTGTCGTCGGCCGCCTGGAACTGGCGCAGGACGTTTTCACGCTCCTGGGCAGAACACCCCGTGAAGGCGTGCCCCGTGCTCTCCCGCGCAATCCTCTCAACCTCGTCGATTCCTCGCAGGAGAGCCGGCCGGATCGACGGAACCTCGTGCACCGTGGCGTCGATGTACTCGGCTGCGCCGACGCTGCCGGCGTCGGGCCGGTGGCCGGTGGCCGGGATCAGGGTCGAAGTCCACGCCCTCAACGTGGCGGCGCGCTCGACATCCAGCAGTGCGAATTCACGTGGCGCGCCCACCGGGACCTCGGCGTGGCCGACTTCCAGGCGATAGTCGGGCCGGCTCGACTGCGCGACCTGGTGCTGACCCTGTTTCCTGTCGTACGCCATCCTGCCCTCCTCGTGCGGCTCCCGCCCGAAACTACCCGGCCTGACGAACTTTATGGAGCATCGCGGTGCTCTCTCTGACGACCAGCTCCACGGGGTGGACGTGGGTCCGCGTGTCTTTGCCATCGCCGTCCAGGAGTCGAAGGAGACGCGCCACCCCGGCGGCGCCCAGCTCCGCCATGCGAACGTGCACGGTGGTCAGCCGGGGATGGATGAACTCCAGCCCGGGGATGTCGTCAAACCCGGCCACGGACACGTCGGTGGGAACTCGAATGCCGCGGCGCCCCAGCTCCGACAAGGCGCCCAGCGCCATGGTGTCGCTGGCGACGAACACGGCCGTGGGCGAGCCTCCGGCCAGCAGGCGAGCTATTGCATCGGCACCGCCCGCGAGCGTGAAGTCGGCCCGGACTATCAGGGGCTTGAGCCCCGCGGCCTTCATGGCCTCGAGGTATCCGAGCTCGCGCTCACGGCTGGTTCGCAGAGTCGCGGGCCCGCTGATCATCGCGACGTCGACGTGACCAAGCGAGAGGAGGTGATCGGTCACGAGGCGCGCGCCGGTCCGATTCGCCGGCACCTCGGCCGGCCACCTCTCCGACCTGGGGGCGAGGGCGACGATCGCTCCGCCGTAATGGGCGATGTTCCGAGCATAGCCTCTCATACGCCGGCGGTAGTGCGGTTCCTCGAGGCCTCCACCGGCGAAGATCACCCCCGAGACGCGGCTCAAGCACAGCATCTCTACGTAGCGAAGCTCGGTCACGGGATCGCGATCGCTGCTGCAGACGACTGTCAGGAACCCTCGCGCGGAGGCGGCCGCAGTGGCGCCACGGACGATCTCGGCAAAGTAGGGATCGCTTACGTCGTGCACGACGATCGCGATGGTCGGGACGCGCCTCGTCCGCAGGGCGCGCGCCATCGGGTTGGGCCTGTAGGAGAGGCGCGTGGCAGCGGCCTGGACGCGTGCGCGGGTGCGATCGCTGACCGGGTGGTCGCTGTCCGGATCAAGGGCTCGTGACGCGGTGGTCAGAGAAACAGAAGCCCGTTGCGCGACGTCCGAGAGGATCGGCAGCCTGTGCGCGGGTGCTGAAGACCGGCGCGTAGCGGTCCTCACGCCGGCCGAAGCTCGCGGCAATCGAGGCACGGCTCTCCTCAGTACATGACCAGGCCGGCGCCGGCGATGATGTCTTCGTCGGCGATGCCCCAGCCTGCATTTCTTGTCGGTTCCAGGGCAAAGAGGAAAAGGATTTCCGCCCCCATGTCGCATACTATGGTCGTGGCCATCGCGACATGTCAATCGTTGACGCGCGGGCTGGCGGCGCGGGCGGTCGATTAGCTTGGCGGCGCTCCACCATCTCGGTTGGGCGGTTCGGTCAATCGACGAAGCCCGTCCACATTTCGAGACTGCGCTGGGCCTTGACTTTCGTGGCGAAGAGACGTTTCCAGATGTGCGGGTCGCCTTCTTCGGTGCCGGCCCCGCGAGCATCGAGTTGCTCGAGCCACGCGACGAAAAATCCAACATTGCCATGTTTCTCGGCAAGCATGGTGAGGGCGTTCATCACGTCGCGTTGAGGGTTGACGACGTGACCCTGGCGCTTGAAGCAGCGCGAAGCCACGCTCTCGTTCCGATCGACAGCGCCCCACACCCCGGAGCTCGAGGCACCCTGGTGGGCTTTGTCGATCCGGCACGGTCGGACGGCGTGCTCATCCAGTATGTGCAGGAACCGTGATGGCTTCGCCCACGTTCACCGGGCCGTAGAAGCAGGAGTGGAGTCCGCGTCATGAAGCTGGGCGTGTTCGTCCCGTCCTATCTCCTGCCCGGTCAAGAGGCTGAACACGGCGACCAGATCCGTCGATTTGCGGTGAGGGCTGAGGAGCTTGGCTTCGATTCGCTTTTCATCACCGACCACCTGCTGACCGCGACCAGGTTCTACCGCGTCAGCTGGACCGAGCCCATGATGACCCTTTCCCACGTCGCGGCCGTCACCAGCCGGATCAAGCTCGGCACCTCGGTTCTAGTCCTGCCGACACGGCAGCCGGTGGTGCTGGCCAAGGAGATTGCGACCCTGCAGCATCTAAGCGGCGGCCGGTTCATCTATGGCGTCGGGACGGGTTGGTATCCGCCCGAGTTCGAGTCGACAGGAAGCACGAAGCAGCAGCGGGGGGCGCGCACCGACGAGGTGCTCGAAGCCTCGATGCAGCTGCTGAAAGATGGCCACGTGACCTTCGAGGGCACGTACTACCGCATGAGCGACATCACCATCGAGCCGCTGACCCACGTTCCCCCGGTGTGGGTGGCCGGCGGCGCCCAGTACGCGCACGAGGCTTCGCCGGACCAGCCCGAGATGTCCGCCAAGGTGCTGGCCCGGATCTGCCGTTGGGACGGATGGATCGCCCGGCCGACCGCCGCCCCCGCGCAGATCGCCGGTGACTTGGCCGAAATCGATTCCGAGCTCGGCCGCATGGGAACCACCCGAGCGCGGAAGAGGTTCACCGTCGCCCACGAAAATTTCTGCTGGCTCAGCGAGAAGGCATCGAAGGCCGCGGCGGTCGACGAGCAGAAGCGCTACATGATGGCCGTCGTCTCCGACGAGCGGCCGTGGGACTACATCGAGGCGGTCTACCTGACCGGGACGATCGATGACGTTCAACGCCACATACAGGAGCGGATCGACGCCGGAGTCGAGGAGGTGTTCCTGCACACAATGACGCCCGACCTGCATCAGCTCGATCTCTTTGCCAAGCACATCCTCGAACCGTTCGCGCGAGTTCACGGGTAGGCAATATCGGATGAGCTTCCAGGGCGAGACGGCGCTCGTGACCGGAGGCACCCGCGGGATCGGGCTGGCCATCGTGCGGGCGCTGCGCCACTACGGCGCGAGGGTCATCGCGATCAGTAAGTCCCAAGACCAAATCGACCTTTTTGGCAAGGAGTTCGCCAAAGACCCACTGGCGAGCGCGGAGCTGGTCGACGTGCGCGATCGCCGTTCCCTGGAGGCGCTCCGCGACCGGCTGGACCGGCTCGACATCCTGGTCCCCAATGCGGGCGTCAACACCCGCATAAAAGCGCTCGACCTCCCCGATGAAGCACTTCGCGAGATGCTCGACACCAACCTGTACGGCGTCTTCGTGACCTGCCAGGTCTTCGCGCCCCTGCTGGTCAAGAAGCCAGGCAGCAGGGTGGTGGTCACCAGCTCCGTCTCCGCGATTCACGGCATGGACCTGCGCGCCGCCTACACCGCGACCAAGGCGGGCCTGTCCGGCCTCGTGCGCAGCCTGGCGATCGAGTGGGGCCCACTGGGCATCAACGTCAACGCGGTCGGTCCAGGAGTGATCGAGACGCCGTTGACCAGGGCGTACATGGATCAGCACCCGGAGCGGGTCGCGGCGGTCATCTCCAACACACCGCTCAGGCGTCTCGGGACCCCTGAAGACGTCGCCGACGTCGTCGTTTTTCTGGCCTCTGACGCTGCGCGCTTCATCACGGGGCAGACCCTTTTCGTGGATGGCGGCCTGAGCGCGGGAAGCGCATGGTGGTAGCGGCCACCACTCGGCGAGCATGAACGGCAAAACCATCGACGACATCCCGATCGGGCTGCGGGCTCGAGTCACCAAAACGGTGAGCGAGTCGGACGTCTATCTATTTGCCGGCATAACCGGCGACCTGGATCCAAACCACATCGACGAGGAGTACTCCCGTAAGACCAGCTTGGGGCACCGCGTCGCCCATGGCGCATTGATCGTCGGTTACACGTCGGCTGCGTCCAGTCGCATCCTGCAGGATTTCGAGCGGCCGATGCTATCCGTCGGCTACGACCGGATCCGCTTCCTCAAGCCGGTGTTCTTCGGGGACACCATCACGATCGATTACGAGATCACGGCCGTCGACCGCGAGCGAGAGCGCACCATCGCCAAGATCGAGGTCAAGAACCAGCGCGACGAGCTGGTGGCCGTCGCCACGCACATCATGCAGCTGGTCGATTGACGGATCAAAAGACCCTCAACCTGCTGTCGGGTGTGCGGATCCTTGCGTTCACGCAGTTCCTCCTCGGACCGGCCGCCTGCCAGTACCTGGCGGACATGGGCGCGGACGTGATCAAGATCGAGCCGCCTGGTCGGGGCGCGTGGGAGCGCAGCTGGGCCGGCGCGGACCTCTTCATCAACGGGGTCAGCGCCTTCTTCATGCTGGCCAACCGCAACCTCCGCAGCGTGACGTTGAACTTGAAGAGCGAGCGCGGATCGGCGGCAGCCCTCAAGCTCGCCGAGCGCGCCGACGTGATCATCGAGAACTACCGACCGGGGGTCATGGACCGCCTCGGCCTGGGGTATCAACACGTTCGCGGGCTGAACCCTCGCGTCGTCTACGCGTCCGGCTCCGGCTATGGCAGCGACGGGCCCTACCGTCACCTTCCCGGTCAGGACCTGCTCATCCAGGCGATCTCAGGCCTCGGCGCCAACACCGGGACCGAGTCAGGGGGACCTACAGTATCGGCCGCCGCGATCGTCGACCAGCACAGCGCCAGCCTGCTCGCGATGGGCATCCTGGGCGCGCTCGTGCATCGGGAGCGAACGGGCGAGGGCCAGCGAGTCGAGCTGATCATGATGAGCGCCGCGCTGGACCTCCAGACCGAGCCTGTCGTCTATCACCTCAACGGGGCGCGGCTGCGGCGCCCGAGGACCCCGATCGCCGACACGTTTCACTCGGTGCCGTACGGCTTCTATGCGACCGCGGACGGGCACCTGGCCATCTCGATGGCGCCGATCAAGTCGATCAGCGAGGTTCTCGGCAATCCTGCCGCCCTGGCGCCGTTCGAAGACCCAACGATCGCTTACGCCAGGCGTGACGAGATCCGAGAAGCGCTCGACCCATACTTCCGCGAGCGCACGACCGCGGAATGGCTGGAGCTCCTGCGCGCGCATGACATCTGGTGCGCGCCCGTGAACAGCCTGGGGGAGACCTTCGAGGATGTCGCCGTGAAGCACATCGCTCCGGTCCTGGAGTTCGATCATCCCCGCGCGGGCCGCGTCCGAGTCCTCAAGCACCCGGTCCGCTACAGCTCCGGCGAAGCCACCCTGCGGCGGCCGCCACCAGACCTCGGTGAGCACACGACCGAGGTGCTCCTCGAGGTGGGGTACACCGTTGAACAGGTGGTCGATATGCGCGCGGCCAAGGAGATCTGACTCAGGGCCCCGCACGCAACCTTACCGCCGGTGAGCGCTTAGTTCGCGGCGAGCCCTGGAATCGTGATGTGGTTCAGGGACAGGATGCTCTTGGGCAGCTCGAAGCGGCAATGCACCAGGTTCGCGTTCGGGATGTACTGGCACACGCGCAGGTTGCCCGCCGCGCTCATCAGAAAGCCTGCGTCGACCGGGTCCATGCCACTGGCGGACAGGACTTGGACGGCCTTGGCCAGGGCCGCCTTCGCCGCCTCGTCGAACGTGGCGCCGCCGGCGACCACGGCCACGACGTCGTCGGTCTCTACAAGCGGAGTCGGGAGTGACCAATCGGGAGCGAGCGTGATCCTGGACTTGATCCGGCCGGCGATCTCGACCCCGCTGAGGAAGATCTCGCCGTCGCCCATGGACGCGTGAACGTCGCCGAAATAGACCATGCCACCATCGAAGAACACCGGTAGAAACACCCGGCTTCGAGCCTCGATCAGGAGCGTGTCCATGTTGCCGCCATGCTCTCCACCGCGGAACGTCGAGACGGCGTCGCCGGCCGGCGCCACTCCGAGCAGGCCGATCATCGGCACCACCGGAACGCGGAACGGACCGACGTCCGCGTAAGAGCCGTCGCAGGTGACTATCCGCAGCTCCGGTTCGTCCGACACCGCCAGGCTGGTGACGCCTGGCCTTGTGACCATGAGGCCGAGCCGGCTGTCCACATGCAGCTCCTCGATCTCGATGCAGATGGTGCTCCCGGCGGTGACCCCATCGACGGCTATCGGCCCCGTGGCAGGATTGACGCAGCGTGTGTCGAGCAGGTCGGCGGCCTGGTCGGGACGTGTGATCGTTCCGGTGCGGCAGTCATGCGTTTCGACGATGAAAGATTCCCCGATGCCGACTCTGGCCACTGCCTCGTGTCGAGAATCGAGAGCGTACTTAGGGTCGTTCCGGAGGATTGTCTTCATCTGATTCCCGCAGGCAAAGTTCCCGCAATCACCGCGTGAGGAGGGGTGGCTCGCCGGCCTGGACCGGCCTCGCCGCACAGCCTAGCCGACCCCTTGCCACGGGGCCAGTCTTCGTCTTGACAGGGCTGCCGGGGCAGCGCATAGTAACCGCGCCGGAGGAAATCCTTTTCCATGGCCGGAAGCAGCACTGATTCGGGGGAGGCACGTACACGGGGATGACCAAAAAGTACGGCGTGGCGATCCTCGGCGCGGGCTGGGTTGCGGGCGAATACGTCAAGGCATTCCGCGACCATCCGCTGACCGAGATAACCGGTATCTACAACCACACGCCCGGCAAGGCGGCTCGCCTTCTGAAGCTGCATGGGGTCGATGCGCGTGAGTACGCGTCCGAGGACGAGCTCTTCAACGATGACCGCGTCAAGATCATCGCCTCGTGCACGCCGCCTGACGTTCGACCGGCCCAACTCGAGAGGGCGGCGAAGTCCGGGCGACATGTGGTGATCGAGAAGCCGATCGCCCTGGATTACGCGGGCGTGAAACGCATCTACCACGCGGTGAAGGACGCCAAGGTGAAGAGCGTCACCTCCTTCGTGCTGCGGTGGAACCCGCAGTTCGAGACGGTCAAGCAGCTGCAGGCGGACGGCGTGCTCGGAAAGATGATCTATGCGGAGGCCGACTACTGGCACCCGATGAAGACCGAGTACCCGAGCTACACGTGGGCGCTGGGGAAGGCGAGGGGCGGGAGCGCGTTCATCAGCGCGGGCTGCCATGCGGCCGACGCGATCCGCTACTTCGCGGGTGAGATCAGCGAGGTGTCCGCGTTTTCGGCCGGCCCCAAGAAGGACATGCATTACGAATTCGATCCGGTGACGGTGGCGTCGCTGCGATTCGAGAACGGCGCGGTGGGCAAGCTCTCAGCCGTCATCGAGGGCGAGACGCCGTACATCTTCAACGTGCGCCTCTTCGGGACCGACGGCACGATCCAGAACAACCGGGTCTTCTCGAGGAAGCACTACCCGGGGTCGCTGGACTACTGGACCTTCCCGACCATCGAGCCGTCGTCGGGGGATGTGACGCATCACCCGTTCGTGCCCGAGATCCGGCACTTCATGGAATGCATCGAGAACAACGTGGAGTCGCACGCGTCGATCTACGACTCCTACAGGTCAATGGCGGTGTGTTTCGCGATCGACGAATCGGCGGCCAACAACGGCAAACCGGTCAAGGTCGACTACAAGGTCTGACGGCGCGCGCCGGCGCGCCGACGTCAACATCAGCAGATTTCAGGGAGGTTAAAAGTGGCGGGCGATACACCAATGACTCAGCGCGAGGTTACCCGGAGGCAGGTGCTTGCCGGCACGGCCGGCGCCGTGGGCGGGCTCGTCGTCGGTGGGATCGCGGGCAACGCGTTCGCTCCCAAGTCCACCAGCAGTGGCGGTACGGGCTCCCGGGGCACTCTCAAGGTCGTCGGCATCTTTCCGACCGGTGGCTCGATCGCCTCGGACGGCAAGGAGATGGCGAACGGCGTGAAGATGGCGGTCGACGAGATCAACGCTCGGGGCGGGCTCATCGGCTACCACCTCGACTACGTCGAGATCGACGACAAGGACTCCAACACCGACCAGATCACCACGGCGTTCAACCGCGCCGCGAGCGTCGAGAAGCCGGACGTGATCTTCTCCGGCTACCACCTCGCCTCCGGCCCTGAGTTCGACATCGTCGCCAACGCCGGCTTGCTGTACTACAACGTCAACACCCAGGTCGCGTGGGTCCAGAAGTACACCGGCAACCCGAGCAAGTACTGGGGCATCTTCCAGTGCGACCCGACGGAGGCTTGGTACGGACAGGGCTTCGCTTTCTGGGTCGACGGCGCCCTCAACCAGGGTCTGCTCAACGTGAACAAGAAGACCTGCTCGATCATCAGCGGGCAGAGCGCATACGGCACCGTGATCGCCACCGGGTTCGAGACCCAGATGAAGCAGATGGGCTGGACCGTGCTCACCAAAGACGGCGTCGCTGAAGGCACCTCGATCGATTGGGGACCGTTGCTCTCAAAGGTCAAGCAGGCGGCGCCGAGCGTGCTCTTCACGAGCGACTTTTCGCCCGCCGACGACGCTGCCATGGCCAAGGCCTGGGCGGCGACGCCGACCAAGACCCTGGTATACCAGCAGTACGGGCCGTCGGTCCCCGAGTACCTCACGCTCGCCGGCAACGCCGCCAACGGGATCATCTGGGCGACGGTGCTCGGACTGCTCCCCGACAAGATCGGAAACGACTTCCGAACGCGCTACGCGGCGAAGTTCGGAGCCCAGCCCGGCTGGGCGAACGCAGGCGGCTGCTACGACGAGGTGATGGTTTGGGCGGAGGCTGTCGCGCAGTCCGGCGACCCGAAGAACTACAAGGCGGTCGCGAAGGCCACCGAGTCCGTGATCTGGCGCGGCACGACCGGGGGGATCTCGTTCGAGAACCACACCGGCAAGCAGTTCCCCGCGCAGACGCCGGACGCGTCCCTGGGCCAGCCGCACATCATCGTCCAGATCCAGGCCGGCGTGCAAAAGGTCGTGTCTCCGGCGCCCTTCACCAGCGGCACGTTTGTGCTTCCCAGCTGGATGAGGTAGGGGTCCGCAGAGGCCGCAAGACCAGGCTCGACGGGTGGCGATCCTCGAGTGCCAGAAGGTCAGCAAGGCCTATGGAGGCCTGCTCGCGGTCAGCGATCTTAGCTTTGCTGTTGAGTCCGGCGAGGTCTATGCCATCGTCGGGCCCAACGGCGCGGGCAAGACCTCACTCTTCGACTGCATCTCGGGGATAAACAGGGCCACGGGCGGGGCCATCAGGTTCCGGGACCGCGAGATCCAGGGCATGCGCGCGCACGACATCTGCCGTCTCGGCCTGGCGCGAACGTTCCAGACGACGGTGGCGTTCGACAGCCAGAGCGTTCTGACAAACGTCCTCGTCGGCAGCACCTTCGGTCGCGAGCGTGAGTACCCGTTCCTGTCGTTCAATGCGGCGGCGATCGAAGCCGGCCTGGACGCGCTGGCGCTCTGCGGACTCGGTGACCAGCAGTCGGCTCAGGCCGGCAGCCTGCCGGTCCTGGCGCGAAAGCGATTGATGCTCGCGACCGCCCTCGCCACCCGGCCGCAGCTGCTGCTCCTCGACGAGCCCGTCGGCGGGCTCAACCCGGGCGAGCGCGCGCAGATGATCGACCTGATCAGGGTCGTCGCCAGGACCGGCGTGACCATCCTGATGATCGAGCACGTGATGAAAGCGGTGCAGGCGCTGGCCGGCCAGGTCCTCGTCATCCACCACGGTCAGCAGATCGCCGAAGGCCCGCCTTCGAAGGTCCTTCGCGACCCGCGCGTCATCGAGGTGTATCTCGGTTCGCTCCGGCCCATGGGCCCTGACGAGGAGCCTGCGCATGCTTGAGGTCAAGGGCCTCGTCGCGGGCTACGCCGGGAGCGAGGTGCTCCACGGCATCGACCTCGTAGTCAACGATGGCGAGGGAGTGATCGTCCTGGGCCCGAACGGGCACGGCAAGACGACGCTCCTTCGAGCCATCACCGGCCTGCTTCCTCCTCGGGCCGGCCAGGTTCTGCTCGACGGCAAGGACATCACACGCTGGCGCGCGGACGTCATCGCCGCCGCCGGCGTCGTGCACATCCCCCAGGGCGACCTGCTGTTCCCCGAGATGACCGTTCAAGAGAACCTGCTCATGGGCGCCTACAGCGGTCCGACCTGGAGCGAGCGCCAGTCTCGCCTGGCCCACGTGCACGAGCTGTTTCCCTGGCTGAAGGAGCGCGGCGGCCAGCTGGCACGCACCCTCTCCGGCGGCGAGCGGCGAATGCTGGCCCTGGGGCGCGGACTCATGTCGAAGGCCAAGATCCTGCTCATCGACGAGCCCTCTCTGGGTCTGGCTCCCCTGACTACGCAGCAGATCTATGCCAGCATCCGGGCGGTTAAGGAGACTGGAATGTCGCTCCTGCTGGCCGACGAGAACGCGAACCATGTGGCCGGCCTCGCCGACCGGGTCTACCTCCTCGAGACCGGCTCGCTGGTGCGCGAAGGCCCCGCCGCAGAGCTGCTCCGCGAAAAGGCTCTGCTGGAAAGCTATCTCGGATGAGCACCCAGATCGTCCAGGCGGTTT
>CAAGKR010213531.1_pt1 | contig 14668 bp, 11 predicted proteins | sample 2556971 | NCBI WGS metagenome assembly CAAGKR01 (sample SAMEA5207829, study PRJEB30636) | soil metagenome | biome: forest; feature: boreal; material: soil | place: USA | collected 2011-09 | depth 1 m | reverse complement strand
TGAGTTCGGACGCCGTCTACCGGGACTCGGCGGATCCGATCAGCGAGTCCTCGTGCGCGGAACCCGGCTCGGTCCACGGGGCGATGCACCTGGCCCGGGAGGTTATCCTGCGCTCGGAGTACGCCGGCCCGATTGCGATCGTTCGCCCAACCCTCATCTACGGCATCGGCGACCCCCACGATGGCTACGGACCCAACCGGTTCCGGCGGCTGGCAAGCGCCGGGAAGGACATCGTCCTCTTTGGGGAGGGCGAGGAGCGCCGGGATCATGTCTACCTCGAGGATGTGGGCGAGCTGGTGAGGAGGATTGTCGAGCGGCGGAGCACCGGCGTCATCAATGCGGTTTCGGGCGCGGTCGCGTCGTTCCGCGAGATCGCCGAGGCGACAGCGCGGCATTTTACGCCGCGGGTTTCCGTGAACGACTCGCCCCGCGCGGGCCCGATGCCGCACAATGGATACCGCGCCTTCGACTCCGCGGCCCTGGGGCTGGCGTTTCCGGATTTCCGCATCACGGCCTGGCGCGAGGGAATCTCGCTCACCTGCGGGCTTCAGAAGAAAGGGGGGGCGACATGATCGGCTTCGTCGGGCTTTCCCACCTGGGTCTCAACTATAGCCTGGCAACGGCCGCCAAGGGTTTCGACGTCGTCGCCTACGACCCCGACACGGAGCTGGTTCGGCGGCTGCAGGCGGGCGAGTTCCCAATCGAGGAACCCGGGTTCAGGGAGCTGCATGAAAGGCACCATTCGAAGCTTCGCTACACGTCGGACCCGGCGGACCTGGCCTCATGCAACCTCGTGTTCTACTCACTCGATGTCCGCACGAACGCGGGCAATGAGAGCGACCTCGGCCCGCTGACGGCGCTGATCCAGAATACCGACCTGTCGCTGGCGGGCACCGCGACGGCCGTGGTCCTGAGCCAGGTCCGCCCGGGCTATACACGCGAACTGGCCGCGCGCCTGGGGACGCATGCTGGAAGATGGTATTATCAGGTGGAGACCTTGATCTTCGGATCCGCCGTCCAGCGGGCCATGGAGCCCGAGCGTTACATTGTCGGGGCGCTGCGCCCGGAGGTGCCGCTTCCCGAGGCGTACGCAGCCTGGGCGCGGGCATTTGGGTGTCCCGTCCTTGTCATGCGCTACGAGAGCGCCGAGCTGGCAAAGATCGCGATCAACTTCTTCCTCGTTTCCAGCGTCAGTACGACCAACACGCTCGCCGGGATTTGCGAGGCCATCGGGGCCGACTGGGCCGAGATTGCCCCGGCACTTCGGCTGGACAAGAGGATAGGCCCCCATGCCTACCTGAAGCCCGGCCTTGGGATCGCAGGTGGAAACCTCGAGCGCGACCTCGTGACGGTGCAGGGCCTCGCGTCCGGGCACGGCGTGGAGGCCGGCATTGTCGACGCCTGGCAGCGAAGCAGCGCCCACTCGAGGTTCTGGGCGCTGAGGGTGCTTGAAAGGGAGCTTCTGGCAGCCCGTCCGACCTCGCGAATCGCGGTATGGGGCCTCGCCTACAAGCAGGACACCCACTCGATCAGGAATTCGGCATCGGTCGAACTCATGCGCACCATCAGCGGATGCGACATCCACGCCTACGACCCGGCGGCTCACGTGGAATCCGCCCTGTTTTCCAATCTGACCGTCCACGCGAGCGCCCTGGAGGCCCTCGCGGGCGCCGACGCCCTCGCCATCATGACGCCCTGGAAGGAGTTTTCCGCGATCGCGCCCTCTGAGATCCGCAGGGTGATGAAGGGCAAGTTGGTCGTGGATCCCTATTGCGTCCTCGATCGCGGCGGTTGCGCCTCCCTCGGAATTGAGCTCTACCAGATGGGCTCCCCCGCCCCTGGCAAGGTCCCCGCCCGGGACGGGAAGCGGTCCCCATGAAGACGGTCCTCATCCTCGGCATTGCCTCCGACATCGGCCGGGAGCTCGCCGTCCGGTTCGCGAGGGATGGGTGGCGGGTAGTCGGAACCCACCGGGGGGGTTCCCCCGTGACGCCCGCCGGCGTCGACTGGACGCTCCTTCAATGCGATCTCTCCAGCAGGGAAAGCGTGGACTCGGCGATTTCCGCCTATCGCAAATGCGATGCCCGCTGGGACTTCCTCATACTGGCGGCCGGAACCGAGGAGCCCATAGGCCCTTTTTTCGAGACCGACAGCAACACGTGGGAGTCCGGCTTCTCGGTCAACTCTCTCGCCCCGCTGCGGTTTCTGCGCGGCGTGCACGCCCTGCGCAACACGGGGGCCCCTGCGAGCGTCGCCATGTTTGCGGGCGCCGGGACGAATGCCGCGGCACCTGCGTACTCGGCGTACTGCGCGTCAAAGATCCTGTTGATCAAGATGTGCGAACTCCTCGACGCCGAGTGCCGGGACACCAGCTTCTTCATCGTCGGGCCCGGGATCGTGCGGACGAAGATACACGATCAGACGCTGGCGGCAGGGGAAAAGGGCGGCGCAAATCTCCAGAAGGTGGAGTCGTTCCTCAAATCCGATGACCCGGGGACGAGCCACGAGGACATCTTCGCGTGTTTGAAGTGGTGTCTCGAAGCCGGAAAGGCCACCGTGGGGGGCCGCAACATCTCCCTGGTCAACGACGAATGGCGCAATGGAGGCATTCCCCTTGCGTTGGCTTTGAATAACGACACCAACCTGTACAAATTACGCCGACACGGAAATGGATTTAAACCTGGATCCCAATTGAAATGAAGCTCTCGGACGTCGTGGCGGCATTTCTCGCCGAAAACTCCATCAAGCACGTGTTCGCGATCTCAGGCGGGGCGTCGCTTCACCTGATCCATTCGATCGCCGAGACGCCTGGAACGAGCTTTGTCTGCCCGCAGCATGAGCAGGCGGGAGCCATGGCGGCGGACGCCTACGCCCGGGTCACCGGCGGGCTCGGCTGCGCCGTGGCGACCAGCGGACCCGGGGCGACGAACCTGGTGACCGGAATCTGCAGTTCATACTACGACTCGGTGCCGGTCCTTTATCTGACCGGGCAGGTCGCCACCTTCCGGTCGAAGGGCGACACGGGCGTGCGCCAGATCGGATTCCAGGAAACCGACATGGTGTCCATCTGCAAGACGATCACCAAGTATGCCGTGCTGGTCACCGACCCGTACCGCATACGCTATGAGCTGCAGAAGGCGGTCGCGATCGCGCGCTCCGGGCGCCCGGGCCCGGTCCTGGTCGACATTCCCGATGACCTGCAGAGGATGGATATCGATCCCTCGAAGCTGGTCGAATATTCCGCGGACGAGGGGCCGAGGGCGCCGGAGGTCCCCCCGTCCGCCATTGCCGAGTGCGTCGCCGCGATCAAAGAGGCCAAGAGGCCGGTGATTGTCTACGGCTGGGGCATCCACCTCGCCGGCGCGGAGAGCGAGGCCGTGGCGCTCGCCCGCAGGACCAACCTGCCCGTCGCCATGACGTGGGCGGCGTTGGATCTCATGCCCGCGAAGGATCCGCTCGCGATCGGCGGCTTCGGGACGCACGGCGTTCGCTACGCCAATTTCGCGGTCCAGAATGCCGACCTGATTCTGTCGGTCGGCTCGAGGCTCGACACCAAGGCCACGGGAACGCCCCCTTCCACCTTCGCGAGGGATGCGAAGATCATCATGGTCGACATAGACCCAACCGAGATCGGAAAGTTCAAGAAGCTCGGCGTCCACCTGCACCTGGCGGTGAACGCCGAGGCGAAGGCCTTCCTGGGCGCGCTGATCCGCGGGCTGGGCAACGAGGCGGCTCCGGACCGCTCCGCCTGGCTGGGGCGGATCGCAGACTGGAAGGCCCGGTACCCGGCGTGCCTGCCCGCCTACGCCGGGGAGAAGCGGGTCAACCCCTACTGGCTCGTGAAGAAGCTCTCGGAGGCCCTCCAGGAAAATGAAGTCATTTTCTCCGACACCGGCTGCGCCCTCGCATGGATGATGCAGGCGTTCGAATTCAAGGCCGGGCAGCGGTTCTACCATGCCTTCAACAACACGCCGATGGGCTACGGCCTTCCCGGGGCGATGGGCGCCAGTTTCGCGAAGGCCGGCAGCCGCATCATCTGCATCACCGGCGACGGCAGCCTGCAGATGAACATTCAGGAGCTCGCCACGATTGTGCACCACAAGCTCCCCGTTAAGATCATCCTGATCAACAACCATGGGCACAGCATGGTGCAGCAGACCCAGGAGATGTGGCTCAACGGAAAGTACTACGCGACGTCGATAGAGGGCGGGCTGTCCTTTCCCGACTTTGTCGCGGTGGCGCGCGCCTACGGGTTTCCGGCGGAGACGCTCGACCTGAATTCCGACATTGCCCCGAAGCTGGAGCAGATGCTGGCCTCCGAGGGCCCGTACTTCCTGAACGTGGAGATCGATCCGAAGCACCGGGTGATACCCCAGGTCAAGTTCGGGAGGCCCAACGAGGACGCCGACCCGCTCCTGGAGCGCGGTGAATTCATGGCCAATATGCTCATCAAGCCGCTTCCCGTCTCGCTGAAGCCATGATCGCACCTGGCTCCGAAACGAGCGCGCTCGGGGAGGTCTTCGCCGCGCTTCGCGCCGATACCGGCGCCCACGTCCCCGGCTGCGCGGCCTACCTCTCCCTGAAGGCGAAGGCCCGGTCCGAGATAGTGAGGCTCTTCAGCGGCACGGAGCCGGAGCAGCGGCCGTTCGGGCCCTTCGGGACTCTCGCCCTACCCTATACGAAGATGGGTGCCATCGATTCGCTCGACCTTTTCGGCCTCGACGAGCTCATCATATTCGCCTTTTACGACGCCAATCGGGGTCGGTATGGAAACGTGCTCGATATCGGCGCAAACCTCGGCCTGCACTCGCTGATACTCGGGAAGTGCGGGTTTTCGGTCCGGGCGTTCGAGCCGGATCCCAGGCACTTCGGCATCCTTTCGGCGAACCTGAAGGCGAATGGCCAGACCCGTGTCGAGGCTGTTGAAGCCGCGGTGTCCACGCGGGACGGGGTGGCGGAATTCGTCCGGGTTCTCGGAAACACCACGGGCAGCCACCTTTCGGGCGCGAAGCAGTCCTACGGGGAGCGCGACGTCTTCACGGTCCCCGTCAGGGCGGCCTCCCCGCTGTTTGAATGGGCGTCCCTTGCAAAGATCGATGCGGAGGGCCACGAAAAGGAGATCCTGCTGGCGTCGACCCGCCATGATTTCGAGCATCTGGACGTGATGGTGGAGGTTGGAAGCGCTGCCAATGCAGAGGGCATCTTCCACTATTTCACGGAACTGGGAGTCGGGATGTTCCCCCAGAAAATGGCCTGGCAGAAAGCCGCCAGCGCCGCCGATCTGCCCACGTCGCACCGGGACGGAAGTCTGTTCCTGTCGGCCAAGGATCGCATGCCATGGTAGGCGGCGCCTCCCCCCCGGTGCACGCCTACGACCTCAGCATCATCGTCCCCGCTTTCAACGAGGAGGCGCGGATAGCCGGCACGCTGGATTCAATACTGAGAGTCTCCGCGCTCTGCCCGGCAACGCGGGTCCAGGTCCTCGTGATCGACGATGGCAGCTCCGACGGAACGGCGGCCATCGTCGAGAGCTATGCCGAGAAGCACCCTGGCTTCGAACTCCTCAGGAACCCGAGAAACGTCGGTTTGGGATCCACCTTGAGGATCGGCATAGCGGCGGCGGCCGGGACAAAGCTCCTCATCGTGCCTGGGGACAATGACTTGCCTGAGTCCACCCTCCTCGTGCTGATCAGGAATTCCCACAATGCGGATCTGGTCATGTGCTATTTCGTGAACCGCGAACTCCGCGGAAGGGCCCGCAATTTCCTGTCCACCCTATTCGGCCTTACCTACACCACATGCTTTGATATCTATCCCGAATACATCAACGGTCCCTCCGTATACCCGGTGGTGCAGCTCCGGCGGCTCAAGCTGGTTTCCACGCGCTTCAGCATCGTCGCGGAGATCAACGTCAAGCTGCTGAGGCAAGGCGTCTCATTCCTTGAGGTCCCCAGCCATCGCCAGGTGGGCATGGCCGGCAGTTCCTCCTTTTCCCTGCGCAACCTGTGGGAGACCGGGTCGGTCTTCATCAGCCTGCTCTACGAGATTTACGTTCGCAACCCCTCGCTCTATCGAAACCGGCCGACCCGCGTTGTGAAGGAACAATCCTAGTCTGTGGCCACGAAACTGACCACAGCGAAGGTTTCGCTGCGCCTGACCGTCAGGTGGTTTTCCGCGGGGCTGCTGTTCATGGGGATCAACACCGTGCTCCTTTACGGCCTGGTGCACTGGCTTCGGTTGAATGTCCCCCTTGCGACCTTCATCTGCGCCGAGACGTGCACACTCCTGCGCTATGTGGTCAATGAGACCTGGGTCTTTGAGGGACGCGCGCTCAGCTGGACGAGGCTTTGGCAATACCATGTGGTCAACGGTGGCGCGTTCGCCGTATGGTGGGTCTGCGCAAATGTCCTGAATGCGCTGGGGGTGAACTACCTCCTGGCATCGATTGTCGCAGTGGGATTTTCGACCGGGGTCAGCTTTCTCTCGAACATCTTCTGGGTCTGGCGTCCAAAGAAGCCGGCCAGGGCACTGGAGCCTTGATTGCCATGCCTCGCAGCCCCAAACTTGCCCAACAGACATGGAATTGAGCCACAGAACCATTTCACAGTCTGGCAATTACCATGACCTGTCGCTTGACGGGCTTGAACCAGCCCAGTCTCTGGAGCTTTTTCGCCAGATGCTGCGCCTCAGGCGGACCGAGGAGGCCCTCCTCAAGGAGTACCATCCCGCCGAGGAGATGCGCTGTCCCATTCATTTCTGCATTGGCCAGGAGGCGATTCCGGCGGCCCTCTCCGCTCTCGTCAGGGCTGACGACTACATGTTTAGCCACCACCGTTCTCACGGCTACTATTTCGCGAAGGGATCACCCCTTCGCGAATTGTTCGCCGAGATCTATGGACGGGAAACGGGCGCGGACGGGGGCCGGGCCGGATCGCAGGACATATCGCATTCGGAAACGCATTTCTACAGCGGCGCAATCCTGGCCGGCGCGGTCAGCATAGCGGTTGGCGCCGCATTCGGATTCAAGTTCAGGAAATCGACGCAGATCGCCATTTCCGGCTTCGGCGAGGGGGCAACCGATGAGGGCGCCTTCTGGGAAGCCATGAACTATTCCGGGAAGGAAAAGCTCCCGGTGCTCTTTGTCATCGAGAACAACCGCTATGCGACCTTCTCGGACCAGCTGAAGCGGCAGTCCGACGACAACATCGTCGAGCGGGTCCGCACCTTTGGCGTCCGGGCCAACAAGATCTTCGGGAATGATGCCCCGCTGGCCTACCGCACGCTGAAGGCCGAAATGGCGCGGGTGCGCTCGGGGGATGGCCCCTCCCTGGTGGAGGCCTACACCTATCGCTGGAACAGCCATGTGGGCCCCGAGGACGACGGCGCGAACAACTACCGCGGGGCGGATGAGATGAAATTCTGGAAGGACAACTGCCCCATAATCCTGCTCGAGGAGAAGCTGCGGCAGAGTCGAATGCTCGACGACGTAGCCAAGGGCGCGCTTGAGTCCGAGATCGCGGCCGAGATCGCGGCGAACTTCAAGTTCGCCAAGGAGAGCCCCTTCCCGACGAACGCCGATTGGCACCGCATGAACTATGAGGATGCGAGCCCCGTCGCCGACCGGCTTCTGGGAACGACGGCAAGCGGGGCCTTCAACCAGGATCAGGCGGAGGCAAAACTGGGACCCTATTGAGCGCGACCGCCGGAGACCTCCGAATGAACCGCCAGCTTTCCTACGCCGGGGCCATCCTGGAGGCCACCGACCAGGCCATGACCCTGTCGCCGGATGTCATCGTGCTCGGCCAGCTGGTGGACACGAAGTCCGGGATATTCGGAACGACCACGGGTCTGGTGGACAAGCACGGACCGGACCGCGTCAGGGATTTTCCGGTCTCGGAAAACCTGATGACCGCAACGGCCATGGGGGCGGCGCTGACGGGCCTGCGCCCTGTCGTCGCCCACCAGAGGTTGGATTTCATGCTCTACTCGCTTGACGCGATCGCCAACTGGCTGGCGCTATGGCGCTTCAAGTCCAATGGGCACTCGGCCATGCCGGTGACGATTCGAACGATCGTCGGCAAGGGATGGGGCCAGGGCCCGCAGCACTCGAAGAGCCTTCATTCGTGGTTTGCGCACCTGCCGGGGTTGAGGGTGGCTGTTCCGGCCACCGCTTACGACGCGAAGGGCCTCCTCTTGGAAAGCATCTTCAGCGAGACGCCGGCGATCTTCGTCGAGGGACGGGGGCTCTACTCCATGACCGACCATGTCCCAAGGGAGCCCTACCGCGTGCGCTTCGGGCAGGCGGTCGTTCGCCGTGCGGGCAAGGATGTGACATTGGTTGCGATCGGCAGCATGGTCCCGACCGCGCTCAAGGCGGCCGCCGAGCTCGAGAAGTCGGGGGTGGACGTGGAGGTGGTCGATCCCCGCACGCTGAACCCGCTCGATCGGAAGACCCTGTGCGACTCCGCCTTCAAGACGAAACGCCTGGTCGTGGCTGACCCGGCGTGGCACTCGTTCGGCGCTTCGGCGGAAATCATAGCGACTGTCACCGAGAACCTTGGCGACAAGCTGAAATCGAGGCCCGTCCGGGTGACGCTCCCCGACAGCCATACGCCGATGAGCATGGCGCTCGAACCCAAGTTCTATCCGGACGTGCCCGAGATTGTGGCGGCGGTACGCCAGACTCTCCTCTAGGCGCAGCCGGCCCGACCGATGAGCTACATCGATTTTTTCGAGCAGGTGCATCGAGGCACCAAGCGGGACTACCTGGCCCGCGTTGCATCGGGCGACAAGGCCGCCTTTGCAAGGATCGCCAAGAAATTCGACTTCGATTACTGGGACGGGGACAGGAACACGGGCTACGGCGGCTACCGGTACGATGGCCGCTGGCGGACGGTGGCCGAGCGCATGGCCGCCCACTACGGCGTGAAGGCCGGCGACCGGATACTCGATGTCGGCTGCGGGAAGGGGTTTCTCCTCTATGAGTTCATGCAGGCCGTTCCGGGCGTCATCGTTGCCGGCGTCGACGTGTCCCGCTATGCCCTCGAGAATTCCAAGGAGGAGGTCCGTCCGCACCTGCAGGCGGGAAGCGCCGTCTCGCTCCCCTTTCCCGACAAGTCGTTCGACGTCGTCCTTTCGATCAACACCCTGCATAATCTTCGGCTGCCCGAGCTGGAGATGGCGCTTAGGGAGATTGAACGCGTGGGAATATCGAAGAAATACATCCTGATGGATGGATACAGGACCGAGGAGGAGAAGGTTAACCTGCTCTACTGGCAGCTCACGTGTGAGTGCTTCTTCACGCCGGCGGAGTGGGAGTGGGTTTTCCAGAAATGCGGCTACGGCGGCGACTATGGATGCGTCTTTTTTGACTGAGGCCGCCTAGGCTGCGCTGGCCATCCATGTCGACCTGGAGCCCAAGGTGGATCTTCTTGTCGTCGGCCCTGATCGTCATCGCCGGCACAATCTCGCTGTACGCCTGGATTTCCGGCCAGAGCCCGGTATACGGCGATTTCACCCTGGACTACACCGAGCGTCTCGCCTCGGGGCACGAGGACCTGTCCCTCAGGCCGGATCCCCGCCTCCTGACCGCCGCGAACCCCTATGACCCGCAGGGTCATCCCGGCGTCCCCGCGGTCCTGGATGCCTCGTACTTCAAGGGGCGCTATTATGTGTATTTTGGGCCCACTGCGTTCGTCACGCTGCTGGTACCGTGGTTTCTTCTCACGGGCCGCCACCTGGGGGAGCCGGCGGCGGTATGCCTCTACGCGTGCGGAGGATTCCTGCTGGCGGCGGCGGCCATCCTTTCCGCCCGCCGGAGGTATTTTCCGAACGGCGGACGCTTCGCCGCCGTCCTGGCAATCCTGCTGGTTGGCCTCGCCAGCCCGGCGGAACTCGTCACACGCCGCCCCGGAATCTACGAACTGGTCATCATTTGCGCCTGGTTTCACCTGGCGCTGGCCCTGGTTTGCGCCTTTCAAGCCGTCCACTCGGGAAAACGGAGCGGGCCATGGCTGGCGGCAGCCTCAATTTCCCTGGGCCTCGCGGTTGGGAGCCGGGCCACCTATGCGCTCGGCGCGGCCCTTTTCCTCATTTGGGTTTGGGCGTTCACCACGCACCGGCTCTCACGGGTGTTCAGCCGGCGCCAGTGGCTCCTGTGCGCCTTCCTTCCGCTGGCCCTCATCGGGGGCGCCTTGGCGGCCTTCAACTGGTCCAGGTTTGGGAACCCGCTTGAATTTGGATTCAGCTACCAGATCAACGAGCTGGATCGCTCCAAGGTCGCCTTTTGGGGCCTCGGCAACTTTGGCTTCAATCTGGAACAGTATCTCTTCAGACCCTGGCGGCTCGGCACCTATTTTCCGTTCTTCTTGGGCGAGCGGGCTGGGCCGATAAGCACGCTCAAGAATTACGGCCGAACCGAGTTTCTCTACGGGTTCCTCGCCACGGTTCCCCTGCTCGCCCTCCTGGTGGCCGCGCCCTGGGTCCTCAGGCGCACGCCAAGGCTTGCCATGCTCGCCCTGCTGGCCGCGGGAGTCTCGCTCCTCAACCTCTTTGCGCTTCTCGGGCTCATCAACGGTTCCTACCGGTACCAAGTGGACGTTGTTCCGGGACTGCTTCTTGTCCTCGGATGGACCCTTCTCGTCCTCTTTGAAGGATCCGTCTTGGCCGGCAAGGTTCGGGTTCTGGCACTGACCGGAACGGCGCTCTTGGTGGCCTTTTCCTGCGCGGTCACCTTCTTTGCGCAGTTTGCACTCCTGGACGTCTTTGAAGGTGCCCATCCCCATGGCTTTGAGCGACTGAGCCGGATCTTCAACCGCCCCGTTTTTTGGGCGCAGTCCCTGCTCGGCTATCGTCCCACCGTCCCATTCGTGACCCTTCAGCTGCCCGGGGATAAATACGGCCACGTGGAACCTCTCCTCGTCGTGGGAGAGAACGCCCTTCAGGATTTCCTGTACCTCTACTATACGGGTCCCGGGCTCCTGCAGATAGGATATGAATCAATTGGCCGCGGCGGACCGGTCTCCGCCCCGGTAGCCGTGGATTACGCCGTTCCCCACACGGTCCAGATTTTTTATGGAAGCCTGGTCCCGCCCGAGGGACAGCCGCTCCTCGAGGGTCTGAGGCCCAGCGAGGCGGCTGCGCTGCGCCGCACCCTTGTCGTCACGCTAGACGGCCGACCCATTTTGGACGGCTGGGCCGATTTCCACCGCACAAAGGGCCTTTTTTTCTGGGGCGAGAGCCCGGACGACCCGGCCTTCGGGAGGTACTTCACCGGGAAAATCATTTCTCGATCAAGGGCTCCGCTGGTCACTGATCCGTCTCCGGAACGCAGCAGGGGCCTCTCATTCGGCACCATGCGCCTCGCCGCAGACTTTTCCGCGCTGGCGGTGGGGTCGCGCGCGCCCCTGGTCTCCGCCGGATATCGCAACCAGGGCGATCTGGTCTTTCTCGAGCGGATGAGCAAAGACTCAGTGCGCGCAGGGGTGATCGTGGACGGGGCGGCGCCTGAAACCGGGCCCACGCTCCAGCTTGACCCCTCCCGTCCCCACGCGGTCGAGGTGATTCTGGGCAGCCTGCTGCCGCTCACGGGGAGCCCGGCATGGCCGGAGGAGGTGGCACTCGCCAGGCAAGAGGAGCTTAAGAGAAAGGTCTTGGTGACTGTCGATGGCCGTGTTGCGCTGAGAGTGAACGAGGAAACTCCCGATGCCGCTCCGTCCACCGTGGTGGCGGGAAGCAACGCGATAGGGGTTGCGGGTGTCGATTCCGCGTTCGGCAGCGGATTGGTGGAGCAGGACCGCGACCTGCTCCGGTTGACCATCGACAAGCTGAACCGCTCTCCTGATCCGTAAACGGGTGTCGCCAAACAGTCTGTCTACGGGCGCACGCGTGGCGTAGCTCAATTCGCAGTAAGGAACGATGAAACGATCCTCCGGCTTGAAGCCTCAGATACGCCGGATTTCTCGGCAAATTCAGGCCAACGCCTAATTGAAGCCGCTACCGACGACAAAAATGCTTTCGCCTTCCCGGGCTTAAGGCCGGCTTCGGCAGCCAACTTGAGCAGGTCATCGACGCCGGGCTTTCCACTTCCGTCCACCGTCATGTTATGCTCGCCGTTAACGCCCTCGGATTGGGTGATGTCATATGCCGGCGAAAGCCGCCAGCCGCCGCTCGGCCCCGCGATAAAGGCGTGATTCCTAACGTGGTCGTCGCGGTTGTGGGCGAGCACATTGAACGTGGCCCTAAGGAACGCCTGCTCGACCTGTGAAAAGTCCTTGGTGAGGTCAAAGACGACGGAAAGAAACTCCTTGTAGTCGCGATTGGGATGACGGAAGTCGGAATGGACCATTCCGCCGAATGTGTGGGTGTGGATCCGCGTTCCGTCAGGGCTGCGATCAAAGCGCTGGATGCCGAAGAAGCGGCCTGCTGGGGTGTCAAAGAGCTTAGTTGCTGGCATGTCCACGCCCGCCGCCCGGGCCATGTCCGCATAAGCGGCCTCTATGCTTCCCGCATCCGCCGGATCTTGACGGGCGCGAAATTTGACAAGCCAATTTTCGAAACCCTCTCGCGGCGTGGCGCTCTCGGGAAAAATGAGCCCTGTCGCGGGGTTATATGCGATAATGACTTTGGGCCTCGAGCCGCCCGACGAACCGCCCGCGGCCTGCAATGCAGGAAGGGCCTCCTCAGGACTGCCGGCGGCAATGCGCTCGGCCTGCTCGGCAATAAGGGGCAGATTCAAGACCCCGCCAGGCGCACTGACACCGGGGATGACAGGATTGTAGCGGAGCGCCCCGATTCCGTGGTCGCCAACACAGGAAAGGCGATCGAGCGGTGAAAGCGACTCGGGCGGCGTTCCTTGTGCCCGGAAGAAGCGGTCCATGAGGAGACGGCCCCATCCGTCGGGGATCGAATCGTCGAATACGCCAAACAATCCTTCGAAGATTAGATCGGGTTCGCGCTTCAATCCCGGCGTAAACGGCAGTAAATAGGGCGAAATCGAGAACCCGCCCAGCAGCCACTCGGGTGAATACTCGAAGTAAATCTCGTGCCCCGGAGTTTCCGCAATCGTGCCGACGGTCCGCTCGCCCATGAGCACCTTGACCTTGCGCAGCGTGCTCACGGGAGTGTCGTGCCGCGTACTCGTGGCGGTGGGTTGAGCTTCTCAAGCTCGTCCATCGAGGCGGGCTCTTTTGGTCGGGTCGCAAAAAGGCCCTCAAAATCCCGGAGATTGCCAGCCACGATGGCCAACTTGACGAGACTCGCTAAGGCGATCTGCCCGGAATTCTCAAAACGCTTAAGCGACCAAAGATTCACGCCGGCCCTGGCCGCTAGAGTTTCGCGAGACCAACCGAGTTGGAGCCGACGGGCCCTAAAGCGCGCGGCGATAGCCCCGCCAATCCCCTGTGGAGATGAAGTAAGTACGGGTAATATATTACCTCTTAATGACATATTATTATTTTACGGGTAATTAGTTACCTGTTAAAGTCAATGCTAAAGGCGAATTAATTGGGCCGAGCGAGAGGCAGATTCTTGCGGAAATCGTGGTCACGGAAATCAATGGCGAGCGATTTGGGAAAAGGCGTCGAGTCACGGGGTTTGGACGTGAGGGAGGCCTTGCACCCCATGCTCCGTAAACAGGCGTTTACCCAATCCGCCTCGCGATTTCGTCTCCTATGGCCAGCGACGCCGTTGCCGCGGGGCTCGGCGCATTGAGCACATGGAGGGCGTTCGGGCGTTCAATAAGCTCAAAGTCCTGGACCAGTTCCCCTCCCGGAGTCATCGCCTGGGCGCGCACGCCCGAACCCCCGGGGACGAGGTCGCTTTCTTGAAGGGACGGCACCAGTCGCTGCAGGGAGGCGCAGAACCGTTTCTTGCTGAAGGATCGAATCACCTCGTCCCGGCACATTCCGGCGTGAAGCCGCATGAAGCGCCAGAGTCCGGGGAATGCCAGCGCGTCCCACAGGTCGCGAAGGTTGACGTCGCTCTTCCGGTATCCCTCCCGTGACGTGGCCAGGATGGCATTGGGCCCCGCCTCCATGCCGCCGTGGATGAGGCGGGTGAAGTGGACCCCGAGGAACGGAAACGTGGGGTCGGGAACCGGGTAGACGAGATTTCGGACAAGGTGCGCCCGCTCGGCCTTCAACTTGAAATACTCCCCCCTGAAGGGCACGATCCGCGTCGAACGGGCCTCACCTGCAAGGGCGCTGACGCGGTCGCAGTAGAGGCCCGCGCAATTGACTATGAAATCGGCGCGATACTCCCCGGTTTCGGTGAGCACGCGCCATCCCGGCCCGTCCCGCACCAAATGGTTGACCCGGGAATCCCTGTGAAGGGAGGCCCCGCCTTTCAAGGCGTCGGCGGCCATGGCGCGCACCACGGCGGCGTAATCCACGATTCCCTCCTCGGGAACCCGCAGCGCCGCCACTCCGGCCACATTGGGTTCAACCTCCCGGATGGCGCCGCCCTCGAGCCATTCGATTCCGCGGAGGCCATTCTTGCGGCCCCTGTCCTCGAGCGCCTTCAGTCTCGGGGCTTCCGTGTTGTCCACCGCCACGACCAGCTTTCCGCAGATTTCATGGGCGATCCCGTGCTCCAGGCAAAACGCCGTCATCAGCCGTATCCCCTCGACGGCCATGCGGGCCTTCGCGGAGCCCGGCTTGTAGTAAAGGCC
>CAAGKR010494216.1_pt1 | contig 14681 bp, 10 predicted proteins | sample 2556971 | NCBI WGS metagenome assembly CAAGKR01 (sample SAMEA5207829, study PRJEB30636) | soil metagenome | biome: forest; feature: boreal; material: soil | place: USA | collected 2011-09 | depth 1 m | reverse complement strand
TGGAAGAGATCGATCTTGACGGTCTCGATGAACTCGGTCGGATCCTTCAGATCGCGCTGCCACTCCATGAGCTGCCGCAACCAGGCAAACGCCTTCCCATCGTCGGCGGCGTGCGTCTTCTGTTCCTTGTACTTCCAGTGGGCCGCGATCCCCTGCTCGGCGATGCGGTGCATCTCCTGCGTACGGATCTGCACCTCCATCCGCTCCGCCCGTGGCCCGATCACCGTGGTGTGCAGCGACTGGTAGAGGTTGGGCTTCGGCAGCGCGATGAAGTCCTTGAAGCGCCCCGGCACCGGCGTCCAGTTGGAGTGCACGATCCCGAGGACCGCGTAACAGTCGCGCACCGACTCGGTGTTCACGCGAAACGCCAGGACGTCGTAGATCTGTTCGACGTCGCGGCCGGTCTTCTTCATCTTCTGGTAGATGGACCAGAGGTGTTTGGCTCGCCCCGACACCTGCCCCTTGATCTCCCCTTCCGCGAGCACCGACTTGAGCTTGTCGACGACCTCGGTGATGTATGCCTCGCGCGCGCCCGCGGTCTCTGACAGGCGCGCGACCAGCTGCCCGTGCTCCGTGGGCTCGAGGTACTTGAACGCCAGGTCCTCCAGTTCCACCTTCATCCACTGGATCCCGAGGCGGTTGGCGAGCGGCGCGTAGATCTCCATGGTCTCGCGCGCGATCCGTTCCTGTTTATCGCGCGGCATGTGCGCGAGCGTCCGCATGTTGTCGACGCGGTCGGCGAGCTTGATCAAGATGACGCGGATGTCCCGCGCCATCGCCAGCAGCATCTTGCGGAAGTTCTCGGCCTGCCGCTCCTCGCGGGTGGTCCAGGAGATCTGGCCGAGCTTGGTGACCCCCTCGACCAGCGATTGAATCTCAGTGCCGAACAGACGGCCGATGTCCTCGGCGGTGGCGCTGGTGTCCTCCACGCAGTCGTGCAAGAGGCCCGCGCACACCGACGGCACATCGAGGCGAAGCTCGGAGATGATGCGGGCGACACCGACCGGGTGAACGACGTAGGGCTCGCCGGAACGGCGTTTTTGGCCCGCGTGCCGCTCGGCGGCGAAGGCGAAGCTGCGCTCGATGAGACCCGTGTCGGCGGCGCCGTCGTAACCGCGTACCTGCGCGCAGATTTCCTGGACTGCCGTCATTGCGAGGGCGCGGGCCGCCCGCGCGCCTGCGCGTGCGCCTCTTCGAGCAACGCGTGGCCGTAGTGCCCGCGGCGCGTCCGGGCACAGCGAGCCGCCACGTAGATGGAGGACAGCTCGTTGAGCGCGGTCTCCAGATTGTCGTTCACCACCAGATAGTCGTACTCCCCGAAGTGCTCGAGCTCGCGGGTGGCGGTCGCGAGACGCCGTTCGATCGCCGAGGGCGCGTCGGTGGCACGCCGTCGCAGCCGCCTCTCCAGCTCCGCCATCGACGGCGGCAGGATGAAGACCAGCACGCTCTCCTCAGGCCATTGCCGGCGGATCTGCGCCCCGCCCTGCCAGTCGACGTCGAACAGGTAGTCCTTGCCGTCTTCGAGCGCGCGGTTGACGGTGTGAATCGCGGTACCGTAGCGGCTCCCGTGCACCACCGCCCACTCGGCAAATTCGTTTCGCTCGACCATCCGAGAGAACTCGTCTTCGGTGACGAACTTGTAGTCGACGTCGTCGCGCTCGCCGGCGCGCGGCGCCCGCGTGGTGTACGAGACCGAGAACTCCAGCCGCTCCCGCTGTGCCAGAAGATGCGCCAGCGTGGTTTTGCCCGCCCCCGACGGCGAAGAGATCACGAGCAGGATGCCCTTTCGCGTCCCGAGCTCAGCGTCTGTCATCGCCATAAGTCTATCATCAGGAACTTCACTCCACGTTTTGGGCCTGTTCCCGCATCCTCTCCAGCTCCGCCTTGGCGTCGATGACCAGGCCGGCCAGGTCGGCGTCCTGCGCCTTGGAGGCGATGGTGTTCAGCTCGCGACCGATCTCCTGGATGACGAAATCCAGCTTGCGGCCAACCGCCTCGTCGGCGCGCAACAGCTCGCCCATGTGGCGGAGGTGGGTTTCGGTGCGGACCAGCTCCTCGGAAACGTCGAGCCGCTCTGCCATGAGCGCAATCTCTTGTGTGACGCGGCCCGGATCGAACCCAGGCTGCTGCCGCAACGCCCTCAGGCGCTCCTCCAACCGGTGCGCGAATCTCTCTGGCAGCGCTGCGCTCCTGCTCCGAAGCGCGGCGGCCAGCTCATCGAGTCGCGCGCGCCGGGCACCGAGATCCGCCACCAGCGCAGCGCCCTCGCGCACGCGCATGGCCCGCAGCTCGTCGAGGGCCGTCGCGACCGCCGGACCGAGCGCCTCCCACAGCGCCTCACCATCCAGGTCCGAGCGAGGGCTGGCGCCCATGAACGCGCCGACCGTGGCCAGCGTGACCGGCTCCTCGATTTCCAGCTCCTGCCGCAAGAGCTCGAGCACCTGGAAGACCTCGCGCACCCGCGCTTCGTCGACGCCCGCCGACGAGGCGGCCGACTCTTCGCGAACCTGAACCGTGACCGCGCCCCGCTCCACCGCCGCCCGGACGGCGCGCGCGATCTCGGCGTCGCAGAACGCGTCGGGCTCCGAAGCGCGAATCTTGAGATCGAGGCCGCGGTGATTCACCGAACGGATCTCGACGCGCAGGCGCCGATCGCCGGCATCCGCCGACGCCCGACCGAAGCCGGTCATGCTCCGCAGGCTCACCCGGGCGTCCTTCCCCGCCGGGCCACCCCCCGGATCAGTTCTGCTCGCGGGCCTGGACGGCGAATCGCGCGATGAGCGCCGACAGCGCCGGATCGGCGATCACGGGGCTCGGCGTGGCGAGGGACAGCTGCGGATCGTCGATCTCCTCGGCTGGAAATGCGGCGAGTGACCGGACCGCCAACCAGGATGCGACGAGAACCATGGGACCGATCCAAACGTAGCGTGCTTTTGCCGACATATGCACACATTATCCTACCAACACCATCCGCGCAATTTCTTGGACCTTGCATGGTGTACCTCACTCCCAGGGGCCACAATCTACGACCGGCCTCAAGGAAGCGGAAGGCCGGTCAGGCCCGCACCGAGCGTCCCGCCGATCCGGCGCGCCGGTCGTCCCCGCGCGGACACCACGATGGCCCGCACACCCTCCGAAGGTTTGGTCTCGTGGGCCGCGACCGGGCACGCGCCTGCCATGATGACGGCCGGCGCCGGCATCGCCCCGTTCGCGGTGAGGACCACGACGCCTGGCCCCGCGGCCGACCGAGCCAACGGGAGCAATCTGTTTCCCGCGCCGATCACGAACCGTCCACTCACACGATCGCCATCGATCCGAAACGCGGGGCCTTGCGGCGTGCCCGCGATCTCGATGCGGCGGACGCTGCCGGCAATCGGCACCGGAGGCGTGGCGGCCATCGTCGCGAGCGCTAGCTCGTGAAGCGCGACCCCTTCGAGCGCGACGTCGGCGGGCGCGGCGCCATCTGGGTTGACCCCACGGAGCAATTTTTCGCCGGTCACGTAGACGATGCGGCGGCGATCCGGCGTGCGCGTCACCGCCAGCACGTGCCCGTCCTCCGCCGTGAGCTGCCGAAATCGTCCGGTCGAGGGTGAAAACGCGTAGACCTCTTGGTGCGGATTCAGGATGAACTCGCCGGCGCCGGCCGTTGGGATGTGCAAGGGCGGCCGCTGGCGGGCGACGAAGATCAAGCTCTCGTCGAGGCCGGTGCCCCAACGTGCCGCCGCGGCGGCCATTGCCCGCCGGACCTCGACCATCTGGGGTTGCACCTTGAGCGCGCCCAGATCGGCGGCCTCCAGCACCTCACGCGCCCAGGGAACGTACGCCCGATCGAGCAGCGCGCGCACCTCGGCGGTGGCCTCCGCGAAACGCTCCTGCCTCACGAACGAGCAGGCGACGTTGAGACGCGGCGCCAGGAAGGTCGGGTCGGCGGCCTCGGCGGCGCGGTATTGCGCCCGCGCCTCTTCCCACTTCCCCAGACGGTAGAGCGTTTTCCCAGCGGCATTGAGCTCCGTGGCTTTGGGATCGGGCTGTCGAAACGGATCGGCCAACCCAGGGCCGGCCCGCAGAACGGCCGGCAAGCAGACCGCATCGGACGTGCCGAGATCGACGAGCAGCAGTACCCCCGCCAGGGCCATCATGGATCGAGCCAGACCCGGCGGAAATCCAGACGGTCACCGATCGCCGCCAGGCCGTGAACCCGGCTGGCCACCAGCGCGGGAACATCGTAGCGATAGAGGAAGATCACGGGCTGATCGTCGCCGAGCAGCCGGGCCACACGGGCCAGGATCGGCGCGCGCGCGGTGGGACCGGCCGCGCCGCGCGCCTCGTCGATGAGGGCCTCGAGCGCACTCGATCGGTAACCGCCGTGGTCGAACGCGCCCCCCGCGCCGTAGAGCGTGGCCGGATCCTCGTCAGGCGCCCCTTCCCAGAGCATCGGCGCCAGGTCGAACTCGCCGTGTTTGAGGCGCAGCAGAACGGTCGCGGCGTCGGCGGAGACCAGATCGACGAGAACGCCCACCTTGCGCGCCTCCAGCGCGAAGGCGTGCGCCTCGACGTGAAACAACCGGTTGCCCGCCGGCTCCAGCATCGTGAGGCGAATCGGCCGGCCCAGATGATCGCGCACGCCGTCCGCATCTGTATCGCGATAACCCGCGTCGTCGAGCACGGTCACCACACGACGCCGATCGAAGATCGGCGCGGGTGGATCGTCCACGAGCGGGGGTCCGCCGATCGGGATCGCGAGATCTCGGTGCAGCTCGTCGGCGAAACGCCGACGATCCCAGAGCCCGGCCAGCGCGCGCCGAAATCGTGGATCGGAGAGCGGATAGTGGAGATGGTTGACGGCCAGGAACGAATAGCGCCGTGACCGCAGGCGAATCAGCGTCGTGGCGCCGTGAAGGGTCGTCGGCTCGACCTGCTCCGGGTAGTGGACGTCGAGAACGCGCGGCAGGACGTCGATCTCGCCGCGCCGGGTGCGGTTGAGCGCGCGAACCGCATCCGGGTCGAGGTCGAATACGATCTCGTCGAGGCTGGCGGGCGGGCCCCAGTATTCGGGCACCCGCTCGAGACGGATGCGCTTGCCGTGCTCCCAGCCAGCGAAACGGAACGGGCCCGTTCCGATCGGCTGACGCGCGATCGGCGACGATTCCGGACGGACGCCGCGCACGAGGTGGTCGGGGAGCATTGGCACGTCGCACAGCGCGCGCAGGGCAAAGTCGGAGGGGCGCTTGAGCACGAAGCGAACGGTCCGCTCGGTCACGAGCTCGATCGACGCGACGTCGCCGAGCTCGGCGCGCAGGACAGGCGCGTCGGTCCCCGCGCGCAAGAGCGGCTCGACGGTGGCCTGCACGTCGAGCACGCCGAACGCCCGGTGATCGTGCCAGTGCACCCCGCTGCGCACCCGCACCGCCAGACGCATGCCGTCGGTCGAGACGTCCCAGCTCTCTGCAAGACCGGGGCGATACGTCCCGTCGCGGCAGTCGAGCAACGTCTCGTAGACGAGCCCGTTCGTCACCTCTGCCGCGGCCGCGTCGGATTCGGCCAGCGGCAGGAGATTTGCCGGCTCGGCGTCGAGATGGACGCGCAACGTCCCGCCCCGGCGCGTCGGCGGCGGCACGGCCGCCGGTTCCGGCAGCGTCTCGGCGGGAGGCGGCGTTGGGCGCAGCGGCGGTAGGTCCAACCCGACGCCGAGATGGCCACCCACCGGAGCGGCTTTCTTCGCGCGGCAAGCTCCCGACCAGGCAGCCAGCACAAAGATGGCGCCGAGCGCGATCCGTGACGGCCGCGCTTGCCCGACGAAAACCGCCGTGTTATTCAGGTTCACCCGCATCGCGCGGTGGAGGCCTTGTCCATGAAGCGACTGCCAACCGTATATCACCGGACTATTCCTTTGGCAGTAGCGCTGCTCGCCCCAGCCGGCGTTCGATTGGCCTACGGGCAGGGGCAGGAGCTGCCGCCCATCAAGGTCGATCTGCCGCCCTCGCCAAATTTCAACATCCAGCAGGCGCCGGAGAAGTACCCGAGCGGCGAGCTTTCTATTTACGGGCTGCGCAAACACATGAACCAGTACCTCGACAAAGACGTACAGGTTCGCGCGTACCTGCTGCAGATCTATGAATGTCCCGCCGAGCAGCGCAAGTGCAACGACGACCTGGCCGCCAAGTCGAAGAAAGAAAAAAAGAAAGAGCTGAAGTCGGGATCGAAGATGGGCGGCGCTCCCTCCAAGGGCCCGGCGGCCGGTCCGCCCGCAGGCGATATGAAGGGCGGCTGTCGTCCCTGCGACCAGCCGCACTTCTTCATGGGCGACACCGCGACCACCAAGCTCGATCACGGCCTGCTGATCGCCGACTATCCGGTCAAGGACTGGAACACCGGCAAGCCGAAGCCGCTGGTGGCCAAGGCTGGCGAGCAGTACGTCATCACCGGGACCTTCGCCATCAACTCGATCGGCGGGTTCGCCGCCTCGGACGGCCTCATCATCCACAAGAAATTCCAGGACGCCTCCGGCGCCGTCATCGCGGAGGGCAACGCGATTCTGCCGCCCGAAGCGCAGACGATCAACTTGGAAGGCAAGGCGGCGGAGAAGGTTGGTGGGGCGCGCATCGACGCCGAGACCGCCGCCAAGGGCAAGAAGAAGTAACGCGATAGGTTCGTACGTAAGCCCCTTCACCCACCGGGTGCGACCAGCGGTAGCCGGAGCTCGTCGCACGCAGCGCGCGGCAACGTGAAGACCGCAGCGCGATCGAGGCGGCCGATGCAACGCTGCCGAGGCGCGGGGTAGAGTTCGATCGCGTGACGGGCCGACGATTTCTCTCCCGGCGTGGCAACGACGACTTCGAGACTGACCTCCGGGGTTCGAGACGGCGGCGCGGGGATGAACCCCTCCGCCCGCAAGTTGGCGAGGGCGCCGACCACGCGTGCCACGCTGTGGGGATCGACAGCGGCCTGCCCCGGCGTCACCGCGTGCCAGGTATCCCCATCATCGCTGGCGATCTCGACGATCGTACCGCCCGAAGCGCGGCGCAACACCCGGGCGTCGAAATGGTCGAAGTCGAGCACCGCCCGGTCGCGGAAGCGAATCGGATCGGGATCGATCAGGGCATACCCCTCCCCCGCCGGCAACACCTGCGCGACCTCGCGGTAGCCCGCGTCGATCACCAGACGGCGCGCGCTGGGTTTGAGGGGCGCCCGCGTGATATGCGTCTGCCCGGCAGCCGTCAACCAGTCCTGCACCGCTCGCGGGTCCACGCGGTAGGGGGCCTTAGGAAACGCGAAGTGCCACGCGCCGTCCGCCGCGCGATCGAGCAGCAGCCGTCGCGCGCCGTCGAGGATCTCGATGCGCGTCACGGATTCGGGAGGTGACGAAACGAGGCGCGTGTCCGGTGCCGAAGCCGCCTTCAGCGCCGAAAAAATCCCCGCGACCGCCGCCGCCGCCGCCGATCCGCCGTCTCGGTCGCCGCGTCCGTCCCGAACGACGGCGGTTTCGTCGCCGGCACGTTTGCGGAAGAACGCCAACTTGACGACCTGGCCATCGTTCGCCGCCACCTTGAGCCACTGGTGCTCTGGCCGGGGTTCGGACAGCGACCAGGCGGAGGGCTCGAATCGCAGATCGACCAATCGACGAAGGCTCTCCGCCACCCGATCGCCGACGACCCATTGCTGCGCACCGTTTTGCCATCGGCCCGACACCAGCCGGAGGCCGTCTCCAACCGAATCACTGGTCCAGGCGACCGACACAATCACCTCGGGCGACAGCGGCACCAAGCGCCGGTCGCGGAACGCGCCGGCATCGCGATCGGCCAGATCGAGCAGACGGCGGGACGCCACCCGAATGGCCGACTGGCCGCCGACGCTGACGAACACGCCGCCGGTCCCGGCATCGGCGCGACCAAGGCTGAGCGACAGGGGCGCGCCAGCGGCCTCGAGAACGATCGCCACCGTCGGAGGAGCCAGACCCGCCGCCTGGGGCGTCAAATCGGCGGTGCGTTCGGTCTCCGCAAGATCGATCGTGGTCAGTAAATCCTCGACGGCGGTGGCGTCTGCCGGTCTGTCTCCCGGAGCGACCCGCCAAGCGGGGTCGCGGCCGGGCGGCTGGTGCACCAAAGAAAACGGCGCTTCACCCCTTCGTGTGATCGCGAGGCGGCGCACGACCGAGCAATTGAACACGCCCACGAGGCGCCCGTGCTCCGGACGCGCGCCAGCGCCGCCTGGAGGGGCGCGGTCGGCGACGAAAACGAATACCGCCAAGAGCGCGGCCACCGCGGCTAGACCGGCGACGACGCGCATCAGACCCGGCGCCGCCACCAGGTGAGCGCGCCGGCGAAGAGCGCCGCCAGCGGCAAAGCCAGGACGAAAAGCCGAAAAGCCCAGCTCACCTCCGCGCCGGTGAGCGACAACGAAACCCGTTCGGGGATCTTGGGACCGATGCCGATGCGCGCATCGCGATCGGAAAGCCAGGCGACCGCTCCGAGCACGAAGTCCGCGTCGTAGTCGCGCAGCGTGACGCCCGCCAGGCGGTAGTTCATCACAAGGCGTCCCGTGCCGAGGACCACCAGGCGTGTCGCCGGCGCGCGGGATGGTCCCGCCGGGCGCTCGATCGCCACGGCGACCGTGACCGGCCCTTTGCGATCGCGGCCGGCGTCGAACCTCAGATCCGTGTCGCCGCGGATCGTCGCCAGGTCGACCTCGCCCCACCCGTCCGCGCTCGATCGGACGAGCGGGCTCACCGTGAGCCCGGCGGGCGCCACATCGAGGGCAGCCACCTCGCGCGTGCGCGGCCAGAACGTCAAGCGCCCACCGAGCCGCGCCGTGATCGCGTGCGGTCGATAGTTCTCGGGCCCGGCTGCCCAGACCGACGGCCCCTCCACATTGCTGCCGGCAAGTGGGTCGACGACGAGGTTGTTCAGCAGGCGGACGCCGTAACGCGCGGCGAACGCTTCCAGACCCAATTGCGCAAAGCCGGCTCCGCCAGCGCTGAACGCGGGCCCGAGCATCATCAGGACCCGCCCACCCTCATCGACAAATTTGTCGAGCGCGGCGATCTCGGGTGGCGAATAGGCGGTCGTTGGCTCGGCAATCACCAGCACCCGACAGCCGGCACGGGTGGCCTCGGTGATACGGTCGAGCCCGCGCACCTCGTCACCGTCTCCGCGCAGGCTCTCCGCGAACGTCGCGTAGCCCGCGTCCTCGAGCGATTCCACATCGGGCTCGCCGTGCCCTTTGCTGAAACAGATGCGGAGCGCCCGATCTTCGGAGACGGTGACTATCGCCGAGACGAACGCGGCCTCGCCGCGCCAGGCGGCCAGGGCCGGTCCAGGGTCGCCGTCGGCGTCGACCTCGGGCTCGACCAAGTCGTCCTCGGTGACGACTTTCGAACGCGCTCCCGACGTGAATATCACCACGGTCTGCCCCATCTCGTAGGCGCCGATGCGGTAGCGCTTGGCAGCCGCCTCGGCGCGCTCGGGCGCGCGGTCGGGATCGACGACTTCGAAGCGGAACCGCCCGTCTGAAGATCGGACGCAGCGTTCGGCGAGCTCTCGCACCAATCCCGCGATCAGCCGCGCGCGTTCGCTGTCGCGCTTTGGGTACAGGAATACCGTCGCCTCCACGGAACGCGGCAGGTCTCGCAGCAGCGCCACGGTTTTACCGGAGAGCGCGTAAAGGGAGCTCGAGGTCCAGTCGCCACGGGCGTAGTGACGCGCGCTGGTCACGTTCACCAGAAGGGCGATGACCCCCAGCAGCAGCGCCGAGATCCGGGGCGCGAATCGGCGCGCCCAGGGCGCGTCCACCGGCACCGGTCCGCGCAACCTGTCGACCGCCGCGACCGCTGCCACCAGCGCCAGAACCGTCAGCGTCGCGAGCAGCACGATCTGTCGCGAATCGACGATGCCGTGTCCGAAGTCCTCCATCATGCGGAAGAGGCTGAACCGGTGAAGCGCCGACGCGACGCCGGGCGTGCGAACCTCGGCCTCGAGCGCGCCAACTAGCAAGGCCACAAAGAACGCGACGAACGACAGCGTGGCCGCTACGAGCTGGTTGCGGGTCAGCGCCGACGCGAGCAGTCCGACCGCGAGAACCGCCGCGCCGAGCAGCGCCGTCCCCAGGTAACCGGCGGCGATCGGCCCCGGATCGAGCGCGGCGCCGACGCGCCGCAGGTAGCCGAGGTAGAGCAGCGTCGGCACCCAGGCCGAAAGGTAGAACGCCAGCGCCGCCAGCCATTTGCCCAGAACCACCTCGCCGGCGGAGACCGGCGCGGTTAGCAGCGGCTCGATGGTGCCCGTACGCAGCTCTTCCGCGACGAGTCGCATCGGCACCACCGTCGCGAGAAGCGCCAGGGCGATCCAATACAGGATCGTGCCGCCAAAGAAGAACTCCATCACGCCGCCGGGTGGCGCATCGGGCCGACCGAGGAACTGCACGAACATCCAAAACACGATGCCCTGCAGCGCCAGGAACAGCGCCAGAACCGCCCAGCCCGCGGGAGTACGGAAGTACGCCGCCCATTCTCGGCGGAGTATCGCGACGACGACAGCGACAGCCGCCGCGAGATGGGCTGAGAGCTTGCGGATCATTCCGACTTCCCATCGGACGCCGTCGCACGCGCAAAGATCTCCTCCAGTGAGGTCACTTCCATCCGCAGTTCGCGCAGCGGCAGGTTGGCGGCGACGGCGATGCGAAAGACGGACTCGCGCGCCATCCCGGCGTCGACCGCGGCGTCGCTGGCCGGTGCGAACGTGAGCGCGAAGTGGGTCTCGTCGAGCGGCTCTAACGCCGTCACGCCGGGCGCACTGCGGAACGTCGCCTCCGCCCGCAGGCGATCTTCCACGCGGACTTCGACCACCAGACGCCCCGCCCCGGCCAGGCGCGCCGAAAGATCGTCCGTTCCCTTCGCCGTGACCACCCGCCCGCGATGAAGAATGATCGCCCGCGTGGCGAGAGCGTCCACCTCCGAAAGGACGTGCGTCGACAAGAGGACCGTCCGCTCACGTCCGAGATCCCGGATCAACGCGCGCGTCTCCTGGATCTGGTTCGGATCGAGGCCGACGGTCGGCTCGTCGAGGATCAGAATCGGTGGGCGGCCCAAGAGCGCGTCCGCCAGACCCACCCGTTGCCGATACCCGCGCGACAGCGTGCCGATGATCTGGCCGCGGCGATCGCCGAGGTGCGCGCCGGCGATCGCCTCATCGAGCGCGCCGGGACGAGCCGGCCGGGCGATCCGCTTGAGCGCGGCGCGAAACGCGAGGTATTCGGCGACGCGCATCTCGGGGGGCAGCGGAACCGCCTCCGGCAGGTAGCCGACCGCGCGCCGCGCGCCGCGCGGATTCTCGGCAATCGAACATCCGCCGATCACGGCCGTACCGCGCGTGGGCGCCAGGAAGCAGGTCAGTATGCGCATCAGCGTCGTCTTGCCGGCGCCGTTCGGACCGAGCAGCCCAACGATCTCGCCTCGGCCGATCTCGAACGAGACGTCGTCGAGCGCCGGCCGGCGCCCATCGCCTGAGCGGCCGTAGATCTTCGTGAGAGCCAGAACGCGAATCACGCTCTGAGTCTATTACTCGAGCCCGCGGTCCCGCAGCGATCCGTCGTCCTCGCCCCGGAGGTGTCCGACCTCGTGCAGCAGCGTGCGCGCGATCGCCCGATCCAGCTCGGCACCGTCACGCACCGTCCGCAACAAGTTCCGCCGGTAAAGGACGACCGTCCTTTGACCCGCATCGCACTGAACCTGTCCCGCGGCCGAAGGCGACGCGGACGCCGGGTGCCCCTTACCGCCGCGGCCCGACGGGGTCGGCGCGGCAGACTCGTCGCCATAGTCGAGCGGAAACCCACGGAAGAGGCCCAGGATCGTCGGCGACAGCGGTGGCTTCTCGGCCGTCAGATCGTCCAGGTCGGGCAGCTCGGCCGCCTCGACCTTGACCCCGGACAGATCGCGTCTGAAATCGGCCGGCAGCTCGGCGACGGCGCGCTGGACGCGTTCGGCGAACTCGGCCGACGAGATCTCGGGCGGCGGCGGGAACGATTTCGGATCTGCGGCGGTCGCGGCTGCCAGATTCCGCGTCGCCGCGGCAGCGTCACCCGTGCGCTCCTCGATCAGGCCGAGGTGGTACATGGCGTGGACGTGCTCGGGTGTGCCGGGCAACACCTTTTCGAACGTCCGGCGCGCCTCGGCGAACCTGCAAAGCTCGAACAGCGCCACGCCGCGCTCGTACGCCGCCGCCGAAAACCGGGGCCACGCCGAAAGCGCTGCATCGATCCGGTGCAGCGCCTCGCCGGCTCGGCCAAGATCGATCAGCGCCTGCCCCTCCAAGAGTGCGAGCCGCGCCACCTCTTGCATATCCCGACGGGAGACGTGGCGGCTTCCCCGCCGCGCGTACTCGAGCCCCAATGACGACCCGTCCTCCGACGGCGGGAGCTGATTGATGTGGAGGTCGGCCGCCGCCTCGAGCGTCTCGGCGTCATCGGGAGCCAGAGCCAGAGCCAGCTCCAGCGCATCGCGCGCCTCGTCCAGCCGATCGAGGTGTAAGAGCGCCATGGCCCGGTTGTGGTGGGCCTCGACCGAACGGGGCGACTGGCGCGCAGCCTCCTCTGCGCAGGCCAACGTCCCCGCATAGTCGCCATGGTCGAAACGATCCGAGGCTTTGTCGAGCAGGTCGGCGACTGGGGCGTCGACCCAGGCCGGCTGTTCCGGGAAGCAGCGCCGCAGCGGACGCGGGGGTGGCTCGGGCGGATCCCGCGAAGAGGCCGCCGCGTGGACCGCCGTCTTCATCGAATCGGTGGGACCGCAGCCAGTCGGCTCCACCGGCGCGCGCCGATGGCAACCCCCACCCGTTGCCGCAATCGCCAAGACGACCGGCAAGACCAGCCCAAGCCATGCGCCTCCGCGTACGACCACCCGCTTCATGAATCTGCGTTCATCATACCTGACTGCTCGCGGTCCGCGCGCTTAGTGAGCTTGCGCCCAGGTCGTTCCGACCCCGACATCGACAACCAGGGGAACCGCCAGCGAATACACGGTTTCCATTTCGCTCTTGACCCAACCCATTAACTGTTCGGCACCCGCGACCGGAACCTCGAACACCAGCTCGTCGTGGACCGTGAGCAAGAGCGCGGCACCCGACACCGGGGCCCCGCCCGTCTCGATCGCGCGGTCGATGCGAATCATCGCCAGCTTCAGCAGGTCGGCGGCCGATCCCTGAATGGGCGTATTGCGCGCGATGCGCTCGGCGTGGGCGCGATCCTGGGCGCGCGTCGCGCGGATCTCGGGGAGCGGGCGCCGCCGTCCGAGCAACGTCGAGACCGAAGCGCTCGCGCGCGCATCGACGACGGCGCGCTCCATGTACGCGCGCACCCCGGCGTAGCGCGTGAAGTAGCTGTCGATGTACGCACGCGCCTGCGCGCGCGGAATGCGCAGGACCTGCGCGAGGCCGAAGTCGCTCTGGCCGAACACCAAGCCGAAGTTGATCGCCTTGGCGATCCGGCGGTGCTCGGGCGTCACCGACCCTGGCGGCACACCGAAGACCTCGGCCGCCGTTCGGAGATGAATGTCCTGGCCGGCGCGAAAGGCGTCCAAGAAGGCGGGGTCCTGAGAAAAATGCGCGAGGATCCGCAATTCGATCTGCGAGTAATCGGCCGACACCAGCAAATGCCCCGGCTCGGCCACGAACGCTTCCCGGATGCGCCGCCCGACCTCGCTGCGGATCGGAATGTTCTGCAAGTTGGGATTGCTGGACGACAGGCGTCCGGTCGCAGCGACCGCCTGGTTGAACGAAGTGTGGAGGCGCCCGGTCGTGGGGTTCAGCAGCGCCGGCAGCGCGTCGATGTAGGTCCCCTTGAGCTTGGCGAGCATCCGGTACTCGACGATCTTTGCCGGCACCGGGTGGATCGACGCCAGCTCTTCGAGTGTGTCGGCGTCGGTCGACGGGCCCGTCTTGGTGCGCCGGCCGACTGGCAACCCCAGCTTGCCGAACAGGACCTCCGCGAGCTGCTTGTTCGAAGCGATGTTGAACGGACCGCCGGCGAGCGCGTGGATCTCCCCCTCCAGCGTCGCCAGGGAGGTTCCCACTTCGACGCCGATTTCGCGCAGCTTGTCGGTGTCGAGCTTGACGCCTCGGCTTTCGATCTTGGCGAGCACGCTGGCGAGCGGCAGCTCCATCGTCCGGTAGAGCGCATCCAGCCCCGCCGCGATGAGCTTGGCCGATTGGGGCGCCGCGAGCGCCAGCGCCGCAGCCGCCTCGGCGCCGAGGCGCGCGCCCACCTCCTCGACCGAAAAATCGGCACCCGGTCGCGCCGAGGCGCCGGTCCCTATCCAGCTCCCCCGCGCGGCCGGCGGCACGATGCCCTCGGCGGCTGCCACGACGTCCAGGTCGTAGCGGGTTCGAGAGGCATCCAGCAGATAGGCCGCCAGCATCGGATCGGATGCCACACCTTCGAGCTTCAGGCCCCGTTGCCCGAGCAGCACCTCCAGCGTCTTGACGTCGTGGACGTGCTTGGCGATGGCCAGCGATGCCAGCACCGGCGCCAGGATGCCCAACGCCCTTTCGAGAAGGCAGGCCGGCGCGCCCAGCGTGCGATGGCAGAGCGGCAAATAGGCTCGCGTCCCGTCCGGCAGCGCGAAGCCGAGTCCCACCAGATCGCAGCGGACGGACGACACACCGTCGTAGAGCGCGGCCAGACCGACGGCGCCC
>CAAGKR010410666.1_pt1 | contig 14689 bp, 14 predicted proteins | sample 2556971 | NCBI WGS metagenome assembly CAAGKR01 (sample SAMEA5207829, study PRJEB30636) | soil metagenome | biome: forest; feature: boreal; material: soil | place: USA | collected 2011-09 | depth 1 m | reverse complement strand
CGATCCTTGGCTGCGACGTAGATCAGCACGGACCGGGTGGTGACGACGTCGACGGAGTTGTCCGAGATGTCATGGAGGTCGTCCGCGGAACCGATCAGAAACCGGCAGCGGTCGAGGGCATGGATCTCCTCCGCGGTCTGTCGACAGCGGGCGATCAGGTCGGCGGAGATATCGGTGAAGATCACGTGTCCCTTCGGCCCAACGAGCTCCAGCGCCCCGAACCCGATCAACCCATCTCCGCAGCCCACGTCGAGGACGGTCTTGCCGGGCTTGATGTCGGCCAGGGCGAGCACGCGCTGGCGCAATGCCTGGAGTTGTCGTTCCGCATCGGGCGACAGCGTTGCCGAACCCTGGCGACGGAAGGAGAGCCATCGGGACCAGATGTCTTCCGTCACGCCAGACTATTTTTGCAGGAGGATGTCGATCCGGGTGGCCTGGCCGTGCCCTGACAGGCGAATCGGGCCAGTCACTTTGCCATCGGTGCGGCGGAATGCCCAGGTGCCGTCATTCGGATTCATCTTGGTGATCGTCCACGGTTGCTGGGTGAGGTGGTCGGAGTAGAACGAGGTCACGGTGGCAACCGGCGCATCCGCATCCCAATTTGCGTTCACCGACGTTCCATTTGTTCCAAACGTTTCATTGACACCGATCAGTCCGGCTGCCGGGTAGATCGGAAAGTCCTGCGGAACGCCGAACGTGCCGCCGGCGTTCCATCCCTTGGTCACGGACCCAGCCAACGCCAGGCCGCCGATGATGAGGAATCCGCCGAGGGTTCCCACGATGGCGATCCGGATCCAGTTCAGACTCTTGCGCCGAGGCCGAAACGCCGCTTCAGACGCCCACTTGCGTACGGAGACGGGTCTTAGCGCTGGGCGGGGACCTTCTCGGCGGCGGCGTCGACCGCGCGGCCGCGCATCGCGCGCAACATGTTGTCCTTTCCCTCGATGAGGACCCGGCGAACAGGACCGGCCACGGGTTCGCTGCCGTTCAAGTATCGGTCGGTCTCGGCCACTGTCTTTTCGCCGATCACCACGGCCGGAAACATCATCCGGGCGAAGGAGAGCCCGATCTCGACGTCACGGTCATTCCAGATTTGCCCAAGCGACGAGAAATAGCGCGCCACGTAGGGCTCGAGCAGCGCCTGCTGGTCGTACCGACTGAAGCCTCGCATGATCGCGCGTTGGGTTGCCAGCGGCACGGCCGTGTCCTTGACGATGGTGTCCCACGCTTCGGATTTCGCCTCCGGGGTTGGGCGACCGGCCCGGGCCGCCGCCGCGTAACGCTGGCCCTGATCGGTCGGGTCCCGCTTCAGTTCGGCCTCGATGCGCCCCTCCTCCCGGCCCGCGCCGGCGAGCGCACCAACGATGGACCATCGCAGGTCGGTATCAACCTTGAGGCCCGGGAACACCTTGATGTCATCGAGCAAGCCGGTCAGGATCGCGAACTGTTTGTCCGTCCGGGCCGCGCCAATCAAGGCATGCGCCCAGGTGAGCTGAAAGTCACTTCCTGGCGCGGCACCATCGAGCGCCCGTAGGGCGTAGGCCGCCAGCCGTTCCGTCGACGCGGGCGCGTTCGCGGGATCACCGTAGACATTAATAGCCGAGAGGCACTCGGCAATCAGATCCTGGACGACGCCCACATCGGTCTCGCCCTGGATGTTGTTGAGAATGACGTCCAGGAAGCGCCTCGCCGGCAGCTCGGCATCGCGAAGCATGTCCCACAGGGCGGCCCACGTAATCGCGCGAGCCAGTGGATCGCCGAGCCGGGCGAGATGCTCAGTTGCCGTCTGCAAGGAGCGCTCGTCGAGCCGGATCTTGGCGTAGGTCAGGTCGCGGTCATTGACCAGAAGAAAGTCCGGTTGCTTCTCACCGGCCAGGTCTTTGACCGGCGTATTCTCACCCGTCACATCGAGCTCGACGCTCCGCCGTAGCTGGAGTCCGTCGGCGCCCAGGTCGTACAGCCCAACCGCCAGCCGATGCGACCGAATGGTCGGGTGATCGGCCGGCGCGGTTTGCTCGATGATCAGCGATCCGATCGTGTCGCCCCGCGGCGTGATCAGCGGTCGCAGCGTGTTGAGGCCGGCCGTCTCGAGCCATTCCTCTGACCAGGCGCCCAAGTTGCGGCCGGAGCCAGCCTGGACGTCGCCCAAAAACTCGTCGAGGGAGGCGTTCGCGTACTGCCGCTCTTTGACGTAGCGTTGCACGCCCCTGAGAAACGTGTCCTGGCCGACGTAGGCGACCAGCTGACGCAGTACGCAGGCCCCCTTGTCGTAGGTGATCGCGTCGAAATTCAGCCGGACCGACGCGATATCGGGGACGTTTGCCGAAATCGGATGGGTGGTCGGGAGCTGGTCCTGGCGCCGTGCGCCGGCCTTGTACTGGTTGGCGAAGGTAACCCATCCGTTCTTGAACCGGGTCGCCTCGACCTGCGCCAACACGGACATGAAAGTGGCGAACGTCTCGTTGAGCCAGAGGTCGTCCCACCAGCGCATCGTGACAAGGTCGCCAAACCACATGTGCGCCATCTCATGAAGGATCACGTTGGCCCGATCCTCGCGGGCCGACTCAGTCACCTTTGATCGGAAGATGAAGACCTCGAGAAAGGTGACGCAGGCGATGTTCTCCATCGCCCCGCTGCTGAACTCCGGGACGAAGAGCTGGTCGTATTTGTGAAACGGATAGGGGTACTGGTACGCCTGCGCATAGAAATCGAGGCCCTGCTTGGTGATAGTGAAGATTTCTTCGGGGTCGAGGTACTGCGCGAGAGATTGCCGGCAGAAGATGCCGAGGTCGATATCGCCATGGCGGTCGCGGACGCAGTGGTAGGGTCCGGCCACGATGGCGGTGAGATAGGACGACATCTTTGGTGACGTCCCGAAGTCCCACCGTTTGACGTTCTCCCGGCCGGTCACGGCCTGAGCCTGCCCGGCGTTGTTGGAGATCACGACCCAGTCCGATGGGGCGAAGACGGTGAAGACAAACGTGGCCTTGAGGTCGGGCTGGTCGAAGCAGGGGAACATGCGGTGGGCGTCGAACGGCTCGAACTGGGTATGGAGGTACACCTTCTGATCGACCGGGTCCACGAAGCGGCAGAGGCCCGCGCCGACGTTTTCGTACGCGCAGGTGCCGAGGACGTGGAGCTCGTTGGCCTCCTTCAGGTTCGTCAGCGTGATGCGGGCCCCGTCGAAGGCCTCTTTGGGGACCTCCTCGCCGTTGAGCTCGCAGCTGTCGAGGGAGGCGGCCAGGAAGTCAATAAAGGTGGTTGCGCCCGGCGTCTCGCACAGGAAGTGGATGGTGGCATCGCAGGTGAAGGTCTCGGACGCGCCCGTGAAGTCGAGCGAGATCTCGTAGATGGGGCTACGGATGAGCTGCGCGCGGATGCGCGCCTCGTCGCGGGTGAGGTTGTTGGTCGGGTGCATCCTTAGTAATGTAGCTGGTGACATGGGAATGACTGCACCGGCCCGAACCGAGCGTGGGCATGCGGAGGTCGACGGGGCACGCCTGTCCTACGAGGTGGCGGGGGAGGGCGAGGCCGTTGTCCTGATCCATTCGTGGATCACGGACAGCCGCAGCTGGGACCCGCAGTTCGCCGAATTCGCGCGGCGGTTCCGGGTCCTCCGGTACGACATGCGCGCATTCGGGCAATCGGACGTCTCGCACGGCGAATACTCGGCGCGGGCGGATCTCGAGGCCGTGATGGCGGCCGCCGGAGTCGAGCGCGCCGCGCTGGTGGGCGTGTCGATGGGGAGCGCGCTGGCCCTGGATTTTGCGCTCGAGCATCCCGAGCAGGTGACCGCCCTGGTGATGGTCGGTCCGGGACTCAGCGGTCGGGAGCCGTCCGAGGCTTTCAAGACGCTGATGGACGAGGTCGACCGGATCTTTGAACAGAAGGGGCTGGACGCGACGATCGAGCGCGAAATGGAGATCTGGCTGTACGGGAAAGGCCGCGCGGCTGCCGACGTCGATGCAAAGGTGCGCGCCGCCGTCTTCAAAATGGATCGCTATAACAGCGCCCGGTTTCCGAAAGACATGAAGGCACAACCGCTCGATCCGCCGGCGATTGGCCGCCTCGGTGAGATTCGGGTCCCGACCCTCATCGTTGTTGGGGACCGAGACGTCGCTGACGTCTTCGATTCTGCCGATCGGTTGGAAGCCGGCATCGCGGGAGCGCGACGCGTCGTGATGGAGGGCACCGCGCACGTGCCGAACATGGAGCAGCCAGGGGCGTTTAATCAAATCGTGCTCGATTTCTTGAAGGGCACCCGTGGCAAGACCCGCCGATAACGGCCGTTAGGCAAACCCTGCGGAACCGACCCGCGGTCCCGGCTCCGCTCTACGCGCTCGGCGCCATCGCGTCGGTGCAGATTGGCGCGACGGTCGCGCGGCGCCTGTTCGATTCGCTCGGTCCCAGTGGAACCGTCTTCCTTCGCGTTGCGTTCGGCGCCGTGATTCTGCTCGCGATCGCTCGCCCGCGACGGCCACGCCTGGCAGCCGCGCAGTGGCGCGGCATCGTGGTGTTCGGCTTGATCATCGCCGGGATGAACCTGTGCTTCTACCAGGCAATCGCCCGCATCCCCCTCGGGATCGCCGTGACCATCGAGTTCCTTGGACCGCTGGCGGTCGCGATCATCGGCTCTCGGAAGGCACTCGACTTTGCGTGGGTTGCCATGGCGGCCGTTGGGGTCGCCATCCTGTCGTTTGCGGGCGGAGCGGTGACGCCGCTGGGGGTCGTCTACGCACTCGCCGCCGCCGCAGGGTGGGCCTGTTATATCGTGCTGAGCCAGCGGGTCGGACGGCTGGTGCCCGGACCCAACGGGCTCGCCTTCGCGCTGACGGTCGGTGGGATCGCGCTCGCGCCTTTCGGTTTAGCGGGTGCCGGCCCGCGGCTCCTCGAGCCGCGCAACCTGCTGCTGGGACTGGTAGTCGCGATCCTGTCGTCGGCGATCCCGTTCTCACTGGAGTTTGCGGCCCTTCGCCGCCTATCGAGCCAGGTTTTCGGCATCTTGATGAGTCTCGAGCCGGCGATGGGCGCGGCAGCAGGGTTCGTCTTCCTCGCGCAGCGGCTCGCTCTCCGCGATCTGCTCGCGATCGTGTTGGTGATGGTGGCGAGCGTTGGGGCGACGGTCACGGCGCCACGGCGGCTTAGATCTATCTGAGGAGGAGGCGGTGAAGCCGAATCGTGGCGACCCAGAGCCCGGCCGCCGCCAGCGCGAGCAGGTAAGCGACGTCGAGCAAGAGGCCAGGGCCAATGGTGCCGGTCGTCAGGCTGCGCAGCAAGTCGACACCGTGATAGAGGGGCGTCAGCTCGATGAGGACCTGGAGTGGTGCGGGATAGAACGAGAGCGGATAGAAGGTGGCCGAAAAGAGAAAGAGGGGAATCAGCACGACCAGCACCAGCTCGATGTCCTGCCAGCTGCGCAGGAAGGTTGTCAGTGCCGCGCCGGCGGCCCCGAACGCGAAGCTGAGCAACATGGCGGCCGGTAGCGCGAGGATGGTCCAAGGCGATGGCGCCAGGCCGAGCGCGACCATCACCACGATGAAGCCGATCGCGTAGAGCGTGCCCCGAATCAACGCCCAGGCGACCTCGCCGAGCGCGACGTCGACCACCCCCAGCGGCGTCGACAAGATGGCGTCATAGAGCTTGACGTAACGGAGCTTGAAAAAGAAGTTGAACGATGTCTCGTAGACCGCGCCGTTCATCGCCGAGGAGGCCATCAACGCCGGGGCGACGAAAACCGCGTAGCGGACAGGGTGGCCGTTGAGGGTCAGGGCCGAGCCGACCAGCGAGCCGACGCCGAAGCCGATGCCAAGCAGATAGACCAGGGGCTCGACGAAGCCGGAGACGATGATGATCCAGCCGCGCCGGTAGAGGATGGCGTTGCGCTCGACAAGCGGGATCGCGCGTCCGACCGAGCGCAGCGGAACAAGACGCCGGCTCATGGCGATCATTTGGCCAGCCGCCGCTGCAGGGTAATCTGGGCGGCCACGACGCCGGCCGTCGTGTAGGCGATGAGCACCACCAGGTGGACCAGTGCGGACGAAAACGAGAGGGTGCCGAGCGTCACGCCGCGGGTGAGCGCAACCCCATGCGCCAGCGGTGTCACCCAGGCGATCGCCTGGATGGTTTGGGGCAGGCGCTCGATGGGAAAGAAGGCGCCGCCCAGCAGGAAGAGCGGCGTGACCACGAATCGACCGATCACCGCGAAGCCGGTATCCGTCTCCTGGGTCGCCGTGAACGCCATCATGGGCGCCGCGAAGGCAAGGCCGCTCAACGCCGCAATCGGAACGGCGAGCGCCGCGGAGGTGGAATGGACCGTGCCGAACAGGAGCATGGCCGCGAAGAAGAGGACCGCCACCGTCAGGAGCCGGAACGCGAGCCACGCAACCTCACCGCCAACGATGTCGCCGACGCCGAGCGGTGTGGCGAGCATGGCGTCGTAGGTGCGAACCCATTTGATCCGCGCCAGCAGGCGGTAGGCAGTCTCGGAGAACCCAGTCTGCATGGTCGCCGTGGCCAGCAGGCCAGGGGCGAGGAAGTCCAGGTAGCGAACGCCCCCGACGCCCTGGGGCGAGCCGCGGCCGACGAGCGTGCCGAGGCCCACGCCGATGGCGGCCAGGAAGAGGACCGGAGAGATGAACGAGACGAAGATGGAGGACCGCCAGGTGCGCCGGTAAACGAGCGCATTGTGTTCGAGGACCCGGAGGGTGCCGATCATTAGGCCTCGCTCACTCGACGAGGCTGCGGCCGGTCAGCCGTAAGAAGACATCCTCGAGGGAGCTACGGCGCACGAGCGTGCTCTCGGGGCGCAAGCCGCGCGCCTGGATCGCGGCCGCCGCGGCGTCGCCATCGTTGGTATAGAGAAGCACGCGATCCGGGAGGACCTCGATGCGGTCGGCAACGCCGCCCAGCGTGCCGTCGAGCGCCGGCGTCGCGTCGACCGGGAAGCGGAGCTCGAGCACCTCCTTTGTGGAGTAACGGTCGATGAGCTCACGGGGCGAGCCGACGGCGACGATCTTCGCTTTGTCCATGACCACGAGGCGATCACAGAGTTGCTCTGCCTCGTCCATGTAGTGGGTCGTCAGCACGAGCGTGACGCCACGCTGCTTGAGCCGGTAGAGGCGATCCCAGACCAGGTGGCGCGCTTGCGGGTCGAGGCCGGTAGTCGGCTCGTCGAGCAGAAGAAGATCCGGCTCGTTGATGAGCGCGCGGGCAATCGTCAGGCGACGCTTCATGCCGCCGGAGAGCGGCTCGACCTGGTCGTCCCCGCGTTCCTTGAGTTGGACAAACTCGAGCAGCTCCTGGGTTCGCCTGCGGGCGATCTCGTGCGCGATGCCGAAGTAGCGAGCGTAGGTTTCGAGATTTTCCCGAACACGCAGCTCCGCATCCAGGGTGTCCGATTGCGGCACGACACCGAGCCGGGCGCGGATCGCCGGCCCGTCAACCGCCGGGTCCATGCCGAGGATCCGCAGCGTGCCCCCGGACAGTGGCGAGACACAGCCGATCATGCGCATCGTCGATGTCTTGCCGGCACCGTTCGGCCCGAGGAAGCCGAACGCCTCGCCGGGCGCGACGTCGAAATCGATGGCATCGACCGCGACGAACGCGCCGAACCGTTTGGTCAGGCCACGGGCGTGGATCAGCGACGTCTCAGAGGTGGGCATTGGGGCTGCGGACGATACTACGGGTACCCCGTGCCCCCCACCCCGACCCTCCCCGTCTCAGGGTGTTGCGACGACTCCTTGAACCCGAGCCCCCGAAAAACGGGGGAGGGAGATTAGAGAGTTGGGAGGAGAAAGGGTCTTGCTACATGACGGCCGTCAGCTGCAGCGCGCGGCCATCGCCCTGGCCGGGGATGCCGCCGGTACGCGCCAGCACCGAGACCTCGTGGTCGATGAGGAAGCGCTTCTGCTCGAGCCCGCCCGCGAAACCCGTCAGCGAGCCATCGGCGCCGATGACGCGATGGCAGGGCACGATGACGCACACCGGGTTGGCGCGGTTTGCCGCGCCCAGCGCGCGCGCCGCCGTGGGGATGCCGAGCTGCCTGGCCTGGTGCCCGTAGCTCACGGTGGTGCCAAACGGGATTGCCGACAGTGCGCGCCAGGCGGCCAGCTGGAAGCGCGTGCCCTCGACGTCGAGCGGCACATCAAAACTGGTGCGCGTGCCGGCGAAGTATTCGTCCAGTTGCCGGATCGCAGTCAGGAGCCAGGGATGCTCAGGATTTCGACGAGGCCGGCCCATAAGCCGGATCCGGCCGTTGTCCGATGGCCAGGTGACGGCGCGGAGCCCGCGATCCGAGGCGACGAGCATGAGCTCGCCGACCGGTGTGACGTGTGTCGTGCGGTGAAGGCGGTGCTTGGTCATGATCATTCAGGCTGCTCCTTCCATGATGGGGGAGGCGAGGCTCGCCCAGAGTTGGTGCGTAGCGTAGGTCCGCCAGGGACGCCAGGTGGCGGCGTGCGTCGCGATCGCTTTTGGATCGTGGCCGAGGCCGAGACGAGCGCCGGCTTTGCGGATGCCGAGGTCGGTTGCGAGAAAGGTGTCGGGATCGCCCAGCGCGCGCATGACGATGTAGCCGGCCGTCCACTCGCCGATGCCCGGAAGCGCTGTCAGGCGCTGAAAGACGTCGGTACGGTCGGCGCCCGGGTCGAGCGGAAGCTCGCCCCCGGCGATCGCCCCGGCAAGGTGGGTCAACGTGGCGCGGCGGCTCGCGGGCACACCGAGGCTGGAAAGATCGGCCTCGGCGATCGACGCGGCGGTGGGGAAGAGACGCGTGAGTGTCGGATGCGCGATCTTGATGGGGTCACCGTGGGTCGACACCAGGCGTGAGGTCAAGGTCCGGGCGGCAGCCAGCGAAACCTGCTGGCCCATGACAGCCTGGAACGCAAGCTCGGCGCCGTCCACCGCGCCCGGCGCACGGAGGCCCCGGTTTCGGCGGACAAGCGGGGCGAGGTGCGCATCGGATCCGAGCACCTCGGCAACGCTGATCGGGTCGGCGTCCAGGTCGAGCAGCCGCCGGCAGCGCAGGACCGCGCTCGCAAGGTCGGCCATGGATTCGAGCTGCAGCGTGCAGCGGACGTAGGCCTCGGCCGGCTCGAGTTGCACAATCGCGGCGCCACCAGGAAGACGCAGGGTGCGGCGATAGATGGTGCCGTCGACCTCCGCGACGCCCGGGATCGCGCGGGTGCCAAGCCATGCGAGCAGCACGGCCCAATCGAGCGGTGGGCGGAACGGCAGGCGGAGCACGAGCGATCCGTTGGGGTGGTCGCCGCGGCGCCGGCCGGCGATCCGAAGCTCGGTGGGCGTCAGGGCAAAGACGTCGCGGACGGTCTCGTTGAATTGCCGGATGCTGTCGAACCCGGCCGCGAACGCGACGTCGGTGAATGGGAGGTTCGTCGTCTCGATCAGGGTGCGCGCGGTTTGCGTGCGCTGGGCCCGCGCGATCGCGAGCGGACCGGCGCCGAGCTCGGCGAGCAGGAGTCGATGCAGGTGGCGCTCGCTGACCGCCAGCCGGCGGGCGACACCCGCGACGCCGTCCCGGTCGATCACGCCGTCCGCGATCAGGCGCATCGCGCGTCCCACGAGATCGCCGCGCACGTTCCACTCCGGCGATCCCGGCGAGGCATCGGGCCGGCATCGCTTGCAGGCGCGGAAGCCTGCGAGCTGGGCCGCGGCCGCGGTGGGATAGAAGCGGACGTTCGCGCGCTTCGGCCGGATCGGCGTCGGGCAGCTCGGGCGGCAATAGATCCCGGTCGTGACGACGGCGGTGATGAACCAGCCGTCGAAGCGGGCATCGCGGCTTTCAACCGCCCGGTAACAGCGCTCGAAGTCCAGGGCCATGGCGCTCACGGGTTTCATGGTGAGGCTTTTGGGGGCTGCGTGCTAGCGGGAATCGGACATGCAAGCGCTGGACCCCGGGCACGCGTTGCGGTAGCGTTTGGGTGTGGCGCGCCGCTTGTGGGTCTCGATCGCGGTGGGTGTGGGGGCGCAATCGCGGTAGCGCGGGTCATCATGCGGCCGCCGAGTCCGGCCATGCGGCGGGCCCTCTCGGTGCATCAAGAGCGCGACCGCATCGACCCGGAACGGGCTGCGCACCAGCATGCGGCGTATGTGCGCGCGCTGGAGCGAGCCGGGGTCTCGGTCGTGCTGCTCGCCCCCGAGCCGGAGCTGCCGGATGCGTGCTTCACCTGGGACACGATGCTCGCGTTTCCACGCGCCGGCACCGTCGAGCCGACCGCGTTGCTGGTCGCTGCCCGGCCCGGGGAGCCCTCGCGACGGCCGGAGGTGGCATCGGTCATCAAGCGCGCACGGGGCCTGGCAGCGGAGGCGGAGGTCATCGAAATCCGCGAGCCCGGGACGCTGGATGGGGGAGACGTGATCACGTATGGCAACCGTGTGGCGATCGGGGTCTCGGCACGGACGAACGAGCCTGGTGCCAATCAACTCGCCCGCGCCCTGGAGCGATACGGGTATCGCGCGTTCCTCTGCCCGGTGGAGGATCGGTTGCATCTCGCGTCGGCGCTGAGCCCGCTGGGACCGAACCGGATGATCGGCACCATGGCGGGCTACCGATCACTGGACAGCGCAGGCGCCGAGGTCGCCCCGCAAGGTGAGATCGAGCGCCTGATCATTCCGGACCGCGACCTGGCCGCCGCGAATGTGCTCGTGGCCGTCGGGCATTGTTTTGTCGTTCGCGGTCACAAGGCAGCCGTGGCAGTGATGAGGCGCGCCGGGGAGACGGTGGTCGAAATCGACCTGGAGGATTTTGTGCGGGCCGATGGTGGGCCGACCTGCCTGGTCGCGCCGGTGCCGTAAGGTCGAAGTCAGCGGGTTTGTGCACCAGCAAGCCCCTAGAATTGTCGGAGCACCCCTGATGGCATACCAGACCCTTTATCTCAAGTACCGGTCGCAGCATTTTGGCGACCTGGTCGGACAGGATGCGATCGCCCAGACCCTGAAGAACGCGGTGGAGCAGGGCCGGGTCGCGCATGCCTACCTCTTCTCAGGGGTCCGTGGCACCGGGAAGACATCGACCGCCCGGATCCTGGCGAAGGCGATCAACTGTTTGGACCGCAAGGGCGCTGAACCGTGTGGCGTCTGCGCGAACTGCGTTGAGATCAGCACCGGGGCGGCGGTCGACCTGATCGAGATCGATGCGGCGTCCAACCGCGGCATCGACGAGATCCGCGACCTGCGCGAGCGGGTGAAGTACCTGCCCGCCAGCCTGAAGGTGAAGGTCTACATCATCGACGAGGCCCACATGCTGACGACGGAGGCCTTCAACGCCCTGTTGAAGACGCTGGAGGAGCCGCCGGCGCACGTGACCTTTGTCCTGGCAACCACCGAGCCGCACAAGATCCCACTGACGGTGGCCTCGCGGTGTCAGCGATTTGACTTCCGTCGGATCGAGACGGGCGCCGTGGCGGCGCACCTGGCGTCGATCGTTCAGGCGGAAGGGGTCAAGGTCGACCCGCAGAGCCTGGCGCTCCTCGCGCGCTTGGCCCGCGGTAGTATGCGCGACGGCATCACACTGCTCGATCAGCTGATCTCGCAGGGCGGTGACGAGCTAACGGTGGCGAAGACGCGCGAGCTGCTTGGCCTGGCCGACCCCGAGACGCTGGTGCAGCTGCTGGCGTACGCGACGACCGGCGATGCGGCGCGAACGCTGGGAGAACTGCAGAAGTTTTACGATGCCGGCGGGGACGTGCGCCAGCTGGTCCGTGGGCTGCTGGGCGCGATCCGCGAGGCCGCGCTGTTGTCGGTTGGCTACCAGGACTCGGAAGGGTTAGGCGGGGCCGCCAGCGCCGGGTTGGAGAAGATTGGGCGCGCGGCAGGGCGGAATGCCCTGCTCGGCATGTGGAAGGGCCTGATGGAGATGGAACCGGAGTTGCGCAAAGGCGCGGACGCGCGCCTGCTGCTGGAGGTCACCCTGCTCTCGAATATGAGCCAGCCGGTGCCGGTCGCGGTGGCGCCCGCGGTGGCGAGTGTCGAGGCGGCTGGGGGCGAGAAGATGATCGAGCCCGCGCTGGCCGCGGAGCCGGCGGTGCTGGGGCCGGATGCGCGCTGGGATGCGTTGAAGCAGATGCTCCCCAAGCCGGTGGGATCGCTGCTGATGGACGCCCGATTGGCGTCGGTGCGCGAGGGGTTGGTGCGGATCGAGTTCCGTTATCCGGCGCATGCCGAACTGATGAATGGCGCGAAGAACAAAGAGACGCTGCTGGCTGCGGTGCGCGAAGTGTTCGGGCCGGAGTCGCGCGTCGAGCTGGTCGCCGGGGAGAAGCCGGCTGCCGCGACGGCGGTTGTGTCGCGCCCGGTGACGTCGATCGCGGACGACCCGCTGGTAAAGGATGCGATGAACCGGTTTGATGCCACCAACGTGCGGGTGACCCCGCGAGGGAGGTAGCGGCGCGTGGGACAGCAATTCAAGATGATGAAGCAACTGCAGCAGATGCAGGCAAAGATGGCGAAAGTCCAGGAGGACCTCGGAGCCATGACGGTGACCGGCACGGCCGGCGGCGGCATGGTCGAGGTGGTCGTCAACGGGCATCAGAAGGTGCTCTCGGTGACGGTCAAGCCGGAAGTGGTCGACCCGACGGATGTCGAGATGCTCCAGGACCTCGTGATGGCGGCCATCAACGACGCGATGGACAAGGCCCGCGACCTGGCCTCGAAGGAGATGGGGTCGGTAACGGCCGGGTTGGGGCTGCCCCCCGGATTGCTCTAGGTCGGATGGTTTGGCCGAGATCCCGCCGGCGCTGACCCGGGTGATGGATGAGTTGGGCCGGCTGCCGGGGATCGGGCCCAAGACGGCGCAGCGGCTATCCTTCTATATCCTGCGCGCGCCCAGGGACTCGATCGATCGTCTGGCTGCCGCACTGGTGGACGTCAAAGCCCGAATCCGGTTCTGTGACGAGTGCTTCTTCATCTCGGAGACGGAGCGGTGCACGATCTGCTTGTCTGGGCGACGCGACCGGACGGTGGTCTGCGTGGTTGAGGAGCCTTTAGATGTGCTGGCGATCGAACGGACCGGCGAATATCACGGGCTGTACCACGTTTTGCACGGAGCGCTATCACCGATCGATGGGGTTGGGCCGGCGGAGCTGAAGATTGCCGAACTGCTGGCGCGGCTGCGGCGCGAGCCGGCGGCGGAGGTGATCCTGGCGACCGACCCGGATATGGAAGGGGAGGCGACGGCGGCGTACCTGGGCGCCCAGCTGGCGCCGCTGGGAATTCGGACCTCGCGGCTGGCCCACGGGCTGCCGGTGGGTGGCGAGCTGGAATACGCTGATGAGTTGACGCTGGCGCGGGCGTTCTCGGGGAGGCAGGCGTTTTGAGCGAGGTGGGGCAGGCGTCTGCCGAAGGGGCGGGGGGCGAGTCGGCGGACGAGCGCGAGATTGCCTGGCTGGCCATGCCGGAGAAGGCGCCGGTCGTGGGGCGGGATGGTGAGGAGATCGGGCGGGCGGAGGGATTGCTGGGTGATTTGGACGACGATATCTTCCATGGGATCGTGGTGAAGCTGGCCCGAGGTGGGAAGGTCGAGGTGGCGGCGGATCGGATCCCCAAGATCACCACGCGCCGGGTTTATACAGACCTCGCCACGGATGAGCTCGAGGGGTTGCCGGAGTACAACCGGTAGGTTTAAGCGCGCCGGCGGCGGGGTACATTTTTGAGGCTGCTCGAAACGCCTTGACAAGGTGGCCAGGGAATACGGTATCATTCACAGGCTGCCCGAAAGCCGGGAGGAAGTCCTGCGCGCTTCTCGAGCGGTGAGCACCTTAAAAATTGAAGAGTGGAACGGACTTCTCCGAGAAGGCCCTTCGAAATGTCGTGAGGACCCTGATTCGATTTCTAAAACCTCGCCCTGATTGGGTTGAGGTTTTTATGGAGAGTTTGATCCTGGCTCAGGATTAACGCTGGCGGCGTGCCTGACACATGCAAGTCGAACGAGTTCTAGCTGCCCGCAAGGGTGACTAGCGCTAGTGGCGGACGGGTGAGTAACACGTGGGCAACCTGCCTGAGAGCGCGGAATAACCCTGCGAAAGCAGAGCTAATACCGCATGTGGTTGTTGGTTGGCATCTTCCAACAACTAAAGTCGCAAGACGCTCTCAGATGGGCCCGCGGCCTATTAGCTAGTTGGTGAGGTAACGGCCCACCAAGGCATTGATGGGTAGCTGGTCTGAGAGGACGGACAGCCACACTGGGACTGAGACACGGCCCAGACTCCTACGGGAGGCAGCAGTGAGGAATTTTCCGCAATGGGCGAAAGCCTGACGGAGCAACGCCGCGTGAGGGATGAAGTCTCTAGGGATGTAAACCTCTGTTGGGAGGGACGAAGATCTGACGGTACCTCCTGAGGAAGCCCCGGCTAACTACGTGCCAGCAGCCGCGGTAATACGTAGGGGGCAAGCGTTATCCGGATTTACTGGGTGTAAAGAGCGCGTAGGCGGTTCTGTAAGTTGGTTGTGAAAGTTCGAGGCTTAACCTCGAAACTGCGTCCAATACTGCAGGGCTGGAGTGCAAGAGAGGCAAGTGGAATTCCAGGTGTAGTAGTGAAATGCGTAGATATCTGGAGGAACACCAGTGGCGAAGGCGGCTTGCTAGCTTGTAACTGACGCTGAGGCGCGAAAGCTAGGGGAGCGAACGGGATTAGATACCCCGGTAGTCCTAGCCCTAAACAATGTTCACTAGGTG
>CAAGKR010127132.1_pt1 | contig 14697 bp, 12 predicted proteins | sample 2556971 | NCBI WGS metagenome assembly CAAGKR01 (sample SAMEA5207829, study PRJEB30636) | soil metagenome | biome: forest; feature: boreal; material: soil | place: USA | collected 2011-09 | depth 1 m | reverse complement strand
GATGGACAGTCGACCTTCTAATTGTTAATTGATCAAACATATAAAAAAATTTATGTTTCAGTTATTAAAAGAGTAGTTCTTTCCATTAATAATTTTGAAACATTTCCTACTGTATTAGCTTCAATTTCTGTTATATTGTATAATTTTTTTAATTTATCTTCTTCTGCCTCGAGAACTACATCATCCCTTTCACCTAGTAAATTAGCCAATGTTTCCATTATGTTATCATCACAATCAACTGCTACTACACAAACTTCAATATTTCCACTTGTAATTCCCAACATTTTCAGGGCATGTGATATTTGTCTCTGTCCTGATGTTCTTACACATATTTCAAGACCTAAACTATTTGCAATATTTTCATGTCGGGAAAATGATTTGATTGCGTGTATAGTTGCATGCGTAACATGTTTTCTGCCAGCTATTCCCTCTGCATTCATTAGCTGTATTGTGCATCCATTATCTGATTTAGGTAATTCATTTATTAAATGTTTATAATCAGTTACTTTAGATTTAAATCCTGCGATTTGTATATTAAACTCTTCAGCATCGTTATTGATTATAATTATTTCATTCATCCTTTCCCCTCCATGATATAAGATAAAATATCGATTCTCTTAAGTTTTTAGTTCGGAATGATATATAAACCCCCATAACTCCCCTGAAAAATTTTGATACTGCAAATATCAGTTCTAACAGCACAAAAATTTGTATCAAAAATATTATAACTGATGTAATTCCTCCAATGCCCCAATATAAGTGGATATTTGAGATGTTAAGAAAACTATGAGTCAGATAATCCATTAAAAATAATAAAAACAGTCCCACTATGAACTGTACTGTTGACATGAAAAAAAGTTCTCCAGATCTAATCATGGATTCCTTGACTTTTTCGTGCATATCCGTAAGTGCCATTATATAGGTAAAGGTTAAAAGTGACAAAGTTGCGGATACTAGGACAAATACTTCTATAAAGCCGGTTATCTGGTCATAATTGTGTATTTTAATTGCACCAAGTATAAAAGGTACTAAAAAGCTTATTGTAAGTATAATACCAAGGTATGTTGATACAAGATTCCCAAAAACATTAACCCCCCTTTTTATATATGAGAGCTTCCCATTTGATGATGTTTTCATATATAAAATTATTGAAATTATTGTTATTATATCTATTTAGCTTTTTGGAAATTGAATCTGAAGTTGTAAAACTAAAAAGAAATAAAAAAGGAGTTATAAAAGAAAATTATAAAATTTTAAGTTAATTATAATTTATCATATTCTTCAGCTTCTCGTATCTTTTTATCGCTAACTATTTTGTTAACTCCACCTAAAACAGCTTCTACACTTGCCATTATTATATCTGGTTGGGTACTTCGTGCACTTACAATATTTTCACCATTTTTAAGTTTGACGACTACATCGATCAGAGCATCTGTACCCCCTGTTATTGCATCAACATGATATTCTTCGAGTTGTATGTCTACCACATCTTTCATACTTTTTTTGATCGCAACAATTGCTGCATCTACTGGACCTACCCCTACTCCGGCTTCTACCTTTTCAACGCCATCCACATTAATCTTTACAGATGCTGTAGGTGTTACCTTATTTCCAGAGACTATGGTTAGTTCTTCAAGTTCTACTGGTTTTTCTGCAAGCACGCCCAGGGCATCTTCTGCAATTGCTTGAAGATCAACATCAGTTACAGATTTTCCCATGTCTCCAAGAGATTTTATTCTAGAAAATATTTGTTCAAAACGGACATCATCCACTCTCAGTCCCATCTCATTTATTCTATTTCTAATAATATGACTACCAACATGTTTTCCCAATACAAATCTTCTTCTATGACCAACAAGTTCTGGTTTTATTGGTTCATAAGTTTCGGCTTTCTTTATAACACCATCTGCATGTATCCCTGATTCATGGGCAAATGCGTTTTCACCAACTATTGCTTTGTTAGGCTGAAGATATATTCCTGTCATCCTTGCTACTGTTTTTGACATCTCGTACAACATTTTGAAGTTTATGCTAGTCTTAACGTCATAGAGTGAGTAAAGGGAAACTACTACTTCTTCAAGAGATGCGTTTCCTGCCCTTTCTCCTATTCCATTTATGGTGACATGTGCTTGACTTGCTCCAGCCCTGAGTGCTGATAGCGTATTGGCAACAGCCAGTCCAAAATCATTATGACAATGCACACTCACGGGTACACCAAGTCCGATTAAGCCTTCATAAAATTTGTAAGATTTTTCTGGTGTGAGCATTCCCACTGTATCACAAGCACATATTCTCTTTGCTCCTACAGCAATTCCATCATTAAACACTTCTTTCAAAAAGGTGTAATCACTCCGTGTTGCGTCTTCTGCTGAGAGTTCCACCAATAAACCATGATCAACCGCGTATTCTGCGGCTTCAATTGCAGTTTGCTTAACTTCTTCCCTGGTTTTTCTAAGTTTATATTCTATATGAAGATCCGATGTAGGTACAACCAAATGAACGCTATCTACACCACATTCTAAGGCTGCATCTACATCAACTTTAACTGCCCGAGCAAAGCTGCATATCTCGGCTGAAAGACCTTCAGAAACTATTTTTTTGATTCCTTCTCTTTCTCCCACCGAGGTAATGGCAGAGCCTGCCTCAATAACGTTTACTCCAAGTTCATCGAGTTTTATTGCTATTCTGAGTTTCTGATCCGGAGTTAAAGAGACTCCAGGAGTCTGTTCACCATCTCTAAGTGTTGTGTCAAATATTCTAGCTTTCAAGGGTCCCCCTCCACTATTTAAAGATTATATTAAATAATTTATTAATATAACTTAACCATTTATGATTACATAATAATTAAGTCAACCTACTATTAATTTTATATTTTAGATAGATACAAAAAATTGAAGTTTTAATATTACCTCTGCAAAATAGTCATGATCAAATATTCTTTTTAAAAAGTGTTATCACTCGTGTCAAACTTTTATGCATTCTTATGTGATGCTGTTCTATTATCTCAAAGTTTGTGCCTTCTATTAAGCCTGTTATATCCATATAATGGGGCGTAGCCATGCAAAGTCTCCCCCCATCGGTGAGCAATTTCTCAATTGTAATAAGAGACTGAGCATATAGATTTTTACTTTCCTCCCCTCCTGTTGATGCAGAGATACCATATGGAGGATCAGTTGCAATAGCATTTACTCTGTAAGGTAATTTTATTTCCCTTGCATCTGCCTTAAAAACTTCGTACTCCTTTATACCACAATAATTAAGATTTTTTATAGTTCCTTCAACCATTCTTTCATCAATATCTGCACCAACAACCTTTAAACCCATGATACCTGCCTCTATAAGGATACCTCCTGTACCGCAGAATGGATCAAGCACTAAATCTTTCTTTTTCACCCCAGTGAGATTAACCATGCATCTTGCAAGTTTTGGACTCATGGATCCCGGGTAGAAAAAAGGTCGTTTATGGGGTTTCAGATTGTAAAAATGTTTTTTATCTATTTTAAACAGTCTTTCTGTTACAAGTATCTTGTTATCAATAAATATTACTCTAATGAAACTTGAAGGATCTTTAAGATTCACTCTCACATCTTCAACAAGATTATTTATTATGCCTCCTAACTCCCATTCAACTTCTGATGTATCAAATTTATCAGTTTTATCCATTCTTTTAACTCTCACAGCATAATCATTTGTTATGAGTTCATTCCAAGAATATTTTTGAATTTCAGAATTTAAATCAATTTTATCAGTCTCAATTAGAAGTTTACACACTTCATGAGTATATGAAAATCTTTTTCCAATCATTTTAAGAGATTTAAAGCATTCATCAGGGATATTCAGAATTATTACCCCATCATATTGATTTATTACATCAAAGTGTATATTTTCTGCCTTTAGAACTGCTTCAATTTCTGCTTTGGGCAGTGTTTTATGTTCCTGAGACATTATTAAGACTATTTCCATAAACTTCCTATCCTCCTTGTTAAAAGTGTGGGTACAATGGAAAAAAGAAGTCTATTTTTGATCATTTCCTTTATGAGTGTCGATTGTGTGTCCATATCCCCGTATTTTGATATTAATTCTTCTGCATTTCCTTCCTTAAGCTTTAAAAACATCTGATCGAGATCTTTATTAGTAAGTGATTCAAAAATCTTCTGAACTTCCAACTGAACTCTTAACTCGCTCTTAAATCTTTTTTTATAAATATTTTCATATTCTTTAAGAATCGATTGATCATCCATTTGAAGTGCCTTTGAGATAGTGGTTGATGCCATTTTAGCACATTCAAAACCAATCATAAGCCCACCGCCTGTTGTTGGTTTTACTTGTGACGCTGCATCCCCTAAAAGTATAGTTCTATCCTTTACTAAATCCTTTTTAGGATCATAATTTGGAATGAATCCATGATATTTCTTTATAATAGTGGCATTTTTATAGGAATCATCTGATCGTATGAATTCTTTTAAAACCCTGTTAAGCCCATTATAATCCATATTTGCAAAGAGACCTATACGTACAAGAGATCTTGTGATTGGGATTATCCATAAAAATCCAGGAGATATATTTGCATTTGCATATAGGTGAACATTATCTGTATCAAAGACATCACTCCCCATATCCAAAAGATATTGGGCAGCCATTAAAGATTTTGATTGTGGATTAAATTTTTCAGAAACATACGATGAATGCCCATCAGCCCCAATAACTATTTCTGCTTTAAAAGATTGATTTACATTGCTTACCCAAAGTTTTCCAGTCTTAATATCTAAACTGCCTACTTTATGGTTTAGAAGAAGTTCAGCACCCGAATCAGCAGCCTGTTCTGCCAAAAACTTATCATAACCCACCCTATCAATAACATAGGCTTCAGGATCTTTTCGAGAAACTTTTAATATATGATCCGATGGAGAATGCAAATGAGCCCCATATACCTCATTTAATACGTATTCTTGAGGTAAAATATTAATGTCTTTAATTTTTTTTCCTAAAAGTCCAGCACATTGAAGTGGAATGCCAACAGCACGTTTTCGCTCAAACATCACCACATCATATCCTTCATCTGCAATATATCTTGCAACTGTAGAACCTACTGGCCCAGCACCAACAACTGCCACATCATATTTTTTCATTAGATTACCCTGATATTTTTTGTATTTAATATTTTTATTAAAAGATTTGCTATTAACGATATAATGAAATTATCATATTCCTATTACTTAAGAATTAGAAATTGTCTTACATCAATTACAATTTAATTCTATTTTATAGTTTTAGAATTTGATTAAGATATAATATTTATTCTCTATTTTAACTAACTAAAGGTATGTTTCATATTTAATAAAGAATTTGTTAAGTTTCAGCACAAGAATGTCCGATTATTGACTATATTTCTATTATTTTAACAAATTAATTATGTTGTCAGATTAATTCCCTTAACTACCTATAGTTTTTATGTTCTTACCATATGCAAATTTCGTAACGATACTCAGAGGTTTTATTCTATAATTATAGCTTCTGTATAATGTTTGTTTTAATTGATTGATATCTGATTAAACATTATTATTTTGAAAAGACAGTTAATGTTAGCGATATCTATTTTAATTTTATGTTACAATATGAAAATTAGTAATATTTATTCAAACAATTTAACAGATGTTCATAATGTCTCAAATTGTGATATTCTAATCATCACAATTTAAAATTTAAAGATATCTTTTGATAAATTTTTATCTCCAAATTAAAGCATTTGATATTATCGAATAGATAATGGCAGATTATTGATGAGAAAGCATTCAGGTTACTTGGATACATACCTATCGGCAAGAAGTAAGAACATTGGAACTAAAGTTTGTTATATCTAACAGTAGGTAGCAGGAAAAGGATTATTTAACAAACTAATCCAAGTAAACAGTGTCTGTTATTACATATGTACCATAGTTCTGGAGTATTTATTTTATTGTTTACCATTGGTCGAATATTAAGGAGTAACTTATTTTTTTTAATATATTAGACATGAGATTATTTCAAAAGGAGATATGAAGGCAAAAACCTTTATAATCTTGTTGTATCCACTCAATAGATTTTTTTGAAGTGTGGGGTTCACTGTTATGTGTCTTTTTGACCATTTTTATTACCATAATAAATGTATTTTATTTACAAATAATGCTTTCCGGTTTATTAATTATTAATTTATATCACTTATATATCATATTTTAATCTGAGATTATAATTATCATACCATTATAGGGCTATATAAAAAAATATAGATTTAAAAAAAGTAATATTCTCAAAGAGTATATTATTGTTAATACAATAAAATAATTAAGAATTTACAATATTGTTTAATGAAATGATTGTTGAACTTCAATAAACTACCTACTAGTGTTTATTATGTATGAACCTGAAAAAATTAATTTATTAAATGTTGTAGATGTGGAAATAAATCTGTTATACTTGATGAAGAGCCTATAGATGACAGTTATTGTCAATGTGGTGGGAAAAATGAATACAATGAAGAAACGGAATATTATTTTGGGAACTATTCTTTAACAGAACTTAATTATGAAGATTTAATTGAACAATATAAAAATAAATATGAAGATTACTTAAAATTTTGAAAAAATTATTATTTAACTCTCTTAAAGACCATGTCAAAAAATTTAGAATAGAATCTAGAATTAAAGGCATTGATTCATTTTATGAAAAAATAAAAAGAAAATATTATAGCAATCCTTTCGAACAAATGGAAGATATTTGTGGAATAAGAATAATTTGTTATTATTCATCTGATCTACCAATAATATCAAGGACAATCAAAAATGAATTTGATATTATCAAATCAGTGGATAAATCTGATTTATTACAAACTGATGAATTTGGTTATAGATCTAAACATTTTATAGTAAAAATTAAAGATAAAAAATTATTGAAATCAAAAAAGAATTTAAAAGATTTAAAAGCTGAAATTCAAGTTAGGACAATATTAATGGATGTTCATGCATCGATAGAACATCATTTACTTATAAAAAAGGAATTTACGTCCCTCGATCGGTTCATCATAGGTTAGCTCAAGTAAGCGCTTCTTTAGAAATCTTAGATGACCAATTTGCTCATTTAAACGATGATTTGGATCAATATTATAAAGAAAATGAACGTTTCATTAGAGAAACTGAATTTGATACTAATCAAGAATTAAATATTATAACTCTACAAGCTTTTTTAGACTTCTATTTCCATGATAGGGATAAAATTCCAGTTAAAACTGCTGAATTATTTAAAAAGATAGAAGAATATAATGAAAAAAATGAAATTAAAATTACTTTAAAAACTCTTTTAGAATCATATAGTGCAGTAAAAATTGATTTAAATGATTTGGAACGACAATATTTCGTCCATGTTGAAAATGAATATAAATGGCATCAATCAGAATGTTTATATCAGATTTTAGAAAAAGCATATCCTCAATTCATGAATTTCTTTGCAGCTTAATAATATTTCATAATTTTAATATTCGTTCAATACCTTTCAAATTATGTAAGCTCGTATTCCTTCTTTTTAATAAATATAAATAGGAGATATCAAAGATACTCAATCAAAAATTAATCTGAGTTCAATCCATAAATGATGAGCGGATCATTTTATATTAAAAATACCATATTAAATGTGGTAATAATGATTTATTAAGGGGGATTTCATCATGGATTTACATGAAGAGAATGAATATGAATTAGAATTAGAAAAAGCAAAGAAGGAATATTTAATCGCCGCTGATTTTTTAAAGGGATATTTCAAATTCATTTATGAAAATGCAGGAATGGAATGGACTGAAAAAGATAATGCTGCAATTGAAAAAGTGATGTGTTCAATAAAAAATTTAGCATATTGGGAATCTGTAAAAGCAACACGTATCATGACAAAACGAGAAAAACCAGATCAGTAGAAGGCAATTAGTAGATACTATGTAATGCATTTGGAGTGTTTAATTAATTACGGATCGCTATTGATACGATATAATGAAATTGCCCACTCTTTTCATAGGAGTAATATTCTTAAAGATACCTTTCTTACACTTTTTTCGTTAATATTTTCATGAATAGTTTAGGTTATGTCTACAAAATAAATAAACTTTATGAGTTTAACATTAGAATTCTAGATACATAAATATAGTGTCCCGATTCATGAATAGGGGTATTGATTTCATGAATTGATTTTTTGTCCTGAAATTGTTATAAACTAAAAATTCAGTTTAGTATGCAGGCAAAATACTATTTCAAAGTCAATAGTTTACATTTTTTGGCTATTCATCGACCATAATTTTAGAATTAAACTATTTTCTATCTTTTAAATCATTTTCTGCAATCTTTCACCCTTACTTGATTTTATACTATAAAAAAAGGGAACTATATTAACTATTCTATTTAAATAAAAAAGCAAATTTTATCATAAAGTTATGAGCTTCAAAAACATAGCATAAATTTCTACACTGTATTTATGGGAAACAATACTATTCTATACCTTTTTACTATTTTTATTATACTCAAAGTTGAACATATTCCTTTTTGAACATGTTTGAACTATTGTATTTTTTTGAACATGTTGAAAATTTAGATCCTATTTTTAGTCATATTTCATTTATTTAGGTATATTTTAGAAATATGGATATATTACTTTTATAAAACTTAATACTGAATTATAGATTTTTATTAGGCATAAAGGAGGTGAAAAGATGAACAAACAAAAAATTACAAAAGAAAACAATCTAATAATGTTTGGAATGGCCATATTAGGTTTAGCTATTATTTTTGCATACGGTATGGGTAATGTTTCAGCTGCTCCGGGAAACACTATTTATGTTAATGGCTCATCCGGAAATGATGCATGGAACGGACTGAATTCCACATGGATTGGTGGTACTAATGGGCCTAAAAAAACAATAAAAAACGCCACAGGCACAGTGAAATCTAATGGAATTGTTCATATAGACACTGGAACCTACAAAGAAAACAATATCAATATAAAGAAGAACATGAGTATTCTGGGTGAAAACCAACAAAACACAATAATAAACGGATTGAATTCTGGAAAATCAATATTCATCATTACAAAAGACGTGAATGTCAGTATTGCTAATCTAATATTAACTAACGGAACCTCATTTAATGGTGGTGCTATCAACAATAATGGTACTTTGAGTGTTGCAAGCTGTACTTTTAAAGGCAATACGGCAAATAATACTGCTGGTGCTATTTACAATGATGGTACTTTGACCATTAATAAAAGTACTTTCATTTATAACAAATCAATTTATGACGCTGCTGGTGCTATTTACAATGATGGTACTTTGATCGTTAATAACAGCATTTTCGACCACAACACCGTATGTGGTGTTGCTGGTACAAATGGTGCTCCAGGTGGTGCTATTTTCAGCAACACAGGAACAAAATTAAATGTAAATAATAGTGCATTTAACTACAATACTGTTAATGGTGGTTTAGGTGGAGCCATCAGTGCTCATGGAAGATCAATTTTAACTAATTGTACATTCAACTTCAACACCGCAACATTATGGGGCGGAGCCATAGATACTACAGGAATATTAACCATAACTAACACCATATTCAACCACAACACTGTATCTGTAGGTGGTGCTGGAGCCATCATAAACATTGGTGGAATATTAACTATAACCAAGAGCACATTCCAAAATAACGCCGCGAATGGTTCGGGTGAGGGTGGAGCTATTGTCAGCACTGTTGGTGGTCTCGACACACCAACAAATGGTGAGGGCAGTTCCAAAATTAAAGATGCTGATGGAATATTAACCGTAACTAAAAGCACATTCCAAAACAACTCTGCTAAGCAAGGTGGAGCCATCGACAACGATGGTAATTCTGCCCATGTAAACTTCAATCGAATTATTGGAAACACCGCATCTAAAGGCATTGCAATCTACAATAACAACGATGACGATAGTACAGTGGATGCTACACTTAACTGGTGGGGTTCAAATAATAATCCATCAAAATATGTGTCTGGTAACGTTAATGTTAAACCTTGGATGGTCTTAACCATCAAGAAAAACACTACCACCATCCAGAATGGGGATACTTCAACCTTAACAACGAATCTACTATATGATAATCTTGGAAAATACCATAACCCCGTTGATGGAAACGTACCAAATGTACAAGTAACATTCACAGGATCACATGGAAGTCTTAACCCAACAGATACCACACTCATTAATGGACAAACAAGGTCAACTTTTACAGCAAAAAGTGCAGGAACAGCAATTATCAATGCAAAAGTTGATGATCAAACAGTTTCAATACAAATTCCTATAACCCCAACAAATTCTAAAACACAAATAAACACCACAACAAACACAATACCTATGCAAAATACAGGTGTACCAATAATCGGATTAATACTAGCAATTCTAACGGTTCTTGGAGGAACAATAATACCACAAAAAAAATAACTTTACAACCCTAAATTTTTCCCCTATTTTTTTTATAAAATTCTCAAATGCACTCTTACTCAACTCGGTTATAATCTAAATTTCATAAGTTTAACTCCAAGATATATGATGGAGTTGAATAGTTTATGAGAATGAGTGAAGGTGTACCAAGAGGATATTGCAGAGTTATATAATCCTGAGATGTTCCAAGAACATGAAGAAGTCATTGTATTTACTAGGGATGAATTTAATCTTTTTTTACAGTTCTATGCACAATCAAATAGATTATGTTAATGAACTAGATTTGTATTTAGATATGATGAAAAATGGAAGTTGCCAGGATGTTGGCCTAAAATTCTTGAAAGAATACACATTCTAGATGTGAATATTAATTCATTATTACAAAAAGAACCATTACAATGCTACCTCGATGCATCCGTATATAATACAGTCCAAAGTACTAATAATAACATTATAGTGTCTAAAAGTAAAGCACTTGGACAATCAAAACTTCCAATTTGAATCTGCTATTATTATATTTCTAAGTATAAATCTTCTTAAATTAACATCATATATCAGTAAATAACATCCTATTTTCGTTTATATCCCTTGAAAATCCATGGGACACCATATTTAACATAGAAATTCCATAAGTGCTAAAGTTATTTTAAAATCTTATCTTTATTTATACATTTGGGAGTATAAAGTTCTATTATAAGATGATTTAAATTATTCCCATCTTTAAAGACATTATTGAAGAACTATTCTTAATGTAATGGAGGATATTTATGATAAAATCGAATAAACACGTTACTCATCCTTATTCTATACTAAAAAAATGTAGAGACGAACGTTCCAGGATTATACGTTGGAACGATGCAGTTCTGGAATGGATAGCAAATCATATTCTAGGTTCAATACTATTCTTTGATGTTGCTATAATCGTTCCACTATTAGCTTTACCTGCACCAGATTATATTAAAGCTATTTTAATTATTTTATCTGGTAATTGGGTACAATTATGGGCTTTATTTGCATTACAGCAGACACAGAGGAAGGGAGATGAAGCACGTGAAGCGAAAGCAGATTCTGATCATGAAGCATTAACTCATATTGCAAATCAGTTAGATAAGTTGTTGGATGAAAAATAAACTCAAAAAAAATTAATTCAAATAAAACCTTCTAAAAAAAAGAAACCTTCTAAAATTGAAACTATAACTGAAGATTAATCCCGCGGTTTACAAATTTTGATATTCAAATATTTTCGGGGTATGCAATAATAGACCAAGTCCAACATCTGAAGATCATAAAATAATGACAGAATCTAGCCCGTTTTTTAAAAAAAATTATAATAAAAAAATTAATAGATAGTCATCCGATTAACCTTATTAAAATATAAAATTTTTAGGAAAGATAATACTAACTATTAAACCCTCATAGAATTTATTAAGGAAAAAAAAGAATTACTTGAATTTACTGATTTTTGGATGGAAATTCATTAAAAAGTATCTTGAAGTGTTCTGCCTAAATCAATCACTACTTTCATCCCGGGCCATAGCCAATAGTATGGCGTCAGAGCGATGCACATCGTAGTCATTGAAACTATTTATGAAATGTTTAAGGTGTTCCTCGCCCTTTTTGGTTAGAAGGTACTCTTCAATTTCTTCCATTAAAAGTTCTTCTTCTATTAATGGTTTTACGAGATTTTTAAATTTTCCATCGAAATCATAAGGTTTAGAACCGGTAGCTTTGAGCTCACTAAGTACTGGAATGTAGTTATCAGGATGGAAGGTACTATCGAGGGATGAAACTATTTCTTTGCGTGTTCTTTGTTGGTCTTCCCATAAAAGGTACAGTATCCAGTTTCGAAATGCTATTAATCTATTTTCCTCCCAGCATTCTTGTAATGGTAGTTTATACTCTTTGGAGTAATCCTCTTCTCCCCCTCGCTCAGCGAAAATAGCTTCCCGAAGTAAACTTACTGCATCTCTAAATATACCTGCCCCTACAAATAATCCAATGAGGGCATCCACAAAGAAAATACCATAAATCGCAAAAATAGCACCTATAATAACCGAAGAACCAATGAAAATATGATTTTTACTATCAACCGATTGTGATATTAAAGTTAAACTATTAGTGACTTTCCCAACGAAACGTTGGTAATAAAAAAGAAAAACTGCAGCCAATATAGCCACTCCTTCAACCGCTATAACTAAATAGGGCATAGTTATGGGTTCTGCATTCCCTCCTAACGTTGCTAATAAATGAGTAATAGAATCAAATAAAACTGTAATGGCAGCAATGAATAATCCAGAGACAACTAGGAGGGTGCTTAGTTTTTCTCGATGATATTTAATTCCCAGCCAAACCAATATGGCTTCAACAGTGTCCATGGTGGCGTCACTTCCATCGGCAATTAAACCCATACTACCGCTTATTAAACCGCCGCCTAATTTGATCACAGCAAGGAATGCGTCTAAAAAGGTGGTATTCATAGCTGTGGTGGAAGGTTTTAATTCCTTATCCACCATAGAAGCCTCTTTTTTCATCTCTGCTTCATATATTTTAGCTTTACTCAAGCCTTCATTAGTTAATTCGTATTTATCATCTTCATTAAGATTAATCCAATCCTTTTTGATTAGTTTATCCATTTCAACAACAGCACCATGGTTAGATTTATCATTTCTCACCTCTTCTAGCTCTGAGCGTAGGTGGGTGGTTTTGAAAAATAATCTTTCCATTAGGGGCTGGCCTTTTTCAGGTAATTGCTGGTACCAGATCAAAGATAGAAATAGCATAGATTTTTCCCATAATTCATCCAAACTAAGTGGGCCTTCTTTTAGAATGGCCATCATCAGAAATTTATCATATCCTAAAACTGGTTTTTCATTTTTCATGTTAGATTTCTCGGTTTTTTAATTGCTTAAATGATATTCTCTTTTTATGAACCGTTATTGTATTAATTAAGGTTTAAATTTGTTTTCTTATAAATGTTTTTTCATTATAACAAAAATAACGTTTATAAATGGAATGAATTGAATTATCTAAATAATAAAGCTCAGTATAGTGAAAACATGGCAAATATTAAGTGATACATCGACATCTAATTAAGTTAGCAATTATTTTGGAAAGGTTTAAAATGAGTGAGTATGAATTTTCAAGTCAATATATGGATACTAAACGTCTTGAAACATTGGTGGATGGACTATTTGCTATTGCCATGACTATGCTGGTTTTGGGTTTGGATGTGCAAATAAAGAGTTATTTAATTTAAATATAACCATATGTTGCACTTTTATGAATTTTTTTAGAAATTATTTAAGAATAGAAATTATAGGATATTACCTGAGAATATGGAATTTATCTACATATTTATGAACTAAACATTATTTTCAATAGAAAAACCTATTCCAAATACTTTGATACTATCTATAGACTTGAAATGAAAGTATTGGAACTTAGTTTGTATTCAGTTAACATTAAGGTATCAGTAAAAGTGATAGAACTCATTTGGTCGAATTAATTAAGCTAGATGATTGAATATGAGACATAGTTATAGTATCATTGAAATAAGATTAATTCGGTTTTTATGATTACGAGAAAAGCTGCTATACTCGATATGAGCTCTATTCATTCCATGCATCTTACCATAATCATATAACCCCATCAGGGGCTGTTTGTATTTACAAATATTGGGTATCTTTCGTTTATTATTAACTATAATTTAGGGTCATTTTCAAAATAACTTTTTAAATAAAGTTATTATTTTTGATTTTATTAATTTCAAGTAAGTATACAGGCAACACACCTTCATGGTTTGGTTAGTATCCAAATTTAATTAAATATTTTCTATATTTTTTCTAAGATTATATCTAATTGTAACACTGTTAAAATTGATTGAATATAATAGGATATTTTGGAATTTAATGATTCCAGACAAAGTGTCTCATTACTACTTCCAAATACAATTGGATATTACCTCAAAAAATAAGAGATGTTTATCATTCTTTTTTTATCTTTAGTCGGTTGAAGATGCCGTTATCTACATTTAAATTCAAAGATCACAAATATTTTTTTGGTCACAGTTTGGGATTGAATTCTATTATCATATTCTGAAGTATCCATAATTCATCCCCTTTTTAATTTTTAATTCATATTTTATGATATAATCGCCCCAAGTATATCAATATTATTATAATTTTACTTCGTTAAATACTGCTATAACGAACTAGCAT
>CAAGKR010336792.1_pt1 | contig 14703 bp, 13 predicted proteins | sample 2556971 | NCBI WGS metagenome assembly CAAGKR01 (sample SAMEA5207829, study PRJEB30636) | soil metagenome | biome: forest; feature: boreal; material: soil | place: USA | collected 2011-09 | depth 1 m | reverse complement strand
CGGGCAGCCCCTCCACGAGGCACGTGAGGCCGGGGCCGTGGGACTCACCGGCGGTGATCAGGCGGAGGATCATCTCCGCCAGAGCCTAGCTGCCGCCTCAGCGGCCCGTGAGGCGCGACTGCGCTCAGTAGCGGCCGGTGGCGCTTACGGTCTGGCTCTGGCCCCTGCTGTCGACTGCCTTCAGCTGGATCGTTAGCACCACGCTACGTAGCCGTTTGAGCTTCGCTGCGATCTGCTTGGACAGGCGCAGGTGCAGGTGGTCAGCGCCGTTGACGAGGCCCTTCACGGTCCCGCGGCCAATGACGACGACAGACTGTGAGGGCCTGTAGGGGATGTGGGCACGCTTGGCTTCGCTGCGCGCGATCGAGATCGAAGCGATTCCGTCGGCGGCCTCGTTGGCGGTAGCCACGAGCGCCACGCCGCTGCGAAGCAGCGTCGTCAGGCTCTCGGGCACCAGCTCGAGCCTTACGTTCAGCCGCGCAGGGGCGCCGCTCGCCACTTGGGATCCGCCGCCGGCGCTCGAGCCGGCGCTCGGCGCGAGCGCCGGTGTCGCAAGGACACTCACCACGGCGCTCTGCTGCGATGTCGCCTTGCCGGAGCCGACTCCGTTGCTCGCCGTAACTTCAACCCGCAGCGTGTGCCCCTCCTCGGCGGCGACAGGCGTGTACGTGGCGGCGGTCGCACCGCCGATCGCCGTGCACGACCCGCCGGCGGCGTCGCACTCCTGCCACTGGTAGGTGTAGGTGGAGGTCGGGTAGCTCATCCACGACCCGGTAGAGACAGCCAGCGTGTCGCCCGGCGCGACGTTGCTCGCGCTGAGGCTCGTCAGGTCGGAGATCGCGGGCAGCCCCACGTTCACCGGCGGGCCGATGACGTCGACTGTCTGGGTGATGCTTTCTTCGTTGCCGCCACGATCGGTCAACGTCAGCTTGACCGAGTAGGCGCCGCCTTTGGCATATACATGCTCGACGCTGGGCCCGACGGCGGTCGTTCCATCGCCGAATTCCCAGGCGTAGCCGGCCGCAGGGACCACCAAGGTCGCCGGGCTCACGGAACCATCGAACTCGACGACCTTGCCCTGGTTGATCGGGCTTGGAACGACGAACTTCGGTTCCAGGATGACGCTGGGAGCACACCGGAAAACGTATAGGTCGGACTGCAACAGCCAACCGTTGTTGAACTCGCGCCGCAGCAGATAGTTTTTGCCTGCGACCGTAACCTTGTCGAGCCCTTCCCCGAGCGGACCGCACCCATTGTCGTTGATCTCCAACCCGTCGAGCGCAAACCAGCCATTCATTTCCGGGTTTACGATCGCAGCGATGTGCGACTGACTAAGCGGGCTGACGAGTTGTTCGCCGAGTTGGGTCTCCAATACCTTGACTTGAAACGCTTTATCTAGGGAGATATGAGGTGCGTCTGGCTCGTCGCACACCGTCATCGCTGTCCATGGCTGAACCACGTAGTCGACCTTGGTCCCGCCCACACTGACCTGAGAGTGGTAGGAGCAAAAGTACGGATTCGGTTCAGGTTCGGGGCCCGTGGCGGGCGGCGCGGTCAGCGTGAACGATCCGCCGATCGCCGTTGGCGAAGACTGCTGGCGAGCAAAGACTTTTCCGTTCGGCTGAGTGACGTAGGCGTACCAGCCGGTTGCACCGTAGGCGGCTGGCGGTGATTCAATCTTGATTGTCGATGTCGACCCGCTTGTCGTGACGGTCTCTGAGACGGTCGGGAGACCTTCGCCGCTGGCGGTGACGTATGAGATCTCGATCTTGTATTCGCCTTCTTCAAGTGTTCCGCCGAGGCTGGTTGTGATCGTTTTAGGTTCTGGTGGTGTAAGGCCAGCGTTGGCCGAGCACAGCTTGCCCGCGGGATCCAGGCACGTCTCTACACCGGTCGGTGTGAGCAGCACTACCAGCGGCGTGTAGCCCGGCTGGGTACGACCGACGATGCCGGTCTGTTCGACCATAGTCGCGATCTCACCCTGGATCTGGGCGTCAGTCAGGCAGACGAGATTAGGCCCTTCTTCGAATTCTGGGTTGGGGTCCAGGCGCGGTTCCGTCGTATAGAAATCATTGGTTCCAGCGACCGGGCAGCCTTTGGCCGGGGTGTATTCATGGCCCGGAAGCAGAGAGCCCGAGAAGGCGCACGCCGATCCTCCATGGACACCGAAGTCGTCGCACCCGCCGCCGTAGAGGGAAGCGTTCGCAGCGCGGCCAGAGCTATCGGTGTATTGGCTTGTAACCGCATAGGGAGAGGTGAGCGTGCCACTGCCGTCCGCCACGTCGCGCAGGTACTGCTCGACGTAATCCTTGGTCGTAACAAAGTACTGTCGAAGCGGGTCCCAGGCGAGCGCGAACGTCTCATTGGCGTGTATCACCGAGCCGACTGACCAGCCGTGCGAGCACAGACCGCTTTCCGGCATGTTTGGCCGCATCAGGTCGGCTGGAAGCGCGGGATCAGTGCACGGAGGGCTGGACGCTATGTATGGGATATTCTCGTCCGGTAGCGATAAAGTCGTCGTTGGTGCAAGCGCTACTCCCGTGTAGTTCGCCTGGTCAGTCGGATACTGCACGTACGGCGATCCTTTGCCGTCGGTTTTCACGTACGCCTGGCCGATAGCGTGCATGTCAACGACCACCGCCTGTGCACTGGCAGAAAGTGCCAGAGAAGCGAGAAGCGGTAGAGCTGACAGTAGGTAACGGCGCATCACTTGCCTCCCGCTTCAAGATTTCGAAGGTCGACAACGGCGCCCACGTTGGGCTGGTATTCGAACAGCGGCAGGGCGGGGAGCGTCGAGGCCTTCAGCAGCGCGTGTCCCGCCGCCGATGCTTCGCGACGAGCATGGTTCGCGCTGGCCACGGAGGCATGCTGGTCGACCTTTATCGCGGTCACTGAGAACAGCGCGACGTTCGAGGTTCCGCCGGCGGTGCTGACGGCGAGGCTCTCGATCCGCCCCTGCGCCAGCGAGAGGATCTCGCAGTCGCTCGGCCCCGGTGCGCAGGTCCCAGGACCGCTCACGACGGTTCCCGACTGCACGAGGAACAGTGCGTCGCGGCCGCCCTTCAGAACGCCCAGGTACACGAGCAACGGCTGCTGTTCGCTCGGGAGGACGCTCAACCGCTCGAATGAGTCGATCGTGTTGAGGTCGCCGGCGAATGTCGTCAGCGATAGGGCCACGTCATAGGACTGGGTGGAGGTCAAGCCCGCATGTATCGGCTGCGGTATGGGCTTGGCCGGGACGGGCGCCACGGAGCCGCCTCCGCTGCCGCTCGAGCCACTGCCTGATCTGCCCGTGCCGCTAGAGGGGGAACCTGTGGAGCTCGAGCCCGCGGACTTGCTCGCGGAACTCGAGGACTTGGTGCTCGCGCTCTGAGCCGTCGGCGGCGAGGGGAGCGGAACGAACGGGTCGCGCGTGGGGCCCTGGCTCTGATAACGCGATCCGCCCGGCGTCTCGGACACCGCCTGGTTGGGGTTGGCCGGCGCGACCGTCACGGGTAGCGTCGCCACTCCGCTTGGGCCGGGAGCGCTTTGGGCGACCCCGGAGGATGTCGGCGCGGGGCCGCTGGAACCGCCGGTGACGGCGTAGCCGACGGCCGCGATGAGCGCGACGGCGGACAGTGCCACAAACGGCAGCAGGCGCCTTGACAGCAGGTCCGACTTCAGCGACTGCAGGACCTCGATCATGGGGTCACCTTCACAACGGCCGGAGTGACGGCGCCCGACGGAGTCGAGCCGCCCGAAGTCGCACTCGACGCGGGGCTGGCTGCGCCCGCTGGGCCCGAGGCGGTTGCGCCTGCGAGCTGCGACTGTCCCGCGGGCAGCACATAGGCAGTGGCAGTGACCGTTCCCGTGAGCTGAGGCGACATCGATTTTTTAGTGGCCGAAGAGCCTGTCGGCCCTGTCGTCCCAGGAGCGAGGCTCACACTGTCGATGGTCAGCAGCCGACCGTTGACATGAACCGGGCCGGATGACGTCTGCACCGTGAAGCCTTCGAGCTGATTAAAGAGCTTGTAGAGGTCGACGAAGCTTCCATTGAAGACGAACGTGAAGGGTTGTTGCGCGAAGCCGGCGCTCTGGGCGGCGGGCGTCGGCGTGGAGCTCGCGGCGCCGGCACCCGAGGAGCCTGTCACGATCGAGGAGAACTGGACGTTGCGGCTGTGCGTCGCCCGATCGAGCATGTAGATCAGGGCCGGGGTTTCCGTGGTGGCGGGCACGGCTTGGCCAAGGCTCACAAGCGAGGCGTAGGCGGTCGAGTACCGCGCCCGCGCGCCGACCGCCGTGCTTGCCGCCGCTTCGGCGGTCGAGAGCCGCTGACGCGCGGATTCGACTTCGGCGGTCACCTTCGAGGCACGTTCGCGCTCGGGGGCAACCGTCGTAAACCATGCGGCGCCGAGCACCGCGAGCGCGACGATCCCAATCAGCATCAGCCGGTCGCGCGTGGTCATTTCGATACCCCCGTGCCCGGGCTCGACACCGGCTGAGCCGATGCGTTTGTCGCGGCTGCGGCCGTCGTAGCCGCGGCGCCGGTCGCCGGCGCGCTCCCCCCGGGAGCGGCGGGCAGCGCCGTGAAGAGGATCTGAACCGAGAAGGATGCTGTCCCGCTCGGGCAGCCTCCACCGGAGCCTGAGCCACCCGAGGATCCCGAGGCGGCCCCCGACTTCGTGGAGCTCTGCAGTTGCACTTCGCCGGCGCCGTCCATCAGTCGCAGCCGCTGTAGCGTCTGGGCCACGACCGACTGGCCCTTGGCGCAACCGGTGAGCGTGAACACCGGCGTGCTCCCCGGTGGGGTGCTCGAAGCCGGGGTTGCGCCCGCGGCGCTCGCCGGCACGCTCGATCCCGATCCGGTCGTCGAGCCGACGCTGCCATGCAGCGTGCTCAGCGCGGTGCCGGCGGGCAGCACGCGGCCGAGCTCATGCAGCACGTGCGACCAGTCAAAGCGCGCCTGAACGAGCTGGGAGACGGTTGCGGTCCGCTGGTCGGCCATCGTGACGAAGCTTGTGTAGGGGGCGAGCGCCCCGGTACGGACTTCGACGGCGCTGGTCTGCGCGTCCAGGCTCGCGACCTGCCCAGCTTGGCTGGATATCTGGTGATGCGCGCTTCCGTACAGCGCGACGAGCACGGCGAGTCCGGCGAGCATCCCGAGCACTATCAGCGCACCCCCGCCGGAGCGTCCGGTGTAACTGCCGGCGCCTTGGCGCTGCTCGCCCGGGATCAGGTTGACAGCCTTCATCGCGGCGCCTCCTCGACCGCGAGCCCCGCGGATATCGCCAGGCGCTCGGCGGACACAGAGCCGGCGGAGCCCTCCTCGAGCAGGCCGACCGTCTGCCGGACGACCGGCACCCGGAGCTCTCGTTGGAGGGCTGTCGCAAAACCGGAGATCTGCAGGGCGGGGCCGCTGAGCACGACGCTCGTGACCTCGCCGCCACCGTCTTGGGAGCGATGGAAGTCAAGCGAATTGCGCACCTCTCCCGCGATTTCGCGCACGCCGGAGGCAAGCACAGGCCGGACATCGATCGTGGACGGCTGCTTGGTCGCGGACCGCTCCTCGTGCTCGGTGGACTCGGCAGGCTCGAGCGGCGGGGGCGTAGGCGTCTCATCCAACTCGACGGATGCCAACAGGTCGCGCGCGTCCTGTAGCTTGACGCCGTTGCGCTCGGCGACATCGGCGGCCATCGACTCGAGGCCACCGCCGACGACTCGCGTGAAGCGGCATAGCCTCCCCTCGGCGATCGCCATGTTCGTCAGGCCGCCGACGTTCAGGTAGAGCACGCGGCCCGCGTGCTCTTCGTCGAGGCGATGCAAAGAGCGGATCAGTGCGAATGCGGACAGGTCGACGCCTTCGGGACGAAGTCCGGCGGCGCGGACCGCGGCGAGCAAGCGCTCGATCATGTCGCGTTGGGCCGCGACCACGATCACGCGCTGGCGCGGGCCTGCGGGCGTGTCGATCACCCCGAGCGCATGGAAGTCGAGCACGGCGTTGTCGAGCGGCATCGGCACCTGATCCTCGGCCTGGAAGCGCACGGCCGTCGCCAATTCCTTGCGGTCGGTGATCGGCGGCAACTCCAGCGTGCGCAGCACGGTGCGCTGATTGGCGACCCCGATTCGCACGCGCTTGTCCATGCGGGAGTCACGGAACATCTCACGCAGCGTCGTGGTGAGCGCAACCCCGTCGAGGACCTCGCCCTCGCGAACCGTGTCGGGTGGCAGCGGCGCGCCCGCGGCACGCTGCACCAGGATCGAGCCGTTCACGCGCGCCTGCACCGCGGTCACGTAACCCGGCTGGATGTCCAGGCCCACGAGCGTCGAGCCGCTTCGAGAACGTCCACCGATGTCGAATTTCAGCTTGGGCTTGGAGATTGAGCGCATCTTGGTCTTGGTCTCAGGTGTGACGGCGTCGCCCTCGGGCGGCTCCGGCGGGGCATCGACCACGATCGAGGTGGGCCTTAGCAGGCTCTGATCCACGCTGGTCATCTGTCCAGGTTGCTTGGGAGACATCAGCCGAGGAATTGGGTCGTGTACCAGTGGACGAGCGGACCGCCGGCGAACACCGCGACGAGCGACCCGAAGGCGAGGAAGGGGCCAAACGGGACGGCTGTCTTGCGCGCCTTACGAGCTCCGCTGCGCGCGGCTATGAGGGCGCCGAAGAGCACACCGGACAGGAGCGCGATCAACATTGCGGGGGCGACGGCGCTGCCGAGGAAAAGACCCATGACGCCGGCCAGCTTCACGTCACCCATGCCCATGCCTCCGGGGTATGCGAGCGCGGCGAGCAGCAGGGCTCCGCCGGCGGCCGCGCCGGCGATCAGACGAGCCGGCTCCCCGCTGGGATCGAGCGCCGTCCCGATGGCGAGTGCAAGCACCGCGCCGAGCGCGGTCAGCTTGTTGGGAATGATGCGATGCTCCAGGTCGATCGAGGCGATTGGGACGAGCAGCAGGATGAAGGTCACGTTCAGGGCGATCGCCGCGGCGCCGCCGCCCGCGAGCACGGCCCCCACGCACAGCGAGGCGGTGAGCGCCTCCACTAGCGGATAGCGGGCGGAGATCGCGCTTGAGCAGTTGCGGCAACGTCCCCGCAGCATCAGCCACGAGAGCACGGGCACGTTGTCGTAGGGCTTCACGCCCGCCCCGCACGAGGTGCAGTGGGACGCCGGGCGCACGAGCGACTCGCGGCGCGGCAGGCGGTAGGCGACGACGTTCAGGAACGATCCGATCAGCGCTCCGAACAGCCCTGCGAAGGTTGCGGTCTCCATGGACGACTGATCGGCGCGCACGGCCTCGCACTTGAGCGGCAATGCAATTGGACGCCCAAGATCCGGTCGCCGGGGCGCGGATGGGGGGGCTTGGATACGGATGCGGACGCGTGGATGCGGGGGCCGAGACGTCGGCGCCGAGACGCAAAGGGGACGGCCGCGAGGCAGTCCCCTTTGCTCATCACAGATCGGGACTGGAGGCCCGAACTTGAGGCTACCAACTGCCGGACGTGCCGCCTTTGCAGCCGGTCGTGGCGCTTGCGCAGGTTCGTTCGATTGCGCCGGTGGATATGCGCTTGATCGTGAATGTGTCTTTGGTCGGCACCGATTCAGAGGTGACTTCGTACGAGCTGGCGCCAACGGTGCCAATAGTTAGTTTGGCGGTAGCAGTTTCTTTGAGAGTAGGCTCAATTTTTTCCAATTCTTCCAGCGACAGGCCGGTGTATTCGCCGTTATGATCGGTCGAATACGTCTCAGCGGCCGTCTCAGCGGTACGCGCCTGTGACTTGGCGGCCGCGTCGTTGGCCTTGCTCTTCTGGTTCAAGAACGACGGAATGGCGATCGCGGCAAGGATGCCGATGATCAGGATAACCACCAGAAGCTCGATGAGCGTGAAACCACCCTCATCACCCGAGCGCTGGTGCAGTCGATATAGCATTGAATCTCCTTCGATTCCGTTACTTTGGGCGCCAGCCCTTAGTCCAACCGCCTCTTGTGACGGTGCGCCACCCGAATCGACCTCAAAAAATCGACAACAAGAGCCGCCGGCTTTGCCACACGCCCGATGGACGTTTGCCTTGGTATTTTGCGCTGGCTTGTCGGACGGTTTTATCGGCCGGTTCAGAGCAGCGGTTGAGACGTAGGTCCATATTGGACACATTACGTAACGCTCTGTTACTCCATCGCAGGTTGAAGCGTGTCGAGGTACTCACGACCTCACGTACCTCTTCCTCCACGCTTCCACGAAATGGGGGCGGCCACTGGCCGCCCCCATTTGCGCTGCAGATTGTCTAGCTGAAGCGTGCTGCCTCAACTGGCAAAGAACTACCAGCTACCAGACGTTCCGCCTTTGCAGCCAGTCGTGCTGCTCGTGCAGTTTCGTTCGATTTCTCCATTGGTCTTGCGCTTGATGGAGAACGTGTCGAGTGTAGCTTTTGAGGTCGACCGAACTTCATATTCAGTGGCAGTCGGGGTGCCGACAATCGAGATCGCCGCACTCGACGTTTCTTTGAGCGTGGGCTCGATTTTTTCCAATTCCGGCACCGACAGGCCGGTGTATTCACCGTTGTGATCGGTCGAATACGTCTCAGCCGCGGTCTGAGCCGTACGAGCCTGCGACTTGGCAGACGCGTCACTGGCCTTGCTCTTCTGGTTCAGGAACGACGGAATGGCGATCGCGGCAAGGATGCCGATGATCAGGATTACAACCAGGAGCTCGATGAGCGTGAAGCCACCCTCATCTCCTGAGCGCTGGCGCAGTCGATATAGCATTTGAATCCTCCTAGGATTCCGTTTTCATGGGCGCCAGCCCTCGGTCCAACCGTCTCCTGCGACGGTACGCCTCCACGCCGATCATACGATCGACTACAGGAGCCGCCGGCTTTGCCTTACACCCAATATGGGCGATTGCCTTGTACCACGGTCTGGCTTGTCAGCGCGTTCATCGACCGACGGAGAGAAGCGCTTTAGCGTTGCACGCAACTTGGACGCATTGCCCTTTAGGGGGCCTTTACGGCTTCAGTGACGCTTTGAGGCGACCTGTTCCTGCTGGAACTCCTGCGCGTCCACGCCGGTCAGACGCTCGCCACCGCCGCGACACCACGGACAGGTGATCTTGGTGGTCTTCTCGCCGAGGTTTGAGATGACCTTGCCGGTGCCGTGGCAGGGCACGCACACGCGGGGCTCGTGGGACTCCTGGGCGCCCGAGGTCTCCTCGTCGCCATCCTCAACCGAGGCCGACGCTGCCTTGCGCGCGCCTCTCGCGGCGGCCTTCTTGGGGTCCTGTGCGTCACTCATGGAGTCGCGAGGTTAGCGTTCCTGGGATGAGGACGCCGACGATACCCTTGCGCTGGGTCGCCCTGGCCGCGATCGTGGCCGCCGCGGCGGCCCTGCGACTGGTCGATCTGGGGGCCGTGCGACTCGACCCGTTCTACGACGCCGCGGTGCGCAGCATGGGCCTCTCCTGGCACAACTTCTTCCTCGGCGCCTACGAGCCGGGTGGGAGCGTCTCGATCGACAAGCCCCCCGTGGACCTGTGGCTACAGGTGGCGAGCGTGAAGCTCCTCGGTTGGAGCTCGACTTCGCTCAAGCTGCCCGAGGCGCTGGCCGGCACCGCGTCCGTGCCACTGCTCTATGCGGCGCTGCGACGCCCATTCGGGACGCTCGCCGGGCTCGTGGCGGCGGCAGCGCTGGCGGTGTTGCCGATCGAGGTGATCACCGCCCGCAGCGACACGATGGACGCCGTCATGACGATGCTGCTCGTGGTGGCGCTATGGGCGGTGGTGCGCGCGTGCACGACCGATGACCGCGCGAGTTCCGATCGTCTCGGCCCGACCGCGTGGCTGCTGGTGGCGGCGGCCGCGCTTGGCTTGGCCTTCAACGTGAAGCTGCTCGAGTCGCTCGTCGCGCTTCCAGGCCTGCTCTTGATCGCATGGCTGGGGCTACCGCGCGGCGAGGGAAGCTCACGCTCGCCCACACGCGCACGACGAGCGGCCCAAGTCGCCGCCGCCGCAGGGGTGTACGTCGTGGTGGCCCTTTCATGGCTCTCAGCGACGCTGCTCGTTCCCGCGCACCAGCGTCCGTACGCGATCGGCTCGACCGACGGGAGCGCGTGGAATGCCGCGTTCGTGTTCAACGGCAGCGAACGACTTACCGGCAAAGCCGTGGAAGTCGCGGGGGCAAGCACCGTGGCGGCACAACATGTTGGCGCGGGCCGCCCGGCGTCCCCGGGAACGAACCCAATCGTCCCCCCCTCCCCCACACGCCTGCTCGCGCGCAGCGGCCAGCTGCCTGCCAGATGGCTTGGGTGGGAGGCCCTGGCAGCCCTCCTGTTGGGCGCGGGGGTCGTGCTCTCCGCCTACCGCCGAGGGGCCGCACGCCCCCAGCGCGCAACCGCGACTGGAATCTTTGTATGGCTGCTCACGGGGATCGCGCTGTTCAGCGCGATGGCGCGACTGCACCCGCGCTATGTGGAGAGCTTCACGCCGGCCGTGGCCGGGATGTTTGGGATCGGCGTCGCCTGGATTGCGGGCGCGCGCGGTCGCATGCGGCTGCTCGCCGTGCCGCTGACCGCGCTGCTTGTCGTGCCGCTCGTGGCGAGTGTCGAAGCGGTGAGCGACAGAACCTCCGATGCGGGTGCCGTAGGGGCTCTCAAGGGCAGCGAGCAGCGAGCGCTGAGCGCCTATCTGCGCGCCCACCAGGCAGGCGCGCGCTACGAGTTGGCCGCGGGCTCGGCTACCAGCATCGCGTCGTTGATCGTGCAAGACCAGCGCCCGCTGGTGATGCTGACCACGTATAACGGACTGCCGTTCACAAGCGTGCCCGAACTACAGAGGCTGATCGCTCGTGGCGAGGTGCGCTACGCGTTTCTGGACTCCGCGTGCAAACCGGGCGCTCCCAGGAGCACCGCGGGCTGCGCCCCGGCCGCGCGCTGGGTGCGAGCGCATGGGACCGACGTCTCGCGCCAAGCCGGACTGGGTTTCACGAGCGTGCTGTGGCGACTGCCGCCACCACCTGCACACGAGCTCGCGCGCACGCCGGGGCGCGGGAATCCCCTGAGGCGGTAGCGTGAGCGCGATGGACGCGCCCGCTTCGATGCATATCCTCGTCGTTGACGACGAGCAGCCCCTGCGCGAAACACTGACGCGCTCCTTCTCAAAGGAGGGTCACACAGTCGAGGCTGTCGCGGGCGGCGCCGAGGCGATCGAGCGCGCCAGCGCCGAGCCCTTCGACGTGATCCTGCTCGACGTGGCCCTCGGCGCCGGGCCCAGCGGGTACGACGTGTGTCGCACCTTGCGCGAGCAGCGCAACATCGTGCCGATCATCATGCTGACCGCGCTCGACACCGAGGCCGACGCGGTGTTGGGCCTCGAGGCGGGCGCCGACGACTACGTGACCAAGCCCTTCGGGCTCGCCGAGCTGCGCAGCCGCATCAGGGCTGTCCTGCGCCGCTCGGGACCGCGCGCAATGGGCCGCGAGCTGCTTAGCATCGGACCGGTCACGCTTGACCGCAGCTTGCGCGAGGCAACCGTGAACGGTACGCAGGCAAAGCTCACCTTCTCCGAGTTCGAGTTGCTCGCACAGCTGATGTCCGAGGCGGGCCGGTTGTTCAATCGCCAGGAGCTCTTGCGCGCGATCTGGGGCGACTCTGCCTACCGCGATCCACGCGCGATCGACGTCCACATCAGGCACCTGCGCGAGAAGATCGAGGAGAAGCCCGAGGAGCCGAGGCTGATTCTGACCGTGCGCGGCGCCGGGTACCGCTTCCAGGAGCCGTGAGCGAGCGCTCGCGCCCGCAGCAGCAGCCACCCACACGCGCCTCCGGCAAGCGCCGCCGCGTGCTGGGATTGCGGCCGAGGGTGTTCGCCGCGCTGCTGCTCTCGAGCGTTGTCACGCTCATGGTGGCGGCGCTTGCGCTGCTCTCGCCGCTCGAGCAGCGGCTGCGCAGCGACGGCGAGCGGGCCGTGTTCACCGCAATCGCCGCGTCGCGCGCCGAGTTCGCCGATCTCGGTCGCCCCCCGACCAGCGGACGCCCAAACACTGCTGCGTTCACCGCCACCGTGGCGCTTCTGCGTCGCCGCTCGGGCTCTCAGGTCACTGTCCTCGACGGACAGTTGAAGACGATCTACTCCCCCGCCAATCAGGACCTGGACGTCCCCGACTACTACGCGCAGGCACGGCGTGCGTTGCGCACCGGCACAGGCGTGCACTCGCTGATCGGAAACGAGCTCGTCGCGGCCGAGCCGATGCGTATCGGCGAGAACGGCTCGCGCTACGCGGTGGTGCTGGTGCGGCGCCTCCAGTATGTGAGCTCCGCCGTGCATGTCGTGCAGCGGGCCTTCATCGAGGCTGCCGCGGTTGGCTTCGGGATAGCTCTGCTTCTCGGCCTCGCGCTCACAACAACTCTGCTGCGACGTTTGGAGCGATTGCGCGAAGCGGCGCGCGAGCTCGAGCACGGCGGCCTGGACACCCCGATCCACGCGGACGGCCGACGCGACGAGATCGGCGACCTGACGCGCTCGTTCGCGAGCATGCAAGCGCGCCTGCGCCGCCAGGAGGAGGCGCGTCACGCCTTCGTAGCTACCGCGTCGCACGAGTTGCGCACACCGCTCGCCTCGCTCGACGGGACGCTCGAGTTGCTCGAAGACGACCTCGACCCGAGCCGACTCGACCTCGACGACGCCCGCGAGCGCACCCTGCGCGCGCGTGAGCAGTCCCGTCGCCTATCGAGCCTCGCCACCGACCTGCTCGACCTCAGCCGCCTCGACGCCGAGGTGTCGCTGCGCAGCGAGCCGGTGGAGCTCGGCGAGCTGTGCCGCGCCGTGGCTGCGGAGTTCGAGCTTCGCGCAGGCGTTCGCGGCGTTCGGCTCGACGCCCGCCAATCCCCGCAACCATGCTGGGCCGGCGGCGACCCGGGAGCGGTGGCGCGGATCGTGCGAATCCTGCTCGACAACGCGATCGGGATCGCGCCAGATGGCTCGATCGTGCTCTCCCGAACCTCGACTGAGGGCTCATGGACACAAGTGAGCGTGAGCGACAGCGGGCCCGGCGTGCCCGCGGCCGAGCGCGAGCGAATCTTCGAGCGTTTCGAGCGCGGAAGCGCCGCGGGCACCCACAGCGGGTTCGGCCTGGGCTTGGCCATCGGTCGCGAGCTCGCGACCCGCATGGGCGGCTCGCTGGCGCTGCTCGACGAAGCCGGCGAGGCCGATGCGAGCGGCGCCTGCTTCGTCTTGCGCCTGCCCGCGGCCCACGTCGAGCAGGACAGCTCGCGATGAGCACCGCGGCGCGCAGGCGCGGCCGATCGGCGAGGATAGGCAGGTGACGGCGCCCTGCGCGAATACGAACGATCCCGGCTCGGTGGTACTCGAGCGGATCGCGGCGCGGGCTCGCGCGGCCGGACGTATCGCGCTGGACACCGAGTTCATGGGCGAGGGCCGCTATCGCACGCAGCTGTGCCTGATCCAACTCGCCGTGGCAAACGGCGAGGGCGGCGAGCAGATCGAGATAGTCGACCCGCTCGACGGGCCCCTGTGGGGCGAGCCACTCGCGCAAGTGCTCGCCGACGCGCGGATCGAGGTGGTGGTGCACGCCGGACGCCAGGACATCGCGCTCCTGCGCCGCGAGCTCGAGTGTGAGCCCACGAACATCTTCGACACGCAGGTGGCGGCCGGCTTCCTGGGGATGCCCGCTCAGTGCTCATACGACACGTTGCTCGCGGAGTTGCTCGGCGTGAAGCTCTCAAAGAGCGCCAGCTTCACCCGCTGGGACGCTCGTCCGCTCTCGGCCGAGCAGCTCTCCTATGCGCGCGAGGACGTCGTGCATCTGACGGCCCTCGCGGGAGAGCTCGAGCGCCGGCTCGAGCAAGCCGGCCGGCTGCGATGGGCACGCGAGGAGTGCGAGTTCCTCGAGCGAGTAAGCGACGAGCGCGACCTCGAGGCGATCTTCGAGCGCCTCCCCCGCGTCCGGGGCATGAGCACTGCCTCGCAGGGGGTCGCACGCGAGCTCGTGGCCTGGCGCGAGCAGACCGCCGCGGAGCGCGACAGGCCGGTGCAGAGCGTGCTCAACGACGCCGCGCTTGTGGAGATAGCCAAGCGCAAGCCCTCGTCGCTACGCAAGCTCGAAGAGATCCGCGGTGTGGGCCAGGGGAGTCTGCGCAAACGCGGCGAGGAGTTGCTCGCGGCGGTACAGCGGGGCCTCGAGCTGGAGCACGAGCCACTCGCTCACGCACAGCGACCGGCGCAGCCCTCGGCCGCCGACGCCCCGCTGGTCGCCCTCTCCGAGGCGCTCGTGCGAGCGCGCGCACGCGAAGCCGAACTCGCATACGAGCTGCTCGCCTCGCGTGCGGACCTACAGGCGATCGTCGTCGGGGAGCGGACCGGTGAGCGGACCGACGTGCGCACCCTGCGCGGCTGGCGCCGCGAGCTGGTGGGTGAGGAGCTGCTCGCGCTGCTCGATGGGCGCATCTCTCTCACGGTCGAAGACCGTCAGATAGAAGTTGCTCGCCGCTGACATCGCCAAGCACCCCGGTGCGTAGAGTCGAGCCTCGCAAGGACGCACCGACCGTAGTGTGCTGGAGGCACATGAGGGAGGGAGGACGCCGCGAGGCGAAGGCTATACGTGCCGGGGTCTCATTCGATGTGGTTGTAGACCGTAAACATCGGCATGTACATCGAGACCACGATGAAGCCGACGATCGAGCCGATCACGATGATCATGATCGGCTCGAGGATCGAGG